>OGCL01002395.1_pt1 | contig 13167 bp, 8 predicted proteins | sample 1570041 | NCBI WGS metagenome assembly OGCL01 (sample SAMN06266162, study PRJEB24511) | hot springs metagenome | isolation source: Hot spring water | place: South Africa: Limpopo | collected 2015-06-22 | reverse complement strand
CAGGTTCACGCCGTCGAAGTCGCTCATGTTGATGGTGAGCGGATCGTCGGAGAGCTCGAAGGCCGCGTGCCAGTCCTGCGCCATCGGGCCCACGTGCCAGGTGGCGCGGTTCTCCTCGTCGGGATGCGAGAAGAAGACCTCCAGCGCGTCCTCGGGCTTGAGGCGCGACTGGTAGTCGACCTCGGAGGCCAGCAGGCGAACCATCTGCTGCGTCATCGCGGATGTCATGCGGATAACGCCAGAAAGTTTTGTGAAACAACAAAGCGCCACCATCCTCCTCGCGGTCGGCTGAAGGCAGGTCAATCAAAAAATGCTTCACGTTTTTTTCCACGAGCAACTGCGCGACCTCATGGTGCGGATAGGGTGGATTCGTGTTTGAATAATTTCTATTCATTTTAAATTAAATTCTTAAATATAAATTTTTTAAACTTAAAAAAATTTCAAATAAAATATATTCAACAGCTATAATATAAAAAATAATTTTACTTTGAAAAAAAATTAATTATATATATATAATATAGTACGCCTGAGTGGTGGAATTGGTAGACACAAGGGACTTAAAATCCCTCGGTTTAAACCGTACCGGTTCGAGTCCGGTCTCAGGCACCAGTATCGCCCCTATAGCTCAATGGTTAGAGCAGCGGACTCATAATCCGTTGGTTGCTGGTTCGAATCCAGCTGGGGGCACCAAATGTTACTGTTAGGAGATAATTCTCCTAACAGTATTTTTTTTTTAAAAAAAAAAGAGGAAATTGTGTTACCTAAATACTCTCTAACAGCAATAATTAAAGATAAAAAAAATAAAATTATTTCTATAGGTAAAAATAGTTATATTAAAACTCATCCTAAAATGGTAAAATTAGCAAATAAAATAGGTAAATATAATAGTAGAAAAGTTTTTATTCATGCTGAAATAGATGCTATTATTAAGTGTAATAATTTAGATAAAGCATATACTATAGAAATTTATAGAGTAGATAAAAGTCAAACTAAGTATTTATGTTCAAGACCATGTATCTTATGTTCCTATGGTATTGCTGAAACACCTATAAAAAAAATATTATTTTGTAATGAAAAAGGAGAATTTGAAATTACATCTCCTAATAAATTAATAGAATTTTGGAAAAATAAAAAGATAAAAAAAATATTTTAATTTTTTATTTTTTTTGTTTAATAAACATTTAAATTTAGTGATTTTTTTAAGAAGATAGGAACTATAATGATAACTAAAAATCTTTCTTTATATGATAGTTCTCTAATACAAGATATAAATGATATTAGAAAAAATTATAAAGATAAATATACTTCTATATTTAATTTTAAAATAAAAATACATACTGAAAAAAAAGATTTAGATATAACAAATGGTATTTTTTTAATTTCATTAGATATTATAAGAGATTTTGTAAATAATATTTCTGATTATATAGAAGCTACTATAAGTATTCCCTTTGGTACATTTATGTTTGATATTTATGATTATTTAGATAATATAGAAATTACTTTAATATATAATAGACAATTATATAATGAAAATAAGCCTATAGAAGTTATAGAAAGATATAAAGGTATATTTTTATTAGATAAAAATCCTAAATTACCTAATATGACAAATTATAATAAAGTAGATTTAAATAATCAAATGCCATTAAGTATAACATTTCAATTATTAGATAGAAGCGTTGAAACTTTAAGAATAAAAACTTTAGGTGGAAGTTTTGATAAAGTTTTAAATAATAATAAAAGTAATAAAATAGATGTATTTTTAAAAAGTATAATAAGTGAACAAGCAAATAAAATTCTTATAGAAAATAAACCTTGTTTAGAAAACATATTTATAGAAAAAATAGATAATAATGAAGAATTAAAAAATATTACAATACCTAGTAATACAAGAGTAATTGAAATACCTAATTATATACAAAATAAAAATATAGGTATTTATAATGGAGATATTGGAATATATATAGGTAAATTTCATATGAATATGAAAGAAAGTAAAAAAACTTTATTTATTTATAGTTTATATAATAATAAAAAATATTTAGATTCTAAATATAAAATGATATTTTATTCACCTTTAACATCTGATTTTTCTTTAGGCGATATTACTTATAAATATGAAGATAAAATTTTAAAAATTATAGCAAATAATATTCCTAATTTAGATGATACTAAAGAATCTTATTTAATGTCAAGTGGAAATGGATTTAGAATAAGTAATAGTGAAAGTTATATGAAAAAACCTATTGAAATTAAAAATGGTAAAGCTGAATTTAAGAGACATAAACTTAATACTGAAATATCTTTTAAAAATAGAAGAGACGGATTAAATTTTGCAAGAAATATAGGTATTTCTGGAAATATGTTTAAAATAACATCTAATATTTTTAAAGAAAATGGAAAATTTATTACTTTTAATATAAATAATGTTGATCCTTGGTTTTTAATGCCATGTTATAAATGTAAAATAGTTTATGTAAATAAAGAAAATAAGATAAATGAAATATTTGGTGTAATAAATGAAATATATATTTCTTTTAAAAGTGATAAATTAGATATACCTTTTTCTATAAATGAAGGTAAAAGATCTTTATATTGTATTAGTACAATAAAAATGTTTATTAATTCAGATTAAAGGGAATGTAAAAAATGTTTAATTTTTTAAAAGAATTATTTTTCAAAAAAAGAAAAATAAAAAAATATAGCACTACTTTAACAGATGTTTATAAAGGTGAAGATAATAAATTAAATCTTAATCCTGAATTAAATTTATTAATAGAAGAAATAAAAAATAATAATAAAAAAATAAATAATGAAGATCTAAATAAAATACTTAATTTTTATTTTCCTAATTTAAAAAACATAGAACCTACTTTATATATATTTAATAAGGATTTTACAAATAATATGGTATTTGATATAAATAAAATAAATTTTATTTGGAATGAAAATGAACTATATGATATTATATTAGATATAAAAGAAGTTACATATGATATGGAATTAAAGATTTTTATATCTATAAAAAATTTTCATGAAGTATTTAAAAAAATAAATCAAAAATTAAATATTGTAAAAGAAAAAAGTTAAAAAATTTTTTGAATTTTTTTAGGAGAATTTTTTATGTTAACTAAAAGTCAAATTGTAACTATAATTCAGAATAATTTAAATCATGATTCAATGTATCCTATACAATTATATTTAACTAAACTTATTGAAAGAGAAAATTATGGTAATGGTATAGAAAGATATAGAATTTATAATTCTTTAACAAATAGTTATATTACAAGTTTAAATGATTTTATCTCTAAAATAACAGCTTCTGAAATAGAACCCTATATTGATTTTAGTTTAAAAAATGAAAATTATACTCAAAGTGTAAATATTAAATTAAAAAATTTTATAGTAGACTTAAATAAATATAGTTTAGATGATGAAGATTTAATAATAACATTTGGTAAAGAATTAAGTAAACAAATTGTTTTTGTAATGAGTAATAGTAATTCTACATTTATAAATTCTTTACCATTAGTTATTTATGAAGTTAAATTAGTTTAAATACCAGTAGGAGCTTTTTATAGCTCCTACTGGTAAATTTTTAATCTTATATATAATAATTGATACTTTTTTATTAAGGAGATTGTAAATGGAAAATATATATAAAACAATTTCAGTAGCTGAGAAAAATATATGTACTTATTTAAAATTACCTATTGCAAATTATTCTCAATTTATAAATAAATATTATCAAGATAATAATAAAATAGATAATCCTTTAATTTATAGACCAGAAGAATTTATTAATTATCTTCCTTTGTTTACTGAATTTATAGATGAATCTCAAAATTCAAAATTAAAACTTTGTTACTTTGATGGTAAAAGTCTAAATACAATAAATGATATAGAAACTAGATCAGATTTTAATAATAGTAATTTTAGAACTTTTGATATAAGCGTTAAAAAGAAAAAATATATAGATATTAGTAAAAATGATATTCTATATAATGCAAAAAGAATAATTTTAAACTTAAGTAATTATATTATTACTATTAAAGAAAAAGATAATATAGAACAAACCTTTTTTCCTATTGAAAATACAGTATTAAAAGATTATTTTGGTGGTAAAATTTTAATTCTTGAAATTTTTACTTTAAATAATCCTTCATGTATTTCTAGAGAACTACATAATCAGGAAAATTATCTTGAAATTAAATGTAATACAGTGCCCTTTGAATCTAAAGAATATAAAATATATAAAGCAGGATTAGATTATTATAATCATTTAATACATCATAAAACTAGTATTTCAAATTTATATCCAAATACAAATATTTCTAGTGCTTTAGATACAGCAAATTTTGAAATAGTATTTTTATCTGAAATTAGTGAAACTATTTTTGAAAATAAAAATAATGAACAAATTCGAAATGTTTATATATCAAATTTAAAATTATTAATCTCTATAGATAGTATTTATACAGATAAATCTGAATATATTCCTAAATATGATAAAGATATAGAACAAACTATTAAAATATTAAATTCTGAAGTTTATATTTATGAAATTATAGATAATAATTCTTATTTAAGTGATAGATTTATTAATATTTATCATAAACCAATAAAAATAACTAAATATAAAGATATATCTAGAGAAAATGGATTATATATTTATAAATTAAAGAATAAACAAAAAGTTTATGTTAATTTTACTCCTATAGAAGAAATAGATAATTTAAGTTATATATTTAAATCGGAAGAAGAAGCAAGTAAAAGACTTGATAGTGAAAAAATATATGAACAATATATTAAGGAAAAAGATAAAGAATTAAGAGAACAAGAAATTAAATTAAAAGAACTTGAAAAACAAAATAGAGAACTTAAATTTAAACATGAAAAAGAAATTGAAGAATTTAAAAAGGAATATGAAAAAGAAAATCTAGAATTAAAAATAAAATACGAAAAAATGAAATATGAAAATGAAGAAAAAGTAAATAGATTAAAAGAGTATTATGAAGAAAAAAATTATAGAAGAAAAGATTATTATGAAGAAAAAAGATATGAAAGAGATGATGCTTTAGAAACTTTAAAAACTATAGGTGCAGTTGCTGGTGTAGTTGCAACTGGATTTCTGATTTACCAGAAAATAAAAAATTAATTAATAGGTGTCTCCTAAGAAAATCTTAGGAGACACTTAAAAAATAATATTTTTAAAATATTTTGTTAAAAAAGGAGATTTTTTTTCATGAAAACATTGGCTAGTTTTATAGCAAATAAAACACCAAAGTTTAATAAGTTTATGGTAGAAGGATATATTTATCATAAACTTAAAAATGCTCTTAATTATATTGATTCTTTTATTAGATATAGTGTAGAAAGTAAAACAAATACTCATTTAAAATATTTAGGTTATAAAGTTCTTACTCCTGATGAAGAACTTAAATTTATATTTTCAAATAAATCACAAAGAATTACATATGATATAGCTGAAAATAATATTTATTTAGTTGAATATTATTTTTCATATGGTAACGAAGAAGAAATACGAAAATATCATTTTTATCTTCCTTATATAGAAAAAGGAAATATTATTCATTTATCTGGAAATAAATTTTTACTTATTCCTATTTTAAGTGATAAAGTTCTTAGTATTGGATCAAATATTTGTTTTATAAATATTCTTACTGCTAAATATAGTTTTACAAGAACTTATTTTAGTATTTTAGTAAATGGTGTATATAATAGAATTACTTTAATTATTACTGAACTTTATAAAAATCAAAAAAAGAAACATGAAGACACTACAAAGGCATATAATACAGTAATGCATTATTTACTTGGTGCATATGGTTATACAAAAACAATGGAGTTATTACTTGGTTTTGTTCCTACTCCTGTATATGATTATAAAGAAACAGATAAAATAGTATTAGAAACAACAGGAAATGCTCCTCAAGGTTATATTAAGGATAAATCTATTTATAAACCTAATAATATTAAATTTTTAGTAGATAAAAATAAGTATAATGAAGATGTATTATATGTTATTGGAAATGTAATTTATATTATAGATAATTTTCCAGATATTATTACAATTGATGAGTTAGATAATACTTTTACTTGGAAAAGATTATTAGGTGAAATTATTCATTCTGGTCATTATGGATTAAGTTATTTAAAAGAAAAGATTTTTGCTCATTATGCTGATTTAGAATCTAAATTTGATCCTATTACTTTAAAAAAGCTTAGAGATATTAATATTTATTCTGAAACTCTTATTGAACTTTTAATTGTAATTTTTAAGAATTTTAATTATTGGATTATAAATGATGAAAATAAAACTTATTTTAATAATAAGTCTTATGAAGCAGAATCATTTATTTTATCATTTATTACATCTAGAATTACAAGATGTATTTTAGATATTTATAAAGAAGAATTAAGAATTAATAATAATCAACTTGATTCTACTTTAGTAAATAAAATTTTTAAGAAACATTTTCTTACAAGAGCAATATTTAATATAAAGAAAGAAAAACAATTTGTAACAAGTATAGAGTATAGTGGAGATCATCTATACTTTAAAAATACTGCTATGGTAGTACAGCAGGAATCTGATTTTGTAAATATTCAAGAAGTAAGTAGTAATACTCTTGAGAAAAAGAAAATGAATACTTCTATGGCAGCTATTGGAAGTATATTAGGTTTAAGTAAAAAGAATCCTATTCCTGTAGTAAGATTAAATCCATATGTAAATATAGATTTTAATACAGGAACTGTTTTGCCTCATATTCAATTTATAAAATTAATAGAAGAAACAGATAAATTATTAACAAATATTATAAGTAAAGATGAAATAGATGAAACTGAAGATAGTTTAGATAATATCGATGAAAATGAAGATTATGATGAAATAGATGATTTTATTAATGATGAAGATTCAGAACCTGATTTCGTAGATGATTTTTAAGGAGAAAATTAAATGTCAAGATTTCCAAATCCACATATGCCATTTAATCCTATGCAACAACAAAATACTCAACAACAATCTATACCAAGTAGCCAAGTTATTATGACACCTAATGGACCTATGATACAAGTTTTAACGCCACAAGGTCCAATGATGATACCATATAATCCAAATATGAATATGCCTATGGTATATTCACAAATGCCTATGCAAACACCTATGATGCAAAATAATATGCAATATTCAATGATACCACAACAATATATTCCTCAAATACCTATACAAACACCTTTAGTACAACAAAATAGATTTGAAAATACACCTAATATAAGTAATTCAATGTCTATTACTTCTTCTTCATCTTTAAATAATAATATAAATACAAGTGAAAATATTTATAGAGGAGGTAATTTAATGTCTTTTTCTACTCAAGAGGAGAAAAATAAAGATATGAAAATAACAAAAGAATTTATAGTAAATATTAAAAATTCTGTAAAAGTAAGAAAAACTAATTTTACATATAATTCTTTTATTAGTGAAATTAAACCAAATAACATTGTTAAGTTAAATGATAATATTATTAATACAGATTGTTTTGAAGAAGTTATAGAAACAATTATAGAAGAAACAAATAAACAATCTACTATTCCATTTATTAGTTATCAAAATTTTATTTTAAGTAATAACTTATATAATGTATCCTTTAAAGAAAAAATTAAAGAAATATTTTCTCAATCTAATGTAAAGTATATTTATAAAGATTTAAAAAATCTTTATAAAGAAATTAATAATAATTATGATTATTATGCATTTAATTTTATAAATGAACTTTTGACTTCTTATATAAATGAATTTTTACAAATAATTTTTTATGAAGAAAATATTTCTATAGATAGTTTTATTGAAGATTTTAATGAATTATTAAAATATATTAGAAATAACACAGAAGAAATAGAAGACGAACTTATTAATTATTTAAATAATAAATTTATTCAGATAAATGAAATTAATGATATTATAAAAAATGAAGATAATAAATTAATTATTTCTGAAATGTATGAAATAGTTTATTTAAATAGACTTGAAGAAGAATTTGGATTAGAAGTTCTTTCGAATAATAAGTATATTAATATTCCAAATGTTCCTCCAAATGAATTTATTCTTTCACTAGTTAAAGTAATGAAAGAAAAATATAATATTAATGAATTTTATATAGTTACTTTAAATAGAAAAATATTTAAATTATTTAATTATAATAATAAAATATATATTTCAAATATTAATTAAATTAAAAAGAAAATAAAATAACCAGTGGGAAATAAATCCCACTGGTTATTTTTTAAAAATTTAAATCAGTATCAGATTCAGATATATTAAAATTCATATCTTCATTATCTTTATTTTTTTCTTCTGTATTTAAATTACTAGAATCTAAAGAATTATCTACATTATTTATAGAACTTTCTTCTAAATTTCTTATATCACTATTTATAGCTTCTTTAAATTTTTGTAAAATTGTAAGAAGTTTAACACTATTTCTATTAGTATATATTAAATGATTAGATATAGTTTCTAATAAACCATCAATTTCTTCTTTATTTGTATTAGTTATCTTTAAAACTTCAGTATAATAATTATTATCAGACATCCATTTTCTAAGTAAGTAATGTTTATAAATATTTTTAATTGTTTCTATATAAGTAGAAAGTTCACCACTTATATTTTCACTAAATATTTCAGTAGAAATAGTAGAATCAATAACTTTATCAAGATTTTCTTTATATAATTCAAATTCAGCTGATAAATTATTTATATTTGTTATTTCTGGTTTAGGTAAAGTAATTTCTATATTTTCAGCTAATTTATCTATAAAATATTCTATAAATTCTGATGAATTTTTTATAAGAAGTTGTTTATAATTATCATCTAAAGTTTGTTGTAAAGTATCTATATTTTCCATTATAAATTTTCGTAATTTATTTCGTAATTCTTCATCATTAATTAAAATCATTGAAACAAATTTACTTAAATGTAACTTTAATTTATTTTGATAAATAGAAATACGTTTAGAAAGAAGAATATTATTTGCTACAATAGTAGTAGCAAATTCAGGTGAAAAACCATTATCTATAGTTTCTGGACTTAATCCTAATGCAATTATAGTTTGTTTACGAAGTTCTTCTTCAAGATCACTACTTGGAATAGTGTGTTGAATATTTACATTTTCAAAATCTATTTTTACATTAGGTAATAATGGATTATTTTCATAATAAAATTGTAAACCAGCTCTTTGTACCCAATTTACAAGATCTATAGGATTATTTATTCCTAATGGAAAATAATTTTGTCTTAATCTTAAAACACTATCTTGTATTTGTTCTATAGTTTTTTCTGGATCAGGATCATTTGGATCAAGAGAAACATTTACTTTAGTAACATCTATAGCTTGTTTTGCAAAAGCCATAGTTTTACTAAATAATAAAATAGCTCTTAAACTTGATAAAATAGATAAATTTTCTAATAAAGATTTACCTATACCTAATTCATTATAATAAAAAGCAAAATAAACCAAAAGTTCATTCGGAATAAATAAAAGATTAGTTTTTTGATTTGCTAAAGCTCTACAGAACATAATAAAATAAATATCATTTTTATTTGCTATTTCTATATTTGATCCATAAAGACTATTTTTAATAGAATTATATAATTGAGTTTCAATTACATTTTTATAAAGTTCAAAAAGTTGATTAAAATCAATATTTAAAGTATTATCATATATTAAATTTTTATAAGCTTTTTGTACAGAAGAAAGATTACTAGTATTTGAATTTAAATTTAATACATAATTAATGTTATTTAAAGTATCTGTATTTTTTAATTCAATATTTAATGGTTTACCATTTTCATCTAAAAGAACAAAATAACCTATATGATTACTTTTATCACCAGGAATAATTACAGGAATAACTGATTCAGTTGGTATTTTAATTATCATTGGTTTACCTATACTTTTTCTTTTTGTTTCATTTTTATTTTTTATATATTCTATATTTTTATAAGAAGTATTTTCTTTTACTCTAAATATATCTAAATAATCAATAGCATTTAAAGATTCTGTAGAAATACTAGAATTAAATTTTAATGATTTTTTTAGAACAGATTGAGTAATCTTTTCTTTAATTTTATTAAATTTAAGAATATTAAAATTATCTGTAATTCTAATATTTTCTTCTGATAATAGCAAAGATAGAAATGATTGAATTTTAGAATTAAAATGATTTATTTCTATTTTTTTATTTTTTAAAATATTTATAGGTTTAGTTACAGATGAAATTATATAATCTGATTTTTGTTTAAATTCTTCAGTAGAAAAATTAGCTATTATATCCGTATTAATAATTTCATCTACTGTTGATTCAGGAATTATAGATATTATATATGCTCCTGATTCAAATAAAGCTTCTCTTAAAATATCAGGTAATTTTTCTTCTATTTCATATTCAAGAGTTATATAATCTTTTATAATATTTAAAATATTTGCTAAAACTATAGACTCATTAGAAAAATTTTTATTTAATTTATAATTAAGTTTTATATCAGTCATTTTTTTTGGTGATAATATTGAGCTTACTAATATTTGAATAGCTAATTCTATATCTGGAAATAATTTAATAATATTTGTATTATTTTCTTTTAAATTTTTAATTTTATTAAAAATTTCATTTAATATTTGATAATTATTAAATTCTTTATCTTTATCTGGACGAATAATAGAAGAACTTGAAGTAATAAGTTTCGGAAGAACAGAAAGATTTTTAGGATCAGATTCTATAATTTTAGTAGCAATTTGTTTTTTTTGTTTATTTTTTTCTATAATATCTATAAGAGAATTTAAGGAATAAGGCATAAAAATTCCTTTAACTTAAGAAAAAAAAATAAAAACCAAAAAATAGCCTTTAAATTAAAATACTATTTATATAATAATTATATTATTATAACATAAAAATATTCAGTAGGAGGAATTAACCTCCTACTGAATAATATTAATATTTAATATACATACTATACATATTTAAATTTATACCAAATTGCATAGAATCTGGTAATCTAAAGTATTTTGGTTTAGTAATAAATAAAGTATCATAATAATTATTTCTACCACCTATAAAATTAGATTCATAGATTGTATTTATTGTATTTGTGTCATTATTACTTCCACCTATACTAATTAATTTATTACTAGTTAATAATAATTGATTACTAGATAAAGAAATAGGTAAAGTAGTTGATTCTATGGTTATACCTTGTATATTATTATTAGTATCTATAGAAGTTCCTAAATTACCATTTATAATGGGTATTGATAAAATAGTATTAATTGTATTATTAGAGCTATTTTTACCACCAAAAATAAAAACTTTATTATTAGTAGTAAGAATTTCAAAATCATATACCTCATATGGTAAATTACCATATAAAGTAAATGGAGATAATATACCATAAGAATTTATAGTTGCTCTATAAACAGTTTTTAAAGCATTAGTAGAAAAACCACCTATTAAATAAACATAATCATTTATTATTATTGCTTTAGAAAAAGAAATATTAATTGGTAAAGTTAAAGTATCTAATATCCATGAATTTAATGTTCCATCACTATTTATAGTATTATATTGAATAATATTTGTACTATTATTATTTATTCTTCCTCCTAATAAATAAATTCTACTTAAAGTTATTATAGCACTATAACTATCAACTGCTTGAATTAATGTATTAACAGATGTAAATGATGTATTAATAACACCAAGTTCATTTATAGTATTCATATAAACTGTATTTAATGAAGTATTTGAATTATTTCTACCACCTATAACATATGCTTTATTCCCTATTATAGTAGCAAATGCATTTGATAAAGCTACAGGTAAACTAAATGATGTAGTAGTTATAGGAGATAAACTATTATTATTTATTAAAAATGAGTAACATGTATTTATAGCATTAATATTATCATGACCACCAAATAAATAACCTATAGATTTAGTTACTATTAAAGAAGTATGTCTTAAATTTAATGGAAGAGTAGTAGAACTTGTAGTAAAATTATTTATATTAATATTTGTATTTAAAGTAGGATAAAAATATAAATCTTTATATGGAATTAAAGATAGTATATTATTTTTATTTATAGGATTAATTATAGATAAATAATTATTTTTACCTCCATTAAAATTACTATAATAAATAGAATTTATATTTAAAGTTCCATTATTACCACCAAATAAATAAAGTCTATTATTTACAATAGCTTCAGCGGTATTTTGAAGATTAATAGGTAAAGTACCTATTAATTCCCATGTAGTTAAACTTCCATCTGGATTAATATTTGATTTATAAATAGTATTTATAACTCCAGATGTTGTTCTACCACCTATTACAAATATTGATTTTTTTGTAGTAATAATGGAATGGAATATTATAGGAATTGGAAAATCTAAACAATTTTTCCATAAACCTAAAGAACCATCATTATTTATATTACAACTATATATTTTATTAGAAATAGTATTATTTAAATATCCACCTATAATATAAAGTTTATTTGAAGTAATAACTATTTTAAAAGAACTTATATTATCAGGTAATCTAGAAACAGTATTCCATCCTATTAAACTATTATTACTTGTATTAATAGAAGAAGCAATAATATCTAAATTAAAATCACCTGTAGATCTATTTCCACCTATAACATAAAGTTTATTATTTAAAATAAATGATTCATGATTTTGTAAAGCAAATGGAAGATTATTTGTTGCAGTATTTGTCCAAGTAGTAGATAAAACACCACTAGTATTTATAGTTGCGTGATGAACTAAATTACTAGGTGTTCCTGATGTAGATCCACCTAATAAAAATAACGTTCTATCAGTCATAGATAAACTATAATTTATAACATTAGAAGGTAAAGTATATGTTTCTATATAATTTAAAGTTCCATTACTATTTATAGTATATCTATAATTATTAGAAGAATTTCTAAATACATGAACCACAGACTGACCTGATGAAGAAGGGATTAAGACTAGTATAATTTGTTCTGCTTCCCTTAGGTGAATTGGAACCACAGACTGACCTGATGAAGAAGGGATTAAGACCGGGCTTTGTTTGACCGTCACCGATTCAAGGTTTTG
>OGCL01002392.1_pt1 | contig 13178 bp, 13 predicted proteins | sample 1570041 | NCBI WGS metagenome assembly OGCL01 (sample SAMN06266162, study PRJEB24511) | hot springs metagenome | isolation source: Hot spring water | place: South Africa: Limpopo | collected 2015-06-22 | reverse complement strand
GAAGCCGAAGTGAAGCGAAGCGGCCGAAGCCAACACCGTGCAACACAGCAGATGGCCCACCGCAGCAGTTTTTCAACAGCCTGCTAGCCCGCACACTGTTCGTTCGATCCATGTTTCGCGCCCGATTCATCCTCGGTTATCGCCGGACGCCTCTCGTCCTGGGAGCGGGCGCAGCAGCGGCTTTGCTGTCCGCACAAGGGCTTTCCGAGGTCATCAAATGTGTCGACGCCGCGACGGGCGCCGTCGAATACACCAATCAGGCGCCGCGCAAGGGTTTGCAGTGCACACGTACTGATGGGGCTCCGCTGTCGATCATGGGTACTGGTAACCGGCCGCTGCGTCCGCGCGTAGCGGAAAGCGCTGCCGGCAACAGCGGGGGCGCCCAGGTCAATCGCCATGGCGGTCAGATCGTGGCGGCCGTCGATCCTTCGACCCAACGAACGCGCGATGGAACGCGCCGTCAGGTGCTGGTGGACGAGCTGGCCTCTGAAGAAAGGCTGCTTGCAGAGGTTCGGGCGCAATGGAATGGCGGTCGCCCGCTGCCGATGGCGGATGAGACCGTGGGGTCGCCCAAATACATCGACCGTGCCAAGCAGATCGAGCGGACGCTGCGATTGCACGAGCGCAACATCGCGGCCCTGAAGCAAGAGCTGGCGAACCTGCGCATGTAAGGGAGGCGCTCCCGCTTCGCAACGCGCTTGCTACCCACAGAGGGGGGTCCACTTCTTGCTTAGGAATCTCTGAAGGAAACGCTGAAGAAGGCAGTGAGCGGGATGAAGCGCAAGGCGCACGGAGCGAGTAGCGCGCAACGCAGCGATTCGCCCGCACAGCAACTGATTCAGCGTTTCCCCAAGACGGCTGCATGGTGAACACTCTGGCCGGCCTCGAACTGATTTCGACCAGTGTGCTTCTGCTGAACGGAGAGGAGCGGGTCGTTCACGCGAACGCTGCGGCAGAGCATTTGCTGCAACTCTCTCGCCGCCAACTGTGCGGCATGGCGCTCGAACAGGTGTTTCGTGACGCGGTGCGGCTGCGGCCCTTGATCGATCGCGCCCTGCAGACGGGGGCGAGCCACGCCGAGCAGGAGGTGGAGGTGCACCTGAATGGACGGACGAACGGTGCCGCCCGTCGTGTCGTCAACTGCATCGTCAGTCCGATCGATGCCGAAGATCCGTATCGTGGCAGGCTCGTCGTGGAAATGCGTCCCGTCGACCAGCAGGTCAGAATTGCGCGCGAAGAACGCGTCAGCGCGCAGAATCAGGCCAATCGCGAACTGGTGCGTAACCTAGCACACGAGATCAAGAACCCGCTGGGTGGCATTCGGGGCGCGGCTCAATTGCTCGAGCGCGAACTGTCGGAACCTCCGCTGGTCGAGTACACCCAGGTAATCATCCATGAGGCGGATCGCCTGCAGGCCCTGGTCAATCGGCTGTTGACGCCGCATCGGCTACCGCACTTCGCACGGCAACCGCTGCATCCGGTACTCGATCGCGTGCTTGCTGTCATTCGGGCCGAGTTTGGCCAGACGCACCGATTGCGTGCGGACTTCGACGTGAGTCTGCCCGACGTCGAGTGCGATGCGGAGCAGATCACCCAGGTGGTCATGAACATCGTCCGTAACGCATGCCAGTCGACGACACAGGTGGCTCAGCCCGAGGTGTTGGTAAGGACGCGTGTCGCCCGGCAGGTGGTGCTGGCACGAAGACTGCATCGGATCGCCTTCGAGATTGCTGTTATCGACAATGGACCTGGCGTGCCCGCAGAGCTGCGCGATCGGATCTTCTACCCGCTGTTCAGCACACGCAAGGAAGGCGAGGGGTCGGGTTTGGGGCTTTCGATCGCACAAACTTTCGTTGCTCAGCATCACGGACTCCTCGAATTCGACAGCGAGCCGGGACATACCGAGTTTCGTGTGCTGCTTCCCTTCGTGCGCCAGGAGGACGATGCCGTGAACGTCGAGGGTCGGCGATGAACAACATCTGGATCGTCGACGATGACCGCTCTATCCGCTGGGTGCTCGAGAAGGCACTTGCGCGAGAGTCCCTGCCTTATCGAAGCTTCGGCTCGGCCGAAGAGGCGCTTGCAGCGCTCGATCACGAGCAACCACACCTGATCGTCAGCGATGTGCGGATGCCCGGGCAGTCTGGGCTCGAGATGCTCAAGCAGGTGAGGGCGAGCCATCCCCAGGTGCCGGTCATCGTGATGACCGCGTATTCCGACCTCGATACCGCCGTGCAGGCATTCCAGGGTGGGGCTTTCGAATACCTCCCAAAACCGTTCGATGTCGATCAGGCGCTCGCCCTGATTCGCCGCGCTGCCAACGGCGTCGCCTCCGACACTCCTCGCCCCGGCCCGGTCGCGTCGGCGTCCGAACGCGAAATGCTCGGGCAGGCGCCCGCGATGCAGGACGTTTTCCGCGCGATCGGGCGGTTGTCCAACTCGCATGTCACGGTCTTGATCACCGGTGAATCGGGCACTGGCAAAGAACTGGTCGCGCGCGCGCTGCACGAGCATAGTCCACGCAGGGGCAAGCCGTTCATCGCGATCAACACGGCGGCGATTCCCAAGGACTTGCTGGAGAGCGAACTGTTTGGTCACGAGCGCGGTGCCTTCACCGGCGCGGCCAGTACGCGGCAGGGCCGCTTCCAGCAGGCCGAGGGCGGCACGCTGTTTCTCGACGAAATCGGCGATATGCCGGCCGATCTTCAGGTGCGTCTGCTGCGCGTGCTGCAGGACGGCGAGTACTACCGGGTCGGCGGACAAGCGCCGATGCGGGCCAATGTTCGCATCATCGCGGCGACCCATCAGAGCCTTGAAGAGCGTGTTCGTCTCGGGCTCTTCCGCGAGGACTTGCTACATCGGCTGAACGTCGTTCGCCTTCGCCTGCCCCCGCTACGGGAGCGTCGGGAGGACATCCCGCTGCTGGCCGGTCACTTTCTGTCGCGCAGCGCGCAGACCTTGGGCGGTGAAGTCAAGAGCCTTACGCCACGCGCGATGGAATGCCTGATGCGCTTCCCTTTTCCCGGGAACGTTAGGCAGCTCGAAAACGTTTGCCATTGGATCACCGTGATGGCCCCAGGCCAGCAGGTGGATGTGGCCGACCTGCCGCCGGAAGTTCGCGCGGCAGTTGACAAGCACGTCGAAACCTCGCAACCGCCCGCGCACTCGATGTCTGTCGCCGCGGCTGGCGTATCGGGGCTGCCGGAGGGCGTGGCCGCGCGGTCAGCCTCTGTCGCCGAGGCGGCGAACGCCGTGCAGGGAGCGGTTTCAACGCAGTGGCAGCAGGGCGTTGCCCAGGCGCTGACTGCAGCGATTGCTGCCGGCGAGCGTGCCGCCGGGGACCGACTGACGCGTGAGTTCGAAATCGCGCTGATCCGTGCGGCTTTGGCGGCCACACGCGGTCGCCGGATCGAAGCAAGCGAGTGGCTTGGCTGGGGGCGCAACACGCTGACCCGCAAGATTCACGAATACGGACTCGATGACGAGTTCTGAGGCGTTGCGGCCTCGGAACGGAAACGCCAAGGACTGGCGCGGTGCGGTCGCAGGCCGTGCGCACCCGCTGCGCGGTAGTACTCCGAGATCGTCCGAAGGTCCGTTGCGACATCACCCGTCGGGTGAATGAGTTCCTCGGCGATCAGTCGCTTGCGTGCGAAATCGAACGCGCCGAGCAGAATCGGCACGCGCGCTGCCGCGGCCACGTGGTAGAAGCTCGAGCGCACGTGGTCCCGGCGGGCGCGCGTGCCCTCGGGCGATAGGGCGAAGCGCAGTTGCTCCGCCGCGCTGAAGCGGGCGACCATCTCGGAGACGAAACCGTGTCCGCCGTCGCGTTCGACCGGAAAACCGCCGATGGCGCGGAAGAATCCGGACCACGGCCCGCGAAAGAGGCTTTCCTTGCCGGCGAAGCAGAGTCCGTCGCGACCTGCATCCAGGCCAGCTGCCCATTTGGCGGCGAGTCCGACGACGAAGTCCCAGTTGCTGGTGTGCGGATACAGGATCACGACGCAGCGTGCAGGCAGCGGGTCGGCAATGGTGACCCGCCATCCCGCCATCGACAGCGCGCCTGCCGCCAGACGCGACAGTAAACCGTAGCAACCAAGCGGTCGATGACCGCTTGGCGGTGTTGCTGCGAGCGCGTACTTCGCCACTCGGTCGACGGCGTTTCGCATGTTGGCTGACGTGTTCGCGTCCTGGTAGACGAGCGTAACGCAGCTCGCCCGCTCCTTCGGCCGCCAACCGATAATTGCCGGCATGGATGCGCCTGCCCACGATGCCAGCGTACCTGCATTCGATGCCTGCCTGCCGCAGACGCAGTGCAGGCGCTGTGGCTACGCGGATTGCCAGGCGTATGCAGAGGCGCTCGCGGCGGGCGAGGCCGGTATCGATCGCTGTCCGCCGGGTGGCGAGGCCACACGTGCGGCTCTTCTCGCGCTCGTCAGGGCCAACGGGTCTGCGGTCGGCATGGCGGCTCTTCCTTCGGAACTTCCGCCGCTTGCGCCCGATGTCGATGCCTGGACGCCGCACCGTGTCGCCTGGATCGACGAAGCGCTCTGCATCGGATGTACGCAATGCCTGCCGGAATGCCCGACCGATGCGATCATCGGCGCCGCCAAGCGCATGCATACGGTGATGGCGGAGGTGTGCACCGGCTGTGAACTCTGTCTCATTGCCTGCCCGGTCGTCGATTGCATCCGTATGGTCGAAGCCGAGACCTTCGCCAACCGAAGCCATGCCACGCTGACAGCGCGGCGGGCCCAGAGCGACTGGCTGCGGGATCGTTACGCGGCGCATCGCCTGCGCTGGCGGGAACGGCAAGCGGTCGGCGTGCAGGACGAGACGGTCTCCGCAACTGCTGCGGCCGACGACGGCGAAGCCCGTCAGGACGTGCTCGCCCGCGTCCTTGCCCGTGCGCGCGCGCGCATCGCCGACGCCGAAGCCAGGCACGGGCCATGAACGCCGAGAAGCGCCGCCGCATCTTCGCGAAATTCGCGGCAGCCAATCCCTCGCCGCGCACCGAACTCGAATTCGGCAACCCCTTCCAGTTATTGATCGCCGTGCTGTTGTCGGCGCAGACGACCGATCGCGCTGTCAACGCGGCCACGCGCCGGTTCTTCCCGTTCGTCAACACCCCGGCGGATCTCGTAGCCCTCGGGGAAGAGTCCCTCGCCGAGCACATCCGAACGATCGGGCTTTACCGGACCAAGGCGAAGAATGCTGTTGCAACCGCCCGCTTGCTGGTAGAGCGGCATGCCGGCCAGGTACCCTGTGATCGCGCTGCCCTCGAAGCGCTGCCGGGTGTCGGCCGCAAGACGGCCAACGTGGTGCTGAACTGTGCGTTTGGGGAGCCGACGATGGCGGTCGATACGCATGTGTTTCGCCTGTCCAATCGAATGCGGCTGGCGCCTGGCAAGACGCCGATCGAGGTCGAACAAAAGCTGCTCCGCCAGACGCCGGCGGAATACCTGCGCGACGCTCACCACTGGCTGATCTTGCACGGCCGCTATGTCTGTACCGCGCGCGCGCCGCGCTGTGCCGAATGTGTCGTGTTTGACGAATGCGAGGATAGCGGCCGTCATGCCCGGCGTAAGGCTGGACGCAGGAGTAGAGGGGAGAGCGATGTTCAATCCGTCGCGTGAGCAGGCCCGACGCTTCCTGATCAATGCCTGGCGGACCTACCGGCAGGCAGGACCGCTGACGTCGCTCGAACAGATGGCGGTCGAAGTGATCGCTGCCCACCCGGAGTATCAGCGCTACTTCGACGGCGATGACCGCTACCTCGACCGTGACTGGACGCCGGAGGCGGGCGAGACCAATCCGTACCTGCATGTCAGCCTGCACCTGGCGGTCGATGAACAACTGTCCATCGATCAGCCGCGCGGCATCCGTGCCGTGCATGACGCACTCGTAGAGCGCTACGGCGGCGATGTTCACCGTGCGCGGCACGACATCGCTGAGGCGCTTGCCGAAACGATCTGGCGGGCGCAGCGCGACCGTTCGCCGCCGGATGTAGAGCACTATCTGGCGTTGGCAAAGCGCCATCTGACCGGCGCAGCGAGAGGGAAAGGCTGAGGAAACGCTGAATAAATGGCTGCGCGGGCGAATCGCTGCGTTGCGCGGTGTTGCTTTCGGCGCTGATCGCCGAAGGCATCGATGCCCTGCAGGGGTTTCACTACGACACCGCCCGTTCGATCGACGAGATCATTGCGCGGCATCTTTCGACCGCCTGAGGGCGCCGTCCGTTTCTCGCCTGCTGCGGCGTGACCTGTGCGAGATTGTTCGTCATCAAGGCCCGGGACGCCTCTTCGCGGCGACAATCGGGCATGAACCTGCTCTACGTCGAGGTACCAGGCGCGCTCGCTCTATGGGCGTGGCTGGCGCTCGGCGTCATCGGCCTGGCAGCAGCCCGGCGTGCGCGCTGGGAGCATTTGGCGGCATGTAACCTCACCCGGGTCTGGCACGCCGCCATCATCGCGGTCGTGCTGCTCTGGAGTCTGAAAGCATCGCTCGCCGACGGTTTCACCTTTCATCTGCTCGGGATGGCGGGGATCGCGCTCGCGCTCGGTACATCGCTCGCGTTGCTGAGCGCTGCAGTGGCGATGTTCGTGGTCGCCGTCATGCAGCAGGCAGCCGTGAGTCAGGTCGGGATCGCCTGGCTGACGCTCGGCCTGGTGCCGATCTTTACGATCGATGTCGTGCGGCGTTTGAGCGAACGGTATTTGCCGCCAAATCTGTTCGTCTACGTCTTCGTCGTTGCGTTTGCTGGTACGGCGGTTTCGGTTCTGACTGCGATGGTCACCTCCATCGTGACCTGGTCGCTCGTTTCTGAGCGTCCGCTTGCGGCCCTCGCTGCCACCTACCTGCCGATCGCGATCCAGCTCGGCTTTGGCGAGGCGCTGCTGACTGGCATGATCCTCACCATCCTGGTCGTCTACAAGCCCCACTGGGTCGCGACCTTCGATGATCGACGCTACCTCGCGCGCAAGCGCTGAGGTCAGCTGCCGCGGACGATGCGACGCCCTGAACCCTCCGGTGCATAGACAGTCCAGCCGGGCGCCCCGACCCGCTGGCAAAGCCCGTAGCGGAACGGTACGGCTTCGCGGGCTGGAATTTCGAAACGCAGATCGCGAAACCCTGCACAGCGTTCGGTCAGCGTCAGGCTGATGCGCTCGTCACTGGCATCGTGCACTGGAAACATGGCGAACCAGCGGAAGAAGGCAAACTCGGGGCGCTCCCAGGCCGTGCGTGCAAACGCCTGCTGGCTCGCACTCCCCGTCCAGCGCGGTCGGACCTGCCATTGGGCGCTCTCCGGCGGGCGGTAGGGCGCCCTCAATCGGCGCAGAACGTCATCGTCAGGGCTCGCCGTGAGCGGTTCGCGGCGCCGTGTGTTCAGGTGGGCGACATGGAAGGCCGCGCCGTCATCGACGATGACGGTCCAGTTGAACGGGGACAACGGCCTTGGTGCCGCATCGATTGCGAGCGCTCGGATGCCGTCGGAGGCAGCCCAGCGCTTGCCGGCGGTAATGGCTTCGCTTCGCCCCCAGCCGCCCAGCCCGATCCAGCCGATCACGGCCAGCAACGCCACTGCGGCGGGCAGGCGGGAGCGTGGCAGGAAGGCCGAAGCCGCGAGGCCCGCAACGATCAGTCCGGTCAGCCCGAGATCGATGATGAAGGTCGTGCCGAGACCGAAGCGGGCCGACGATAGCGGGGCGAAGATCATCGTGCCGAATTGGGTGATCAGATCGCCGGCGATGTGGATGATGATGGCAGCGAAGGTGACCGGATACAGCCGCCGCCAGCTACCGCGACGGCCGCGCAGGGATCGAAAGGGAAGGGTGGAAAGCTGTGCCAGCAGCACCGCCCATAGCGGAGCGAGAAGAAGTGAATGGGTGATGCCGCGATGATGCTCGAGGTAGGCAATCTCGCCCACGAGCAACAGCAGCGCATCGACGTCCGGGAAGGCGGCGGCGAAAAAGCCGGTGACCATCGCCTGCGCGACGGTGGGGCGCCCGCTGTCGCCGCCGGGCAGGGCGGAAACGCCACTCAAGCGACCTGCCGGTTGGCCGAACAACCGCCCGACCAGGGCGCCCGAGAGGGCGTGCGTCAGCGTGTCCATGCGCGCGCGGCCGGCGTCGACCCGCGGTCAGGCGAGTCGCGTGATCAGGCTGGAGGTGTCGAGGCGTCCGCCGCCGCGAGCCTGCACTTCCGCATAGAACTGATCGACCAGCGCCGTCACCGGCAAGCGGGCGCCGTTGCGGCGCGCCTCGGCGAGGCAGATGGCGAGGTCCTTGCGCATCCAGTCGACGGCGAAGCCGAAATCGAAGCGCCCATCGAGCATCGTGGGGCCGCGATTCTCCATCTGCCAGCTTTGTGCCGCCCCCTTGCTGATGACCGACAGGACGCGCTCACCGTCCAGTCCGGCCTGCCGCGCGAAGGCCAGCGCCTCGGAGAGCGCCTGCACGAGGCCGGCGATCGCGATCTGGTTGACCATCTTGGTCAACTGCCCGGCACCCGCTGGCCCCATATGCACGCAAGCCTTGGCGTAGGCGGCGAGCACCGGTTCCACCTGGAGGAAATGGGCGCGCTCGCCGCCACACATGATGCTGAGCTTGCCGTTCTCGGCGCCCGACTGACCGCCCGACACCGGAGCATCGACGAACCCCACACCTCGTTCGGCGCAGGCAAGAGCCAACTCCCGCGCGAGTTCCGCCGAGGCGGTGGTGTGATCGACGAGACAACTTCCGGGCCGCATGGCTTCCAGCGCACCCTGTTCGCCGTAGATGACTGAGCGCACGTCGTCGTCATTGCCGACGCACGTCAGCACCACGTCGGCGCCCTGGGCAGCCTCGCGTGCGGAGCGGCGCGCGTCCCCCGGATGCGCCGCGCACCAGCGCTCGGCCTTGGTTGCGGTGCGGTTGTAGACGGTGACGGCATGCCCGGCGCGCGCGAGATGGCCGGCCATCGGAAAGCCCATCACACCCAGACCGAGAAATGCGACTTTCATGCGATCGACTCCATGGGTTTCAGATCAGCGCAGATCGTTTGTGCAATCAGGGCTGGCGCCCGCCTCGAAGCGCCATTTCATGACGCAGAGCGCACAGGTCAGTACGAATGTGATGGCATTGGCGAGAATGATCGCCGCTGCGCCGAGCAGGACGCCATAGATCAGCCAGAGCCCAACGCCGAGCGTGAAGATGCTCAGCATGCCCCAGGAGAGATCGCACGCCGAGCGCGTCCGCCAGACGCGTGCCACCTGCGGGATGAAGGCCAGCGTCGTCAGCGTTCCGGCGGCGAGGCCTATGGCTTCGGTCATGCGCCCCCCTAGCTGGCGGTCAGTGCGGCGGTGCCTGGCGCTTCGTTGGCAGCGAGCCTGCGGCGGGCAAGCGCGATCTCCTCGCGCACCCGTTCCGGTGCGGTGCCGCCGACGTGTCGACGCGCCGCCACTGATCCTTCCAGGGTCAGGCAGTCGTAGACGTCTTGCTCGATCGCCGGGCAGAACGACCTGAGCTGATCGAGCGCAAGATCAGCCAGATCGACGTCTTGGGTCTCCGCTGCACGGACGGCGCGCGCAACCGCTTCATGCGCGTCACGGAACGCAACACCCTTGCGAACAAGGTAGTCGGCAAGGTCGGTGGCGGTGGCAAACCCCTCGCGTGCTGCCGCCCGCATCCGCTCCGGCCGAACGCGCAGGCCGCGCACCATGTCGGCGTAGATCCGCAGCGTCTGCGTCAGCGTGTCAACCGCATCGAACAGCGGTTCCTTGTCTTCCTGGTTGTCCTTGTTGTAGGCGAGCGGCTGCCCCTTCATCAGTGTCGTGAGGGTGACCCAATGGCCCTGCACACGCGCGGTCTTGCCGCGAACCAGTTCGGCCACGTCCGGATTCTTCTTTTGCGGCATGATCGACGAGCCGGTGCAAAACCGGTCGGGCAGATCGACGAAGCCGAAGCGAGGGCTCATCCACAGGATCAGCTCTTCCGACAGCCTCGACAGATGCACCATCGCGAGCGTTGCCGCATTCAGAAACTCGATCGCGAAGTCGCGGTCGCTCACCGCATCGAGCGAATTGCGGCACGGGCCGTCGAAGCCAAGCGCGCGCGCCGTCATCTCCCGATCGATCGGGAACGTCGTGCCGGCGAGTGCTGCGGCTCCGAGCGGTGAGTGGTTCAATCTGCGCCGACAATCGGCGAAGCGCTCGTGGTCGCGGGCAAACATTTCTACGTAGGCCATCAGGTGGTGACCGAACGTCACCGGCATTGCTACCTGAAGGTGTGTGAAGCCCGGCATGATTGTCTCGGCATGCGCCTCCGCCAGGTCGAGCAGCGACTTTTGCAATGCTCGAAGCAGCGCACGCACCTCGTCGCAGGCCGCCCGGGTATAGAGACGCACGTCGGTTGCAACCTGGTCGTTGCGCGAGCGTCCGGTGTGCAGCCGCTTGCCGGCATCCCCGACCAGCGCCGTCAGCCGCTTCTCGATATTGAAATGGACATCCTCCAGATCGAGCGACCACTCGATGCGGCCCTGATCGATTTCGCTGCGGATCTGTGCCATGCCACGCTCGATGTCCACCAGATCTTGCGCCGACAGCACGCCGACGGTGGCCAGCATGCGGGCATGCGCGAGCGAGCCTTCGATGTCGTGATGCGCAAGCCGGTAGTCGAACGGAATGGAGGCCGTGTAGCGTTTGACGATTTCGGCGACCGGTTCATCGAAACGGCCCGACCAGCCGCTGGCCATGGCCGCCTGAGCGTCCGTTTCGTCATGCGTTTGCGGGGGAGGGGGCATGAACAGGAAAATGCAGCAGATGCAGAATCAACCGAGTTTAGCCAAGCGCGAGCGGGCACGGCGCGAGGCCGTGTTTCCCGATCTGCGCAATATGGGCGTGCTCGCGCGCGCCCTGCTTCTCTATCTGTTCCTTTGCCTTGGCTACGCCCTCGCCGTCGCCGCCTCGGCGCGCGATGTGTATTTCGAACTCCTCTCTGCCGTCGGCGTCTCGCTTCCGCTTGCCGGCAGTGTTGCCGGCCTGTGGCTGATTGCCTCTCCCTGGCTGCGCCGGCTGGCGTATTGGCAGGCGGCACTCCTGCTGGGCGCCATTGCGGTATTGATCGCGTTGATGCTCGCTCGCCTGCAGGAGCTGCCGCTCTGGCGCCTGCTGCCATTTACGCTTTTGGCGCTTGCGGTTCTGCTCGCTTACTTCCACACGCTCGGGCAGGCGCTTTCGCCGGCGGTGACCGAGGCGCGCCTGCAGGCCCTTCAGGCGCGCATTCGTCCGCACTTCCTGTTCAATGCGCTGAACGGAGTGCTCGGCGTCATCAGGACCGATCCGAAGCGCGCCGAGGCCGCCCTCGAAGACCTGGCCGAGCTCTTCCGCGTGCTGATGCGCGAGAACCGCGACCTGCATCCTCTGGCCGACGAGATCATACTCACCCGTCAATACCTCGATCTGGAGAAGCTGCGCCTTGGTCACCGTCTGACGGTCGAGTGGAAGCTGGACCACATGCCTCGCGATGCGCTGGTGCCGCCACTCATCCTCCAGCCGCTGGCAGAAAATGCCGTCTACCACGGCATCGAGCCCTCCGAGGCTGCGGGCGTCATCGAGATCGAAGCGAGCCGCCGCCGCGACCGTTTGTGCCTGGCCGTGCGCAACCCCTTCGTCGAGCGGCCGGGTAGCCATCACGGCGGCAACAAGATGGCCATGCAGAACATTCGCGAACGCCTCGCACTGCACTTCGACGCCGAAGCCCGGGTCGAGGCCGGGCCGCGTGGAGGACGCTACGTCGTCCAGATTACGATGCCGCTTCGCCGTGCCGGGCGCAACGACCCGCATACGGTGGTCTGAGTCCGTCGCATGAATTCCCAGGAGCCAAAGCACCGATGAATGCCCAAGCACCGCTGTCGATCCTGATCGCCGACGATGAGGGCTTTGCCCGGCGTCGGCTGTACGACCTTCTCGAAGACTTGCGCCCTGGCCTGCCGAATCGCATCGTGGCCGAATGCGAAACCGGTCGTGCGGCGGTCGAGGTTGCTGCCCGATTGCCGGTCGACGTCGCCTTGCTCGATATCCGGATGCCCGACATGGACGGACTCGAAGCGGCACGCCACCTGCTTCGGCTGCCGCGCGCGCCGAAGGTCATCTTCGTCACCGCATTCGATGACCATGCGATCGAAGCCTTCGAAGTCAAGGCGGTCGACTACCTGCTGAAGCCGGTGCGCAGGGAGCGCCTGCTTGCCGCGCTCGAACGCGTGCAACCCCTGCCGCCGGAGACGCTGGCGGCCTTGCCGGCAGGCGCCCGGCGCTACTTCAGCGTCAATGAGCGCGGGCGCCTGATCCTGGTGCCTTCGAGTGAGGTGCTCTACTTCCGGGCCGAGATGAAATACATCACCGTCGTCACCGCCGAGAGGGAATATCTGATCGAAGATTCCCTCGTCCGCATCGAGGAGGAATTCGGCGGCCGCTTCCTGCGCATCCATCGCAACTGCCTGGTGCTGGCCGAAGCCATCGAAACCTTCGAGCGCGAGTCGGCTGATCCGGAAGCTGAGGACTCGCAGTGGGTCGTCACCCTGCGCGGACTCGACGTCAGACTGCCCGTCAGCCGCCGCCAGCATGCCGAGGTCAGACGCCTGGCCAAGCGCTGACGCTTTGGTGGCCGACAGCGCCGCCGCATCAGTCCACCTCCCCACCCGCCAGTGCGTGGACGATGTCGCCTGAGTGCGCGGTTCGCGGCACCTGCGCGGCGGATCCGGCCGCAGCGGTTGTGCATGGCGCGCGTTCGCGTGCAAAATTTTGATGCTGTGCCTGTGCCGCACCGATCGATCCATGGCGGTCGGTCGCCCGCCTCCGGACGGGCGCGAGCATCCGCCCCGCTGGGCGCCTTCCCGGGTGGCGGCGCGGGGTGGCGTGGGTTGGCGTGATCGAAGACTTCAGGGCTTCGTCGCGCGAGCTCGTTCGGCTTTTGGCAATTTCTTGGGGATGGATATGGCAACGCAATCTCAGGTGCCCTTGCGAGGTCCTGTCGGTGGTCGGCCGTTACGTCGGCTGCTGTTGGGTCTTGGGCTCGGAATCGGTCTGCTGGCGGCTGGCGTGGTGCGTGCGGCTGTCCCGGCAGCTTTGCTGCCGGCGGAGGCGGCGCCGAGTCTCGAGCAGGTGCAATCGCGGCTGTCCTCGCTGGCGCTGCCGTGGGTGCCCA
>OGCL01002387.1_pt1 | contig 13200 bp, 13 predicted proteins | sample 1570041 | NCBI WGS metagenome assembly OGCL01 (sample SAMN06266162, study PRJEB24511) | hot springs metagenome | isolation source: Hot spring water | place: South Africa: Limpopo | collected 2015-06-22 | reverse complement strand
CATGTGTACTCCGATTATTCGCCTCGGCGCATCTAACGTTTGGTTAAGGGGCGGGCTTTAGCCCGTCCCAGTGAGCGTAGCGAACGATTTGAACCACTAGTTAGGTGACCGTTAACGCTGATGGTCGTTATTACGAACCCAGTGCCCAATGCTTGGGGAAATCTCTACAAAATCTTCAGGCTGCATAGAGCCATGATCGACTACAAATACTGGGCTTGAGTTTTTGCCTAAAGCTATAACGAAGGCTTGGCCACCACTGTCATCTCCAATGGCCAAGAAGCCAGGGCAATATTCTTTTGATTCGAAGGTTTCATTCCGTTCTATAACGTCATCAGGACCATAGACTAGAATCGATTCTCCAATAAATTTACCGCCCGCTTGATTGAGCAGCTCAAGATACTCGGGCGAGAGTGTGCATCCTACCCAGGTTTCGATTGCTTTAATTTTATCGGCCATTTCTATAGTCCTGCATTAGGGCGCCTAACGTTTGGTTAAGGGGCGGGCTTTAGCCCGTCCCAGTGAGCGAAGCGAGCGATTTGAACCATTTGTTATGCGCTGTTAATAGCCGAACTTGCTATCGAGTTCGTGTGTTGTAACAAGGTTATTGTTTCCAAACTCAGGATTGGCATCAATGAGAATTTCAAAGGTGTTAATTTTTTTGTTTTCTATGAAGGGGTTTTCTGGTTTTTGTTGATGATAGGTTTTCTTTGATGTGAAAGACATAGCAGCCTCTGGAAGGTATATTCTGACTGAGGCTCCTGAGTCGTCTGCCCCAAGGAGTGTGTCACCACGATAGTTCTCTGTTTCTGGGCGTAAATAGTAAGTTTTCTTGGTGGTGCTGGATGTAATCCATCCTCTGGCACGGCCCTTGTTTTCACTATTTGATGAGTTGTCTAGCCAGCTTATCAAGTTGACGAAATCATAAGTTGCGATTCCGTTCGGGAAGTCTATGAATATTCCCGAATTATTCTCTGTTAGACGAACAGTTATCGCTAGTGGATATTCGTTTAGGGTGATTTCTGAGTGATCAATTATTTTGCTTTTCACTTCTTCCATGTTTTCTGCGGAAACATGGATTAATCCTTCGTGAAGTGGTACGTGATTGCTTTGCATTTCGCAGCCGAGTGTCATGACGGAAATTATAAGTAGCGCTAGAATTTTCATGTGAAGTGCATAACGTTTGGTTAAGGGGCGGGCTTTAGCCCGTCCCAGTGAGCGGAGCGAGCGATTTGAACCGCTTGTTAGGCAAGCGGTTCGGAACCCTGCAACAAGGCGCGGATGCGACGCGCTACCTGCCTTTGATGTTTATGTACCTGCATGCGTTCCTTCGCCTTTTCCTCTGCGGTTTTGAGCGCCTCAGCGCTGGCGTGATGTCGAGGCCAGCGTGATGACATTGCTCTCAGCGGACTACCTGACCGACCAGCGACTTTATGGCCTGCTGATGATATTGCTTTCGCCGATTTCCGGCCCGCCAGCGATTTCAAATTCACCGCGTTATTTTTCAGGGATGTGCACGGTATTGAATTATTAATTCTGCGATTTCCCCTGGGTGCACGGCTCTGGCTCTATATGCCTAACGTTTGGTTAAGGGGCGGGCTTTAGCCCGTCCCAGCGAGCGGAGCGAGCGATTTGAACCTGTTGTTAGAACTGGCCCGCCGGACACTGTAGTGGTGGCAACGCGGTGTTGGAAAGCGGAAACCAGCGGTACCGGATTTTGCCCGCATGGATGCTGGATAAGCCCGCCGCACTTGGGCACGACGCCGGCTTTCGTGGCCTTTTCCGGTAATGGCTTCGTGCCCCATTCATCCTGGAGCGGGGCGCCGAGCCTGGATACGGCGCTGCTTTTTACTGGCCGCGAAGACGTTGGTATGCCGGGCGAGATAGTGACCGGCCAGAGCACCTGAAAATGGCTGCTGCTCAGCGTTACGTCCATGTGTACTCCGATTATTCGCCCCAGCGCATCTAACGTTTGGTTAAGGGGCGGGCTTTAGCCCGTCCCAGTGAGCGAAGCGAACGGTTTGAACCATTTGTTAGGAGTGGCGGTTATCGATTTTTAACCTGCCCCGTTCAACCACTAAGTTACCGATAAAAGGACTTCTTGTGAGCAGTGACCATGCAGGTTGCCCCTCAGCAGTCATGAATGAAGTTAGCCGCAGCCCATTCGATAAAGAAACCGATATTTCTGGAATATGGCCAAATATCTCTACAGCGGTTACTGAAGAGCCAACGATTTTCTTAAAGAAGCCCGGCCAACGTTTTGCACTGCTCCAAGAGCCGCCGAGAATTGAGTGCTTCTTCTCTATCCGCCAACTCCACTCAATCATGAGTGTCAGTTCACCTTCTGGATTTCCTCGGCTGCCACTGAGTTTTGTTGTGTCGGTAAGTTTTCCAAACTCAATGAAAATTGCGGAGCCGTGACCATTCCACGCGTGGGAGACGGTTTTACCAATGAGACTAGTGATGAATGGCTCAGGGTTAACCAAGAGCTACTCCTAACGTTTGGTTAAGGGGCGGGCTTTAGCCCGTCCCAGTGAGCGAAGCGAACGGTTTGAACCACTAGTTAGGTGTCTTTCGCCGATTTGTTTTTGTTGAAAATCTTGATGCCAAAATATGCGGTTAGTAAAGATGTGGTACCTGTGAACAGCCAAAGAATAAGCGCGATGCCTGGCTGACGGCATTGGTAAGACTCATGAAAGAGTGAGTACTGGCCATTGCATGGAATAAACGCAAGGCTGCTTGAAGAGAATACCCACATCAAGCAGAACCATGAGGCAAGGAATAGAAGTGTAGCGATGATGAGCAACGAAATTCCTTTGGCCATGCACGGTTTCCTCTGTGCACCTAACGTTTGGTTAAGGGGCGGGCTTTAGCCCGTCCCAGCGAGCGAAGCGAGTGGCTTGAATGCTTGGTTAGGCGACGATGGCGTGCCGGACGCAGAGCGGTGAGGCGACTCGTTGTTGGGGTTGTGGCTTGGAGCATACGCGCACGGGTTTCCGGGAAAAAGCCCCCGGCGGCGGGGAGGGCGCGTACTGATAAACCTGTTGCCGAGATTCGGATAAATGTTTTATGGCGCAAATTTTCCGGGCCGGATTCTCGCCGCCGCCGCGCATTTGCAGAATGACAAAAACAATTGTTATTCGAACGCATAACTTCCGTGTTCCAAGATTTTTGCTTTTACGCCTAACGCCGCTCAGCACAGGCGGCTACGGAATGGAGGCGAAGCCGCAATGCAGTAGACGTCCCAGTGTCTGGCATTGTTAGATTTTGTCGCCATTGCCAAACACCACATAATCTTCATCATTTCTATCTTTTATGATTTCTGATTTGGTACGAAAGAACACCTTATTTTTCTGTATCAGATTGGAAAATGAAGGTTGAAGCTGGCCATTTTTTGTAATCGCATTCGTAATGAAAAATGTTTTAAAATGGCTATATGAGTGCTTAAAAACTGTAAGACTGCTGGGATTACTAGGCGGATTCATCTCATGAAATCTTGTAATTGTGACTAATAACGATGACTCCTTATCCATTCCGTAATCAGAAAGCTTCTCCACCAAAACATCTCTAGATGAGCCGAAGTGTACTTTGTAGTCTCTTGGCGCTTTGGATGATATACCCTCGATAAAGCACAATCTAATTTCTTCTCTTGAATCGATATTACCAAAGTCTTTCTTCAAGTTACGAAATATTTTTTCGCCTGCTTCTTCATTGGCAAACATAAAACATGCAATAGGTGGATTTTGCAAGCTAGGATCTGATACGAAGGCCATCCCAGACCATTTGGCTTCATTCCAAAGATCGACATCAATGATTGAACTAACAAACATTGACTTCCGCTCTTTTGGCTCCAGCTCTTCTGGCTTCTCCTCAGCGATGGGTTCTTCACCCAATGGTGGACGCTTTGATTTGCTGACGCCACGCAACCTATCAATTAGCCTTTGTTTGTTCGAATCATCAGAAACTTGATAATACGTATAAGGTTGCAATGGAAGCGGAATATATTCCTTACTTCCTTTATCAAAAATTATTGGAATGAACTTAGTATTGTTTGTGCTTAAAGTATACAGTTGTTGCAGGATGAGAGAGGTTTCCCACTTAACACCAAGACCATCATCCCCGCCTGAAAAGTCATTCGCTCTTTCATAGAATAGCTTTGAACAACAGACCAGAACAAAGTCTGCCTGTTGTACTTGCCTCATCATCCACTTTGGCCATCCTTCAACGGGAGCCTCTTCATATTGATCTATTTCTGAGTCAATCCCTTTACTTCTCAAAAAATTGGAAAACTCAAGAACGCGGTTTGCCAATTCAACAGATTCATGGGCATAACTAATAAAAACTTTTACAGCCAATTCATATTCTCCCATTTCATAAAAGCACCGGCCTCAAGAAATCTAACGCATTGCTCACCGGAAAATGACGAGCGCCAGCGAGTTATTTTTCCGGTGCAGTAACTTGTTAGCAGCAAACACCGCACTTTCGCGGCTTTGCCGCCATGCGATGTTGACCGAAGCCACTGCACCCATAAATTAAAATCCTATCCAGCAAAGTTCGATACAACGACACAACTGGAACCTTAAAACTTGCTACAAGCGGAGCTAATGAACCAAAGGAACAACGCTACCGCCCTCGCCGCCAGCGGCTAACCAACAAACTGGCGGACTTTGCGTTTTGGCTTTGCCGCTAAGAAAACGAAACGCGAGCAATGCCAGAACAGAAAACCTATACAGCCACAACAACCCGAAAGCTGCTAACGCCCGCGTAAAGCGCGCGAGGTACGAGCGTCGCATTTGACGCGTTTGTTAGCCACGACGGCGGACCTTATCCTGCTCACTCACCTCAGCCTGTAGCTTCGCAAGCTCGCTAATAGGAAAACTCAGCAGTGCTTCCCCCATTCCCTTGCGGTGGGCATATCGCTTTGCGATTAGATCTCCAGGACCGTTGTATACCTCTTGGAATGTACCGTTCTGATTAAGCTTCAGACCTAGATAAATATCGTAACCGCCTTTGAATGTGAGGTGGTTTTGAAACGTTGCTTTGACCTGAACCCGCCTTCCATCCGACGTAGTTCCATCGTGCAAGGCCTCGGATACAGCATCAATTTCCAAGTCGTATTCTAGTTCGGCAATCACTTCGCCTATATCACCCACAAGCCGCCCATCAATCGTGAACTTTCTTCTACCGTCGAAAGCTCCTCTGAGCGTTGAAATACCCTCAAATATGAGTTTAAGGCCAGATTCAATTTGAAATTGCTTACTCATTTATTTTCCCGGCTAACGCTTATTCGACGGAAAGATCCGTATTTAAATACGGACTTTTCCGCTTTTTGTAAAATTAATGTATGGAACATTACATCGGTTTTTTATAGCGCACAATAGGTTACAGGTACAGCTGGTATTGGCATTTGCTGCAAATACGGATTAATCCGTCTAAAAGCGTTGGCTATGCTCCGATACGGACACGATGCTTTTATAGTCCAGTAGGCACAAAGCAGCCGTTCTTCGTCAAAGCATTGCTTACATATCAAACCAAAGCGGTCTACCCCACTATCTCAGGTTGCGACTCCGGTACGGCAAGCATACCGGAGTCGGAGTTTGGTGCTTTTAGGGAGAGCGGTTTAGCGTTTGGCACAAAGCTCTCTTTCTTCGCTATTGCATTCATTGCAAACGAGGGCAATGGTTTCTCACCCACTATCGCAGGTTGCGACTCCGGTACGCGAGCATACCGGAGTCGTGGTTTGGTGCTTTTAGGGAGAGCGGTTTAGCGTTTGGCACAAAGCTCCTTTTCTTCGCTAAAGCTTTGATTGCACATGAGGGCGATGGTTTCTCACCCACTATCGCAGATTGCGACTCCGGTACGCTAGCATACCGGAGTCGGGGCGCTTGGTAGCATTAGGTTATGTTTTTTGTTCGGCAAGCGTATCCGCATTGGGTAGCGTTAGCAGCGTTACTGGCGTAAGGGGTAAGCCTTGCATCTGTTGCTGGCGCAGGACTTTTAGTTGTTGGCAGATCAGTTGTTGATAGGGGGTAAAAGCCGGATGCATAGCCATGGCTGCTAAACCGGGTTGGAATTTTAACTGCTTGTTATCCAGCATTGCCGGGCTGGCAGCATGTTGAAATTGGCTTAGCTCGGGTAAGAGCATATTGCTACAACCTAAACTGATGGCGATGCTTAACCCCGCTAAATCGGCATCGCCAAAATAGACACAGGGTTTACCGGTTTGCTGCCAGGCATCACAGAGAGCAGCACAGCCGCTGCTGTATTGCGTATCTCCTCGATAGATGAGCAGTGGCTGCTGGTACGGCATCGTGAACGTAAAACGCTGCAGCTGATAGAAGCAATCCAGGTTTTCTACCACTAATAAGGCGTCATAGGCGCTGAGCGGCAGTTGCTGCCAGTCGAAATCGCTAAACTGCAGTGCTGGCAAGCCTTGAGCAAAAAGTGGGGTGTTAAGCCTGATTAATACCCGATGCTGGCGCGGGCTGGCGCCTGCGCTTTTTAGCTCTTGCTGGCTGTGTAAGCTTTGTTGCAGTCGATCCTGACTGCTAACGGGCTGGCGGAAACACGCTTGCCCTAACGCTTGCTGGGCCTTTGCAATTTGCTCTAACAGCGCCCGGTTAAATTGCACTCTAGGTAAGCGCGCACTATGTGCCGGCAATAATTGCTGTTCAATACACCAGGCAATAACCTGAGCGGCGATCTTACTGTCGGCTTTAATGACTGCACTGCCGTCGCGTTGCAGGCGCTGCTCCAGCTTTAACAGCCAGTTTAGCGCCTGTAACCCCAAAGCCTTATGCATCAGGCTGCCTGCAAACCAATACTGATATCGCGGATCAGGTACAGGCTGTTAACGGCGCTGGCCGGGCTTTCTTCGCGTTGTAGCTGGAACATCTGCTTTTCTGCCACCGGTAATGCCTGATACTCGGCCAGGATCTGATAGAGCCAGATTTCGCTGTCCCAGGGCAGTTGTTGTTCTGTCAGATACTCCAGTGCACTTAAACTGCCGCCGCGGTCGATCACCCGCAAATAGAAGTTTTCGACATCGGTTTTTAGTGCCAACTGGCGGGCCGCGATTTCTTCATCCTGCAGCAGCTCACTAAAGTTGGCGCTTGGCGTATCAGACAGCGTTACCGCAACCTGCCGTGGCAGGGCGCGTACCAGTTCGGCCAGTATTTGCCGTTCACTGGCTTTATCCAACGCGATAGCGGCCTGTGGCCGGATGGCACTGGCCTGGTTAAACAGATCCGGTAGCTCGCTGCGGTTGGGATAATCGGCCGGCTGATATTTTGGATGCTGGCGTAAAAACGCCACCATATTGCTAATCAGCAAGGATCGCGATTGTTGCTGGCGGAACTTGGCCAGCAGTTCGACCAGGCGTTTTTGCACTTCCAGCAAGCTGCTATGATGCGAGCTCAGCTGGCTTTGCAGCTGGCTGACCAGCAGCTTGCGCAGATGGTTATTACCTTCCGACAGTTCAATAAGTTCAGTAAAGTCGAGCAGATCCAGGCCATCGAGCAAGCGGCGCAGTTGTTTTTGTGCGCGCTCGTTTTCGCGAATTTTATCGTCCAGGCTACTGACAAAGCCAAAGTCACTGTTGAGCCGGTGCCACAGGCTGTCGATCGCCTCTTCAAACTGGCCGCTTAAGTCATGTACATGCTCAGTTAACCGCTGCAGCTGTAACTCGGCCACCGCATAGTCGCCTTTGTACTGCGCATCGCGGTAAGCCTGCACCCGGTTGCGGATTTGCTCCAGTTTTTCGGCCACGTCGGCGTTGATCTGGCGGCGGTTTTCATCGGCCACCATACTGGCGATCAGCTCGCTGACTAAAGGTCGCAGTGCCAGCGGTTGCTGTTCGTCTGGCCGCCACAAAATACGGGCGGCAATCAGCTTTTTCAGCGCCCCTTCGCTAAAGGCCGTTTCATCGACATAGCCATCCAGATAACCCTGCATCAGTTGCTTGTGGTACTTGCCGAGTAAGGCCAGCCGCTCAGCACCGGTATTAAACAGGTTGGAGGCGATGCCCGGTGTCGGATCCAGCGGTGCCATCAGAGTAATGCCTCCTGCTGCGGGGTATCTTCTACCGGCAGATGTTCTTCATCGCGGATAAAGCGAATCACATCAATCAGATAATCAATTTTACCGGTAACGATATAGTACTGGCGGTCGGCATGCGGCTGCAGCAGATAGCCATGTTCTTTTAAGCGACGGAAAATCAGCTTTACCTGACTATCCAGTTGCTCGCTCTGGCTATTAAAAAAGCGGTCGCTGGCCAGTGTATTCAGGCGTTGGCGCAGGCTCTGGTTATCTTCGGTACGTAGCACAAACTCCTGCAGCTTGATGGTATCGCCAGCGGTCAGGGCGCTATCCCGGCCCAGGGTTTCCTGTACCAGTTGCAACCATTCCAGCAGCGGCAGCAGTGACTGCACCGTTTGCGCAAATTGCTGACTCAGCTGCTCGCGTGCCTCTTTGCTCAGCTCGTAGTAGCCAAGAAAATACACGCTCTGGTCATCATTACTAACCAGCCGGCGGTTAAGCGGCCGCAGGTAATGATTGATGTCCTGCTGGGTTTGCTCCAAACTTAAATGCCGGTAGGCATCTTCATCGGTAATGCGGCAGATAAAATCGCCTGCCAGCAGGCGTTCCAGTAAGGGTCCGTGTTGCAGCATCAGTTGGCCTCCTGCTGTTTACTGGCTAAGCGCTCGGCTAAGCGGCTGATTTTGGGTTGAATACGTTTCAGGCGGCGCAGGCTGCTATTCTGCTGGTCCGGCTCAATTAAATAGCGGTGCTGGAACAACATTAACACATCGGATTCCGGGTTCGGGAAGGCGCCGACTATCACGATCTGATTGCTGCTACAGGCCTTAAACAGTTTCTCGACGTTGTGATAGGCCAGGGTACCGATTTCATCAATCGGCCAGTGGATGGTGACCTTGGCTGCACCGCGCAATAAGCGGGTAAAGGCCAGCAGGTACTTACACAGAATCAGATAAGCCATACCATGGCTGGAGGATTCCAGTAGCTGCCGGTCGTTTTTAATCACCAGCTCGGAGCCGCCTTCGCTTAAATGCAGCTCAAGGCGTAACAGCGATTCTATACTGTACTGCTCATCGGCACGCAGCAGCTCCACCACATCGGCCAGCGCATTCAGATACTGCTCCGACGGTAAGGCTTTACCGGAGGCGCCCCAGTCATCATACAGTTTGGCAAAGTGCTTCAGCGGCTGCCAGAAACCCAGCTCGTCGATGGTCGATAAAATCCGTACTTCCGATTTGCTGATCCCTTCCAGTACCAGATCGTCGGCCACGGCTTCGCTTAAGCGGCGGCTTTGCAGCGCAATGCGGCGGTTAATATCGCTGAAGACGGTAAAGAATTTTTTCAGATCGCCGCCGATATTCTCACCCATTTCCAGCAGCTGTTGCTGGGCATCTTTCAGAATTTGCAGCAGGTTTTGCAGAATCGGCAGCTGGTCTCGTTCTTTCGCATAGTCGGGCAGCTTACGTTTTTCATGCTCCAGCCGGTCGAGGAACTCCGGGCCGGCGTCTTTACTAAGCATGCCCTCAAACTGCGCCAGTGCTTGTTTTAGCAGGCTTTCCAGTTTGTTACGCTGCTCCAGTGCTTCATTAGCCCGGGCCAAACGTTCAATGATATCCGCACTCGGGTTCGCGGCGGCCGGGGTAATGCTGGCCAGCTGCAGTTCCTGCAGCTTGTAGAGCACGGGCTTTAACTGCGCCAGTAAGTGCTCGGCTTGCTGCATCTGCTCCTGCACGCTGCGCTTTTGTTCTTCCAGCTGTTTGCTGTTGGCGCTGTATTCGGTTTTTAACTGCTCCAGCGCCTGCTTGCTGCTACGCAGCTGCTGCTTTAAGCCGGTTTCCTGCTCCAGTAGTTGTGGCCGCAGTTTCTGCCAGTCCAGCGCCATAAAGCTTTGCCAGGCGGTTAGTTCATCCTGGCGGCTCTCAACGGCTTTGATCTCGCTGCGTAACTGATCCTGTTTCTGTTTTAGCTCGGTCAGGCGACGCGGGTCGATGCCTTTCGCCGACAGTTCTTCGTTAAAGGCTTGTTGCAGCTCTTTAATTTGCTGCTGGTTATCATCGCGCTTGCGCTCAAGCTGCCGTTCCAGCTCGTCGATCTGCTCGTCAAACACCTGTAGCTCAGCCTGCCAGTCGGCTTTTAGCTCCATGCGCTGGCTGTGGTGATCGTCTTTTAGCGCCTGCAGGTCCTGCTGCTGTTGCTGCTTAGTTTTTTCCAGCTGTTGCTGCTGGGCAGACAGCTCGGCTTTAACTTTGGCCTGGCGCTGGGTCACCAGCTCACGCTGCTGTGCCTGCAGGCGGTTACGGGCATCGCGGGCGTACTCGATATTCTGCTCGTACTGGGTAAACTGCCACTCTGCCTGCTCAACCTGAGCCCGCAATAGCTCAGCCTGTTCAAAGCGCTCTTTTAACAGCTTTTCGGCCTGCTGTTTCTGGCTTTGCAGTTGTTGCACCTGCTGCTCGGCGGCCTGAATACGGTGGCGGATCGCGGCTTCATCCTGGGCATAATCCGGGGTATCAATGGCAGTCAGCTCCAGCGTCAGGCCATAGAGGTTGTCGCTAAGCTCGCTCAGATGCGGCTGTAAGTCCTGCCGGTCCAGCAGGCGCTCGTCCAGCACCTTACCGAGTTTTTGCTCCCAGCCGTTATAGTGCAGGCGCAGGAAATGCCGCAGACTGCCTTGTTCCGGGCTGAGCTGGCGGTGCAGTTGCTGTAGCTGTTGCTCGGCACTGTGCAGCGCTTTGCGGCCTTGCTCCAGTTGCTGGTCGGCCTGTTCGCGTGCTTCGCGGGCCTTTTGATACTGCTGCTGTAATTGCTGCAGTTGCCGGGCCTGCTGCTGTGCCTGTTGCTGCGCTTGCTCCAGCCGCAGCTCGGCAACGCGCTGCGCTTCCAGCTCCTCTTCGGTTAAAGCCGGGCTGTTAAGCTGGCTTTGTAATACGGCGATCTGGCTGCTTAGCTGGGTTAGCTGGTCGGCATATTGCTGCTGGGCCTCTTGCAAGCGGCCCTGGAAGCCTTGCTCCAGTGTCGCCAGCTTGTGTTCCTGCTGCTCGCGGGTCTGATCTTTTTGTTGTTGTAAGGTGCGCGCCTTGGCGCGGTGTTGCTCACTTAAGCGGTTAAAGGCTTCGGCCAGTTTGGCTTTGCGTTGCTCCAGCTGGCGCTCTAAATCGCCATGCTGTTCCACCATCAGTTGATACTGCTCGGCCAGCTCCTGCAGGGTTTCACGCCACAGAGGCAAGGCATCGGTATCGCGCTGCAGTTTTGGCATATCCTTGCTGTCGTAGTCGTCATAGCGCTGCTGCAATTGGTCCAGCCGGGCGCTGGTTTCATGTAAACCGGCTTCGGCCTGGGCCAGCTTGCTGCTTAGCTCCAGCTGTTGGGCACTAAACACGTCCTTGGCGGTTTGCAGCTGCCCCCGCAGCAGATGTAGTTGCTGCTCGGCATCGGCTTTACGTTGTTTTTGCTGCTGCTCATCGTCTTGTAGCAGCGGCAGCAGCGCCGCTAACAAGGCTTCACTGCCGTCGAGTTGTTGCGCCAGTTGCTTTAGCCGCTCAAAATCCTGCTGCAGCCGGTCCAATCGCATTGACTGCCGCATCTGTTGGATCCATTCCCGCGCCTTAGTGTTTTTAACCTTGGTGGTGGGCAGGGTGACGCCGTCTTCTTCAAAGATCGCTGCCAGCATCGCTTTGAGCGTATCCATTTTGCCTTCTTTGGCATGCACGGCGCTGACCAGCTTTTCGATATGCCGCAGTTTATGGCCACTGGCAACCAGGCTGTAACTGCTGGCCAGGCGGCGCAGTTTCAGGCTATCGGCATTGTTGCCGCGCAGCGCGGCGGCATCGTTCTGAATAATGCTGCGATACTCGCTGGTAGCACTGATTTTTGGCGACACCTGCACATCCGGGCGGGCGCGCATTGCCGCTGCCCAGTCACTGTAGCTCATACCTTTGGCGCCTTCGCTGCTGTGCTGCAGATAAAAGTCGCTCTGGTAGGGCGCGCCGACAAAGCGGTAATCAACACCACCGTCGCTTTTGCGGGTTAGCACTACCTGGCAAATTTCGCCGCCTTCGCGCCGGTATTCATAGATCAGATAGCTGTTGGTATAAGGCAGGTAAAATTCATCGAATTTTTTGCGGGTTTTTGGCACCACCCGGTTCGGCTGTTCACCGTAAAATACCGGTACCAGCCGCTGCAAGGTGGTTTTACCCGAGGCGTTGGTACCGCAAATATTAGTATGCTGATCCAGTTGTAATTCCACCACACCCGGCAGGTGAGTATGGATCAGCACAATACGAAGTAATTGAGACATAGCGCATCCTATCGGCGGCGCAGAATCGCAGCGCCGCTATCTTCTGATTTTGGCGGTTATTATCCATGGAATGACAGGAATTGCTAGTCGGCCAATTCTTTTACCACTATGGCACCGGCACTGATATTTTGCAGTTGCAGGCACAGTGCGTCATGCTGTTCCAGCGGGAGCTGCACTTGCAGCATAACCTGTTGTTGATAATCTGCTGTCAGTAGTTCAGCCTGATACTGTGCCATTAGCTGCCGCACCCGCGCTTCCAGCGCGAAATCAAGCTGCAGTTGCAGCCGGGCTTTTGGGCTGACAGTTTGCAGGTTGGCTTGTTGTGCTGCCTGCGATACCGCTGCGGAATAAGCGCGGACCAGGCCGCCGGCGCCGAGCTTAATACCACCAAAATAGCGTACCACCACCGCCAGACAATTTCCCAGTTCACGCTCGGTTAGTACATGCAGCATCGGTTTGCCCGCTGTACCACTGGGTTCGCCATCATCACTAAAGGCCTGAGTCTGCGGCTGGCGGGTATTGCCAATAATGTAGGCCCAACAGACATGGGCCGCGTCTTTGTAGTGTTCGCGGTAGTGCTGAAGCCAGTGCAGCGCTTGTTCACGATCGCTTACCGGTTGCAAGAAGGTAATAAACTCGCTGTTTTTCTCCAGCAGCCTGTGTTCAACGGCGGCAGCCAGAATACTGTAATGGCTCATCGCAGGCCTGTGTTATCTGAAACCAGGTCGCTATTATAGGCAGAAAAAAACCGGCAGTCAGGCTGCCGGTTTGCTTTATGACACTAAGCTTTCGAATTAGAAGTTAACGACTAATTCGCCTGAACATACCTGAGTACCAGCTAAACACAGTTTATAGGTACTGGTTGGCGC
>OGCL01002386.1_pt1 | contig 13202 bp, 12 predicted proteins | sample 1570041 | NCBI WGS metagenome assembly OGCL01 (sample SAMN06266162, study PRJEB24511) | hot springs metagenome | isolation source: Hot spring water | place: South Africa: Limpopo | collected 2015-06-22 | reverse complement strand
ATTATAATTATTTTTTTATGCAAGAAAATAAAATAAATTATTTATCTATTTTTTGAAACTTTTTATTAACAATATGTTTAATTTTAGTAATATTTGATAAAATCAGTATTTCTCAAAGTAATAAAGATATTATTTTAAATAAGGATAAACAAACTATTACTATAGAAACTAATACTGGAAAAGTATCAGTTAATAAAGATGATAATTCAAATAAAGAATTAAAAATATTAACTAATGAAGATTGATATCATTTTGATTGAATTCTAAAAATGTTTAAAAAAGAAACTTGAATTGAACCTAAAATAGCATTTACTGAGGATTCTTTATTATCAAGATTATCTAAAAGAGAGGAATGAGATATTATTTTTAATAAGATGTCAAGTGAATTAGTTGAAGCTAAATCATCAAATCTATTATGAAAATTAGAAGGAATTGATATGTCTAATATATCAAATGAATTTAAGGACAAAGATAATACTTGGGTTAATTTATCATATAGAATAAGAGCTTTTTATATAAAAAAGTGATTAGAAGACTTTCCACAAACATATGAAGAATTAGCTGATTCAAAATATAAAGGTAAAATATGTATAAGACCTTTATCACATACATATAATCTACAATTAATTGCTTATATGATTTCTAAACATTGAGAAGATTATACTAAAAAATGGTTAGAATGATTAAATGCTAATTTAGCTATTCAACCTTCTTGAAATGATAGAGCTCAAGTTTGAAATATATTTAATTGAAAATGTGATATTGCTGTTGGTAATTCATATTATATGTGATTAATGTTATCAGATAATGAACAAAGATCATGGGCTGAAAATGTTAATTTATATTTTCCTAATCAAAAAGAAAAATGATCACTTGCTTTATATAATTGAGTATCTTTAACAAAAGCTTGAGAAAGTAATCAAAAAGCAAAAGATTTAATAAATTATATGTTAAGTCCTTTATGACAACAATATTTAAGTGCTTCTAATTATGAGTATCCTGTTTCTTGAGAAGTAGAATCTAAAATGATAAAATCTTTTTGAAAATTTCAAAATCTTGAACCTAAAGATATAAAAATTGATAAAGAAATTACACAAGAAATTATTGCTAATAATAGAGAAAAAGCTTTATTATTAGTTAATGAATTAATAAATAAATAATTTAATTAAATTATTTATTAATTATAATATAAAAAAGACTTTTTAAAGTCTTTTTTATATTTAAAATATATTGATTTTTATAATATTTTTATTATTATTAATAATAATTAATATTTGTTATTAAATATAATGATTAAAAAATATAATTATATAACATATTTTATATACATAATCATAATAATGCCTTTATTATGACTATTTTATAATGCTTTTTGAGAAATAGATTTAAAATGGTTTAATCTAATTATACCTCAAATAAAAAATACATTATTATTAATTTTGATTGTTATTCCTATATCAATAACTTTATGATTTATAATAGCTTATTTAATTACTTTGTATAAAATACCATGAAGAAAGTTTTTAAAGTTATGATATTTATATAGTATATTATTACCTGCATATGTTATAGCTATTTTATATAGTGAATTAAGTGTTTTATTATTTTCAAAAGTTTGATTAATATTTATTTTAATATTATCAACATTACCATTTTGCGTTATATCATTTAGAAATTGAATTAAATCACAATCGCAATTATTTTTTTGAATATCAAAAAATTTAAAAGTATGAAAGTTAACATTCCTTTTTAAAATATTAATTCCATTATTAAAACCAACTATAATTTTTACATTATTTATTATATTTGCTGAAATTATAAGTGAATTTTGAGCTTCATATTATTTATGAGTTCATACACTTATGACTTGAATACATAATGTTTGGTTTGTATGATATAAACCAACATTAGCTTCACAATTAAGTTTATTATATTATTCTATATTTATAATTATAATATATTTTTTTAAGTTTAAACAGATATATCAAAATCCTATTAATAATGATAATAAAATTATAAAAAATGAAATTAAATATAAGTATTTAGTAAGTTTATTTTTATTTATTCCATTAATATTTACGTTAATTATACCTTTATTTATAATAATAAAATGGACTTATTTATCATATTGAAAATTAAATTATGATAATTTTATTTGATCTATATTGAATACATTATCATTAGCTTTTTTAGTTTGATTTTTAGCAGTAGTAATATCACTTTTATTTTCTTATATAAAAAATAAAAACATAATAAATCAATTATTAGCACTTTTCTATATGATACCTTGAATTATTATTAGTGTATCGATATTAACCATAACACCATTTATATTATGATACTTATCAAATTATCTTATTTTAATATATTGATTATTATTAAAATTTTTATCATTATCTTACTTTAATATATCAAACCATTTTTTAAAAATTAATGAGAATCTTTTAAATATAAGTAAACAATTTAAAAAATCTATATTATGGAACTTTATTAATGTTGATTTCCATTTAATTAAAAAATCTTTAATTTTATCATTTTTATTAATTTTTATTGAAATAATTAAAGAATTACCTATTACATTAACATTAGCTCCATTTTGATTTAGAAGTATTTCTATGGAAATTTTTTTTGCTATTAATGCTGAAAGATTATATTTTAGCTGACCATATATATTAATATTATTTTTACTTTGTTTTATAACAACTTTTATTATTAACAAACTAAATCATGTTAGAAGTTAAAAACTTATCACTAAATATAAATAATAAAATTATATTTAATGATATCAATTTTTCAGTATGAAATTGAGAAATATTAACTATATTATGACATTCTTGAAGTTGAAAATCAAGTATTCTAAAGTCATTAGCTTGATTTTATAATCATCAATGAAATATTTTTATTGATAATGTAGATATTTCAAATTTAGACATTTCAAAAAGAAATATTGTATTATCATTTCAAGAATATTTGTTATTCCCTCATTTAACAGTTTATAAAAATATTGATTTAATAAATAAATCTCCTTATTCAACAAATGAATTATTAAAAATATTTAAAATTGAACATATATCAAGTCTTTATCCAAAAGATATTAGTTGAGGAGAACAACAAAGAGTTTCAATAGCAAGAGCTATTTCATCAAATCCTAAAGTCTTATTATTAGATGAACCTTTTAGTAATTTAGACTGACTTTTAAAAAAGGTGTTAAGAAATGATTTAAAAGATATTTTTAAAAACTTTAATATACCTATAATAATAGTTATTCATGATAAAGATGATGCTTTCTTTTTTAGTGAAAAAATATTAATATTAAATCAATGAAAAGTTTTAGATTATGGAAATATAAATAAAATATTCTTTCATACAGATAATAAAATTTCAGCTGAATTATTATGAGATTATATTGAAGTTAATGATAGTATAAAAAAATTATTGAATAATATAAATTTAAAAAGAAAAATATTAAGGCCATGTGAATTAATATTATATAAATCAAATAAACAAACTGAATTACAAATAAAAGATATTTCATTTAATTCATATACTTATATATATAAATGCTTATTAAATAATTCTGATATAATAACTTTATATAGTGAAAGATTTTTTAATATAAATGATTTTTTAATTTTAAAATTAAAAAACTAATATATAATTTTGATAAACATTCTTATGATAATATAATTAATTATTTTAAAGATCAGGAATGATATATTTGATATAATTCCATTAAATATATTCAAACAATAAATGTTTTAGATTAATAATTTTAAAAATATAACTAATGATAAAAAATTAATGCCAATAAGTAAAAAATTAGCTATAAAAATTGAGTAATAACAAATTGAATAAATGAAAAACTATATTTATTTTACTGATGAAGAAAATATATATGACAATGATTGAGATTTAAGATGAAAACTTACACATAAAGAATAATTTTAAATTAAACTTAATTTAAAAATAAAGATAAATAAAAAGTTTATAAAGATGTATTAATTATTGATTTTGAATCAACTAAATATAGTTATTCAGATTTTGATAAATTTGAAGATTATAAATACCCTATAATAGTTTCATTACAAAATTGAGTTTGTAGAGTTATTAAAGATAGAAGTTGAATGTTACTTCCTTATATAACTATAAATAGTTTAAATTTACAAGAGGAAAATAATTAATAAATTATGAATATATATATTATACAAGAATGGTGTTGATGAGCTATCTATGAAGATAGATTTCATTTTCTAAAAAAGAAAGTGTTAATAAAATGGCTGAAAAATTAGAAAAAGAATATTCTAATTTTAAAGAGTTACAAAAAAGGACTTATAGAAAAATATTGAGAAGAAGCAAATGTTTTCTCTGTATTTAGTGAAAATAGGAATAAATATTCCGTATATGAAATTCCTGTAAATGAAGATTAGTTTTAGTTTTATTTTTATTTTTTAAGTTTTTAAATATGTCTGATAAAAAAGTTATAGTAGATACAATTAATAAGATTTCAAAACATTATGATATAAGTCCTGTTATTGTAACTAATATATATAAAGAATGATTTATCAAATGATTAGATACTAAATTCTTATGAATAAATACATTAGAAGTTGATAAAGAACTAGATAATATAATATATCAAAAAAAGTTTAATAATTTTTTTTTATTTAATTATAAATATATGGTGTCCTAAATAGGATTTGAATCTATAACCTCTAACTTCGCACGTTATTGCACTTCCACTGAGCTATTAGAACTTGTAATTATTACATATATAAATATTAAAAAATCAAATAAAAAAGTATTAATAAATACTTTTATTTTTGATATTGGTGAGAATAGTAGGGATTCGAACCAACAACCTTATGTTTGTAAAACATACACTCTCACTACTGAGTTATATTCCTATGTAAAAATACAAATAAAAAACTCATACATTTCAATATGAGTTTTATTTTTTTTATTATAACAACTTTATTTAATTACTAATTTTATATTCACATTGAAAATACTATTTTAAATAAATGGTTTTACAAACTTAACAATGTTTAGTATTAAATTAGTGTTCATATAAATTTCTTTATAAAAAGAAATATAAATATTTTATAATCATATTTATTTTTTCAATTTTTTTTATAAAAAAAATAAATAATAGCATTTTTTTTAGTTTCTAATTGAAAAAAAACTAAAAAAACTTATATATAACATACTTAATTATTAATTTTATATTTTAACTATAATAATATGTTTAATAAAAGTTTAAAAAAATCTGTAGCTTTAGCTACTTTATCAACTTTTTTATTAAGTTGAGTATCATTAACTAATGCTATGGTTGATGAAAATGATTCAGAAACTGGTTCTGAAATGAATATTAATGTTAATTATTGAAAAATAAATGCATCATATAAAGAAATGAATCAAAATAAACAAGAAATAAAACAAAATGTACAATGATTTAAACAAAAAGAATGAAATTTATATCATTTTTTTAGAACTGATTTAACTGAAGATGAAAAAACTTTATTAAGAGATATACAAAATAATCATATGAAAGCTATAAAAGAAATATCTACTATAATTTGAGTAACTAATGATGAAAAAGTCGCAAAAATAAAAGCTTTACAAGAACAACATATTAATGATTTACTTCCATTTGTTATATCTTGAAAAGAAACTGCTTTTAAAGAATGGTTACAATGAAAACATAATGTAATGGAACAAAATAATACTATCAAAAAAGAAAATAAAGAAATAAAAAATGATATAAAAGATATAAAAAAAGATATGAAAGAAGTGAAAAAAGAAGTAAAACAAGAAAATAAAAAATTTAGAATATTGACTTCTGCTACATTAAATAATTTAAATAAAAAATTAGATTCATTACCAGAAGATAAAAAAGAAGCTTTATTTACTACTTTAATATCAAGAATTGATACTTTAATTTCTTGAACTGATAATGCTACTAAAAAAGCAATTTTAGAAGATTTAAAACTTGTTATATCAGAAAAATTAAAAGCTTTACAAACTAATAATATACAAATAGATATTTTAAATGAAGTATTATCTGATATAAATTAATAATATTATAAAAAATACAAAATAAATATAAATGAGAACTGGAATAATGAAAATTATTTCAGTTTTTTATTTTTAAATTTTTCATTTAAAAATATAATTGATTTTTTAATAAAAATATTATATATATAAATATAATTTAAATTTATTTTTTTTAGAAAAAAAAATGGAATGAAATAGTAATGAAAATAGTATAGTATTTTGATTTAAAGAATTATTATTAATTCTCTTTATTATATTATGATTATTTTCAATATGATCTATGTTTGTATTTAAAGAAAGTACAAAAATTTATTTTTATACGCCTATGAATGATATTCAAAATATTGCAAATGAAACAAAAGATACTCAATTTAAAATAAGGTCTTGAAATTATGATAATGTAATAAATGATTGATTATCACCTCTTTCTAAATCTATTAAAGATAATTATTATTTAGATTTAAATAAAAGAACTGAGAAAGTTATAAGTTCATGAGATATAAATAATTGTTATAATGAATTTTCTTGAAATTATGAAAAGGCTTATTATTGTTTACAAAGTTATTCTAGTAATGTTAATTATATAAAGAATAATGTTGATATTTTAACAGATGAAATGAAATCATTATATGATATTCAAAGTTGTTCTTATACAACAAATTATGATGATTTTAATATATGTATGAAAAAATTTGCATATGAATGAGAAAATTTCTATAAATGTTTAATTTTTAAAGAAGATGAATTACAACAAGAATGTTTTGATTTCAAATGGTTTAAATTCTTATCTCAAAAATGAATGTTAGAATTTTTAAATATTGAACAAAAGAAAAGTAAATTATTATTTAATACAGAAACTAACTGAAAAATTATTAGAAAAAAAATAACAAGTGGAATTGTAAAAGATCATCCAGAACTTTTGTTTAAATATAGAATATTCTCTCCTAATTTTGAAAATTTTAATGAACTAAAATCAAAACATCCTGAATTGTTTAATAATAAAAACTTTTTACAATCTTTGTCTGATAATAAAATAACATATGAAAACTAATAAAATATTTTTAATATTAATTTCTATAAATATATTTATCTGGAGTATATTTTTTATAGTATATTTTTATATTTATAATTCATTGTCCATACAAACCTTTTTACCATGAAAAGAGGAAATTGAATTAAACTTTATAAAAACATTAGAAACTTATCCAGAACTTAATAATATAGAAACTTTAAAATCATTAAGTTGAACTTTAAATAAAAATAATCTTTTAAAAATACAAGATTTATTAAGTTGAAGTTGAGTTACTTATGATGCTTGTAATAAATTAGATGGTGATATATATATAAAATATTGTAAAAATGTGTTTGTTTCAAATTATTTAGAAAAATTGATAAATACTAAATGATTAGTAAAAAAAGAAGTTTGTGAAGAAATTGAAAAAAGATTTTGAAAAACAGAACAAAGAAATAGATGTTATATGCACTATTGAACTGTTATGGGGGACATGACTAGAAATATATGATTTTGTAGTTATTTACCTTCTTGAAGTTGATCAAATTTAAATGAAAAATATATATTTAATAATGAATTTACAAAAGAAAATTGTGAGTTTATAGTTTTTTATTCAACATTATGAAATGATGAATATCAATGAACTTATCTTGATAAAGTAAAAAAATCAAAAAATCAATTTGATTCAGTTTTATATCAAAAAACATTAAATAAACATTGAAATTTTAAAAACATAACTGTAAATGCAGATCCATATAAATATAATTTTGAAATAAATGAAAATGATAAAGAATTATTTAAAGATGACTATATAAAATTAAAAAGTATTTATGATGATATTCGTTCTAAATTTATAATAGAATAAAGAAAAATAACATATAAATAGTTATTTTTATTGACTTTTTTATATATATAAATATACTATTTTAGTTATTTAATAAATATTGATTATGTTAAAATCTTCACATGTAAATGTTTGAGCAGCTGTTTCAATATCATCTATATTATTATCATGATGATATTTTAGTATATTTTTATTATACTATCCTTTTTTATCATTACTTAATGATGCAGATCATGATAAATCATGAATATCAAATGCATTACATTTAAAATTACCTTTATCCAAACATAGATGATATTCACATTCATTATTATTTAATGTGTTAGTTTGATTTGTTTTATATTTTTGACTTAAACACTTTTATCCAGATAGTTTAACAATTACTGACTTATATGTACTATTAGGACTTACTAATGCACATATATTATGAGATTTTTTTACAAAAAGATGAGTTCCTTTATTATATCCTTTTTTAGATACTTCATTTTGATTCCCATTATTCACTACTTGAACTATATTAGAAAAATTAGTAACATTATTCATTAGTTTTTGAAATGTTGCTTGATTTATATATATAATAATGAATTATGTATTACCATGAAATCTAATTATACCTGTATATGATATGAAATTAATATTAATAGCAGTTTGTGTGAATGCTTTTGTAACATATTTGTTATTACAAGATGAAATAAAATACATGCATAGAAATATAAAAAAGATAATAATGAGTAGTATTACAACTATTTCATATATTATAATTAATATTTTGTCATTAATTTGACTTTATTATGTTAATTTAGTTAAAAACTTTTTTGATTTAAATATATTAGTTGAAAAAACTTGATTACCTTTAAATATCATTATTATGTGAATAGCAGTTATATGAATAATACCTTCTTTCCTTAGAGTTTTAAAAAGTATTGATGATATTGCATTTGAATTTGCTTCTTCTATAAATATAGTTTTTATAAGCTGTATTTTAGGAATATTTACATTAAAACTATTATAATATTTAATCTTATATAATATGAATAACTTTAAACAATTCATGTTAAATAATAAAATAATATTTTTTTTATTATTATGATTATTTACAATAACTATGATCATAGTAATAGTTATTTTTATAAAATTTAATAATGATAATATTGCTCAATTAGAAAAAATTAATCAAGTAAAAAATATAGAACAAAGGGATAAAGAACTTATTGCAAAAATAAAAAAAATAGAAAATCAATTAATGGAAGATAAATATAAAAATAATGCTTTAAAATCTTGAATAACAAAAGAAATGGAATCTTGGGATTTAGTAAATACATCAAAATATGTAGATAAAGACTTTTTTTCTATATTTAATAAACCTTTTTTAGTTGATTTTGATAAAACAAGGATTATATCAATTAATGATATAAAATGAAAAAATACAGCTTATTATGTAAGTATAAACTTTGTTTTAAATAATTTTTTTGTTCCTTACTATTGGGAAGATGAAAAAGCTGGAAAAATAAAAGTATTTTTAGAAGATGATAAATGAAAGAAAACTTATATTAATTGAACAGATGAAAGATTATATGCTTGAAGTATAGCAGAATATAAGTCATTTAATTCAAATATTAATATTACTATTAATGCTTTAAATAAAAATGATTTATTAAATCTTTTAAAAGAACATAGCTTTATTTGAATAGAATGAAACCATTTATATACATTTCATAATAGTGATTATAATTTTAATTTTAAATTAAAGTATTCATTATTAAATTTTTAATATTACTTGAATTTTTAAAAGCATATTATATATATATAGTATGCTTTATTTTTTAAATAGATAAATTCATGAATTGAAGATATTTAATATTGCCAAACTATTTATATGTAAATAGATATTTAGATAATGAAAGAATTTTTGTTGATGAATTAAATAATGTTTTTTTAAAAAAATGAAAAAATTTAGATAATTGTTCTGATATGTTATTTGAAATTAAAGAATGAGAAAAATGAATATTAGAATGATTTGAAGAATTATGAGATTTAATAGAAGAAAAATGAGAATTTTTTCTATTTAAAAATAAATTATGAGAAAAATTTTATGTATATAATTCAACTGATAATATAGAAGTTTTTAGTGAAAATAAAATAACTTTTTTTGAAGTATTATTCGAAGATAGAAAACAAATATTAGAAGAAAAACTTTGATCATATTTAAATTACATCTATTGAAATAATGTTTGAAAAATTAAAAACTTAGCAAATACAGCCACAATAAAAACAAAAGAAGAACTAATTCAAAATATATGAAATGAATGATTTATTTCTCAATTAACTAATATTGATAAAATATTATTAAAAGAAATTTATTTCTTATCAAAAAAGAATTTTTATGGTTGGGCATGACATACATATTTATATGTTTTTAAAGAAGAATGATGAAAATTAAGACCTGTTAGTTTTGAAAAAGATTTTTCTTCACCAATATATTCAGAAAAAATTTATGATAAAGTTGAAGTTCTTATTGCTTTTCAATGAAAAAATAAAATAAATTTATTCTTTGAAAAATTAGTTAATCATACATTATTTTTAAAAAAATTGTTTATAACAAAATCTGATCTACAAAATTTATATAATTTTCATGTAAAAAAATAATGTATTATTAATAAATCATTTGAAAAAATATATAAATACTATATATAATATATTGTTTTATTATAATCTCTTATTAAGAGATTTTTTATTATATAAATCATATATTAATTTTAAATTTAAATACTATGGATAAACCAACATTAGACCACTTTTTAAGTGTGTCAAAAAGATTTTTTTTAGAAGATACAGATAAAAAAAATGAAGAACAATGAAATTGATTAGAATTAGCACAAAGTAATACGAAAAAAGATGTTTTAAGAATATTACTAATTGAAGATGATGTTTTTATTATATGAATAATAAAAGACTTTGTAGAAGACTATAATTGAGAAGTTGTTTTAACTGTTATTTCAACAATTTCTGATGTAATATCAATATTAAATTCTCAACAACATTTTGATTATGTATTTTTAGATTGAAATATATGATGATGAAATACTTGAGAATTATCTTCAGAAATTGCTAAAAATTTTTATACAATATCAATAACAGAGTGTAATGTTTTAGCAAAAACACATGTTGATAACTGAGCAAAATATAGCATTCCTAAAGATCAACTAATGCTATATATAGATAGATTAAAAAAAAGATAACTTGTAAAAATTCTCTTTTTAAATTTGAAATTTAAATTTTAATTATATATAATAATATATATTACAAATAATAAATTTAATATAACTTTTTATGAAAAAATAAAGAATTATGACAGTTTTATACATTATGAAATATTTCAGATTATTTAGTAAAAATTATTAAAGATAAATTAGGATGATTTTTAAACCTTAATAATATCTTTTTTAAAACCTTCTGCTTAAACTTGAAGCTTTATAAAATCATTAAATAAAATATGAATTTACAATATTATATGATATAGAACCTTTATATAAATAAATAATTAAAAAATTTTTTAAAGTCAAATATTTTTTAGCATATTTTTTAATTAAGTGCTAAATTTAAAAAAAATTGCAAAATTTTATATATGAGTAAAATAATAAGCGTCAAATTTACATCTAAAGGTTTTTTATATTTTAAAAATTATTTCTATGAAATACTTATTTAAATCACTCAAACAGATAATTGATATTTTTGAGTGAGATGAAAAAATAGGCGCAACGGAGATATCAAATAGATTATGAAAAAGTAGGGTAATTGTACATAAGTATTTAAAAGAATTACTCAATCAATGAATTATAATAAAGTTTAGAGTCTGACCAACAGTAGTATACCAGAAAAGAAATGCATCTATTTTAGTTTCACAAAATTCAGACATTTGAAATCAACACATTGATATTTCTTTTCAGGATAGAAAACTCCTTGATGAAATATTTTTGAAGTTTTCTCCGAATGGAAAAATAATGAGATGACTGGATGGGATGAAACTCTGGTGTCAAGAAAGAGGAGGATTACATTTAGAAGAAAAAGTAAAATTATATATTGATGTTTATCAACATATAAGGAGTTTAGAAGATGCATGTGGTATGATAGATGCAAAAAAAGCATTTTGAAAGGATTTTGAGAAAGTATATTTGGATAATATTTTTTATGCAGATCAATACAATCGGATGGAATATTGAAGATGAAAATTGGCAGAATTAACTTTTTACGCAAAATCTACACAAAATAAAAAATTGATAGAACAAAGTATTGATGAAATAATTTATAAATTGGAATGTAAATTAAAAAAAGAAAAATATGATGCTATTGCTATTACTCCTTGGAGTATAGACAGAAAAAATCAGCTTCTAAAATTTTTAGAAATGAGATTAAAAAGTATGTGATTCCCATTTGTAAAATTGGTGAAATACTATTCTAGTGGAATTACGATTCCTCAAAAATCACTCAAAACGAGAGCTCAAAGAATAGAAAATGCAAAAAATACTATATTTGTATACGATGAACATATTAAAAAATATAATAAAGTTTTTTTGATTGATGATTTCGTTTGATCTTGAGCCACACTCAATGAAACAGCTAAAAAATTAAAAGAAGCTGGAGTGAAACAAGTTGATGGATTTGCTTTTGTTTGAAATCTCAATTTGAGTTATGAAGTAATTAATGAAGTGTAATATGCAAAAAATAAGTTCCAAATGAAACTTATTTTTTTATATTGATTCTACTACTATTTATTTTATCCCGTTTTGTGAAATCTCTTCCTTTGAAATACATCCCCCAAGATTTTAATATAAGATAATTCAGGAAAATAAAGAAATTTGATATTCTAAAAGGTCAAAAATTGAGTTTTAGTGCGTAAAATATATATATGATTACTTGGATACCAAAAATGATTTGAAATACAAATATATGCAAAAGAAATATTTTCAGTTATTTCTTTAAGTTCAGAAATTTCTTCTTGTAATTGACTTAAATCATTATCAAGTTTTTCTTCTTCAAAATTTCCATCATGCTTTTTCATATTAAATCTTGTTAAGTTAAATTATAAATAAGTGGATTTATTATATAAAAATATAAAAATTTTCAACTTGAATTAAAAAAACTCTAAGTAATTAAAATATTAATATTGTCAAAATAAAAAATCTTTTAAAAATTAATTCTAATTAATATTACATTAGTATAATAATAATTAATTTTATTTTTTTATGGGTCTAGAGTAGTTGATTAAAAATAATAAAATAAAGCGGCTTGATA
>OGCL01002385.1_pt1 | contig 13203 bp, 14 predicted proteins | sample 1570041 | NCBI WGS metagenome assembly OGCL01 (sample SAMN06266162, study PRJEB24511) | hot springs metagenome | isolation source: Hot spring water | place: South Africa: Limpopo | collected 2015-06-22 | reverse complement strand
TGAGGTGGAAGGACAGGGTGGCGGCCGGAATACCGAGGGCCTCGCCGATCTGCCCTGCGTACAGACCTTCCGGGCCGGCCTGCACCAGCAGGCGGTATATGGCCAGGCGGCTGTCCTGGGCCAGGGCAGCCAGCGCGACCACGGCAGTGTCGGAATGCATTCTTTATTTTTCCAATAATATGGAAATACAAATTACATGATGTTCTCACGCCACACAAGCACGCTGTCAGGGCGCCCTCACATGCGCCTGTGGCGGGATCCACAGGCCGATCGGGTAAGATGGCCCGGTCATTGGGGAGTAGCCGACCTCCGTCAGGGAGGGGCCCGCATCAACAGACTTGGTCCGGGGCGACGTCGCCGAGACCATGGTGCGGGCGGCCCCGCGCTTGGCGAGGCCTTTGACCGCGGCGTCCTTCGGCCGGAGGCGCGTCGCGGTCATCGGTTTCGATCCGGCCGTGAGCAACGTTCATGGAAGCCTTCCTCTTTTCCACCGGCGTGGTCGCACCGGCCGAGATCGGCGACAAGACCCAGCTGCTGTCCTTCGTCCTCCCTGCCAAGTTCCGCAAGCCCCTGCCGATCATCCCGGGCATCCTGGTCGCTACCCTGGCCTACCACGCCGCCGCTGGCGCACCGGGCGCCCGGATCGCCAGTCTGCTCTCACCGATGGTCCTGCGTTTAGTGGTGGGACTGTCCTTCCTGGCCATGACCGTGTGGGTGCTGGTCCCGGACCGGCTGGATGAGGAGGAGACCAGCCATCGGGCGGATGCCATGCTCGTCGATCGCTACGGACGCGCCATCGAATACCTTCGGCTTTCGGTCACCGACCGATGCGATCTGCGCTGTGCCTACTGCATTCCGGAGGGGTTCAAGGATTTCGAGGAACCTGCGCACTGGCTGACCTTCACCGAGGTGGAACGCCTGCTGGGGGGTGTTCGCCCTTAGGGGCCTGAGACGCGTTCGGCTGACCTATGGCGAGCCGCTGCCGCGCCGGCATGTGGACGATCTGACCCGGCGCATCGCCGCCCTGCCAGGCATCGAGGATATCTCCCTGTCCACCAATGCCACCCAGCTGGCGAGGATGGCTGAAAACCGCGATCCGCCGGTGTGACCCGGCTCTACGTCAGCCTGGATTCCCTGCGTCGCGAAACCATCGCGCGCATCAACGGCCGACCCGTGCTCGACGCGGTGCTGGCAGGCCTGGAAGCGGCCAGTGCCGTTATCGTGAAAGTCGCGTAGCCGACTCACGACGCTCCCCTCCCCCTCGGGGGGAGGGGCGGGGGGAGAGGGAACGGACACGGCGACATTCATGCTCTGGGTGGCCGTCGCCATGTCCGTTCCTTGCGCAGAATCTCGACTTCCACGCCCGCTCGCCGATGCGTCGGTTGGCCTCATCCCGTTGTTTCTCGACCGGATCGTTCGCGCGCTCCTTGAGAGCGGTATCGATCCCGGCCAACGCCCGGTCGCGCCACTGTTCCAGCCGGTATATCGGCGCCGCCAGCCCCCGCGACAGGGCGTCGACCGATTCGCCGCCAAGCCTGGCGCAGCACAACTTGCTTTTTCCGCCCAGACGACCAGCGCTTGACCTCGGCCGCCGCGCCGGGCGCGCTTGCAGTCGCGCTACGCTCGTCGCAGCGCGCCCGGCGCAACCCCGCCAGCTTCACTCTCATTGAGCAGTTCCCGCTCCTTTCCCAGACACGTCTGTTTACCCCAATTTCGTGTCCAAAAGAATTGCGGGCAGGTCATGAGCGCGCGCCCGGCCTGTACGATCCACAGGGCAAAGCGCCGCTTGAGCTGATCCGGTGTGTGGTCCACGATGTCCTTGCGCGTTCGCTCTTCCTGGGCCTGCGTCAGATTGCGGCCGTCGCCCGGCGGGCAGCCGCGCTTGCGCATACGTATTGCCGTGCGGCGTAGCTAATCGCGCGCCGCAGGCTCCAGTTTCCGTACATCAATGCGTTCCGTTTCCATGCCGGAATTGTATCATGATTGTACGGTATTATGTTGCCTGGTTAATGGCATAACCTCCTACACCGGAGCGGGCGCGTCAACCGGACGAGATCGGACTTCGCAGGCGCGCCGAAACCTTGTTACAATTAGTAAAGTGTGAGATGGGCGTTGGGCCCATTTTTTATTTGTGTGGTCATGGATCTGCAGGCACTGATCGAGCCGACCGTCACCGGTCTGGGCTATGAACTGGTGGCCCTGGAACGGGTCGGCCGCGGCTTGTTGCGACTGTACATCGACAAGCCGGGCGGCGTCGACCTGGAGGATTGCAGCCGGGTCAGCCATCAGCTTACCCGTGTGCTCGCGGTGGAGAACGTGGCCTATGACCGCCTGGAGGTGTCCTCGCCCGGGCTGGACCGGCCGCTCGTGAAGGCGGCGGATTACGTCCGGTTCACCGGCGAGCGGGCGCAGCTGCGCCTGCGCATGCCTCTGGAAGGTCGCAGGAAGTTCGTCGGCGTGCTGCTGGGGCTCGAACAGGATCGGGTACGCCTGCAGTCGGACGCAGGCGTCGTCGAGCTGGCCCTGGCCGATATCGAGTCGGCGCGCTTGGCGCCGGATTTTGGAATGAAGGATGTGGCCCGGAGGAAGGCATGAGTCGGGAAATCTTGCTGTTGGTGGATGCGCTGGCGCGCGAGAAGAATGTGGATCTGGATGTGGTGTTCGGTGCGCTCGAGACGGCCCTGGCCCATGCCACCAAGAAGCGTTTCGCGGATGACGTCGAGGTGCGCGTGCAGATCGACCGCCGCAGCGGCGACTATGCGGCCTTCCGCCGCTGGGAGGTGCTGCCCGACGAGGCCGAGATCGAGCATCCCGCCCGTCAGCTCACCCTCTCCGAGGCCCGCCAGCGTGATCCCGACGTCGAGCTGGGTGGCCACATCGAGGAACCCCTGGATGCGGTCGAGTTCGGCCGCATCGGCGCCCAGGCCGCCAAGCAGGTCATCCTGCAGAAGATACGCGATGCCGAGCGGGAACAGGTCCTGAACGATTTCCTGGCCCGCGACGAGACCCTGGTCTACGGCAGCATCAAGCGCATGGAACGCGGCAATGCCATCATCGAGTCGGGGCGCATCGAGGGTCTGCTCGCCAAGGATCAGATGATCCCGAGGGAAAACCTGCGCGTGGGCGACCGCGTGCGCAGCTATCTGCTGCGGGTCGAGCGCGGCGGGCGCGGCCCGCAGCTCATCCTGTCGCGCACGGTGCCGCAATTCATCATGAAGCTGTTCGAGCTGGAGGTGCCGGAGATCAGCGAGGGCCTGATCGAAATCAAGGCGGCGGCGCGCGATCCCGGCGTGCGCGCCAAGATCGCGGTCAAGTCCAACGACCCGCGCATCGACCCCCAGGGTACCTGCATCGGCGTGCGCGGTTCACGCGTCACCGCGGTCACCAACGAGCTCAACGGCGAGCGGGTGGACATCGTGCTGTGGTCGCCCGACCCGGCCCAGTTCGTGATCAATGCCCTGGCCCCGGCGGAGGTCTTAAGCATCGTGGTGGACGAGGACCGCCACAGCATGGACGTGGTCGTCGACGAGACCCAGCTGGCCAACGCCATCGGACGCGGCGGACAGAACGTGCGCCTGGCCTCCGAACTCACCGGCTGGGAGATCAACATCATGACCGAGGCCGAGGCCGAGGACAAAAAGCAGCAGGAGGCCTCCGACATCCGCGCCATGTTCATGGAGAAACTGGATGTGGATCAGGACGTGGCCGATGTGCTGGTGGAGGAGGGTTTCACCAGCCTGGAGGAGGTGGCCTACCTGCCGATCGCCGAGATGCTCGAGATCGAGGCCTTCGACGAGGACAGCGTGAACGAGTTGCGCGCCCGTGCACGTGACGCCCTGCTCACCGCGGCGATCGCACGCGAGGAGACAGTGGAGAAGGCCGCCACCGACCTGATGACCCTCGAGGGCATGGACGCCGAGACGGCCGCCCGGCTCTCCGCCCAGGGTGTGAAGAGCACCCAGGACCTGGCCGATCTGGCTGTGGACGAGCTGGCGGAGCTCACGGGCATGGACGAGGAGCGGGCCAAACGCCTGATCATGGCCGCGCGTGCGCCCTGGTTCGCCTGAGGCGGACGCGAACGCAAACCCGGGCGCGGTGGTGAGACAAGCGAGGACCAGATGAGAGTCGACCAATTTGCCAACGAACTGAAGGTGCCGACGGCCCTGCTGGTGGAGCAGCTGCGCGCCGCCGGCGTGTCCGTCGAGTCGGAAGGGGATGTACTCACCGATCAGGACAAGACGCGGCTGCTCGACTACCTGCGCGACAAGCATGGGGCGACGGCGCCGAAGACCAAGATCACCCTGACGCGCAAGAAGACCACCGAGATCAAGACCGCCGACAGCACGGGCAAATCCCGCACCATCCAGGTCGAGGTGCGCAAGAAGCGTGTGCTGGTCAAGCGCGAGGCGCCGCCGTCCGAGGCCGCGCCCCCCGTGCCCGAGAAACCGGTGGCGCCTGCCCCCATCATCGGCGAGGAGGAGCTCAAGGCGCGCGAGGAGGAGATGCGTCGCCAGGCCGAGCTGCGCGCCATACAGGAGGCCGAGCTCAGGGCCAAACAGGAACGCGAGGCCGCCCGACGCGAGGCCGAGGAGGCGGCACGCGCAGCGAGCGAGGCCAAGACGGCGGAATCTGCCGCCGCCGCGGCAAAACCCGCGGCCCCGACCGTCAAGGCCCCCGGCGAGGTCAAGCCGACGATCAAGCCCAAGGCGGAAAAGCCGGTCGTGAAGAAGAAAGAGGTCGAAGAGGCCCATGCCGGCAGGAAGGGGCTCAAGGTACGCGGCGCGACCGAGCCGGACAGCGGTTGGCGCGCACGCAAGGGCCGCCACAAGGGTGAACACGTCGGCGCGACGCCGGTGCAGCCGGTCGAGCCGGTGGTGCGCGAGGTCCTGGTACCCGAGACCATCACCGTCGCCGATCTGGCGCACAAGATGTCGGTCAAGGCGGCCGAGGTGATCAAGACCATGATGAAGATGGGCACCATGGCGACCATCAACCAGGTCATCGATCAGGACACCGCCATGATCGTGGTGGAGGAGATGGGCCATGTCGCCAAGCCCGCCCCCACCGCCAGCCCCGAGGCCTATCTGGAGGAAACCGCCGAACAGAAGGCGGCGGAGCTCAGGCCGCGCGCACCCGTGGTCACCGTCATGGGCCATGTCGATCACGGCAAGACCTCGCTGCTGGATTACATCCGCCGCTCTCGGGTCGCGGCCGGCGAGGCGGGCGGCATCACCCAGCACATCGGCGCCTACCACGTCGAGACCCCCAAGGGCATGATCACCTTCCTCGACACACCGGGCCACGAGGCCTTCACCGCCATGCGGGCACGGGGGGCGAAGGTCACCGACGTCGTCATCCTGGTGGTGGCCGCCGACGACGGCGTCATGCCGCAGACGCGCGAGGCCATCCACCATGCCAAGGCCGGCAACGTGCCCATCGTCGTGGCGGTGAACAAGATCGACAAGCCCGAGGCCAACCCGGAGAAGATCCGTCAGGAATTGGCTGGCGAGGGGGTGGTCCCCGAGGAATGGGGCGGGGATGCCATCTTCGTCGACGTCTCTGCAAAGACCGGCCAGGGCATGGACGCCCTGCTGGACGCGGTGCTGCTGCAGGCCGAGGTGCTGGAACTGAAGGCGCCGGTGGACACCCTGGCCAAGGGCGTGGTCGTGGAGTCGCGCCTGGACAAGGGACGTGGCCCCGTGGCGACCGTCCTGGTTCAATCCGGCACCCTCAGACGCGGCGACATGCTGCTTGCCGGCACGGCCTTCGGCAAGGTGCGCGCCATGCTCGACGAGGACGGCAAGCAGGTCCAGGAGGCCGGTCCCGCCATCCCCGTCGAGGTCCAGGGGCTGTCCGAGGTGCCGGGCGCCGGCGAGGACGTCATGGTCCTGCCGGACGAGCGCAAGGCGCGCGAGATCGCGCTGTTCCGCCAGGGCAAGTTCCGCGACGTAAAGCTCGCCCGCCAGCAGGCCGCCAAACTGGAGACCATGTTCGAGCAGATGGGCGAGGGCGAGGTCAAAAGCCTGCCGCTCATCATCAAGGCCGACGTCCAGGGCTCCTACGAGGGTCTGGTGCACGCCCTGCAGAAACTCTCCACCGACGAGGTCAAGGTCAACGTCATCCACGCCGCCGTGGGCGCCGTCTCCGAGTCGGATGTCAACCTTGCCATCGCCTCCAATGCGGTGATCATCGGCTTCAACGTGCGTGCGGACGCCCAGGCGCGGAAACTGGCCGAAAACGCGGGCGTGGACATCCGCTACTACAACATCATCTACGAGGCGGTGGATGACGTGAAAGCGGCGCTGTCCGGCCTGCTCTCGCCGGAGAAGAAGGAGAACGTCCTCGGGCTGGCCGAGATCCGCCAGGTCTTCCGCATCTCCAAGGTGGGCGCGGTGGCCGGCTGCATGGTGCTGGACGGCGTGATCAAGCGTTCCGCCCGGATGCGTGTGCTGCGCGACAACGTCGTCATCCACGACGGCGAACTCGACTCCCTCAAGCGCTTCAAGGACGACGTCAGGGAAGTCAAGGGCGGCTTCGAATGCGGCCTGAGTCTCAAGAACTTCAGCGAGATCCGGGAAGGCGACCAGCTCGAGTGCTACGAGGTGGTCGAGGTCGCGAGGACATTGTGAAACGGTGAGGGGTGAGCGGTGAGCTGAACAAAACCGCTCTGCCCCCCTCACCCCTCACCAACCATGCATCACCGGGCCCAGCGCATCGCCGAACAGATCCGTCACGAGCTGGCGGTCATCCTCATGCGCGAGATGAAGGATCCGCGCATCCATGACGTGACCCTCACCGCCGTCGAGGTGAGCCCGGATCTGGAGCATGCCAAGGTCTGGTACACCCTGCTCATGGGCGAACCGGCCGAGGTGGGCAAGGCGCTGGGGCATGCCAGCGGCTTCCTGCGCAGCGAACTGGCCCACCGCCTGCGCATGCGCACTGTGCCGCGCCTGAGCTTCCAGTACGACGTATCGGTCGCGCGCGGGGCGCGCCTGTCCAGGCTCATCGAAGAGGCCGTGGAGGCCGACCGCGCCCATCACCGAGATGACGAAGCGCAGGGTTGACGGCGTCCTGCTGCTGGACAAGCCGGCGGGGATGACCTCCAACACCGCCCTGCAGAAGACCAAGCGTCTCTACCAGGCGGCCAAGGCCGGGCACACCGGCACCCTGGACCCCTTCGCATCGGGTCTGCTGCCGATCTGCCTGGGGGAGGGCACCAAGTTCTCCCAGACCATGCTCAATGCGGACAAGATCTATCGCGCGACGGTGCGGCTGGGTGTGCGTACCACCACCGGTGACCCCGAGGGCACGGTGCTCAAGACCCGGCCGGTGCGGGTGCGCGAAGCCGACGTACGCGGCATCCTGCCGCGTTTCACCGGTGAGCTCCTGCAGACGCCGCCCATGCATTCAGCCCTCAAGGCGGCCGGCCGTCCGCTCTATGAATACGCCCGCCAGGGTGTGGAGATCGAACGCCAGCCGCGAGCGGTGGTGGTGCATCGACTCGAGCTCGTCGACTTTAGCGGCGACGTGTTCACCCTGCGGGTGGAGTCCGGCAAGGGATTGTACGTGCGCACCCTGGCCGAGGACCTGGGCGAGGCCCTCGGCTGCGGCGCCCACCTCGAAGCCCTCGTCCGCCTGGCCGTCGGCCCTTTCCGCCTGGAGCAGGCCATAGGCCTGGAAGAACTCGAGCGCCTGGACCCACAGACGCGGGACGGCAGGCTGCTGCCGGTGGATGCGCTGCTCATGGGGCTGCCCCGCCTGGATCTCGACCCGGAGTCCGCCTGGCAACTCGGTCACGGTCAGGCCATCTGGCGGGCCGGGCTGCGCGTAGGCGACCGGTTGCGGGCCTATGGTCCGGATGGCCGCCTGATCGGGCTGGTGGAGGTGGATGCCGATGGTCGGCTTGCGCCGAGGCGGCTCACCGCGGATCGGGGGCCAGGGGCATGAATTACTTGAGGAATTCCGAACTACCCGAGTAAAATCCCGGTTTTTCCGGATCCCGTTTGGAGTTGTGACATGTCCCTAGACACCGCGCGCAAGGCGCAAATCATGAAGGACTACCAGCGTGGCGCCAGCGACACCGGCTCGCCCGAAGTGCAGATCGCCCTGCTGACCGCCCGCATCAACGACCTCACCGGTCATTTCAAGACCCATGCCAAGGATCACCACTCCCGCCGCGGCCTGCTCAAGATGGTCTCCCGCCGCCGGCGCCTGCTGGACTATCTGAAGTCCCGCAACACCGACGCCTATCGCAGCCTGATCGAGCGTCTCGGACTGCGCAAGTAACCGTTCATGGACTGATGGCCGCCCCTGCCGATGAAAGACGTCGTTGACGGCCATGTATGGTCCCTCTCCTTAAGCCCCTCCCCCCGAGGGGGAGGGGAGCGTCGTGAGTCGCCGTCGCGACTTTCACGGTAACGAAGCCCCTGTTGCCAGCGCCCATGCGATCCGGAATCCCGGCGGGCAAAGAAACCGAATGAGGTCAGCGTGAATCCTGTCAAGAAGACGTTTCAATACGGTCGCCATACGGTGACCCTGGAAACGGGCGAGATCGCCCGTCAAGCCACCGGGGCGGTCATGGTGAACATGGACGATACCGTCGTGCTGGTGACCGTGGTGGCCCAGAGGGAGGTCAAGCCCGGGCAGGACTTCTTCCCCCTGACCGTCGACTATCAGGAAAAGGCCTATGCCGCCGGCCGCATCCCCGGCGGCTTCTTCAAGCGCGAGGGCAAGCCCTCGGAGAAGGAGACCCTGACCTCGCGGCTGATCGACCGGCCCATACGTCCGCTCTTCCCCGATGGCTTCTTCAACGAGGTGCAGATCATCGCCACCGTGATGTCCTCCAATCCGGAGATCGATTCCGACATCCCGGCCATGCTCGGTGCCTCGGCGGCCCTGGCCCTGTCCGGCGTCCCGTTCAACGGCCCCATCGGTGCCGCGCGTGTCGGCTACATCGATGGCCAGTATGTGCTCAACCCCACCCTGACCGAGCTCAAACGCTCCCGCCTGGATCTGGTCGTGGCCGGCACCGAGTCGGCCGTGCTGATGGTCGAATCCGAGGCGGACGAACTGCCGGAGGACGTGATGCTGGGCGCCGTCGTCTTCGGACACGAGCAGATGCGCAGCGCCATCGACGCCATCAACGACCTCGCCGACGAGGCCGGCAACGAGCCCTGGGACTGGACACCGCCCGCGCCCGAGACCGAGCTCATCGAGCGCATGCGTGCCCTGTGCGGCGACGACCTGTCGCGCGCCTATTCCATCAGGCAGAAACAGGCGCGCATGGCGGCCGTGGACGAGGTGCGGCAGCGCGTCTTCGCCGAACTCATCAGCGAGGACATGCCCACCGAGCGCGTCAACGTCGTGAAGGACCTGTTCCACAACCTGGAGGCACAGGTGGTGCGCGGTCGCATCCTGGCCGGGGAACCCCGCATCGACGGGCGTGACACCCGCACGGTGCGTCCCATCACCATACGCACCGGGGTGCTGCCGCGCACGCACGGCTCCGCCCTGTTCACCCGGGGCGAGACCCAGGCCCTGGTGGTGGCGACCCTGGGCACCGGACGCGATGAGCAGATCATCGATGCGCTCACCGGGGAGTACACCGACCGCTTCATGCTGCACTACAACATGCCGCCCTTCGCCACCGGCGAGACCGGACGGGTCGGTAGCCCCAAGCGGCGCGAGATCGGCCATGGTCGGCTGGCCAAGCGGGCGCTCTTGGCCTGTCTGCCGACCAAGGAGGCGTTCGGCTACACCATCCGTGTGGTGTCCGAGATCACCGAATCCAACGGCTCCTCCTCCATGGCCTCGGTGTGCGGCGGCAGCCTGGCCCTGATGGACGCCGGCGTGCCGATGAAGGACCACGTCGCCGGCGTTGCCATGGGCCTGATCAAGGAAGGCAACCGCTTCGCCGTGCTCACCGACATCCTGGGCGACGAGGACCACCTCGGCGACATGGACTTCAAGGTGGCCGGCACCACGCGCGGTGTCAACGCCCTGCAGATGGACATCAAGATCCAGGGCATCACCAAGGAAATCATGCAGGTGGCGCTCAACCAGGCGCGCGAGGCCCGCATGCACATCCTCGGCATCATGCAGCAGGCCATCGCCGGCCCGCGTCAGGAGATGAGCGAGTTCGCGCCGCGCATCATCACCATGAAGATCAATCCGGAGAAGATCCGCGACGTGATCGGCAAGGGCGGCGCCGTCATCCGGGCCCTGACCGAGGAGACCAACACCCAGATCGACATCGATGACGACGGCACGGTCAAGATCGCCTGCGTCAGCATGGAGTCCGGCGAGGCGGCCAGGAAGCGCATCGAGGACATCACCGCCGAGGTGGAGGTGGGCCGCGTCTACGAGGGCACCGTGCTCAAGATCCTGGACTTCGGCGCCATCGTCAACGTGCTGCCCGGCAAGGACGGCCTGCTGCACATCTCGCAGATCGCCCACGAGCGCGTCAACGCCGTGTCCGACCATCTCAAGGAAGGCCAGACGGTGCGGGTCAAGGTGCTGGAGGCGGACGAGAAGGGCCGCCTGCGCCTGTCCATGAAGGCCCTGATCGAACCTGCGCCCAAGGCGCCGGAAGTATCGGCCGCCGGCTGACCTTTCCGACGACGGGACAAGGGCCGCTGGCGCCGCTTTTTTCTCGTCGGGCCGGGGTTGATCTGGTGTGGTGGCCAGGAATCGCTGGCGCTTGCGGCAGCCCTTGCGGTCGGCTTCAGCCCGACAATCGTTTGAAGGGTGGCCTACGGGTGGGCGGTCTCGCCGCCCCGGATGATGTCCAGGAATCCCTGCCACCAGCGTCGGCGGTTCTGTGGGACGTGATGGCTGGGCGAGAGGTCGGATGGCGGCATGCGGCTCATGACCCAGCCGGGCAGGATGCGGTGCTTGCCACAGCCGCAGGAGGTGCCGAGATGGTTGGGGTCGTAGATCTTGACCAGGCTGGGCCGGTCAGGGTCATCGGTATAGACGATGCCGCAATAATCCTCGTGGTGCTCCCTGCGCAACAGGGCGTCGATCTCACGGATGAAGGCGATGACATGCTCCATGTCGGCGGCCGACTCGGGTCGAGGCTCGCCGACGGCATAGAGGTACCAGCCGCCGCCCGGATCGAGGTTGGCCCAGAAGCGATCCAGCTGCTCCCATGACAGCAGGCTCACCAGGGTGCCGTTGAAGACGGCGTCGAATTCGGGATTCTCGGCGAACTGGCGGGGGCTGGGGCCGGTCATGGCGATGTGGATGAGGATAGGGCGGGGGGCGCCCATTGTTTCCGAAGTCCCCGAATTTGACAACTTTGCGATGTCATGACACCTATGCTGCGCGCCCTGCTGTTCGATGTGGATGGAACCCTGGCCGATACCGAGCGGGACGGCCATCGCCCGGCCTTCAATGCCGCCTTTCGCGATTTCGGTCTGGACTGGGAGTGGGACGTCCCCCTCTACGGCGAACTGCTGGCCGTCACCGGCGGCAAGGAACGCATGCGCCACTATGTCGAGCGCTACCGGCCGGACTGGCCGCGCCCGGCCGACTTCGACGACCTGGTGGCGGAACTGCACCGCGCCAAGACCCGGCACTACACCCGCATGCTCTCCGAGGGCGGCATACCGCTGCGTGCAGGTGTACGCCGCCTGCTGCAGGAGGCGAGGCAGGCCGGTATGATCCTCGGCATCGCCACGACGACCACGCCGGACAACGTGACCGCCCTGCTCGAACACAGCCTGGCGGATGACGCAGCGGGCTGGTTCGCGGTCATCGCCGCCGGCGACATCGTGCCGGCCAAGAAGCCTGCACCGGACATCTACCTCTGGGCCATGCAGCAGCTCGGAGTGTCGCCGGAGGAATGCATGGCCTTCGAGGACTCGGAACACGGTCTTTGCGCCGCGCGTGCAGCCGGCCTGAAGACCGTCGTGACCGTCAACGACTACACCCGCGGGCACGATTTCACCGGGGCCCTGGCGGTGCTATCCGACCTGGGCGAGCCGGATGCGCCCTACACCCGGCTCGATGCCGCCGGAGGGGGTGAGACGGCCTGGGTCGATCTGCCGCGTCTGCGCGCGTGGTTCGCGCGGGATTGAGGCGCTCGGTACGGGTCAGGCCCGGTGTCGCCTGGCCGCTTCCAGGGTGTTGGCGAGCAGGGTGGCCACGGTCATCGGTCCGACGCCACCGGGCACGGGGGTGATCCAGGCGGCCCGCTCGCGGGCGAGGGCGAATTCCACGTCGCCGACGATGCGCCCGTCCGCCAACCGGTTGATGCCGACATCGATCACCGTGGCGCCCGGCTTGATCCACTCGCCCTTGACCAGCTCGGGCCGGCCCACGGCCGCCACGACGATGTCGGCCTGGGCCACGTGGCCGGCCAGGTCGCGGGTGGCGCTGTGACAGACGGTCACGGTGCAGCCGGCCAACAGCAATTCCAGCGCCATGGGCCGCCCCACGTGATTGGAGGCCCCCACCACCACCGCATGTCTGCCGCGCAGGGGCTCGCCGGTGGCGGCCAGCAGCTGCATCACCCCATAGGGCGTGCAGGAACGCAGGGTCGGCATGCGCACCGCCAGCCGGCCGATGTTGTACGGATGGAAGCCGTCCACGTCCTTGTCCGGACGGATGCGCTCGACCACCGTCTCGTCGTCGATCTGGGCCGGCAGCGGGGCCTGCACCAGGATGCCATCGACCAGTGGATCGTCGTTCAGGCGGTCGATCAGGGCGAGCAGATCGGCCTGGGATGTGTCGGCCGGGAGATCATGGGAGAACGAGCGCACCCCTGCCGTCTCGCAGGCGCGACGCTTGTTGCGCACATAGATGGCCGAGGCGGGGTCGTTCCCGACCAGGATCACGGCCAGACCGGGCGCCGGGCTGCCTGAGTGCACACCGCGCCACACCTCTCGGGCGATGTCTTGCAGCAGGGTATCGGCCAGGGCCTTGCCATCCAGGATGCGGGCGCTCATGGTGTTTGGATTCGTGCAGGGTGGGTGGGTGATTTTACCCAAGGGCGGATGCATAAAAGTGCAGTATCCCGGACGTTTGTATCGTTATGCGACGTTTTCCGTTATTCTTCGCCCGCGATGTATTGCAAGCATTGGTCGCCGAGTTTAAGGCGGAGAACGTGGTTGCGCCCGAGTGATCTAGTGTAGCGCTTCATTCTGTTTGGAACTTAATCTGGAGTTGGCGCGAATGACCTTCTGCAGGATATCGCGAGCG
>OGCL01002384.1_pt1 | contig 13204 bp, 11 predicted proteins | sample 1570041 | NCBI WGS metagenome assembly OGCL01 (sample SAMN06266162, study PRJEB24511) | hot springs metagenome | isolation source: Hot spring water | place: South Africa: Limpopo | collected 2015-06-22 | reverse complement strand
TTTGTCATCGCCTCAAAGTGCAACGGCTGCGGATTTTGCGAGCAGAGATGTCCTGTCCTCGGAGAATCGGCCATCGTTGTTGTCCCTGACGGAGAGATTCGCCTCAAAAAAGGATCTTATGTAACGGAGGCCAAAAAGCTCCAACTGGAGTTCAAGGCTGACCCCGGTGATGATAAATTTATCCTTGAAGAATCCGGCTTTAAGATCGAGAGCGGAAAAAAAGAAGAGAAGAAGCCCCAGCCTCAAAAACCCAAGGGATTCCTCGAATAAAATAATGAACGATGGACTACGAACAATGAACAAAAGGGATAGAAACCTGTTTATCGTTCATGGTTCATCGTTCATGGTCGCATAAATTGCATTGTATTAGTCTCATTTCTGGGTTAGAATTTTCTTGGCCATAGGGCATTTGAAGACGGAATGGGTTTATGTGGGAACGGTTAAAGGAAGATATTCAGACCATTCGCGAGAGAGACCCGGCAGCGAAGAATTATGTGGAGATCCTTCTCTGCTATCCGGGTCTTCATGCCATCTGGTTTCACCGGATTGCCCATAGACTTTATCTAAGAAAATGGTATACCCTTGCACGATTGATCTCCCATTTCAGCCGCTGGATCACCGGCATTGAGATCCATCCTGGTGTAAAAATCGGCAAACGGCTCTTCATTGATCATGGCATGGGAGTCGTCATTGGAGAAACGACGGAGATCGGTGATGACTGTCTCATCTATAAGGGTGTGGTGCTCGGAGGGACCACTCTTGAAAAGAAGAAGCGCCATCCGACTCTGGGAAACCGCGTCATTATTGGTTCGAATTCAACGGTTCTTGGTGCCATCACCATTGGAGACGGCGCAAGAATCGGATCGGGCTCTGTGGTTGTGAAACCGGTTCCTCCGGGTGCGACCGTAGTAGGCGTTCCGGGTCGTGTCATTGAATCCCGCACCCCTGAGAAAGAAGAACTCGATTTCGAACATGGTAATATTCCGGATCCCTTATCTGATATTATGAAGATGCTTCTCCAACTCCATAATAAATTGGAGGATAGGGTCAAGCGGCTGGAGCGTTTGGAGGACCAAAACAGCAAAAACATCCCTAGCGAGGAGTGAACCCCGTTAGAAGAGTTTTGAATTTCTATCGGAGAAACAGCGGGGCTTTTGAAAGGGATAAACATGGCAAAGTATCCGAAGTTTTTGATAGACCATTTTCAGAATCCGAAAAACGTAGGCGAGATCTCAAATGCCGATGGTACGGGAACCGTAGGCAATGCCTCCTGCGGCGACATCATGCAGATGTATATTAAAGTGGAGAACGATAAGATTGCCGACGCAAAATTTAAAACCTTCGGCTGCGGAGCAGCCATTGCAACCAGTTCCATCCTGACCGACCGGATCAAAGGGGCTAAGATTGATGAGGCTTTGAAGATATCGGAAGAAACCTCTAAGGAAATCCTCTCCCAGTTGCCCAAAGAGAAAACCCCTTGTTTCACAATTGCTATGGATGCCTTAAGACTGGCTATTGATGAATACCGTTGTAAAATGGCAGGCATCCATGAAAAGGGCGGCTTTGACTCAATGGAGGAAAAGGAGTAAAAATAAAAGGTTTATTGGGTTCGTTGGGTCTATTGGGTTATTGGGTTAACCCAAGCAACTCGATAACCCAAGTAACCTGAACCAGGGAGAGAACGATGACAAAGGTGGAAAAGGTCGTCTTTTTGAAAGACCCGAACAAGGTCCTTGAGCAGGTCATCAAAAACTTCATTCACGACTCCCCCCAGAACCGGAGAACCCAACTGGATAACGGTGTTTACTGGGAAGAGCCTTTGGTAGGTTTTGCCTCGGGAACCAATCCGCTCTTTTTCCAGTATAAGTCGCTGATTGGTTCATTTCACCTCACTCCGAGAGAAATCATCGTTTCCGCTTTAAAAGAAAAAGGCAGGGAACTTCTTCTGCCGGAGGTGGAACAGATCAGCGTCATTTCATGGATTCTGCCCACTGCTGAGGACACCCGGAAAAGCAACCGCAGAGAAGATAAATTCCCCTCAAAACTCTGGGCTTACACAAGAGATTACGGTGAGGCGTGCAATAATGCCTTGCGAAAGCAAGTCGTGGGATTTCTCGAGGATTTAGGCTTTGTGGCAGTCGCCCCTTTGTTGATGCCATCTTATCAATACATCCGTGACGAAAAGATAGGTTTGGCTTCTCCCTGGTCGGAGCGCCATGTTGCCTACGCCTGTGGTCTTGGAACCTTCAGTCTCAATGATGGTCTCATCACCCCGAAAGGGATGGCGGTTCGCATCGGAAGTGTTGTCACACTTCTGAAACTAACCCCGAGCGAGAGGAAGCACGGTCATCATAAAGAGAATTGTCTCCTGTTCAGGAATGAAAAATGTGGCAAATGTATCCCGAGATGTCCTGCCGGAGCCATCACCGAAGAAGGACATGATAAGGATCGATGCCAGGAATATATTAATTCCGAACCGTTAAAAGCGAAACGGCTGGAATATGGTTTGCAGAACCCTCCCCCTGCCTGCGGACTCTGCCAGACCGCAGTGCCCTGCGAATTTGAAATCCCGAGACCCGACCTCATTGCATAACGATCCGGTGCATTGATTTTTTTTCAAATATAGGGAATAAATAGAGACTTTCACACACCCAAATAAAAAACCAAGGAGGAAGAATGAAACGAAAAATCATGATTCTTGGAGCCGTTGTCGTTTTGCTGACAGGGGCTTTCCTCTTCTACTTCTTTTACCTCCAGAACCCAAACCGGCAGATCCTGGCCCAGGTCAATGATGAAAAAATAACCTTAGCGCACTTCAAAAAAGAATTGGCAAAAGTGGAATCACCTCTTAAGGAGATGCTAAAAGAAAATCCGCAAGAACTCCTTGAAGGGATGATCCTGAACAAAGTTTTACTTCAGGAGGCAAAAAAACAGGGGCTAACCCCCCCGGTCAAAACCTATAAGGATACGGATAAGGAAGGACTGTCACCCGAAGAGGCGCTCATCGGTGAACTGGTCAATAAGAAACTTTCCACTCTGCCTCCTGTGACCAAAGAAGAAATAAAGACATTTTATCCCTTATTAAAAGCCCAATTGGGAGGAAAATCTCTGGAGGAGGTCTCCCCGATCATCGAACAGTTTATCCGCGAAATGAGGCGGCAGGAAGAAATGAAACAGTATGTTACCCAACTGCGCACTTCTGCCAAAGTCGAAATTGATCAGATCCGTCTCCAGAAGATCGCTTCCAAGCCCCCGGAATCGAACACCGAGGAAGAATTGAAGAAAGCCCTGTCGAGTGGTAAACCGTTTTTGGTTGATTTTGGAGCCAATTCCTGCCTTCCCTGCCGCCAGTTAAGACCGATCTTGAAAGAAATCGCCAAGGACTTTTCCGGGAAGGCTGAAATTCTCATCATTGATGTTTACAAATATCAAAATCTGGCAAGGGAATATAAAATCCTGGCACTTCCCACTCTCGTCTTTTTCGATGCCAAAGGCAAAGAAGTCTTTCGGCAACCTGGAGTGATGAACAAAGACCAGATCGCTGCAAAACTGAAAGAGATCGGCGCCGGAAGTTGATTTCGAATGCCAAACTTATAGGTTACTTGAGTTACACGGGTTATTGGGTTGCTTGGGTTAACCCAATAACTCCACAAGCCCAATAGACCCAATAAATCTTTTACCTAAATTGAGCGATTTTTTCACCCTTCACAAGGGGGGCGGGGAGGCCTAAAAAGCCTTTTAGAGCGATTACCTTTGATCGATTGAATCAACCATGGGGTCCGTTCAATCATCACCCGTTTGGTGAAAGCTCAAGGTCCATTACCCAAACGTTTAACGTATCGCATTCTAAAAGGGTTTGGGGCATCTCTGCCTCCCTTGTGAAATAGGGTGAATCGCTCAATTTAGGTATTATAAACTCCTTTTGTGACAATTTGGTGACAATATAAAGAAATTTGATGAGACTTCAATCCATGAATCTTTTGGCCCTGTTTAGGAGAAGGGCAGTAAGTTCTCCATGAGAAAAAAGGGAATAAGTCGATTGAATGAAGGATAAGGTTGTGTCATAGTATATCATAGTAAACATCTTCTATGGAGAGGATTATAGGATGAAACTGAAAGGTTATCTTGGAAAACTGCTTAAGATCGACCTCACCCACTCCAAAGTCCAGATCGAACCATTGAAAGAGGATTGGCTGGAATCCTTCATCGGAGGAAGTGGTCTTGGAGCAAAATATTTATATGAGATGACGAATGAAAAAACTCATCCCCTGAGTCCTGAAAACCCTCTGATCTTTATGACCGGGCCTTTCACAGGAACTTCGGTCCCCCTCTCCGGAAGACATGCCGTGGTTACCCGTTCACCCCTGACAGGCATCTTCGGCGAATCGGATGTGGGGGGCACTTGGGGTGCCTACCTGAAAAAAGCTGGGTTCGATGGTATCCTCATAAAAGGCAAATCAGAAAAACCCATCTATCTCTGGATCAACGATGAGAAGGTTGAGATCCGGCAGGCATCCCACCTCTGGGGAAAAGACACCTATGAGGTGGATGCCATCTTGAAATCCGAGACCCATGAGAAGGCGGTGATTAGCACCATTGGACAAGCTGGAGAAAACCAGGTTTTGCTCTCCTCGATTATGACCGATGGCAGAGATGCTCGTGCTGCTGGCCGTTGCGGGATGGGCTCAGTCATGGGCTCAAAAAACCTTAAAGCCATCGTGGTCTTTGGGACGAAAGAGATCGAAGTCGCCCATCCAGGTGAAGTGAGACGCCTTCCAAAGGAATTTGGGGGCATGATCAACAAAAATGCGGAGAACTTCAGAAAATATGGAACCGCAGGCTCTCTCTCTGTTTTTGAAGCCATGGGAACGTTACCCCTTCAGAACTGGAAATTTATCGGACGGTGGGAGGAATCGGCAGAGAAGATCAATGGATTCACCCTCTCTGAAACGTTGCTAACGGATCGTTATTTCTGTGATGGCTGTATGTTAGGGTGCGGGAGAAAAGTCAAAATAGAAAAAGGGCCCTATGCTGGAGTGGAAGGAGCTGGACCCGAATATGAGACCCTTGCCCTCCTTGGAAGTAACTGCCTGATTGATCATCTCGAGGCTCTCTGCTATGCCAATGAACTCTGCAACCGGTTCGGCCTTGACACCATCTCCACAGGTGCTGTGATCGCTTTTGGAATGGAGGCTTTTGAAAAAGGGTTGATTGATAAGAAGGATACAAACCGAATTGAACTTCGGTGGGGAAATGAAGAGGCCATGATCGAGATGATTAAAATGATCGCTTATAAGAAAGGCTTTGGAGCAGTCTTAGGCCAAGGAGTAAAGAGGGCCTCGGAAATCATCGGAAAGAATTCCGTGGAATTTGCACCCCATATCAAGGGTCTTGAACTCCCTGCTCACGATCCGAGAGGATATAACGCCGGGGCAACCGGATTGGCTACCTCTTCACGGGGAGCCTGCCATCTGGCTGGTCTCAGCCACACGTTTGAGAGGGTACTGAAGTCTCCCGAGATGGGCATTCCAGAACCGATGGATCGCTTTGAAGTTAAAGGAAAAGGAATGGTTGCAGCCAAGAGCCAGAACTTAATGGGAATGATGGACTCACTAAAACTCTGCAAATTTATTCTGTTCGGTGGTGTCACCATTACCGATATGGCGAATTGGTATCAATACGTAACTGGCAGAGAAATGAGTGTAGATAACTTCGTAAAAACAGGAGAAAGAATTTTTAATCTGAAGCGACTCTACAATGTGAGATTAGGAATTAGCCGGAAAGATGACACCCTCCCCTTTCGGCACCCCACTTTTAAAAGGGTCGGACAAGGCCTCACCCCAAACCTTCCGCCCCTCGGCCAAATGCTCAGCGAATACTACGAGTACCGTGGCTGGTCAGAAGATGGCATCCCAACCCCCGAAAAGCTAAAAGAACTCGGGTTATAAAGTCATGAATCGGTCAATCTCAATGAGGATCGGAAGCATCTCAATGGAAAGTATTGTGCGATCAGATCAAATTGAGGGTTCATTGACAATACAAGTTGTGACTTTCGATTGCGAGAACTGTGTCAAGGTTTTCTAATCTTTTCCTTTTTTCTTAAGAAGGGTCAGGAGATCGGACTCCCTTGATGTCCGGGTGTTCGATTTACCAGATTCCATCTCTGGCTTCAGCTCCTCCCTCTTCAATTCTTTCTCTTTGATCAGATGTTTCTCGATCCATTGGTCGAGTCTCTTGATGTCGAAGAGGACCCGGTCACCGATTTTAAGGTAGGGAAGTCTTTTCTGGGCGGCCATCCGGTAGATGGTGTCGGTAGAAAGGCTCAGGTATTGTCCTGCCTCTTTCGCAGTGATTAACCTTCGAAGCTCAGGAATCTTCTTCATGCGATCATTCAGCCGCTCAAAGTATTTTTCGGCCAGGATGTCGGCCAACATATCCAGAAATTCTTTGACGGGAATCCGCTCTTCTTGTGCCATCGCTCCTCCTCCTTGAAAGGGCTTCTCTTTTTACCTCTCTTTCCTTAGCATCCCTTCCTGTATCTTTCTCATCATCGCAATATTTTCTGTATGGCCGGTCAAGTGTGCGGTCACTTTTCCTCGGACTGGACGACTGAGTAGATAGAAATCGCCGATGAGATCGAGAATCTTGTGTCGGGCGAACTCATCTGAGAATCTCAGCTCCGTATTGACGATCTTTTCATCGTCGACCAGGATGAAGTTGTGAAGGCGTCCGCCACTGCCCAATCCCATCCGTTCGAGCATCTCTATGTCCTTTAAAAACCCAAAAGTCCTTGCAGGGGCGATCTGGTCTTTGAATTTCTCTTCGCTCTCTAACACAAACCCGAAAGTCTGCTGCCCGATGGGAGATGGATAATCTAAAAAATAACGGACTGAAAAGATCTCTGCCGGCTCAACGATGAGCAATTTGTTCTTATGAACGATTTCGAACCTTCGATCGATAACGATTTCGTTTGCTCGCTCTTCCTGTTCTTCGATTCCGGCCTCTTCGATGATTCTACAGAATTCCAGCGCAGAACCATCCATGATGGGAATTTCCTCGATCATCTTAACCATGAGATTCGTAATACGATAGGCGTGAAGAACGGCCATCAGGTGCTCGATCGTCTTGGCAATGGCCATTCCTCTCTTCAGAGAGGTGGCGTACTCCGTTGTCTGGACATAGTCGAGATGGGCAGGGACCACCTCCTCATTAGAGACATTACCAAATAGAATTCCGCTATGAGGGGGGAGAGGTTGAAAGAGAAGCCCGGTCTTCATCCCAGAATGGAGTCCTGTTCCATAGAGGACAACGCTCTTTTTAATGGTCCGCTGAAGGAGAAACGAACTCCCTTTTCTCCCCTCAGACTTTCTGGGGTGAACTCGCTCAGTGATGGAAGGGATGATGGGAGAAGGAGAGCTCTCTTTTTCGGAAAGGATCTCTTGAGGCCTTTTATCGTCTGACGACTCCATCTGGTGGTCCAGCGCCCGATGAATTGTCATAAGAAGGACATCCAGAGAGATGGGTTTCTCGATGAAGTCAAAAGCCCCTAACTTAACAGCGGCCATCGCTGTGGATATGGTTGCGTGGCCTGAAATCATAATTACCTGGCATTCCGGAACCATTCCTTTTAATCGCCTTAAGACATCAATACCATCCATTCCTGGCAACCAGATGTCAATAAGGGCAACATCCGGATTTTCTCGCTGAATGGTTTCTATTGCCTCCTCACCACTTTGGGCTGTCGCAACCTGAAACCCTTCATCTTTAAGAACGCCAGTGATTGACTGAACTATGCTCTCATCATCGTCTACGATGAGAATCATCTTCTCCATAACTTCTCCTTGCCCTCGCCTTTCCATTACCACAATGTTGAAACCGATTCAACAAAATAAACCATTGGGTGAAGGCGCCCGTTTCGTCTTTGGGTAAAGGCAAGGGTTTAAATCATTAGCCCTATCCCATTGACCATTGCCCAAACCGGCTTCATAGCCTCCACCTTTAACATTTGGCTTGTGCATAACGATTTTATCGTGCAAGACCATTTGGGGTACCCATTCACCAAACCGTATTTCAGTAGTTTCCTGCTTCTACCTCTTGCTTCAAAAGTCGGTAATCCTCTTCAGAGGAAGCGAAAATCCCCGTGTTTCCAAGTCTGACATTCACCAACCCAACCGATTTAACTTCGTGATAGGCTGAGACCATCTCCGATGCCTTTGGACTCCGAAATCGCTTCATCTGGTATTCCGGAAAAAAGGCGAGGATCGTAAATGGAATTTCAGGGTCAATATCAAAGAGCAACCGGGCAATCTTCTTCAATTGGGGGGTCTCCACCAGGTTGGGAATATAGAGTGAAAGAACCTCCAGAACAAATCCTTTCTTTAGGATCTCTTCGGGAAGCTTCAGGATGTTTCGATTAAAACAGCCTGTCAACCATTTGTGGTCGGTCCCCTCATAGGCTTTGATGTCAAGCCAGAAAGAATCGACCCCCGCCTCTTGCAGAGCATCGAGATTCTGAGGAGTCAAACCATAACCATTGGTCTCGATCAACACCCAGAGATTGGTCTCAGATTTTATCAATTGAGCACATTGAACATAAAAATCTGGACAACAGGTTAGGTCTCCTCCAGTAAAGGCAACGATGTTCCGCGCTGGCCCCCAGCCCTGTGGGCTTAAAATGATATCCTTCTTTTGGATGACCTTCGGACAGAGCTTCGATCGCTTTCCATACATGACACAAGCTCCACAACACCGGCAGGAATCATGCGCATGATAGGCAGTGGCCCTCTCCCGCGGTTCCCATATGGTTACTCCCTTCTCATACTCCTTACAGGCTTTTAACACATCCTCCGGTGACCACCATTCGCCCGTTGCTTTCTTAGTGAATGCCCAGGAATGACATTTTCGGCAGGAGAAGTTACATCCCGATTGATAGATGGAGAGATAATTCTCAGGACGCGAAAGGTGGGCAGCAGAGATCAGTCGGAGCAACCCTCTATCTGACTCCTTCTGGGTCGCCTCACAGGCCAAGGATTTTCCTCCTTCCACCTCCACATAACAGCTTCCCTGAGGATAGCCCTGTTTAATCAAATTGCATCTCATTTTTAAATACTATCACATGCTATCTTGACCTTGCAAGCGAGGAGAGAGGTGTGATATAGACAATATAAATTCCAATCACCAAATTCCAATCTTGCTAAGGCGGGACCAAATAATTTCCAATACCCAATAACGGAAATATTGCATTATTGAAAATTTGGTTATTGGTGATTATTGGGTAATTTAATCTATCTTCCAAAGAGGCATACTTTATGATGAATCAGATTGAAGAAGTGGCCCAATGGATCCTTGAAGCCAAGAAAGTAGTGGTTTTCGGAGGAGCCGGACTCAGCACAGAATCAGGGATCCCTGATTTTCGGAGCCCTGGCGGAGTCTGGGATAAATATAATCCCGAGGACTTTTATTACCAGAACTTTATTGCCAACGAACGTTCCCGTGAAAAATACTGGGAGATGGCCACGGAGATGTATGGGCCGATGAAGAAGGCTCAACCTAATCTCGCCCACCTTGCCATTGCCGAACTTGAGAAACTGGGTAAGCTCGACTGTGTCATAACACAGAATATTGATGGTCTTCATCATAAGGCAGGAAATTCGGAAGAACGGATTATTGAGCTGCATGGAACAGCCATGTATGTGACCTGCTTGGATTGTAAAAAAAGGTATGATCGGGATGAGATTCAGAAATGGATTAAAAAAGGGACCAAAGTCCCATATTGTGATGACTGTGGTGGTCCTCTCAAGCCAGCGACCATCTCTTTCGGCCAAGCCATGCCTGAAAGAGAAACCGAAGAGGCTTATTACCGGTCTTCGACTTGCGACCTTTTCATCGTCATCGGATCTTCCCTGGTTGTCCAGCCTGCTGCCTCTATGCCCCTCATTGCCAAAAGAAGTGGTGCTAAACTGGTCATCATCAACCGCGATCCAACTCCTTATGATGATCTGGCTGATCTGGTGATCCATGGTCAGGCCGGTCCAACCATGTCTGGCATCCTGGAGATTATAAAAAGGAGATTGGGAATCGCGGGAAATAAAAATATTAGGTAGCGGTGAGGGTGAAGATGCCAGTTTGCTCTATAGGTAAGGGCAAGAGTTTAAATCATTAGCCTTAACCCATTGACCTTTTTTACCAAACCGGCTTCATTGCCCTAACCTCTTCCCCTTGTCTTAAGGGTCATTTTTATCGTTCGTGGGAGGCCAGGCGGCCATGGCAATTACGGTGAGTTTATAGCCTTCTCCCATCCTCAACAATCCCCTCCGACCGAATCTGTCCTGAGTCATCCAATTCCACGTAATAGACAAAAGGAAGACGGATTCCAGGAAGATAAAACCTCACATCCATAAACTCCACTCTATGTCTTCCATCTGTTGAATTGACAGACTTCACAACAGGAAATCGAGCAAACCAGTAAAAGAACTTGACTCCTTCTGAAGTGAGAGCTTTCTTCACCCATGGTGAGTCTGGCATTTTTTCCCAGGATTGGAATGGAATATTTCTGGATGGATAATAAAGGCTGTCCAACCTGCTAAAGAAGGAAGACTGGGGAGAGATAGGTTCAGGAGCATCCTTCCTCGTCAGATCTACAAAGCCCTGATAAACATTAGCTTTTGTTTCCACATAGAGGGCCCAACGATAAGGAGAACCAGGTTGAGGCAAAGCTGCAACCTGAATGACTTTCTCACCCAAACCTTTTGAAAAATGCCTCGCCTCTTTTAATGCCTCTCCATGTTGAAACCAGCAAAAGAGGATATAGACGGCAAGCCCAACGAGGGATCCCCTGCAGACCCATTGTGCGCCTTGCTTTAAGAAAAAACTCACCAACCATGGAAGGACGAGGATACCAGAAAAGATCAGATCAATGATGAAGACCAGATCCCATGCAAACCGGTGCTCAAAAAAAGGAGAGAAAATCATCGTCCCATAAGAGGTGAGCAGGTCGAGAAAAACATGGCTTAGCAGAACATATAGAAAGATTTTGTAAAAGCTCCAGAAATGAGGCCGTTTCGATATCTTTACAAAGAGCCAGCTGAAAAAGAGTCCATAAAAAGGGATGAGAAGGAAGGAATGTGTAAAGTCCCGGTGATACTGGAGGAAAAGTTGGCGTTTGAAGAAGCCAAGGACAAAATCTGCATCTGGAAAAGCACCCATTGCCAGACCAGCCACCATCCCCCAGTGTCCGATCCTTTGGTCATTGATGGCCTTGGCAATGACGCCGCCAGTAACCACATGAGTCAATGTGTCCATAAAATAATGTTAACTCGCACACTCCTTTTAAGGCAAATCGTTGTCTCAGAAGCCTATGTTTGGGTATATGAATTAAGAAAAATACGATGACCTATAACCCGTAATCAGGAAGAGAAAAGCAATTCTTCAAAGCTCTCTCAAAAAATAATGGATATATTTAACCATTGTAATATTTTTATGGTTAAAGACAAAATATATCCCAATTTTAAACAATCCATCTCCATGAAAAAGTACGTTCTCCCCCTTATGGAGAGGGGCTGCTCGATCAACGTATAAAAAAAATTGGTCTTCGTTCGGTGATTAACTTACGAAGCGGCGAAAGTAAATCGCATTGATTCAAGGAAGAGCATAAAGTCACCTACGCCCATGGAGTGGATTTTTATACCCTAAGAATGAGCGTTTTTATGCCACAGACATTAGACCACCGCCTTGCTCGAATCTGGCCACTACCATTTTTTAGTGGATCTCGTTACGAATACGTGAGGTGGTTTTCTGATAGGGGCTCTGAACCCTTATTGTTGAAGTTCGAAGTCCGAAATCAGTAATTCCCAAAATGAAGTAGAAATATCCTCATCCATTCGAACCTGTGACATTTTTAAAAATTCCTAAAGTAAAGAGAGTTTTACACATTCTACGAGCGGAAAGATTTTTACGTACGCATGGATAGACCAAGGAAAGGCCTCGAAACCCAGCCCATCAGGCCATCTTAAAATATCAGAGGTAAGCGTTGGTGTGGTTATAACGATTAATATTTGAGATGTGATGAAAAAGTAATTCTTACTTCGGTTTACCTTCCTTTTAATTTCATGATCGTTTTAGCAAGGGCTTCGCCGTTTCGGTCCATGGCATATTCAACAGTATCCTCAGTACCCGTCGAGGTCGTTCTTAAACTGGTTTCGTAGACCACTTTGCCAGTCTCTTTGTCGATGAACTGGTATTGGGCTTTAAACGCAGACGTCCCCGTGAACTCGCCTCCTGGGATAAAAGAACGGCCGATCCGTCTTCCTACGGATGCCCTTGTATATTCTTTAACCTCTCCTTTCAGAATGAGGACTTTCTTTCCCGGAGGGACATCCATAGCCCCTTTGCTTCCTTCTTTGGCGATGATATCAAAGAGGCTGTATTTCTCAGAATATCTTTTAACCTGATAGACCACCTTATCGGCAGCCAGAGGCCCTGCCGATTCAGGGGCTGGAGATCCAGGGGGAATTTCGAGATCTTTTACAATCAAAGCATTATATTCTCTCAAATTCAACTCCTGTGCTCCTGACAAACCGCTGACCCCAACAACCAAACCCAGTATGAAAATGATGGGAATGATCCGATTCGTTTTCATCGCTCTACCTCCTTCTTATTGATAGGCTCACTATCTATATTAAATCCAAAGGAATCGTTTTTCAACCCTTGCCATTTTAAATGAAATGGGGTAATTATTTTTTCTATTAGTTGTTTCTTTAACGATCGGTTAGAATTAAATCGGGCATCATCAATACTCAAATTTGATTCAGACTGAATTGCCTTAACCCTTTTGACCTTTTATTGGAGGTAGTTATATGGAGAAGGACCTCATCGCAGTACTGGGGGGAGGAAATGGCGGGCATGCGGTGGCAGCCAATCTCGCCTTGGCTGGTTATAAAGTCAACTTCTTTGAGCTTCCTCAGTTTGCGGAATCGTTTGAAAAAGTCCTCCGTACAAAAGAGATTCGCATTGATGGTGTTTCGATTGATGGAACAGCCAAATTGAATCTCGCCACCACCGATATTCAACAAGCCATCAAAGAGGCCGAGGTCATCTTCGTCATCACCCCTGCCTTTGGACATAAGACAATGGCTGAATTCTGTGCCCCTTATGTTCAGGATGGTCAACTCATTATTCTGATGCCTGGATCAGGTGGAAGCCTCGA
>OGCL01002383.1_pt1 | contig 13232 bp, 14 predicted proteins | sample 1570041 | NCBI WGS metagenome assembly OGCL01 (sample SAMN06266162, study PRJEB24511) | hot springs metagenome | isolation source: Hot spring water | place: South Africa: Limpopo | collected 2015-06-22 | reverse complement strand
TCGGCCGCGGCGACGCCGCGCCGGCGCCCGCGCCGCCGCAGGTCGCAGCGCGCCCACCGGCACCCGGCAGCCCGATCGGGCCGCGCCGCTCCACGCGCAGGAACTCGCTCATGCCGTCACCTCCGTGTCCTGCGCCAGCAGTGCGGCGACTTCCTCCGGCGTCTTGATCCATTGGCGGAAGGGATCGACCAGGAAGGCGGTGGCTGTGGCCGACAGGCGTTCGACCGTATCGCGGCCGATGCGGTCGAGATAGGTGTCGATATCGGCGATGTCCTCGACGTAGACGTCCTGCCACGTGTCCGGCTTGGCGCGGATGCCGCCCGTGCGGTGCATGAACTCGGCGAATGCCATGATCTTCATCGGCGTGGTGGTCCAGACATTCTCGGGATCGCGGATGAGCTTGACGGTGTCGTCCTTCGGCAGGCGTGAGCGCTGATCCTCGATCCAGAGATCCGCCATCCCCGCGGGGTCGTCCTTGATCATGCCCATCGCGCGATCGAGGGCGGCGATGAAGGCGGCCATGATCTGGGGGTTCTGCGTGCGGTAGCGGCCCATGGCCCAGACGCTGTTGAAGGTGTGGGGGCCGCCGAACACGTCGTAGCTGTTCAGCACGCGGCGCACGCGCGGGTCGGCGAGCTGCTGATACATGAACGGCGCCGAGGTGAAGTGCGCCGTGATCTCGGTCTTGCCCGAGACCAGGGAAGCCATCGCTTCCGGATGCGACAGGCTCACCGTCAGCGGATCCAGCTTGGCGTAGTTCTCGATGCCGAAGCGCCCGCTCTCCTGGCCGATGAAGGACTGCGTCGCCAGCTCGCCGAGCGGCCAGGCGACGAACACCAGCATCACGGCGAAGGCAAGCGCGCCGAGCCACGGCCACGGATCGAGGCGGCCGAGGAGCCCCGGCCGCGGCGGGGCGAGGCCGGCCGCTTCAATCAGCGCGCCGACCGTGGGGGCGATCGCCTCGGCATGGCCGCGCAGGAAATTGAGCTTGTGCGACTTGGGGCTGTAAAGGGTCAGGGTGAGCAAGGTGCAATGATAGAATTGCTCCGTTGCCTGATGCATCAGAAATGCAGCGCGGTTCTGCCAGCCCTGCGAGGCCGCAAACTGGGCTGTTCCAGCAAACTCTGATGCCGCCTTGAACCACTTGTCAAAATGCACCTGCGCCTCGGCGCGCGCAGCCGCCTCCTGGCCAAGGCGGCCGCCGACCTCATTCCGGCGATAGCGGAGCGGGTGAAGGCCGAGGCGCTGCGCCTCGCGGCCGCTCACGCCGACCGCATGCGGGCCGAGCTGGTCGCGCGCAGCCGCGTCCATGCCGGCCTGCTGCTCGCGCTGGTGCCCTTGCCGGACTTCAGCACGCCGCTGCGCTCGGTGGCGGGATCGTTGGAGCGCATCGCCGCAGCCGACCGCGCCGCCGACCCGACACCCACGCCGGCCCCCGCGCCACCGGCTGCGACGGCCGCGGCCTCCCCGGTCGGCCCGTCGGCGCCCGCGCCCATGCCGGCCCCCGGCGCCGTGGAGGGCTGAGCGATGCTGGAACTGCTGCTGTGCTCGCTGCTCACCGTCCTGCCGGACTACCTGTTCCGCCGCTATGCTCAGGGCAAGCGGTTGGGTCGGGAGATCACCCTGTTTACGGTTTGGTTCGAGCTGCGCTGGGGCATTACCCTGTGCCTCCTGCTGACCCTGAGCTTGATCACGACCATTTTCTATTTCCATCCCTCCACCAAGGCGGCCGTCTCGGTGTTCCGCACCGTGACGCTGATGCCGGAGGGGCGGGGCCGGGTCGTGGAGACTTATGTCGATATCAATGACCGGGTCACCGCCGGACAGCCCCTGTTCCGCCTCGACAGCACTGAGCAGGAAGCAGCCGTGGAAACCGCCCGCCGCCGGGTGGCTGAGGTCGATGCCGCGATCGTCGTGGCGCAGTCGCGGCTCGCGGAGGCCGAGGCGCGGATCGTCCAGGCGCGCGGGATGCTGGAACAGGCTCAGGACGAGTTCAACGCGCGCGCCGAGGTGCAGAAGCGCAGCCCCGGGTCGGTCGCCGAGCGCGACGTGGAGCGTGCGCGGGTGCAGGTGCTGACCAATCAGGGCGGGCTCGACGCGGCGCTGGCGGCGCGGGAGGCCGCCCGCGCCGAGATCGAATCCGCGCTGCCGGCACAGCGGGCCAGCGCCGAGGCCGCGTTGCGTGAGGTGGAGGTGGCGCTGGAGAAGACCCTGGTGGTGGCCGGTACCGACGGCCTGGTGCAGCAGTTTGCGCTGCGCCCGGGCGACATCGTCAACCCGATGGTGCGGCCCGCCGGCATCCTGGTGCCCAAGCGCAAGGTTACCGGTTTGTTCGCGGGCTTCGGGCAAATCGAGGCGCAGGTGTTGCGAGTCGGCATGATCGGCGAGGTCACCTGCATCGCCAAGCCCTGGACCATTATCCCGGTGGTGATCACCGAGGTGCAGGACGTGATCGCGGCGGGGCAGGTCCGGGCCACCGATCAACTGCTCGATGTGGCCCAGATCGCCAAGCCGGGCACCATCACCGCGATCCTCGAGCCGCTCTTTCCGGGCGCACTCGACGGCCTGCCCCAGGGCGGCAGTTGCATCGCCAACGCCTACACGAGCAACCACGAGGTGCTGGCGGACCCGAACCTCGGTATCTTCCAGCGCTTCGCGTTGCACGCCATCGACACAGTGGGAGTAGTCCACGCGATGATCCTGCGCATCCAGGCTTTGCTGCTGCCGGTGCAGACTTTGGTGCTGAGCGGGCATTGACGCGCGAAGCCCAGCCGCCCGGGGCGGTTTGCGCCCCTCTTTTTTCCAAACAACCTAAGGGGTATTCAAATGAACAAGGCATCCGCAAACGCGGGCATCGTTCAGGGGCTGCTCGACCGACTGCACAACCAGCGTCTGCCGCGGCGGTTGGGTTTGAAGGCCCGCGTAGAGGCCAGCGAACCTCGGGCGGCGCAGAGCTCCGCCGGGGACCAGGTGACCGCGCGCGTTCTGAGCTGGTTGTGCCTGCTGCTCGCCGTGCCGCTGGTGGGTCATGCCGCCGAATCCTTGCTCGGCACCCTGCGCGAGGGGGCGGCCAAGGCCGTCGAGTCGGTCGGCGAGGTCTCCAAGGACGCCGCCGCGGCCACCGGCGAGGCGGTCGGTCGTGCCACGGGTGCTGTCTCCGACACCATCGAGCAGACCGGCGAGGCCCTCGGCAACGAGGCCACGCCCGCCGAGACCCGGGCGAAGCTCGACGCAATGGCGCAGGCCACGTTGAATCGGCTGTTTCAGGAGGAGCCTGGCAGTCAGGCGCTGTTTGAACACAGCGCCGGTTACGCGGTGTTCGACAAACGCGAGGCCAGCTTCTATGTGATCGCTGGCTATGGCCGCGGGGTGGCGGTGGACAACCGCACCGGCGAGCGTGTGTATATGAAAATGGCGACCACCGGTGCCGGCGTCGGGGTCGGGCTTGGCGGCTTTGCCTCGCAACTGGTGATCCTGTTCGAGGATCAGACGGCGTTCGCCCGTTTCATCGCCGAGGGTCTGGACGGCGGCGCCGAGGCTGGGGCGCTGGTCGGTGACACCAAAGAGCGCATCGCGCTCGGCTTTCAGGATGGCAAGGCAGTGTTCGTGCTCACCGGCAAGGGCTGGAAGGTCTCGGCCAAGCTGACCGGCTCTCGTTACTGGCCGGACGAGACGCTAAACCCATCCCATTCTACACAACTCTGAGTGTACGTCCGAGGCACACTGATGAGCGTGTGCTGTGTCCGCCATCCGCCTCCCTGGCATATTGAATCCCCATCGCCACGTCCCTGACGCGCTGCAACCCGAGCCAGATGGTCTTTACACCCGGTTCACCATCGCCCTTGCGCCCGAGGAATCCGCCTTGACGAGCGATCAGACGCAGCACCGCATTGAGCCGGGGAGGCTGGGTGGGCACGGGCTGTTTGGCCAGGAGGTAGGCGGCCTCCCATTCCTCGCGCGCGAACAGGAGGCTGGCGTCGAAATCGGGGAGGGTCCGCCCGAGACGCATGAGTCGGGCGATGCGCCAACTGACGATCAGAAACAAGGCCAGGGCGCGCTCCAGACGCTCGACGGTGCTCAGTTGCAGGGCCTCGACGCGACACCCTTCCTTGAGCACCAGAAACAGCATCTCGATCTCCCAGCGTGCCCGATACCAGTCGATCAGTTCTGCCGCCGCGTCCAGCGTCTCGACCAGACGGTTGGTCAGCAGGCGCCACTCGACCGGCTTGACGCCGTCGGGGCACCGCGCTCGCGGGCGATGAGGCAGGTGACAGCGACGCGGCCGCCCTGGCGGTCCGCGATCCGGACGCGCTGGACGTAGAGTTCCTGGCGCACCGCGCGCCCGGCGCCTGCGTCCCGCCGGCAGGGTGAAACGCACCTCGCCCAGCGGCGCGCTCGCCAAGACCGTCTCCCACAGCCGCTGGCCCTCGGGCAGCACCCGGTTGTGCTGGGCGCGCACCAGCCAGTCGGCCGGGGTGCCCAGATCCCGCGCCCCCGCCATCCACTCGACGATGTCGGCCTCGCGATCACCCACATAAACCAGACGGGTGTCAGGCAAGGTGGCCGCCAGCTCGGCCACCCGCTCATACCCTTCCTTCCAACGCAGACTCTCGGGGGCACCACCACGCTGGCCGTCGGCGTCCTTGAATTCCCGTGCCCACATCCAGGCATCCAGCACCCCCGGCGGTTCGCGTTCCGGCGTCACGGCATAGGTCGGATGTAGGGACATCCCGCGTTGGGCTTCATAGCTCAAGGGGCCGAGCCCGGTGATCGCCTGGCCGTTGAAGTCCAGCTCCGTGGTGTCCGGCAAGCACAGTACCACCGGATGGGTCGCCATCCGCGCCTGCGTACACTGCCGATGCGGTGCCAGGATGTCCTGCCAGTCGTAGGCGTCACTGCCCAGGAAGCGGTAAGCCGCCTGCGTCTCGGCCCAGCCGTTGCCAGCGCCGGGAATGCTGGCAGTCGGCTGGTCGGCCAGGCGCTCAATCAACTGGATCGCCCGCCGGTCGCGACGCGCGTCGCCCAGATTGATCGTGTCAAACTCTTCTGCCGCCCAGCCCATTGCCCCTCCAACCTGTCTCGCAAAAGCCAATTTTAACCCGTACACTTAGAGTTGTGTGGAATGGGGTGCGCTAAACCCCCGCTGAGCGTCGGCATCTTCAGCCGCCACTTGATGCGCATCCTGCCTCACCGTGCTCGAATGCGGCGACGCCACCGAGGTCGAGTCAGTACTCGATGTGGCGCAGGCCGTTAATGGCCCCGTGTATGTGCGCATGCTGCGCGGCGAGGTGACGCGCTGGTTCGACCCCGCCGAACCGTTGCGCCTGGGGGTGGCGCGCACCTTGAGTGAAGGCGACGACATCGCTGTGTTATCTTCTGGTTTGTGTACGGAAGCGGCGCTGCGTGCCGTCGCTGCGCTGCGCCAGCGGGGAGTGTCGATCACTCATTTGCATGTCTCGACGCTCAAGCCCTTTACCGATCCACGTGTCCTCGCGGCGTTGCACGGCGCGCGTCGGGGCGTCGTCACATTGGAAAACCACAGCATCATCGGCGGTCTCGGTGCCGCCGTCGCCGAAACGATGGCCGAGCAAGGCATCGGCACGCGCTTGATTCGGCTCGGGTTGCGGGACACCTATGCACACGGAGCAAGCATGCCCTATCTACTGCGTGAATACGGTCTCGATGCCCATGCGCTGATTGCGGCGGTTGAGCGCCTGATCGATGAACGGTTCGATTTACGCGATTCGGATCTCATCGCGCCGGATCGCGGACCTTGGCGCGCGGCGACGCAACCGATAGCGCGTGGCGAACGAGTGGAAGATTTATAAACTTTCATTCATCACCAGTGGTAAAAACCGAAACGAGTTCATTTGGCGCGGTAGACTAATTAAATAAACATTAATAGATTCTCCGATCCTTACGCCTTTGCGCCGTGGTTTGATGAATGCCGTATAAACGGAAGCGCGCTGGTGTCGCGGAGCGTTCATTTGGATTCGATTGATTGCCGATCAACTGAAAAAGAGCGTGATGACCGATGCCAACCCCGCACGGTTGCCGCGGGACATGCCCGCGTTCTATGCCGAGACCCATTTTCGCACGCCCACCCAAATCGTCGCGTGGCCGGTGGCATTCGCGATCATTACCGCCTATGCAACGACTGGCGAGTCCTGGAGCGCTGCACGCAACGCCGCCGCGGATGCGGCCCTGGAGGCGGCCCTGCGCGAAATGGGGTTACCGATCCAGCGTATTACCGGCTACTCGCCTGTTACCCTGCACGCCGAACCCGGGTGGGCCGCGCCGTTGTCGTTCGCGGCCGCTTGCGAGATTGGTCTGCGGTTCCGGCAGGATGCAATCTATTACGTAAAAAATGGAATGCTCTATGTCAGTCATTGCGATCGGCGACGGCGGCTTATTCCTCTAGGACCCTTTTTACCGCGCCTGCACGTCGCCAAATGAGATATTTTCACGCCATCGGATGAATTCCGCGCCGAGGTCTTTTTTACGGGCGAAAGCGCTTTTTTTGACCCGTATTCGGATTAAGACACTGACGTGCCCGCCGGATGGTTGCGTCCGAGAGCGGATGACGCATTCCCGGCGGCGGAGCGCGGATCCCGGCAGCGCGGAACACTGGTCTGTAATCTCGGCTTACAGCCGCTGCAACAGCGCCGGCGTCGGCCAGCCGTCCGCCGGCCAACCCAAGCGCCGTTGTTCGGCGCGCACCGCCGCGCGGGTTTTACCGCCGAGCATGCCGTCGATTCCGCCCACGTCGTGGCCGCGCGCTTCGAGTTTGGTTTGCAGAAGACGCACTTCGTCCGGCTTGAGTCCCGGTTCCGGATGACCGGCGGCGACCGGCGGCGCGCCCGCCAAACGAGTGGCGAAATAGGCCGCCGTGGTGGCATAGACCAGCGAGCGGTTCCATTCAGTGAATACGGCGAAATTCGGGTAGCTCAGAAACGCCGGGCCGTGACGTCCCATCGGCAGCAGCAATGCCGCGGGCAGGTCGGGCCAGGTTTCGTCGCCGCCCGTCGCCGCCGAGCGCACGCCCCAGTCGCGCCATTGGGCGCGCGGCACCGGGCGTTCGGGATCGAGGTCGGCCCAGGGCAGTTCGTCCGGCAAACGGACCTCCTCCAGCCACGGCTCGCCGCGGCGCCAACCGCGTTCGGCCAGCAATTGCGCCGCGGTGGCGACCGTATCCGGTTCGGAAGCGACCAGATCGACGCGCCCGTCGCCGTCGCCGTCGGTGCCGAACCGCAGATAGTCGGACGGCAAAATCTGGATTTGACCGATCTCTCCCGCCCATGCGCCCCGCCAGCGCGCCGGGGCCAGATCGGGCCGGTCAAGCAATTGGAGCGTGGCCAACAATTGCGGACGGAACAGCTCCGGACGGCGACAATCGTGCGCCAGCGTGGCCAAGGCGGTCAGCGTGTCGAAGTCACCCTGCACCTGGCCGTAATCGGTCTCCAGGCCCCAAAACGCCGCGATGACCGCGCCGGGCACGCCCGTGTCGCGCTCGGCGCGCTCGAACACCGAACGCCAGCGCGTCAGCCGTTCGCGCCCGAGCCGCAGCCGATAGTCGTTGGCCATGCGCCCGGCGAAAGTCAGCCAGTCCTGGGCAAAAACGCCTTGGGCACGGTCGCGAGCCAGCACTTTGGGATTGGGGCGTACCCGGTCGAGTTGAGCAAGCGTCTGCTCGGAGACCCCGCGTGCTACGGCTTCCGCGCGGATTTCGCGCAGCCAGGCCGTGAATTCGCCACCGCAACTCGCGGAGCCGATCATCGGCGCCAGTCCGAGCGCGGCCAGCGCGAGCGGCCAATAAATCCGAATTTTCATGGCATGATGTTCCCGAAATCGCGATGAAGCAGCCCATTTTAGTTGTTCGATCCCGCCCGATCCGCGCCGCTCACTCTGGCGGGCGAGCGAGTCGCTGGCGTCCCGGTTGAGATTTCTCACCGAAGGCGCTCGGTTCGCGTCCGCGAAATGGCCTGCGCCGTCCGATGCGGCGTCAAGCGCCCATGGTCTGCAACGCGCCATCGTGCGCAACGCATCCCCGTGGCGCGCGCCGCCCCGTGACAGAAATTCGTGTGCGATGGCTGGATAGATCGGAACAATCGTTTTGTCTCGACAACGCGAGCCGCTGCCCAACGTTTCGGCAATGACGACGTGCGTTCAAACACGGCACGGGCGATAATCGCTCTTGCCGCACGCGTGATCCGCCGCAAACGCGGATAGTAAACCATGCTGGCGCATCAGCCCGCCGATGTCGCAACAGTGCCGCTCGGCATGGCGCGCCGGTAAGTGACGGCTGCGCGGGAGGACTTACTGATGAGGTGATGTTGCGGACAGGCCCGGTCCGCGTCGGATCGCGTCGCTAACGGGTGCCGTTTCTAGACGGGCGTTTCGGGCTTTCCGGCAGCACGATGTTCAGCTCGAGAATTTCCTTGCTCTCTTCCTGGTCGTAGCGCACCGAGACCGCCTCCGGCTCGACATCAACATAGCGGCGGATGACTTCCAGGATCTCGTGTTCGAGATGCGGCAGATAGGACGGTCGGTCGCGTGCGATCCGATCATGGGCGACCAGAATCCGCAGCCGCTCCTTGGCGACGACGGCACTCCTCTGTTGCGGAAGTTGCGGTTCTTCCGGGCCGGGCGCGGGCGGGCGCAGATAATCGAATAGCCCCATCGGTCAAGCTCCGAAAATGCGACCCAGAAAACCTTTTTTGGTCGGATCGATAAAACGGTGGGGGATGTCCTTGCCGAGATAGCGGGCGATGGCATCGCCATAGGCGTGCCCCGCGTCGGAATGCTTGTCCAGAATGACCGGCACCCCCGCGTTTGAGGCGTTGAGCACCGATTGCGACTCAGGAATCACGCCCAACAGATGCAAGGACAAAATTTCCTGCACATCGGCGACGCTGAGCATCTCGCCGTGCGCGACCCGGTTCGGATCGTAGCGGGTCAGCAGCAGATGTTCGCGGATCGGTTCGGCGTTCGTCTCGGCGCGGCGCGATTTGCTGGCGAGGATTCCCAGCATGCGGTCGGAATCGCGTACCGAGGAGACTTCCGGGTTGGTGACCACGATGGCATCATCGGCATAATACATCGCCATCATGGCGCCGTGTTCAATGCCGGCAGGCGAATCGCAGACGATGTAATCGTGGTGCGGAGCGAGCGCCTCGAGCACCGCGCCGACACCGTCCTTGGTGAGGGCTTCTTTATCCCGGGTCTGCGATGCCGGGAGAATAAAAAGTTTGTCGCAGCGCTTGTCGCGAATGAGGGCTTGATTGAGCTTGGCTTCGCCATTGATGACGTTGATGAAGTCATAGACCACACGGCGTTCACAGCCCATGATGAGATCGAGATTGCGCAGGCCAATATCGAAGTCGATCACCACGGTGCGATAACCTTGCAACGCCAAGCCCATGCTCATCGCGGCGGCCGTAGTGGTCTTGCCGACCCCACCCTTGCCCGAAGTGATGACCACGATTTTTGCCAACGACTGTTCTCCTATGCTGGGACGCTGCCGGGCACGCGCCAAGATCCGGTATATGGCGGGCCAAGATCACAATGGCTCGATGCGCAGTGCCTCGCGTTCGAGATAAATCTGCACCCGCGTGCCTTTGAGTGCCGCCGGGATATTCTCGCTAACACGGTAATGTCCTGCAACCGCGACGAGTTCGGCCTGCAAATCCTGACAGAAAATACGCGCCTGGCGTTGACCGCGAATGCCCGCGAACACCCGCCCGCGCAGTGGGGCATAGACATGAATGCTGCCGTCGGCCATCAGTTCGGCGCCTGAGTTAACCGGCGCAAGCACGGTGAGATCGCCGCCGGCGGCGTAGATTTTTTGTCCCGAACGTACCGGGCGGACGATCAACAGTGAACCTCCCTCGCCGTCGCTGCGCGGGTCGTCGGCGTGGCGCTCGGCTGCGGGCTTGGCCGCGGTCGCAACGCGCGGCGCGCGCGTTGTCTGCTCGCCCAACGCGGCCAGGCCCAGCGTCTTGGCGGTTTCCTGCTGCGCGACGCTCCCCCCGCGCAGGCCGACGGGCACCAGTTCCAACCGGCGCAGCAATCTCACGAGTTGGGCCATGTCGAGTCGCGCGGGATCGTGCTCCGCGGACAACGCCGAAAGGTCGATGATCACCGGCGCATGCCGGAAAAACTCCGTGGCGTGATGGATTTTGTCTTCCGCCTGCGCGGCGATCAGCCCCAGGTCGGTGTGCAACAAACGCACGACCGGCAGGGTGAAGGTTGCGGCCTTGATCTCGACTGCGGCGCGCTCGCCGTACGTCGCCGACTCTGAAACGACAGTCATGCTGCGATCCGATGTTCCCAGGGGCGCGCGGTTGGGCCGCGGGAATCCCGCCGGCAAGCGTTCAACCGGGCGGCCAGCCCAACGGGCGTCCGCCGAGTAGGTGGATATGAAGGTGAAAAATCGTTTGGCCGCCCTCGGCGTTGCAGTTGATCACGGTGCGATAGCCGCGTTCGGCCAACCCTTCCCGCGCCGCGAGCTGAGCGGCGATCAGCAACAGTTTGCCGGCCAGCGCGGCGTCGGCTTCGGTCAAGTCGTTGAGCGTCGGGATGGGCCGACGCGGAATGATCAGAAGATGCAGCGGCGCTTGCGGGGCAATATCGCGCACGGCGATCGCGTCCTCGTCTTCGTAAACGATGTCGGCCGGAATGGCACCGGCGATGATTCGGCTGAAAATGGTCTCGGACATGGTGGCGGTGAACGGTTGGTGAACGGTTGAATGAAGGGCGACGACCACGCGCTCCGTCACGCGGTTTTGACGACGAAACGCCCGGCAAAGGCATGGGCCAGCGTGCCGCCATCGACATAGTCGAGCTCGCCGCCCAGCGGCACGCCCTGCGCGAGGCGCGTCGCGGGCACGCCGTGGGTCGCGGCCAATTCAGCCAGGTAATGCGCGGTGGCGTTGCCTTCGATCGTCGGACTGACGGCAAGGATCAGCTCGCGCGGTACCTCGGTGACCAGGCGCTGTTCCAGCCGCGCCAGATCGAGTTCCTCGGGACCGATGCCATCAAGCGGCGACAGGCGCCCGCCCAGCACGAAATACAGCCCGTTATAGCCGGTCGCTTGTTCGATGGCCAAGATGTTGGCCGGTTGTTCGACCACGCACAACAGACGGGAATCGCGCTTGGGGTTGGCGCAGATCGGGCACAATTCCAGCTCGGTCAACGTCCGGCACCGCGCGCAGCGCCCGATGCGTTCCATCGCCAGCGCCAGCATCCGCGCCAACCGCACGCCGGCGTCGCGGTCGCGTTCGAGCAAATAAAAAGCCATGCGCTGGGCGGATTTAGGCCCCACGCCGGGCAACCGGCGCAGTGCTTCGATCAGCTGTTCGAGCAGGGCGCGCTCGGCCATGCGCACACCCAACGGGTGATCGAACCGGATGTTGCCATAAACCCTGCGCTGGAAAAACATTCGGCTCGATTCGACATCACCATTCTGTCATCGGTCAATGGCTTGCCAGTCTATGGCACTTAAAACGGGAGTTTCATGCCCGGCGGCAAAGGCAGACCGGCAGTCAGTTCGGCCATGGTCCGTTGCTGCTTCTCGGCGACACGATGCACGGCGTCGTTGAAGGCCGCGGCGATCAAATCTTCCAGCATGTCGCGATCGTCGCTGAGCAGCGCGGGGTCGAGTTCGACTCGCCGGGTTTCATATTTGCCGTTCATGACAATACGCACCATGCCGCCGCCGGCTTCGCCAGTCACTTCTTCCTGGGCCAGACGTTCCTGGGACTTTTGCAACTCTTCCTGCATCTTTTGCGCTTGTTTCAGTACGTTGCCGATTCCGACTTTCATGCTGGAGTTACCTTGGAAACGTGGAAGGTCCGCGCGACGGCGGAGCGGATGAGGGTACGCAGGATATTACTAAAGATTGTCGTCACCCGCGCAGGCGCGCGCGACGAAGCGGGTTTATTTTTCCGGCGTCGGCGGGGGGCGTTCCTCGGCGCGGATGCTGTCCGGCACCCAGGTAGCCTGGCAGCGCTCGATCAGCGCCCGCGCCACGGGATCGTCGCGCATCAGGTTTTCCGCCGTCTCGTGTCGCTCACGGTCGCGGGTGCTTTGTCGCGCCGCCGGGGTATCGAGCGTGCCGGCGTCGTTCCGCCAGGCCAAGCGCACCGGTCGCCCCAGCGTAGTGCTTAACGCCGCCGCCAAACGGTGCTCGCCGGATTGCAACAATTGTCCAGCAGCGTCGAGCCGCAGATGGAGCGTGTCTCCGTCCCAGGCGTGGAAAATACAGTGCTTGGCCAGTTCGCCCTCGAGGCCGCTCAGGCGCAACCGGGCGACCAACTGATGCCAGTCGTCCTCATTGCGAAGTAACGCTGTGGATTCGGGATGCGGCGGGTCCGCTGGTGTCGCGACCGGCGCGGCGGTCGGACGCGCGGCGCGGGGAGGCGCAACAACGTCGTTGTTGTCGACGTCGGGCCGAAACGCCAGCGCGCGCAGCAGCACCATCTCCAGTCCGGCGCGCGGACTGGGCGCGAGCGCCAAATCTTGCTGACCGAGCAATGCAATCTGATAAAACAACTGCACGTCCTCGGGCGCGATCGCGGCGCTCAGGGCCTGCCAGCGCGCCCGCTCGGGATCGTCCGGCGGGAGCGCGCCGGGAATGTGCTGAATCAGTGCCAGACGGTGCAGAAGATCGATCAACTCGCGCAGCGTGCCGGCGAAATCCGGCGTCAATTCGGCCACGCGCCCGATCTCGCGCAGGAGTCGCGCGCCATCGCCCGCCGCCAGTGCCTCGGCCAGCGCGAATACGAGTTCCCGATCCACGGTGCCGAGCATGGCGCGGACATCGGCCAGCGTGAGGCTGCCGCCGCCATAGGCCAGCGCCTGATCGAGCAGGCTCAGACCGTCGCGCACACTGCCCGCGGCAGCGCGGGCCAGCAACGCCAGCGCGGAGTCTTCGTAAGCCAAGCCCTCGGCGGTGAGGATGCGCCGGAAGTGCGCTTGGATCGCCTCCTCGGGCAAGTGTTTGAGATGGAATTGCAGGCAACGCGATAAGACCGTCGGCGGGACTTTTTGCGGGTCGGTCGTTGCCAGGATGAACTTAACGTGCGGCGGCGGTTCTTCGAGCGTCTTCAACAACGCATTGAAACTACTGGTGGAGAACATGTGTACCTCGTCGATGAGATACACTTTATAGCGACCGCGCACCGGGGCGAAAGGTACGTTGTCGAGCAGCTCGCGGGTCTGATCGACCTTGG
>OGCL01002381.1_pt1 | contig 13238 bp, 7 predicted proteins | sample 1570041 | NCBI WGS metagenome assembly OGCL01 (sample SAMN06266162, study PRJEB24511) | hot springs metagenome | isolation source: Hot spring water | place: South Africa: Limpopo | collected 2015-06-22 | reverse complement strand
GCTGCAGAGCAGGGTGTTTTCCACGTAATGCACCGGAGCATCATCCTGCTGCAGATGATCACGCACGGCGATTTCCACACAGCCATGCTCTGGCATGGGCAACACCAAATCGATACGGCTTTCGCCTGCTGCCTTGGAGCGCTTCACTATCGGCAGGCCGAGCTTGCGCCGCAGGCGGGTGAGGGCCCGTTCCAGGCGCTGACTTTCTTCATCACCGCCCGGGTCCTGGCTAAAGCCCAGCGCCTGCTCATGGGCCTCGCTATCTAGGCCCAGTTGCTCCAGCACACGAATCTGCCGCCAGCGGGCTTCGCCATGCGCGCTCTGCTGATAAAGCAGTAGGGCCTGCTCCAACTCACCGCTCTTCTCCAGTTGCTGAGCGATCTGATACAGCAGGCGCGATTGGCGGTTGCACAGATAGGGGTTGATTGAGCTGAACGCCAGCAACGGCGGCATAATGTCAGCCAGGTCTGCGCCTTGCTCAACGCTGACGCGCAACTGGCGCAGGTGCAGGTAATCCTCAATATCCTGACGGCACTGAAAGCCCCGTGACTGTGGGCCTATGTCCACCGATTCGTAGCGGTAGATGCCCAGATCCGCCAGCACGAATTCGGACCAGTCCTGGGCCAGATTGCCGAAGAACATCAGGCGCAAGCGATCACACAACTCACCCACCATCAGGCTCAGCAATTGATCATCCAGCCCAGGGCACCAGTCCCTGAAGGTCTGGGCAGGTAGTTCCGTGCTGCGCAGTTGTTCGAGCAGCTCGGCTTTTTTCTGTGCGGCGCGGCGGTCAGTGAGCGGCAGATGAGTCAGCACCTCATCCTTGCGCAGCAGCTCGGCAATCTCATCCACGGTCAGCAGCGCCTGCTCGGTAATCCAGCCCAGCTCAAGCAGTGGAGCGGCGGCAGTCAGGCAGTCGCCGATTTCCGGGTAGACGAGCTTGCTCAGGCGGAAATGGCAGCCCTTGCGCATGACCATGCGCACCAGCAAGGCCTGGGATGGCCAGGCCAGCATGTTGAAGGTGTCGAGAAAGGCGCGCTCTTCATCCGACAGCAGGTCGGCATAGCGCTCTGCCACCCAGGCCAGTGCCGTGCGGAAATTGCTGAGGTAGTAGAGTTCAGGTGCTCGCGGGGCGGACATGGTAGTGATCACTGTATTCTTGTACAGGATTGTCCGCTTTGACGCCTAGGCGATCAACTATCAGAGGTTCTGCCCATACTCCGCGTAATGAGAAGTGCTGCTAACCAAGCTCAAGAATTCTTGGCAACTGCCGCTGCTTAGAATGATTGACTCTATTTTCTCGTAGCAACCCCCGCGCGAACCTCACTTGCCGTGCAGCCAAAGTGTTGGCGAAAGCTACGTGTAAACTGTGCTTGGTCACTGAAACCCCAGTGTAGCGCCAGCTCGCCAATTGACAGATGACATTGCGGGTCGTGCAGGCGTCGATAGATTGCCTCCAGACGCTGTAGGCGAATCCACTCGCCAAGGCTGTAGGGTGTGGTGGTGAAGAGCTTGTGCACATAACGAACCGACAATCCGCAGGCGCTGGCTACCTGTTGAGGGCTGAGGTCGGGTGAACAAAGGTTTTGCTCAACATAGTGTTCAATACGCTGAAGGTGCAGGGCTGCTAGGTTCGAGCTTTCGCTGTTGAGTACTCGCTCATCCTGCCTTAGGGCCATCAGCAGTGTTGAAAGCGCCTGTTCCAGCAGCATATGGCGGGCCGCTTGGTCGCATTCATCAAAGCGGGCTGCACACATCGCCAGTTGGTCGACGAAGATTCGTCCCAGACTTCGTTTGGCGTCAAAGCAGAAGCGCGTGTAGCGTTCTGCCCCGCGCAACTGTCCATGCAGCGCGCGCTCGGGAAGCTTGAATACCCAGAGGTCGTTGTCGCTGGTGTAGTGGAAGCGATAGGGCGCATCACCGCGCTCGAAAATAAAGCCGCCTGGTTGGCAATGCAGCTTACGGCCGTCTTGCTCGAAGTGCACTTCGGCGCGCCGCGGAACAGTGACCAAATAACAGGCTTCACGGTCATTGCTGACCTGTGCCTTGCTACGGGAGTAACCGAGCTGACTGGAGCGCAGACGAGACAGAGTCAGGGCTGTGCTATTGGTTTCCCAGATCTGCAGGCTGCCACTGAACGTTGTGTTTGGAGCGAACTCCAAAGACAGCGGGAAGTAGGTACTGCGTATTGCTTCAGCCCAACGGGGTTGCCGTTCGTTGTCAGGCCAATAGCGAGTGGAGAGTTGGTGTGCCATGGCCGGTCCTCGTATGTTGTTATTGTGAGGACGACGCCGATGCTCAATGGCATCGGCGCCGCTGTTTTGCCATCATTTCCCAGTGCTTACATAGGGTCAATCACCGGGCGTCAGCCTGTAGGTGGCCGAAGGCTCCAGGGTGGCGCTCCAGCCCGGGGGCACAACGATGTTTGTAGTCGCTTCCTCGATCACACAGGGGCCCTGAATGGTCTGGCCCGCATGCAAGCGATCACCGTTGTAGACGGGAGTGTCCTGCCATTGGTCGTCAGCGCTGAACAGCATTGGCCTGTAATCCACTGGAGCTGCCGCAGAGGATTCTGCAGGTACTTCCAATTCTGGCATTGGCGGCCGTTGCAGGCGCGCAATCACCGAGCATTCGAGGTTAACCAGTTCAACCGGACTATCGGGCTCGCTGTAGGAGAACAGGGCTTTATGCCGCTGATGGAAGGCTTCTCGTAAGGCAGCCAGGCTGTTGCGGTCCAGCTGCTCACAGCTCAGTTCTACATTGCATTCATGGATCTGCCCGAGATAACGAATCTCCAGGTTGTACTGGCAGTCAACGCGATTGCCTGTGCTGAAGCCATCATCGCGCAGGTTCGCCATGCCTCGTTCGCGTAGCTCATGCAAGGTCTGATTCAGCAACTCAAGATCGACATGAGCATCATCCAGGCGCATCGGCAGTGTGGTCAGCTGGTCGTAGCGGATATCCGAGAGGATCTGGCCGAAGGCGCATAAGCCGGAGGCCACCTTGGGTATCAGCACAACCTTGCTGCCGATTTCTTCGGCCAGGCGCATCACGTGCATGCCGGCGGCACCACCGGCACCGATCAGCGCGAAATCACGTGGATCATAGCCGCGCTCGACCGAGACCCGGCGGATACCGCTAACCATGTTCAGGTTGACCAGGGTGATGATTCCAATGGCGGCGCGCTCGATACTAATGCCCAGTGGTTCGGCGATCTTGGTGCGAATGGCATTGATCGCTGCTTGCCGATTGAGGCGGATGCTGCCACCGAGCAGGGCCCCATCAGCCAGGTAGCCAAGCGCCAGGTTGGCGTCGGTTACGGTTGGCTCTGTACCGCCTTTGCCATAGCAGACCGGACCTGGTGTGGCCCCGGCACTGCGTGGGCCTACCTGGAGCATCCCGAAGTCGTCCAGATGTGCGATTGAGCCACCACCGGCACCGAGGGTTTCCACTTGAATCATCGGAACACCGATGCGGTAACGCAGGAAGTCGCTGTCCTTGCTGAAGTTGGTGCGTCCACCTTTACTCAGGGTGATATCGAACGAGGTACCGCCCATATCCACCGTGATGACATTATCGATACCGAATGGCTGTGCCACACACAGGCCAGCCTGTGGAGCAGAAGCGGGGCCGGAGTTGATCGCATTCACCGCACGCTCGCGCATCACGACACCGGGAGCCAGACCACCGTTTGACTGGAAGTAGCGCGTCGGTTGCTGTGCGCCCAGTTCAACGAATAGCGAGTCAATACGCTCAATATACCGTGCCATTACCGGGCTCAAGTAGGCGTTGACCACTGCAGTCGAGGTGCGGGTGTACTCGCGGATCTGCGGGAATACTTCGTGGCCACAGCAGACAAAAACATCTGGTAGCGCCGCACGTACCATTTCCATAGCCCGTTGCTCATGGCTCGGGTTGCGTACCGACCAGACAAAGGAAATCGCGACCGCCTCAACCGCTTGCTCACGGAAGTAGTCGATGGCCGCCATCACTGCTGATTCATCCAACTGACTGTGCTCGGTTCCGTCGCTGAGCATGCGACCACCGATGGGACGACGCAGGTGGCGCGGTACCAGCATGTGAGCCGGTGGATAGGTGGCGTCATAGCGATGGCCATCTTCTTTGTGGCCCAGGCGGATTTCCAGGCTGTCCTCGTGGCCGGCCGTGCACAGCAGGCCAACCTTGACCCCGGTCTTTTCGATGAGCGCATTGAGCGCCACAGTGGTGCCATTGATACACAGGTCACAGTCGGCAATTATCTCAGCCGGGCTACGGCCGATGGCGTCAGCGATCTGGGACAGACCGTTGCGAATCGCTACCGTGCCGTCATGGGGTGTGGAGGGGGCCTTGAACAACTGAACGTTGCCACTGCGGTCAGCGAGGATGAAATCGGTGAAGGTGCCGCCGGCATCGATGCCCAGGCGATATTGTTGCTTAGTCATGCTCTTATCCTCTGCTGTACTCAATGCGCCGTGCGCAGGACGTGGGTGGCAACTTCGTCTAGACGGCCCTGGTTATCGATGACCACGCCGTACTCCAGGCGGGCGCCTTCGGGCGAGACAAGTCCGTTGAGCACATCGTTGAGTACCGCGGCGACAGGTCGGCGCAGTGGATCGCCATAGCCACCACCGCCCGGGTTGATGTTGATAACCCGCTCGCCCGGTTGCGCTGTGAGCATGGTGTTCTGGATGAAGTGGCTTTCTTCGCCATCGGCATGTTGATGAATCAGGCGGCCGAGCTTGGGTTCGAGCAGGGTGTTCTTGGCGCCAGCTGCGCCAGCTGCGGGGAGCTGGCGGCCTTCGCCAAAGCCGACCACGGTCATGGCGTGTTGCAGCGGCTCAATCTCCAGTCGGGTACCAGAGCCACCTCGGTATTCACCGGCACCGCCACTGTCGGCCATCAAGCTGTAGCGATGGATCAGGATGGGGTAGGAGTACTCAAGCAACTCGATATCCCCTGACATCAGCGCCCCAAAGCAGCAAAGCGGGCCGCAGGCCGGCCAGCCATCCATGCCTTTGTTGGCGCCAGCGCCGGAGATGATCGAGGCGAGCACCATGGTCACGTACTCATCATTACCATTGCGCGGATCGTGCCCGGCGATGTTGATGCCGCTGGCATGTCCCCAGGACGCAGTGACTCGCTCGGGTGCTGCCTGCTCCAGAGCCTGGCGCACGGCGTCGGCGAGGGTTTCCATCGGCGTTGTGGTGCTGTTGACATGGGGGGCCGGCTCCTGGGCATTGCACAGGGTACCGGGTGGGCCGAGGTCGACGCTGACGCAGCGGTACAGGCCTTCGTTGTAGGGCGGTGGCACCTGGGCAAACATCATCAGTCCCAGGTAAACGCCGGAGACTGAGTTGCCCTCGTATGAATTGATGAAGTAGGGCACCTGAGGCGGGCTTTCGATCAGCACATGGGCTTCATCTCCGCGGATCTCCACTCGTGCAGTGATCGACAGTTCACCCAGGCCATGGCCGGAGTCTTCGAGAATGGCAGTACCTGAGTAGAACCCATCGGGTACCTCACGAAGCAGAGCTCGCATATGGCGGTCGGCCATGTCCTTGAGTTCGGTGATGCAGGCGCGTACCTGATCAACGCCATAACGGTCGAGAAGCTCGATCAGGTGGCGTTCACCGACACTGCAGGCACCGTACTGTGCATTTAGGTCGCCTTCCTGATAGGCGCGCGCACGCATGTTGGTGAGCAGCAGGTTGACCACATCTTCGCGACGTTCGCCTTTCGCCCACAACTTGACCGGCGGAATGCGCAGGCCTTCAGCGTAGATTTCCTTGGCATCCGGGTTGTAACCGGCCGGTACCGGGCCACCAATATCGGTCAGGTGGCCCTTGCAAACGGTCCAGAAGACCAGCTCGCCTTTGTAAAAAACTGGCTTGTACATGCAGCAGTCGAGGATGTGACTGCCTTTGTAGGCGGGGTCGTTGTGATAGATGACGTCGCCTTCGGCAATGTCATCGCCGAAGAAACCGGCTACGCATTTCATCGCTGGAATCAGCGAGCCAAGGTGAATCGGAATGTCTTGGCCCTGCAGGATCATTTCCGGCAGATGGTCAAAGAGTGCATTGGAGTAGTCGTGGGCGAGGTTGAACACGCTCGAACGACTGGTCTTTTCCAGCGTCAGGGTCATTTCTCGCTGGGCGGTTTCGAGTGCACCGCGCACGACTGCCAGGGTGATCGGATCTACTGTGCTCATGGGTCACCACAAATCTTGTTTTTGTCCGGGTGAGGGCCGTGACGGATGTCTTGCCCACGGCACTAAAACTACGCCCTGCATGGTTGCCTGGCTTGTCGCCTGGAGCACTGTTTATTGCCGTGCAGTGCACTGCTTAAGGGGTTGGGGAAGGACGAAAAGCCATGCACAAGGCGGTGTGTAACCGCAGGCTTCGAATCTGCTGGCAGGGACCGGGAATAACTGCGGGGTGTAGCCTTGATCAGCTTCAATTGGCTTGTGAAATAAAAAAGGCCAGCGCTAGGCTGGCCAAAACAGGAGCGTTAAGCGGCATTACTGCCGGTTAATTCCTCAGAAGTAATACCCGATATTGGCATACAGCTGGTTTTCCCAGCGGTTACTACCGCCTTCGCCAAGGCTCTGGGTATAACTGCCGCCGCCGATGTAGGGGTCGTGCTTGCCATGTAGCCATTCGAGCGCAATCCACAGATCTTTCACGGAAAAGGACGTGCCTAGAATGAAGCGCTGGGAGTCCTGGAAGCTGTCTTTATCCTTGTCAAAGATGCTGTAGTTGCCATAGACCTTCACCCCAGACACCCAGCCGAATTTTCCGGCGATGTCATAGCTCAGGTCAGCCACATACAGGTTGCCTTTGGCCGCCACGTTAAAGGTACCGTCGAAACTGCCAAAGCTGACCAGGTCGTCGCGACCAGGGTTATTAGGCGACATCACCTGTCGGGTGGCCTGGAGCTGAACGCCCCAGGGGCCATTCTTGCCCATATAGTGCGCCGCCAGGGCATTCCGGCGACCGCTATTGCGGGTGTCCTGGTTTTCCAGTGTTGAAGTGAGCAATGAGGCTCCGATCTCGGATTGCCATGCCCCAAGCGTGACGTTATGCGCCAGACGCGCCACAAAGATGTTACGCTCGTGGTTGTCGCTACCGTCAACCACGTAGTCGTCGGCCGTAGCAACGCTGGTGGAGTAGGTGCGGCCACCGCGGCTGGTGCCCTGGCCCTGGTCGGCGGGGCGCAGGTAGTAGCCGAGCTGGAGGTTCCAGTCATCCTGCTGGTGCATGTACTTGACGCCCAGGTTCTGGATGTCTTCGAGTCCGATCACGTTCCCCAGGGATTCGAAAAAGGTGCTGCCAAAATAGGGTTGAAGGCCGAAGGGGATCTTATTCAGGCCAACATGGATCTGACGCGCCTCATCGAACCTGTAGCCAACCCATGCGTACTCGGCGAAGGAGATGTCACCGACCTTGTCTGTGTACTCGTAAGGGTAGGCATCACCGTAGAAACGATATTTTGCGGCCCCTATCCAGCTGTCTGAGGTGTAGGTCGCAGTCAGAAAGGCAGTGTCGAAACTGAGTTTCTCGATGATGCGATCCGGATCGAAATCGACGCGGGCACGCACTGCACCTCCGATATCGAGGTTGTCGTTGATTGCTACGGCGCCTGCTGGCAAGGCGATGCCTGCGACCAAAGGCAGTGCGGCAATGATTAAGCAGGGGCGGTGCTTGAACATGTTCATGGAGCTACTCCTTTGCATTATCTATTTTGTTTTTTGCAACGCAGCGCCAAACCGCGGCAAAGCCGAGGCCTGGGCTGATTAGATGAGTTCGCGGATACATCCGCCGGGTATGTCGGCGGCAGAGATAGATGGGGTCAGCTGCAACTGGTGCTGAGAAACCAGCTGCGCTTTGCATTACCCAGCAGTAGCCAGTAAGCGACAAAGGCGCTGACAAAGGTCACTGGCGCCGAATAGGAGGCCAGTGCCGCACCGTTCAGATTGAGCAGTGCAATGCCAAGACCTGCGGCAAAGAACCAGGCGGTCAGACCACAGGGGTTAAATGAAGCGACGCGATCAGTCTGGTACTCCAGCTTGCCGTCGAACAACTGATCGTATTTCGGCGAGAAAATATGAGCCAGCGCGATGGCGACCCAGGCCACAACAAAGATGCTCTGGTAAGCCAGCGCTTGCAGGATGTAGCTGAACACATCGAGCAACATCAGTGCGTACACCACGATACCGACGACTACAGCCCACACCACATAGGGCACGCTAGCCAGACCAAAGCGGCTGAAGAACGCCTGCATATTGGTCGCTGCAAGGAAGAAGTTGGCGGTGTTGATGCGGGTCTGGCTAACCCAGACGAACAGCAGACCCCAGATTCCCATCAGCTCGACGATGGCGAGTACCACAGACACCTCTGATAGACCGCCCTTGGTGGGGATGGTCGCTGCCAGGAAAATGCCGACCAGTCCGTTAACCAGGAAGGTAAAAATGTAGAACGGCAGCCCGAAGTTGAAGGTGGCGTGGTAGCCGGCATCTTCCTGGCGGCCAAAGCGAGCGTAGTCCCAGGTGTACATCATGAGAATCCAGACGCCCATGAAGTAAGTGAAGCAGTCCCACCAGCCATTGCTGACAGGGCCACTCTCTGGCCCCATGTCCAGCCAGGCATTGCTGTAACCGAATTCACCAATGGCCATGGCCACAACGGCAACCAGGCCGATCAGGTAGAGCGGCAGTAGCACACCGTTGAACTTGTCCAGCCAGGTCTGCACGCTACCAAAAACCAGGGGCACGCTGTACAGGACCACAAGAAAATAGGCTTGGCTGAGGCTTAAGCCTGAGAAGTAGTTCTGGATCGCAATGGCGATGACCGAGCCTTCGAACACGCTGTAGTAAATGGCCGTGGCGAAAAAAATCAGGGTGGCCAGTGCCGCACCCGTTCGGCCAAATAACACACGGGAAAACAGCGCAACCGATAGTCCGGTCTTGATTGCATAGCGGGCAATAACGCCGTTAATGGCAGCGTAGGTGACCACGGAAAGCAGCAAACCAATGATGGCGTTCTGCGTGCCGAAGTTCATCGCCAGGGTGGCGGATACAACCAGCCAGAACATCGCGCTGCACAGGGCCCACCAGGCCATGGTCAGCGAGCCTTTGCTCATGCGTTGATGATTGGGAACCGCCACGAGGGCATAGTCGGCGCTTTCGCCTTGCTTCTTGATATTTCCGGCCATGACTCTTCTCTTGTTGTTGTGGGAGAGATTGGAGTCACGATCCTAGGGCTGCGTGTGAATAAAGAATTGCTGCTGGCGGCCCCGTTTTTTGTCATCCAGTGAACTGGGCTTTGCTGCTAGTGCATAGGCGATTCATATGCCTACAGGCGACCTAAACGGTCTTCAACGAACAGTGGTGCTGCGGCGCCCACATGGCGCCTTCTGGCGATAAAAAATGCGGCTCACTCAGGCAAGTGGCCGCATTTTCGCTGACGAGGCGGGTTAGATGCCCAGGCACAGATATTTCAGTTCCAGATAATCTTCAATACCGTATTTGGAGCCCTCGCGGCCCAGGCCAGATGCTTTGACACCGCCAAATGGAGCGACTTCAGTAGAAATGACCCCGGTATTAATACCGACCATGCCATATTCAAGTGCCTCTGCTACGCGAAACACGCGGCCCAGGTCGCGGGCATAGAAGTAGGAGGCCAAGCCGAACTCCGTGTCATTGGCCATCGCGATCACCTCGGCCTCATCCTTGAAACGGAACAAGGGGGCGAGGGGACCAAAGGTTTCTTCCTTGGCTACGGCCGCATGGTTTGGCACATCAACGAGAATGGTTGGCTCGAAGAAAGTACCGCCCAGGTGGTGAGCTTTGCCGCCAGCGACCAGGCGGGCTCCTTTGGCGAGCGCATCGGCGATGTGCTCCTGGACTTTGGCTACGGCCTTGGCGTCAATCAAAGGGCCAGTGGTTGTCCCTTCGTCCAGGCCGTTACCGAGTTTCAGTTGCGCAACCGCCGCTTGCAGCTTTTCAACAAAGGCATCGTACACACCGTCCTGAATATAGAGGCGGTTGGCACACACGCAGGTTTGGCCGTTATTTCGGTACTTGGAGATCAGTGCACCCTCAACCGCGACATCCAGGTTGGCGTCGTCGAAGACAATAAAGGGGGCATTCCCTCCGAGTTCAAGGGATACCTTCTTGATGTCCTGAGCGCATTCAGCCATCAGTTGCCGACCGATATCAGTGGAGCCGGTAAAGGTCAGTTTGCGCACAATGGGGTTGTGGGTCAGTTCACTGCCGACCTCGCCAGCGCTGCCGGTAACAACACTGAATACGCCTGCAGGAATCCCGGCCTGTTCAGCCAGTGCAGCCAAGGCCAGTGCAGAGTAGGGCGTCTGTGAAGCGGGCTTGAGCACCATGGTGCAGCCAGCGGCCAGTGCTGGGCCGGCCTTGCGGGTGATCATCGCTGATGGAAAGTTCCATGGCGTGATGGCTGCAGTCACGCCGATAGGTTGTTTGAGTACGAGGATGCGCTTGTCAGGCTGGTGGCCAGGAATGGTGTCGCCATAGACACGTTTGGCTTCTTCGGCAAACCATTCGAGAAACGACGCGGCATAGGCGATTTCACCCTTGGCTTCGCTCAGAGGTTTGCCTTGTTCGAGTGTCATCAGCCGGCCTAAGTCATCCTGGTTTTCCATCATCAGTTCGAACCAGCGGCGCAGGCGGTGTGCCCGGTCTTTTGCCGTCAGCGCACGCCAGGCTGGAAGGGCACGCTCTGCAGCGAGAATGGCGCGTCGGGTCTCTATCCTGCCCATTTTCGGTACATGCCCGATTATCTCGCCGGTGGCCGGGTTATTGACGGCAATGGTCTTACCGTCATCAGCATCCAGCCACTGACCATCGATATAAGCGTGTTGGCGAAACAGTTGGGCGTTGTTGAGTTGCATAGGGGGCTCCGAAGGGATTTGCACCGTTTTTTGTTGTAGTAACGTCCATAGGCAGGCCGCTGGCTTGCCTGGATCTAGCGGATCAGCTGTGAGGTGTCATCGAGGGCTTGGGCGAAGCGCTGCAGGATCAGGCCGATCTCCGCTTCGTTGACAATCAGTGGTGGGCAAAAGGCTACGGCATCGCCCATGGCTCGGGTGATCATGCCGTGCTCCTGCGTCCGGGCAGCCATATGCTTGCCCAGTGTGCCAAGGCTCTGGAAGGGTGCTTTGCTGGTGCGGTCGGCAACCAGTTCCACTGCCGCAATCAACCCACAACCACGGATCTCACCCACCAGTGGGTGGTCAGCAAATTGCTGCAGGCCTTTATGTAGAACCTGTCCCATCTGAGCGGCATGCTCGACCAGATGCTCTTCTTCGATAATCTTGAGGTTTTCCAGGGCCACAGCAGTAGCGACCGGATGACCGCTGCCGGTAAAACCATGGCCAAGGGTGCCCAGGCTCTGGCTCTGGTTTGCGATGCCCTGGAACACTTGCTCGTTAATCAGGATCGCAGCCAGTGGCTGGTAAGAGGACGACAGCTGCTTGGACAGCACCATGATGTCTGGCTTGATGCCAAAGGTCTGGCTGCCGAACATTTGTCCGGTTCGACCGAAACCGCAAATGACTTCGTCGGCAATCACCAGAATGTCGTAGCGTTTGCAGACACGCTGAATCTTTTCCCAATAGGTGCGTGGCGGCACGATGACGCCACCGGCCCCCATGATCGGCTCACCGATAAACGCTGCAATGGTGTCTGGGCCTTCATTGAGAATGTTCTGCTCAAGTTCGGCTGCCAGTCGGTCGGCAAACTGCTCCTCGCTCTCCCCGGTTAGAGCATGGCGATAGTGGTGTGGGCAGCCGACATGGATAAACCCAGGTAGAGGAAGGTCGAAGCCACGCTGATTGACTGGCAAGCCAGTAAGGCTGGCGCTGGCTACGGTAATCCCGTGGTAGCCGTTGATCCGGCTGATGAATTTCTTCTTGGCTGGCCGTCCCATGGCGTTGTTCATGTACCAGACCATCTTTACCACGGTGTCGTTGGCTTCTGAACCCGAATTGGTAAAGAACACCTTGCTCATCGGCACTGGCGCCATCTCAACCAATTTCTCTGCCAACTCAATGCTGGGTTGATGCGATTTATGGCTGAACAGGTGATAGAACGGCAGGGTATGCAGCTGTTTTTCTGCAGCTGCGATCAGGCGCTGGTTGCTAAAGCCCAGCGCCACGCTCCACAAGCCGGACATGGCTTCTATATAGCCTTTGCCCTGAACGTCATACACATAAATGCCGTCCCCCCGCTCAATGATTAACGGGCCTATTTCTTGGTGCAGACGCGCATTGGTGTAAGGATGCAGTTGGTACTGAATATCTTTTTCCGGCAGAGAGGTCACTGGCTTATTCATGGCACGTTCTCATGATGGATGAGCAGGCGCATTTGGCCTGGCAAGCAGTTGTCTTTGATGGGTGCCTGAAGCAGGCGCACGAGCCAAAGGCTACGTGGCGGGGAGGGGGCTGGATTGTCGCTAGGTGCAGAGATTATTTGCGTTCAGCGAACAGCTGAGTCTGACTGTTTCTGAGTCTTGAAGAGGCAGAAGTAGGCCGTTACCACCGCGATGCGTCAGGGCATCGTCATAAATGACTCAATCCTTAGGCGATATAAGCCACATTGAGTGGTTGGCTATGGTGTGTCGTGAGGAGCGTCCTGAATAGCTTACCTCTATTGATGAGAGGAGTGCTTTCAGCGCATGGATTCGGCTCGATTGAGTGGGGGACGGATTGATAGGGTTCAGCCGGTACCCAGATTTGCCCCCATTTTATTGGGGGCAAATCTGGGGGCAAAATCGAGACCGTCACAAACCGTCCCTGTCCGGGGAGCCCAGAAACAATAGGGGGTGGCAAGGCCCCAAGCGGGCTATGCGTGCCGTTACCAGCGTTCAAATCCCTATCTTCCCGCCATATAGAAAACCCCAGAAGCCTTGGCTTCTGGGGTTTTTGTTTTTCAGACCGGCAAAATCGGTAAGGGATTGCCGGTAGGGGACTTGACCAGATCAGGTCGGGTGAGTGCACAAATCGCCCATCTGTCCGATAATCGGCCTATCTCTGCCAGGGCCACCTCCATGACCGATACCCCTCAGCGTTTTTCCTCTCTGCCGCCTGCGCCGGTGGCGTCACCTGCCGAGCGGATTGACGATTTTGCCGGGGATCCCAATTTTATGAGTTCTCTGGCCCGGGGGCTGGCGGTGATTCAGGCGTTCAAGGAGCGTAAACGGCACCTGACC
>OGCL01002380.1_pt1 | contig 13243 bp, 14 predicted proteins | sample 1570041 | NCBI WGS metagenome assembly OGCL01 (sample SAMN06266162, study PRJEB24511) | hot springs metagenome | isolation source: Hot spring water | place: South Africa: Limpopo | collected 2015-06-22 | reverse complement strand
CAGAACCAGGTGATTTAACTATATCTCCAGAAAAAGCTGGAAATCTTTCAATAGGCATTATTCCAGTAGTAATATTACTTGCATTTAAACTTAATAAAGCATTATCTACATATTGTTTTGTAGCTGCTTCTAAAGGATTTTGAGGATTACCATATAGAGTTAAATAACCGGTCATATTTCCACCGGAAAATGTTATATCTCCATTTTCATAATTAATAACATTATAAACTCTAACTCTCATTTTATTTTTTCTCCAAATAGCTTTAAAAACATATCATAAAATGAAAAAAAAGATATAAAAATTCTGGAGGTTATTATACCTCCAGAATTTTTTTTAAAGTATTTCTAATAACTCTTCTATTTTTTTAAATACATTTTCATTATTATTATAAATCTCACTTAAATTATTTATTAATTCTAATTTTTCTACAATTTCTTCATTTAAATTAATAATATTTAATAATTTATCATTAATTTTTTTATTTTCTTTAATTTTATTTAATTCTAAAATATAATTATCTATTAAATTAGTAATATTTTCTAATTCTTTAAAAGTTATATATTTTATTATTTCATTAATATTCTTTAAAGATATAAAATTTTTATTATATTGTTTACAATAAGTACATAATTTTAATAATAAATCTAAAGTATGATTATTATAAATTTTAAAGTATTTATCTGATAATTTTCCTCTAAAATTTTCATAATCTAATATAGTATCATTTATAGGAAATATTTCATTTATAGGAGATTCTATAAGATTTAATGTTTTATAATGTATAGTAATATCATTTTCTTTTATAGGTTCATTTAATTTAACTATTATTAATAAAGGATTTTGAATAAGTTTTTCTATTTTATTATTTAAAATATTATAAAAATTAATTAAATAATCTTTTAAATTTTTTATTTTTTCTTTAACTTCTTCTAATAAAGAAATATTATTATATAATTTTTCTAATATATCTGAACTTAAATTTATAAATTCTAATTCTGTATTTAAAACTTTTTCTACTATTTCTTTATTTATTAAAGAAGGAGCAGAAGTAAGTTTAGCTTCCATTACTTTAGGAACATTAGGAAGCATTGTAAATACTTCCATAGCTATTTTTTTATCTATTTTATTCATAAATGAAATATTATTTTTATAAATTATTAAATTTAAAAAATTAGTTATTTTTTTCTTTGTTTCTGTATCTATAGAGTTAATAGAATATTTTTTTATTCCAGAAATAGTCATGGAAATATCTTGAATTTTTAAAGAATCATCTAAATTAATAGATTCATTAGAAAAAGTAATATCTTCTTTTATTTCTTTTAAAGCTAAATCTAGGCTCATATTAGTTAACTTTATAAAATTTAGCTAACTCTCTAAAAATAGAATAAATAAAATTAGCTTTTTCTATAATATCTCCCACTGCACACATATAATTAATATCTATATATCTTGGTAAACAAGATATATCATCTATAACTACATCTTTATCACTTCTAAATAAAATCATAGGAGGTTCATATGCAATCATATATCGCCATAAACATAAACTATCTATTAGTTCTAAAATAATATTTTGTTGTTCTTCAGTAATATAAGTATATTCATTTAACTTATAAATAATATTCTCAATAAACTTTTTATATCTTAATGTAAATAATCTTACACTTTCAAATTTTTCTTCCATTAATGGCATTTCATCAGAAATAGCCTTTGCTAATAAAAATAACTCACCATTTTCTAATGTTTTTTGATTAAAGGACATTAAATTATTATTTAATATTTCTGGAATAGAATTTATCATTTTTTAAAAACTCCTAAAAATATAATAAAATTTCAAAAAATTATTTTATTAAGGTAACCTACTTTTAAAAGTAGGTTACCTTATATTTTAAGTTATCTTAACTTCTACTGCTTTTATAAATAATATATTATTTAAATTATTTTCTATTTGTTTTTGTAATTCTATATAATAGTTTATATTTCTATTATCTATTAATATAGTATCTGCTACTTTTTGTAATAAAGGTTTATAATATAGTGATTTTTCTATTATTTCAGTAATAAAAATATATTGTTCATAAAGTTCAGTTTGAATTTCTTTTGGTAATTCTATATTTTTAAGTTGATTAATAAGATTATTTTTTATTCGATTATATCTATCTAATGGTAAATCATATATCATTTCATTTACTTTATTATTATAAATTGTAAGTATTAAAAAAGCTGATAATAGAATAGCATATGGACCTAATAAAGCTAAAGATATTAAAATTAACATTAAATTTAAAAATAATAATATACTATAATTTAATAAGTTATTATTTAATAAATTACCATATCTAGTATAAATAATATGTAATCCAGAAACTAATTCTTTATATAAACCAAATCTTCCAGCAAAACTATCTGCTAATAATTCAAAATTAGTTTCATCGTATTTAGTATCTATCATTTGTGTATTTATTTCTTTTAAATAAGTTAAAGCTAATACACCATAAAAATCATAAATTTCTTTTTTATTTGAAATTATAACATTTTTAAATTCATTTTCTTTAAAATGTGACTTAAATATAAATATTGCTTTTTCAAAATTATTTCTATTTATTTCTTGAATGATATCACTCATAACAGAATTTACTTTTTCTAATTTATGATGATATTCTAAACCAGTAAAAGCATGACCTATTTCATGTAATATAATAGCTACTAATTCTTTATTACTTAATTTTAATTCCTTTATTCCAATAAAAAAATCTAAAATTAAATAATGTTTTATTTCACTTAAATATCCACCTAATTTTGCATACTTAAAATTTATATAACCTTTTTTATTATGTAAATTTTTTATTATTTTCTTTTTTTCTTTATCTATAGATTCTAAATGTTTTACAATATCTTCAAATTTAAATAATTTACTAAAAATATCAGATCCTATATTTTTTAAACCACTAAAATCTCTTAAATAATCACCAAAATAAGGAATAATAGCAAAAGGAACTAATGTATGTAATTTACTATCAATTTGAATATTCATATTAAATCTATTTTTAATTAATGTAATTAAATCTTTTATATTAGAAGATTTTTCTATTAAATCAGTATTACTTAAAAATATACCATTTTCTATTTCTTTTCTTATTTTTTCTATAATAGATTCTGCTTTTGGAATAAAACTATCTTTTAATTGATATTGAATAAGTTCTAATGCTAAATCTGTCATTGTAATTACCTAATGAAGATTATAAAAAATTAATCAAATTATAAAGATAATAAAAAAAGACTCTAGGGAATATAAATTCCCTAGAGTTAAGCCCACACTTACCATACGAAGGAGAGAATAGGAGAAAAAGAATATTTTATGAATCAAGATGATTCATAATACTACTTAAATATAAAAAAATATTTAAGTAGCAAAAATATATTCTTTTCTCCAAAATATTATATAATATTATTAAAAAAATAAATAAAAAAGACTCTAGGGAATATAAATTCCCTAGAGTTAATTCATGCCGCCGCACAAAGAAAGGAGAAAGTAGGAGAAAAAAATATTTCATGAATCAAAATAATTCATGAAGTTACTAAAGTATAAAAAAATACTTAAGTAACAAAATTATATTTTTCTCTCCAAAATATTATGTAATTCTAATAAATTTGGTAAATTAAACATAACATTACAATATTCTAGCATGTTTGTAGCACCCATAGGAATACTTAAATTCATTTCTCTAAATATATTTTCTTTTATATTTTCAATTTCAATAAGCTCAGTAACAGTTGTTTCTTTTGATACATTTGCAGCTAAAGTACAACTTGGATAAGAACTAATACAATCTAAATCAACTACCATACCTCGAATAAATGTTATAATATTTTTATAATCATTAAATATTTTTAATCCACTACTATGAAGTAAATGATCTTGAGGTAATAATTGAATCCAATTTTTTAAACTTAATGTTTTATATTTATTTACATTATATTTATTTTCTATTTCTTCTTCAGTATCTTCATTTATAATTTCTTCTAATTCAGGATTAGATATTTCTTCTTCTTTTTTATTTATTTTTTCTACAGTTCCAATAATTTTATTTCTTTCTAATCCAAATATAAATAAAGCATCTACAATTTTTTTAGGATTACTATTAAATTTATTAAAATCAGTTATACCAGCAAAACTTGGTAAAGTACTTGTTAAATCTTTAATTTTATTATCTAAGTCTATCATAGAAATAACATCATACATATTATAAACTATATATTCAACTGGATAATTTTCTTGCATAAATAAATGCCAAGCAATACCATTATATTCTTTTGCTTGTTCAAATTTTAATTTGGAAGTATTTAATTCCTTTTTTAAGATAGCATCTAAACTATAAGAAGATTCTTCTTGTTTTGCCATTCTTAATTGTCTATATACACACATTGCATCTATAACATAAAATTTTGCAGTTAATATTAATGTATGCCATTGTAAGGATGGATTTATAGGTTTTACAATACCACTTGCTGTAATTTTTTTAGTTATACCTTGTTTATATTTACACACTCTAAATTCTCTTGAAATAGATTTATCACATAAATAATCAATAGGATTTTTATTATAATATTTAATTCTATTTAATATTATTGGAATATCAAAATTCATATTCCAAATAGCTAAAAAATCTGGTGCCCAATTATTTGCTTTTTCAAATATCTTTTCTATAATATTTAACTCAGAATCACATATTTCTAATTCTATAGAATAATCACTATGATTAGGTAGTAATGTAGAAAAAGATGTTTTTAATCTAGTTTCTAAAACTCCTATATTTTTTACAAATTTTTGTAATACAGATACATAAATTTTATTTTTAAAAGCTAAACTAGCAATAATAATTTCATTTGTTTTTGGATTTATTTCAATGTCAAAAGTTGCTATAGAATATGGTGTTGAGATAAAATTATTTTTTCTTAAAGTAATATATTTAATTAATGAAGTACTTGTAATATCATAAGCATAAACATAAGGGCTATTTTTTAACTCATCTATATTATTTGCTAAATAAGGTTTACCCAAAGCTTGTGCTACTGTAATATCTTTATCACTTTCTGTACATTTTAACATTAAAAGTTTATCTCTAATTTCAAATTCTTTTTTTTCTTTATGATTACGATATGATTCTTTTGTTATAAATATAGGTCTTTGAAAATTTTTAATTAATCTTACTTGTGGTTCTATAATACCATCTTCATATGTAATAGCATATTTAACATAATGATAATCATCATCTCTAAATTTATTTTTAGGAAGATGCCATGCAAATCTAACTTCTTCCTTTATAATTCTTTTTTCTTTATTTAAAGTAGTCATAATTTACTCTTTTCTTTTTAATCTATAAAATTTAAAAAAGAAAAAAAAAATAACCAAAAGGAGATAAACTCCTTTTGGTTATTCTATATTTAAAAAGGAATTACTATCTATAATTTTATCATTTTCTTTTGAAATATTTTTCATTATATTTTCAGTAGTTTTATTCTTTTTATCTAAAAATTTAGAAATATTTTTTAATATTAATTCAATTTCATATCTAGGTTTAAGTAAAAATTCATTAAAAGTTATTCCTAAATATTTATATATTTCTTTATATAAATATAATTCCATATAAAGATTATATAAGCTATCTTTTAAGTAATCTTCAGAATCATTAAAAGCTATAGATGATAAAGGATTTTTAGTAATTAAATGATTATGAATATTATATTCAGTTTCGTATAATTCTATAAGTAATTGTTGACCATCTATATAATTTTCTATTCTTTTTATATTATTTAAAGAACTTATTAAAAATTTATCATAATCTATTTCTATACCAAAATAATTATACCCTATTATATTTCTCGCTCTAGAATCTTCGCAACTCTGAGCGTAATTAATGTAAAAAAAAGGTTTAATACATCCAAAGGTATAACTTTAGTAAATTTTTCATTTACAATTTCTGTATTTTGATTTATACCACAATTTGGACATTTATATTCAGGTATACCTATTAATGCAATAATAGATTTTTCTTTATATTTAATAATTTCATTTTCAATAGTAGGTCTAATTTCATCATCAGAAGAAAATATTTCTAATACTGAATTTATAGTATCACGATCATTAATTACATTATCCTCAATTTCAATATAATCTATATAATGACTTAATTTACGTAAAATAGAAGATTTTACATAACTACTTAATAAATCAGTTTTTATTTCTTCTTTATTTTCTTCTTCAATAATTAAATTATTTATTTTATTATTTATAACATTTATCCAATTTAAACCATCAGCAAAATATTCTGCTACAGTTGGAGTTTTAAGTTTAATTTTAATATTATTTTTTATACTAAATTCATAATTAGTTACTTTACTATGTTCAACAATAAACTTTTTATAATTTTCTAAAGTAAGTTTATTTGGTCTATTTTCAAATAAAATAGATTTTTGAATTTCTGATAGACTTAAATTATCTATCCATAATAATTTAGTTAAATTAATTAAACCTTTATAAATATAACTACATTCTTCTGGATTTTTTACACATGCTCTTGAATATTCAAATCCATTTGGATAAATAGTACAAGCAAATCCCCAAGCTAAAATAGGTAAATCAGAAATAAGAATATAATTTTTTAATTCATCTTTAGGAATATCACTATAATTTATACTCTGAATATGATTTAAAATAAAATCGAATAATTTATTTTGAATATAAACAGAAAAATTACTTAAAGTTAAACCAAATGTTGCTCTTCCTAAAATAACTTTTTCTCTAAATAAAGAATTATAAAAATCAATTAAATCTTTTTCAGTAGGTGGTTTTATAATTACCCATATACCAGAATGTGGTAATGGAATACTTAATACTTCACCTAAACCTAAAAGTTTACTTACTTTTAAAATTGCAAGTTCACCTTTTAATTCACCTTCTGATTTTTTAAACTTTAAAGTAGAAATACTTTTTAAATCATTTTCTTTTTCTATACCTTGAAGAAATAAACTATTTTCATCTGTAAATCTAGAACTATATAAACTACCAATAGTATAATAATCTACAGCATCTTCATTTACTTTTTTCCATTCTTGTAGTTTAGGATCTTTTTCATTTAGATTAAGATTACTATGTTCTTTTATTTTCTGAGTAAAATCCATTAAATTAATAGAAGGTAATGGAATAGTATAATTAAATTTATAATTATTAGAAATATTAAAATTAATAGATTCTTTTTCTATAGCATTACTTTCTTTTTCTTTATTATTTTTATTAATTTCTTCTTTAATAGTTTCTTTATTTTCTAAGAAAAAATCTTGTTCTTCATTCATTAGTTTAATTCCTTAATTTTTTCTTCTTTTATAATCTCTGCATCAGAAATATTATTTTGAATATCATGAGATATTTCTGATACAATAAGAACTAAATTACTTAAAGTAGGAGTAACTAATTCTAAAAGTTCAGTAGTATAAACATTATAATAAATAGCTAAACGATTATAAATATCAAATTCATTCATATCTGTAATATTACCATTTTTATTTTTATGTTCATCTGCTAAACTTTTAATTTTAATACTAAATTTATTAATATCTTCAAAAAACGTTAATATTGTTTTTTCAAATTCTTCTTTTTTATTTCCTAAATTAGAAACAATATCTTGTCTAGAAATAATAGTATTTACTTGTGTAACAAAATCAATAATATATTTACCTAATTCTTCTTTAAGAATATTTAAATCTTCCCATTTATAATTATTTTTTCTTAAAAATTCTTCATCTGACTCTATATTTATTTCAATATTATTATTAAATACAGAATCTATTTCTTTTGTTAAAGGTTTTTGTTTAAAAGTAGAATTTGACATTTTTTATATACTCCAACAAAAAAGTCACTATATTAATAAAAAGAAAAAAAACTATAGATGGAAATATTTCCATCTATAGTTTATTAAATATCAGGCGCAATCATGCTATTTAAAAAGCGATTATATCTTGTAGTGTCATTCATAAATAAAATTGCACCTATAACTTCTTTTAAAAGAATATTATATTGTTCATTTGCTTCTTCATAATTTTCAATTATATTTTTTATTATACCTAATTCTTGACCACTTGCTAAGTAGCCATTATTTAAAGGAATAATAAGTTTATTATAAATATAATATTTTACTGCTAATATAGATAATAAAGCTATATTTTTAAAACTTCTTGGTTGAATATTATTTAAATTATTATCATTTTCTACTAATACTCTTAAAGCATAATTATAAAGTAATCTAAAATTTGCATAAATAAGAATAGTATTATATCCTACTATTTCAGTATGAGCATTTGTAATATATGTTTCTGGTGCAACACTATTTCCTATTCTTCGTGCTATATTTGTTATAGAATTACCAGCCATACTACCAGTAGTAGTAGAATAATATCCACTTGCTAATCCTACACTACCTGGTAAACCTAATATATTCATACTACTTAAACTTAATACGGAAATAATTTCTTTATTTCCAGTAAGCTCATTAGGAATATTATAAATTGTATAACCATATTCAGTAAAAGAAGGATTTAAATTATTTATAGGTATAAGCATTTCTATGCCACCAATTATATTTAAATCCATAAATACTCTTTTTCTTAATAATTTACGTAATATTTTATCATCAAGACTATTTATATTTATAGTTTCCGGTGTATCATCTATAGTAAAACCAGCATGTAAAATTTCATAAGGAATAGATTGTCTTATTTCATTTAAAATATAATTAATAATATTTGCCATATTAATATTCCTTATAAATATATGATCAAATCATGAAAAAAAAAACTCAATAGGAGCTAAAATGCTCCTATTGAGTTAATTTTTAAATAGTAATTTTTTCATTATCAGTTTCTTTTATAATTATTTCTTCATTATCATCTTCAACATCATTATTTTCTTCATTGTCATCATTTTCATTATTCATTTCTGCTTTCTTTAATTCTTCAATTTTTTCTAAAGGAAGAATCTTAGAAAGAACTCCTTCTAAATACATTAATCCAACTTTTGATTTATCATCAACAAATTTATCAAAATCAGGTTGACGATCTTCTCGAATAGCTGCAAATAATTCATTTGCAATTTCAATAATTAAACCTGCATAATTAGTGCAAACACGAAGATTAGAAGCTTTAATTACATGATAAGATAAAAGTTTAATGTTTGGATCTAATTCTTTAATTTCTTTAATAATAAATGGATATTGACGAAGTTTATTCCAAGTAGCTACAGCTATAATAGCTTTAAAATTAGGAACAAATTCTTTAAATATACCTTTAGATTCTGCATAAGACTTTAATTGACGACCAGTAAGACGACGAATATTATCATCTAAATCACTAGCACGTACCCAATACCAAAGACTCATTACAGAACTAAATTTACCAATAAACTTATAATTAAAAGTTTTTACATAACCAGGATCAAGAAGTTTACCCAGTCTAGTTTCAGATTGAAGACTAATATTTATATGGTCTTCACCTTCTTTTTTGAAATTATTAGGAAAATTATAATAATTATTTTTCATTTGTTTATGAAGATCAGAAAGACGAAATTTACTCATTTAAATTTCCTTTAAAATGTGATTTAAATTGAAAAGAAAACAAAATTTAGTAAAGAACAAGTGTAAATAGCTAAAAGAATTTTATTATTTTCTAAAAAATCATTCGCATCCTCCGAAGAAATAAACAAAAAATCATCTACAATATCTCTATTTAAAATACTTTCAATATCTAAAACTGTTCTATTTGAAATAATAATATTTTTTATTAAGTTTAAATAATATTCTTTATCACCATATATAAGTCCTGAGTAAAATTTTATTATATCAAGAAAATTTAAAGAATCAATAATTAAATTTATATTATTATGTTCAGAAATTAATTTTAATGTTTGAGGTAAAAATATTGCAGATGGAATAAGGTTTTTTGATTTTATAAAATCATTTAAACTTGGAATATTATCTAATTGTTGAAATAATAATTGATTTATTTGAAAATTAGAATCTATTGTTTCTGTAGATTTATATTTCATTTAATTTTTCCTTTTTTAAAAAATTATTTAAACCAATAAGGAATATAACGATCATAATACATTTCTAAAATATCCATAGAACTTAAAAATGGAATAGAATGTTCATAATTATTAAATGTCCAATAATCACGAGTATTTAATAGTTTATTCCAACCATATTTTTTTTCTAATTTATTATAAAGATCATGTAAATTTGGTATTTCTATATTTGCTGTTTTATATATTTGTTTAATTTGAAAAAGATCACTTGTAATTTTTATAGCTCTACAAAGTAAAGAGTCATTATCTATAATTTCTCTTATAGTAGTTCTTGTAAGTTTTACTTTTGGATATAAAATTAAATTATAATTTATATTATTTCCTTCTAAACCAAATCTATCATTATTTTTAATAAAATGAAATTCAGTTAAAGTAGGTAAAACACCTTCTTCTTGAGAAATAATAAGATCTAATGAATATCCGCTTGGTCCATTTTTATTTCTTAAAAGTTTAATAGTTACAATATTTAAATCAGAAGAATTTTCTTCAGAATCTTCTCTTTTTTTAGGATATTCAGGACCTTTTGTATTTGAATTATTTAATAAACTACTATTCATAGTTTGCCATACTATATTAGGTAAAAAGAAAAATTTATCTGTTACACCTTTAATTTTATCACCTATTTTCATATGTTGTAATTTTTTTATAGGAGTATTATAAGGGCTAGAAGCTATATTTATATTTTCACCTAAATGAGCAGTCATTATTATATAATGACTTCCTGCATTACAAATACTTGGTAATTCCATTAATAATCGAGTTTTTGCTAAACCTAATCTCATATATATAGTATTACCACCACTATCACCTATTTCATTTTTATCAGTAATTTCTTCAATATCTGATGTTTCAAATTCAGAAATACTATCAATTTCACCAAAAGTAGGAAAAATAATACTTATTGGTTTTTGATCTTTATTTAAAATAGCTGTTTCAAATGTATATTGTTTTGCATTTTTAATTTTTTCATTCTTAATAAAATCTTTTAATTTTTTAAACCATTCATTTCCTAAATGATTAGTTTTATCTGTTACATTCCAATAATCATTATTAAATAAATCTATATTTTTAAGATATTCAAATTTCTTACTAAAATTTTCTAATCTTTCTAACTGAATATTCATTTCTGTATCATAAGTATTAATATAACTCATTTTACCACTTGCTGCTATTTTATTTAAAGCAGAAAGAATCATATAGTGTTCTATAGTACTTTTAAAAGTATTTCCTCTACCTACAATAGCTGTTATTAAACTTAAACCACCATTTAAAATATTTTCACCCTTTAAACCTTTTACATATCTTCCAGTAGGAATATCCATTAAAGAACCAACATTAAATAAAATTTTATAACTATCTATAGATTCAAAATCAGGTTTTGTTTTAAAAAGAAATTGCATATTTTTATCCTTTAATGACTATGATGATTTGTATTTCCAGAATCGTCCATAATAGTTCCAGTAGCGTGAATATTACCATTTACTTCTAAATTTCCTTTTATTTTTAAATTTCCTATTAAATTTATAATAGGTGTTGTTATATCTATAGAATTTCCTATATTTATAATTAGTTTATTTTGTTTAGAATCTAATTTAATAAAATTATTTTTTATATCTTTTATTTCTATAAAACCTGATTTAGTATCTATAGTTATATCATAAGTAGTATGTTCATTATCATTATTTGCTGTATGTAATTTAATATACTTATGTTTAGTACTTACTTCTAACCAATAACTTGTTTTTTTATCAAAAGTTTCTTTTCCTTTATTTGATTTTAAATTACTAAAACTATAGTTTACAGTTTCTTGTCTTCTTAATATAGGTTCTCTAAATATAGTAGTCCAATAATATTCATCTATTTCTGCATATTTAAATAAAAGAACAGTTTCACCTTCTACGACATCAGGTGCTGTAATTCTATTACTACTATTTAAAGGTAACCATCTTGCTCTAAAATAATTTTTAGATTTAATTTCACTAGAAAAATTAACAGAATCTATATCTTTTAATGTTCCTTTATAAGTTTTTTGTTTAGTTTTAATTTCTCCTGATTCTTGAATATTTAAAATTTCTATAGGTGAAACTAAAATAATATCACTACCTTCTGGTTTATCTTCTATAACTATACCTAAAGAGTATAATTTTAATTTACTTTCTTCCATTTTTTTCTTCCTTTTGAATTATATATTCTAAAATATCTAATATCTCATTAAATTCAAAAATTATTTTATTTTCTACATTTTGTTGATTTAATAAATTTATAGCTCTTTTTAAGTTATTTTGTATATTATCTTTATTTATAAAATATTTATGAAGATTTATTGCTATTAAATTTGATGGAATATTATTCGAAATAATATTATTTAAAAAATATTCAAAATTATCATGATAAACATTTAATAATAATAATTTATAAGCTGGATTTGAGAGTAAAATAGGTAAATTTGGTATATAAATAATAGAATAAATTCTTTCTATTAATTCTTTATTATATTCTATAGATTTATATTTATTTGGTTTTTTAAAAATTAGATTTTTTATTTTTTGTAACATATTTATTGACTTAAAATTTTTAAACTAAATAATTTTTTTTATTAGAAAAAAATAAAAAAGGAGCATTTAAATGGAAGTAAATCTTTGTAAAGAAATAAAAGAAGAAATGGAAAAATTAAATATTAAAAAAGAAATTATAGATTTTATTAAAAATAATCATTTATTTATTCAAAATTATAGTAGCCCTATAAATGTACAAAAAATAATTATGATTACATTATTATTTAAATTACTAATGTGTTTTAAATATCCTATTTCAAGTGAAATTAGATTAGCTTTAAATGCATCAAGTGATAGTATGGAATGGTTAAAAGATATAAAAATTGGTATTTTACCATTTATTAAAGAAAATGAAGAATTTTTTTCAATATAAAATATCCAATAGGAGGATTATTCCTCCTATTGGATAAATTAGTATTTTATAAAACTTATAAGATCAGATTTGTCATAAGAGGTATAATCAGGTAATCTAAAGTTATTAGAATCAGTAGGTGAATATGTTCCATCATAGTAGGGTGAATAATCATTTAAACCACCTAATATAGGAGCTGT
>OGCL01002379.1_pt1 | contig 13247 bp, 10 predicted proteins | sample 1570041 | NCBI WGS metagenome assembly OGCL01 (sample SAMN06266162, study PRJEB24511) | hot springs metagenome | isolation source: Hot spring water | place: South Africa: Limpopo | collected 2015-06-22 | reverse complement strand
AGCCACACCTCCTCGGCCAGCAGCAAGCTGATCCATGGCGGCCTGCGCTATCTGGAGCATCACGAGTTCCGCCTGGTCCGCGAAGCCCTGGCCGAACGCGAAGTGTTGCTGGCCAAGGCCCCGCATATCGTCAAACCCATGCGCTTTATCCTGCCGCACCGCCCGCACCTGCGCCCGGCCTGGATGATCCGCGCCGGCCTGTTCCTCTACGACCACCTGGGCAAGCGCAAGAAGCTGGCGGGCTCGCGTGGCCTGCGCTTCGGTGCCGGCAGCCCGCTCAAGGCCGAGATCAGCCGCGGTTTCGAATATTCCGACTGCTGGGTGGATGACGCCCGCCTGGTGCTGCTCAACGCCATGGCCGCCCGCGAACAGGGCGCCCATGTGCACACCCGCACCCGTTGCGTAAGCGCCCGACGCAGCAAGGGCCTGTGGCATATCCACCTGGAGCGGGCCGACGGCAGCCTGCTGTCGATCCGCGCCCGGGCTCTGGTCAATGCCGCCGGGCCCTGGGTGGCGCGCTTTATCCGCGAAGACTTGAAGCAGGATTCGCCCTATGGCATTCGCCTGATCCAGGGCAGCCATATCGTGGTGCCGCGCCTGTTCGAAGGTGAACAGGCCTATATCCTGCAAAACGAGGATCGCCGCATCGTCTTCGCCATTCCTTATCAGGAGCGTTTTACCCTGATAGGCACCACCGATCGCGAATACCAGGGCGACCCGGCCAAGGTAGCCATCACCGAGGCAGAAACCGATTACCTGCTGCAGGTGGTCAATGCCCACTTCAAGCACAGCCTGAGCCCTGTGGACATCGTCCACAGCTTTGCCGGTGTACGCCCCTTGTGCGATGACGAATCAGATGACCCTTCGGCGGTGACCCGCGACTACACCCTGGCGCTGTCCGGCCACCCCGGTGAGGCACCGCTGCTCTCGGTGTTCGGCGGCAAGCTGACCACCTACCGCAAGCTGGCCGAGTCGGCCATGACGCAGCTGGCGCCCTTTTTCCCGGCCATGGGCCCAAGCTGGACCGCCAGCAGCCCCCTGCCCGGTGCCGAGCAACTGGACAGCCAGAGCGCCCTGGTCGAAGCCCTGTGCAGACGCTTCGGCTGGCTACCCACCAGCCTGGCACGGCGCTGGGCCAGCAGCTACGGCAGCCGCAGCTGGCTGATGCTCAAGGGCGTGGTCAACCTGACCGACCTGGGCGAACACCTAGGGGGAGGCCTCTACACACGCGAGGTGGACTACCTGTGCGAGCAGGAATGGGCCATGCAGGCCGAGGATATTCTCTGGCGGCGCAGCAAGCTGGGGCTGTTTATGACCCCTCACCAGCAGCAGCGCCTGGATCACTATCTACAGGCGCGCTCGCCGCACAGCCCGGCCGATAGCCATGCGGCCTGAAATTATCAGGCCCATACAAAAGGCTATGTATCCATTAGGCGTTGCTAGGTGCTTGGCGGTGAACGGTGCTATTGGCAAAGACCGCAATCTGTAGGGTGCGCTGTGCGCACCAAGCCAGGCGGCAAATCGCTGGTGTGCACGGCGCACCCTACGGCCCCAGGCTCTCTCACGCTCAGTGGCGAAGCTGAACGCAACACAGGATTGGGGCATAGCCAAATAAAAAAAGGGCGACTAAAAGTCGCCCAAATTGCCTTGCGTGCTCTGTGTACTGGAAGCTCAGCCCTGCTTGCGCTTGTGCGAGTCCTTCCAGATGAAATAACCGACCCCGGCGCAGAACGCGACCATCAGACCGACGGTGCCGATTCCGGCGAGAACAACGACATCGATATACATGGTGCCTCCTGATGCAGCCTGTGTGGGAATGGCTGCAGGTTATCAAGGGGCGATGCGCGGCCATTGATCCAAATCAAGAATGGCCGGAGGGCGGGGGCGGCAGACGGGGTTTGACTGATCCAGATCAATGGATCGCGGGACGCGGATGAGACTCAGCGCTTTTTCGGCTTGCCCTTGGACTTCTTCTTGGCCTTGCCCTTGGGCATGGGCAGGGCCTGCTCGAAGGCTTCGCGCATCTCATTGAGTTTCTTGTCGCGCAGGTCGTGAATGCGCTTGTCGCGCTCGGCGGCAAAATCGATCAGTTTGCTGTCAGTGCTCATGGCTCGGCTTGATCAAACGAAAGGTCAGGTTCAGGCGCGGCGCGCAGGGGCTGCGCGTCTTCGCCACTTGGTGCTGCCAATGATGCTGGGTTGGCCCGGCCATGACCAGCAGCGAGCCATGTTCCAGCCACAATGAGTGCTCGATGCGACTGCTGCCCTTGCGCCGCAGATCAAAACGCCGCGCGCCGCCCAGGTTGAGCGAAGCGATCAGCGGGTTGCGCCCCAGTTCAGCTTCATCATCACTGTGCCAGCCCATGGAGTCCTGACCGTCGCGGTAGTAGTTGAGCAAAACGCCGTTGAGCCGCTGCCCTACCGCGGCCTCGACCCGGGCGCGGATCTCGGCCAGTTGCCGCGTCCAGGCCAGGGGCTGGTGGGTCAGACCGGAATAGCGGTAGCTGGCGTCGGCATCGCCATACCAGGCCACCAGCCGCGGCACCGGGTAGTAACGGCCATAGAGCTGAACACTGGGCTGGGCCCAGGGTGTTTCGACCAGCAAGGCGCTGAGCCAGACATCGGCAGTGTCGTGATCGAGCCACTGGGGGCGGTAATCCAGTTCGGCATCGGCCAGGATGGGCAAGGGTTCGCTGAACAGCATGGCAACCAGGGCAGCAGCTATGGGCAGGTCAGTGTCTCAGACTTCCACATCCACCCAAAGCCCCTGGCGTGGCGGCACATCCTGAGCAGTGGCCTCGGCCAGCTCCTCTTCACTCATCTGTGCCAACTGCTCCGGGGTCTGTCCACGCCGCTGGCGCCGCCGCTGCTCTTCGCGCAGCAGTTCCTCGGCCTCCTGGGGATGCCGTTTATCCAGGCTGACCCCACTCTCCTTGGCGCTCTCGGCCGAGGGCGTGACGGGAGGAATTTCCGGGCGCGGCTTGATCACGTCCTGCTGAACGGTCACCGGTACCAGCGCGTGGGGAATGGGTGGCAGCACGATTCGGCCCTCCTTTGGTCAGACTGTCGGCAGCGCAAGGCTCGACTTGAGCCCGCTGTCGCTACACTTTCGACTCAGATGCGACCGCCAAGTGCCATTTGCCTATGGCTGACGGGGCGCTTCCGTTACCATAGCCGGCTTTTTCACGCGGGGAGACAGGTATGGCGCAGTATCAACCGGGGCAACGCTGGATCAGTGACAGCGAAGCGGAATTGGGCTTGGGCACCGTGCTGATGCAGGATGGCCGCATGCTCACCGTGCTCTACCCGGCCACCGGTGAGACGCGCCAGTACGCCACCCGCAATGCGCCGCTAACCCGCGTGCGCTTCGCCCCGGGTGACGAGATCACCCATTTCGAAGGCTGGAAGCTGACCGTGCAGGAGGTCGATGATGTCGACGGCCTGCTGGTCTATCACGGCCTGGACGCGCAGAACCAGCCCGTCACCCTGCCGGAAACCCAGCTGTCCAACTTTATCCAGTTCCGCCTGGCCAGCGACCGCCTGTTCGCCGGGCAGATTGACCCGCTGCCCTGGTTCGCCCTGCGCTACCGCACCCTGGAGTTCACCAGCCAGCAGTTGCAATCATCGCTCTGGGGCCTGGGCGGGGTGCGTGCACAACCCATCGCCCACCAGCTGCATATCGCCCGTGAGGTGGCCGACCGTATCGCCCCGCGGGTGCTGCTGGCCGACGAAGTAGGCCTGGGCAAGACCATCGAAGCCGGCCTGGTGATCCATCGCCAGCTGCTCTGCGGCCGTGCCAGCCGGGTGCTGATCCTGGTGCCGGAAAACCTGCAGCACCAGTGGCTGGTGGAAATGCGCCGACGCTTCAATCTGGACGTGGCACTGTTCGATGCCGAACGCTTTATCGAAAGCGACGCCAGCAACCCCTTCGAGGACTGCCAGCTGGCCCTGGTGGCCCTGGAGTGGCTGTGCGAGGACGAAAGGGCCCAGGACGCGCTGTTTGCCGCCGGCTGGGATCTGCTGGTGGTGGATGAAGCCCACCATCTGGTCTGGCACCCCGAACACGCCAGCCCCGAGTATGCCCTGGTGGAACAGCTGGCCGGAGTTATCCCCGGCGTGCTGCTGCTCACCGCCACCCCCGAACAACTGGGCCAGGACAGCCACTTCGCCCGCCTGCGCCTGCTCGACCCCAACCGTTTCCATGATCTCGACGCCTTCCGCGCCGAGAGCGCTCACTACCAGCCGGTGGCCGAAGCGGTGCAGGAACTGCTGGACCAGGGCCGTCTGTCGCCTGCCGCGCACCAGACCATCCACGACTTCCTCGGCGCCGAAGGCGAAGCCCTGCTGGGCGCTGTCAATGATGGCGACAGTGAGGCTTCGGCACGCCTGATCCGCGAGCTGCTGGATCGCCACGGCACTGGCCGCCTGCTGTTTCGCAATACCCGCGCCGCGGTGCAGGGTTTCCCCGAGCGCGAGCTGCACCCCTACCCCCTGAGCAGCCCGGCCGAATATATGGAGCTGCCCATCGGCGAGCACCCGGACCTCTACCCCGAGGTGAGCTACCAGGCCCAGGGCGAGTATGGCGAGGAACAGCGCTGGTGGCAGTTCGATCCCCGCGTCGAGTGGCTGATCGACACCCTGAAAATGCTCAGGAAGTTCAAGGTGCTGGTGATCTGCGCCCACGCCGAAACCGCCATGGACCTGGAAGACGCCCTGCGCGTGCGCAAGGGCATCCCCGCCACGGTTTTCCATGAAGGCATGAGCATTCTGGAACGCGACCGCGCCGCCGCCTACTTCGCCGACGAGGAATTCGGCGCCCAGGTGCTGATCTGCTCGGAAATCGGCAGCGAAGGCCGCAACTTCCAGTTCGCCCACCACCTGGTGCTGTTCGACCTGCCGGCCCACCCGGACCTGCTCGAACAGCGCATCGGCCGCCTCGACCGCATCGGCCAGAAGCACCGTATCCAGCTGCATGTGCCCTACCTGGAAAACAGTCCCCAGGAGCGCCTGTTCCAGTGGTATCACCAGGCCCTGAACGCCTTCCTCAACACCTGCCCCACCGGCAACGCCCTGCAGCAGCAGTACGGCAGCCGCCTGCTGCCGCTGCTCGAAGGGGGCCACGACAGCCAGTGGCAGAGCCTGCTGGACGAGGCCCGGAGCGAGCGTGAGCGCCTGGAAAGTGAGTTGCATGCCGGGCGTGATCGCCTGCTGGAACTCAACTCCGGCGGCGCCGGCGAAGGCGAGGCACTGGTGGAGGCAATCCTCGAACAGGACGACCAATTCGCCCTGCCCATCTATATGGAGCAGCTGTTCGACGCCTTCGGTATCGACAGCGAGGACCATTCGGAAAACGCCCTGATCCTGCGCCCCAGCGAGAAGATGCTGGATGCCAGCTTCCCCCTGGGCGACGACGAAGGTGTGACCATCACCTACGACCGCGGCCAGGCCCTGGCCCGCGAGGACATGCAGTTCCTCACCTGGGAGCACCCCATGGTGCAGGGTGGCATGGACCTGGTGCGCTCCGGCTCCATGGGCAACACCGGCGTGGCGCTGATCAAGAACAAGGCTCTCAAGCCCGGCACCGTGCTGCTGGAGTTGCTCTATGTCAGCGAAGTGGTGGCGCCCCGCGCCTTGCAGCTGGGCCGTTATCTGCCGCCGGTAGCATTGCGCTGCCTGCTCGATGCCAATGGCAACGATCTGGCCAGCAAAGTGGCCTTCGAAACCCTTAACGACCAACTGGAAAGCGTGCCACGGGCCAGTGCCAACAAGTTTGTCCAGGCCCAGCGCGACAGCCTCGGCCCGCTGATCGCAGCCGGCGAAAACAAGGTGGCGCCCAAACACCTGGCCCGCGTCGATGAGGCCAAACGCCGCCTGGACGCGCAAACCAGCGAAGAGCTGGCCCGCCTGACCGCCCTGCAGGCGGTCAACCCCAGCGTACGCGACAGCGAGCTGGCAGCCCTGCGCCAGCAGCGCGAACAGGGCCTGGCCCTGCTCGACAAGGCGGCCCTGCGCCTGGAAGCCATCCGGGTATTGGTGGCCGGCTAAACATCCACCACCCTGTAGGAGCGGCCCATGGCCGCGATAGTCCGTGATCGCGGACCTGGCCCGCTCCTACACCGGCACACGGCGAATTAGCTGCTAGATTCACTGGCATAGCCATTTAGCAGCCCACAAGGAAGCGCCTCAGTGCCCGCCGGCTCCCCATCACGCCTGTTCAAGCGAAGCCTTTACAGCCTCTGCCTGCTGGCTCTCCTGCTGCTGCCCACGCTGCACCTGTCCCAGGCCCTGAGTGGCCTGAACAATGCCCACTTGGACTGGCTGACCCGCCAGCGCGCCGCCCAACAGAGCCCGGACCCGCGCCTGCTGCTGGTGGATATCGACGACCTGAGCCTGCAGGTGCTGGCAGGCGAGGCCGGCAAATGGCCCTGGCCGCGCTCGGTGCACGCTGAGCTATTGGACTACCTGCAGCAGCAACAGCCCCTGGCCGTGGCCTTCGACGTCTTGTTCAGCGAGGCGGATGCCTTCAACCCGGATGCCGACCAGTTCTTCGCCGAAGTGCTAGCCACACACCCCAACACCTACCTGGCAGCCCTGGCCCAGGAGGTCACCGAGGGCAGCCAGGCGCCCCTGCTCGACAGCTACCCGCAGCAGACCTGGCAACCACCGGGCCGGCGTGGCACGGCAGAAGCCCGGGCCCTGCTGTTGCTGCCACGGGCCCTGCCCAGCGAGTTGTGGAAACTGGGCAGCATCAATTTTCGCGCCGACCCCGACGGCATCGGCCGCCGCTATGAGCTGTACCGTGACTTTGCCGACTGGCGCCTGCCCAGCCTGCCCGCGCGCATCGCCCATGACCTGGGAACAAGACTGCCCGAACAGGCGAGCCTGCTGCTCGACTGGCCCAGCCAGTCGCGCCTGCCCTACCCGCGCCTGCCCTACGCCGCAGTGCTGGCCGCCGCCCGGGGCCAGGGCGGCCCTCTTGAGCACAGCCTGCAGGGCAAAATCATCCTGATCGGCACCACCGCCTCGGGCCTGCACGACCTGCGCCCCACCGCCCTGGATACCCTCTACCCGGCGCCCTTTATCCTGATGACCGCCATCGACAACCTGCTCAATGACCGTCAACTGCGCCTGGTGCAGCCCTGGCTGGCCTTGCTGCTGCCCGGCCTGCTGTTGCTGGGGCTGAGCACCCTGCTGCTGCGCGAGCAACTGCCCACGGCCTTTGCCCTGTGCCTGCTGGGGAGTCTGGGGTTGTTTGCCGGCAGTTACTGGCTGGCGCTGCAGGGCCTGTTACTCAGTGTGGTGGCGGGTCTGATCTGTCTGTGGCTGCTGCTGGGCGCAGCCCTGGCCCTGTTCTATCTGCGCCGGCGCCAGCAGTTGCAGGACACCATTCGCCTGTTCAGCCGCTTTATGGACCCGGTGGTGGTGAACCAGCTGGTCAGCCGCGACGATCCCGAAGCCCTGCTGGCCAGCAAGGAATGCCAGCTGACCGTGCTGTTTTCCGATATCCGCAACTTCACCACCCTCTCCGAGCAGCACAGCGCCCAGGAGATCGTCAGCCTGCTGGAGGGCTACTTCAACAGCCAGGTCGAGGTGCTGTTCAAGCACCAGGCCACCCTCGACAAGTTTATCGGCGACGCCATCATGGCCTTCTGGGGCGCGCCGCTGGACAACCCGCAGCAGGCCGATCAGGCCGTGCTGGCCGCCCTGGAGATGCTCGACAACCTCGACGCCTTTCGCCGCGACTACAACTGCCCGGACTTCGATATCGGCATCGGCCTGCACACGGGACCGGCGGTCGTCGGTCTGGTCGGTGCCAGCCAGCGTTATGACTACACTGCAATAGGTGACACGGTGAATCTGGCCAGCCGTATCGAAGGGCTGACCAAGGGCCGCGCCCACCTACTGATTTCCGAGGCCACCCGCCAGGCCTGCAGCCTGCCGCTGGATTTCATCCCCCAGGGCGAGCATCAGGTCAAGGGCCGGGCCGAACCCGTCCAGCTATTCGAACCAAGGAGAAGGCCCCATGACTAAGTTACTTCCCTGTCTGGCCGCCCTGCTGCTGGCGTTCCATAGCAGCCTGGCCCTGAGCGAGCTGCGCCAGGCGCATACTGTGCAGGACAGCGAACTGCGCGCCGAGCCCAACCACAACGCAGCCAGCCTGGGGCGCATCGGCAAGCAGAACGCGGTACTGGTGCAGGCCCGCCAGGGCGGCTGGTATCAAGTGCGCACCGCCAGCGGCCAGGAGGGCTGGCTGCCCCTGCTCAGCCTGCGCCTGGCCAAGGAAGGCGGTACGGCAAGCAGTGGCAGCAACCTGGGCAGCCTGCTCAGCCTGGGCAGCCAGGCCGCCCCGGCCAGCGGCGTGGCCACCGGGGTACGCGGCATCAGCGACGAGCAGCTCAGCAGCGGCAGCAGCGGCCTGCCGGCCGACCTGCAGTACCTGGAACGCTTCGCCGCCCAGCCCGGCGAGGCCCGCGCCTTTGCCCAACAGGGCGGCCTGCAGAGCCAGGCCCTGCCCTACGCCCGCTAACGCCAGGAGAATATCGCCATGTTTGAGACGACTTTCGTAGCGCAACGCGCCCTGCTGCTGGGGCTGTGCCTGAGCCTGGGCGCCTGTCAGGGCCTGGAGGGTATCCAGGTACAAGGGGTGGATCTGGGCAAGCTGGCCAGCGCCGGACAGAACCTGACCAACATGGGCCAGAAAAGCGCCGACGAGGAACAGGTGATCGGCCAGAACACCGCCAGCGTGCTGTTGCAGCAGACCCGGGTGCTGAACAACCAGGAACTGCAGCGTTACGTCAACCGGGTCGGCCTGTGGGTCGCCCAGCATAGCGAACGCCCCGACCTGCAGTGGCGCTTCGTGGTGCTGGACAGCCCTCAAGTGGCCGCCTACGCGGCACCAGCCGGCTATATCTTTATCACCCGCGGCATGCTGTTGCGCATGAACAGCGAAGCCGAGCTGGCCGGGGTGCTGGCCCATGAAGTGGCCCATGTGGTGCAGCGCCATCACCTCAAGGCCATCCAGCAACAGGCCCAGACCGGCCTGCTCGGTGACCTGGCGACCCTGGCCGTGCAGGCCGGCGCGGCCAAGAGCGGTGGCAGCAGCAACAGCGCCATGGCCGATAAATTCACCCGCAGCGTAGGCGATCTCTACGCCCGCGGCCTGGACCGCGGCGACGAGTACGAGGCCGACGCCATGGGCGCGGTGATCGCCACCCGCGCCGGCTACGACCCCTATGGCCTGGCCGGGGTGCTGCAGACCCTGGCCAGCACCCGCCAGGACGATGCTGCCCTGACCAGCTTCCTCAAGACCCACCCCAATATCGGCGACCGCCTGCAACGCCTGGAGCCGGTCTACCAGCATATCGAGCGCCATGCCCATGGCTCGCCGCAGATGCTCGATATGCGCTACCTGCAGGCATTGCGGGCGCAGTAGCCGTAGCTCGAATATAGGCCGCTCACTCGCCCCGTGTCAGCGGTCTATACCCATCAGGCAAAGATCAGCGCGCAGCACAACCCCGGATGACGCTGCGCTTATCCGGGCTACCCCAGCAAGCAAATCGCAGCGACGCAGTACGGGGCGTGCGGATAAATCTTGGCGCACCCGGAATGGTTTCGGCGTCATGGATAGGGCCTGCGCAATCGCCTCTCACTCAGTGCGGGTGATCGCCCTTGCAGCCCGGCTCGAAGTCGCAGACATGGTGCACATAGTGCGAGGCCGGGTGGGAGCCGGGCGGGCCGCTGACCTGGAAACAGCGGCTGGCGATAAACAGCTCCACCAGTTCGGCATCCAGCAGGCCGCTCTGGGCCTCGCTCTTGAGGATGTCCAGGGCCCGTTCCAGAGGCATGGCCGGCTTGTAGGGCCGGTCGGATGCGGTCAGGGCGTCGTAGATGTCGCACACGGTCATGATCCGCGAGGCACAGGGAATGGCGTCGCCCACCAAGCCCTTGGGATAACCGCTGCCATCGAGTTTTTCATGGTGCGCGCCGGCGATATGGGGCACGCCCTGCAGGTCTGGGGTCCAGGGAATCAGGCTGAGAAACTCCTGGGTGTGCACCACATGGCGCTCGATCTCGTGGCGTTCCTGCTCGGTCAGGCTGCCCTTGCGGATGGCCAGGGCACCGAATTCGTCCTCGCTGAGCAGGCTGATCAGGCAGTTGCCCGGCGATTTGACCAACTCGCCCTGGATTTCCTGCAGATGCTGAAAATTGCCCTCACTGAGCATGGTCGGCTCGTTGGCCGTAAGGATACTGGCCAGGTAGCGATCCAGACGCTCGCACTCTTTGGCCACCTCGGCCTCCAGGCGCACCCGCTGCTCATCGCTCAGCCCACCCTGATGGCGGTAGGCATGCAGCATCTTGCGCAGAAACTGGTTGTGCAGGTTTTCCTTGGCCAGGGCCACCCGGTACTGCAGCAGCTCGACCTTGTGCTCGGGCAGTTTCTTGGCCTTGACCAACACATGCTCGCGCACCCCGACCTTGCCGAAGTCATGCAGCAATGCGGCATAGCGCAGCTCGCGCAGGCCATCGGCACTCAGGGCCTGCTCGCGCAGGCGCGAGACCGGGGCATGGGGCAGCTGGTTGGCCAGGGCCAGGCACAACTCGGCGACACGGAAGGAATGGCCGCTGGTGGTGGGGTCGCGCTGTTCGATGGCGAACACCGAGGCCTGCACAAAGCCGTCGAACAGGCGGCTGATATCGTCCAGCAGCTGGCGATTCTCGATGGCCACCGCAGCCTGGCTGGCCAGGGCGCGCAGGGATACCGCCACCTCGTCATCGAAGGGAATCAGCTCGGGGTTTAGCGGGTCGCAGCCCTTGCGCTGGCGGTTGATAAACTCCAGCACCCCCACCACCTCGCCGCGGTGGTTACGCATGGGAATGGCCAGGATGGACATGGTGCGGTAGCCCATCTGCAGGTCGAAGGAGCGGTTGAAGCGATAGGGTGCGTCCTCGCCGATGGCATACACATCGTCGATATTCAGCTCGGTACTGGTCAGGGCCACATAGCCGGCGATGGAGGCCTTGCTCAGAGGCATGCGCTGATCCTGGAAACTGTTCTGGCTCAGGCTGGTGTTCTGCGTCAGCTTGAAGATCAGCTGGGACGGGCCATTGGCCCGCCTGGCCACCAGAAACAGGGAGGCGGCATCGCTATTGGACAGGCGCCGCCCTTCGATCAGGATCTTTTCCAGCAGGCAGTCCAGGTCGCGCTCGGCGGACAGGGCCAGGCCCACATCCACCAGCTTGCTCAGGTCATCGTGCTTGCCCTCGAGGGCTGCTGCCAGCTGCTCGCTCTTGCGCTGCAGGGCGTGCTGCTCCACGGCAAAGCGCAGCAGAGCGGTCAGCTCCGCCGGGGCCGAGCTGGCCGGTAGTGGCAGCACCCCGGGCAGATCCAGGCAGCCCACCAGAATGGCGCCACAGCCCCGCCAGTGCTCCAGTGGCTGCTCATCCAGCAGCGCCGCATCGAGCAGCAGTACCTGCACCTCGGCCGGCACCGGCTGGCCCCTATGCAGCCCCTGCAGGGTCACTGGGCACTGCTGCAGGCTGGCATACAGGGGGTGTTCGGCCAGCGCACTGCTGTGGCCCAGGACCAGGGTACTGTCGAGCATACCGGCGTTCCTCAGATGCGATGGCCGTAACGGCTATGCTTCTGAGTATTGCACAAGGCCCGCAGCCTGCCCGGCAATCAGGCCAAGGAGGTCTGCCGGCTGCCTTGCTGCAAGCCCTGCTGCATGCGCAGGCTGTCGGCGGCGAAGCTGCGCGAGGCCATAAACAGCGCCAGCATGGTCAGCAGCAGCGCCACCGGAATCAGCAGCATGGCGTTGTGCAGGCCTACGGCCTTGAAGGCCTCGGTCATTTCACTGGCACCGGCCGCCTGCATCGCCGCCTGGGCGTAGAAATCCGACAGCAGGCCCACCGCCACCGGCCCGAAGCCGCCGCCGAGCAGGTACAGGCCGGCGAAGAACAGGGCCATGGCGGTGGCGCGCAGACGCGGCTCGATCACATCCTGAATGGCGGTGTAGACGCAGGTGTAGAAGTTGTAGGAGAACAGCCAGCCGATGCTGAACACGCCGACGAACAGCGCCGTATCGATACGTCCGGCGGCCAGGGCCCAGCCGGTGCACAGCGCGGCGATCAGCATGCTCAGGGTGGCGAACAGCAGCCGTCCCTGGCTCCAGCGCTGGTGCACCTTGTCCGCCACCCAGCCGCCCAGGGTCAGGCCCACCAGGCCGGTCAGGCCGACGATTACCCCGGTGGCCATGGCGGCCTGTTCCAGGGGCAGCAGGAAATAGCGCTGCAGCATCGGCACCATAAAGGAGCTGCAGGCATAGGAGGCGAACTGGAAGGCCAGGCCGGCCATGACCAGCCACCAGAAGGTGCGGATCGCCAGCACCTTGCGAATCGGCTGCTGCACCGGCGCCAGATCGGCATGCTGCTGCACCTGCTCGGCCGCCCCGCGCTTGGGCTCCTTGATCAGGAAGATAAACACCGCCAGCAGCAGGCCCGGCACCGCGGCAATAAAGAAGGGCGCGCGCCAACTGTCGAAGGCGGCGACCATGGCACCAATGGTAAAGAAAGCCAGCAGCAACCCCAGGGGCAGGCCGAGCATAAAGATGCCCATGGCGCGGGCACGCTTGTGCGCCGGGAACAAGTCACCGATCAGCGAGTTGGCCGCCGGCGCGTAACTGGCCTCGCCGATCCCCACCCCCATGCGCACCAGCAGAAAGCTCCAGAAGTTCCAGGCCAGGCCGTTGACCGCGGTCAGCACGCTCCATACGGTCAGGCCCCAGCCCATGATCTTGCGCCGCGCGCCGTTGTCGGCCATGCGACCCAGGGGCACGCCGGCGATGGCGTAGACGATGGTGAAGGCGGTGCCGATCAGCCCCAGCTGGAAATCGCTCAGGCTCCACTCCAGGCGGATCGGCTCGATGATGATCGCCGGGATGGTGCGATCGAAGAAGTTGAACAGGTTGGCGAGAAACAGAAGAAACAAAACACGCCAGGCATTGGCCGCTTGCTGGGTTTGCTGCATGGGATCGCTCTCTCTTGTTGTTATCACGGGCACCCGCCATGGCGGTCGCGACCTGCGACTGATCAGTCAGCTGCGCAACAATCTAGAGCCTCCCCCCCCGGGCTGTCTGTGACTATTAATCAGGCTGATGCCTGGCCACAGCCTCTAGGGTCTGTTGACGTTTCGTTCGCGGCCGCGCCGGAGCCAGTTTTAGCGCGAGGCAAGGCACGAGATGCGAAGTT
>OGCL01002378.1_pt1 | contig 13258 bp, 13 predicted proteins | sample 1570041 | NCBI WGS metagenome assembly OGCL01 (sample SAMN06266162, study PRJEB24511) | hot springs metagenome | isolation source: Hot spring water | place: South Africa: Limpopo | collected 2015-06-22 | reverse complement strand
CTGCGGTGGGCGCATGCACGGAAGAGACAGTCCTTGCGGCCGTGCGCGGCCAGCCCATGCCGCATGGCGCCTGCGTCACCGTCAGCATCGGCTATGCCGACGGCCTCGTCGTGACCGAGAACGACTGGAACCGTCTCTATCGCCTGTCCGACGCCGCGCTCTACCGCGCCAAGGCCGACGGACGCGACCGCGCCTGCCGCGCAACCGTTTCTGATCGTTGGCACTATCGGCAATAGTTTGCAGTTCCTGCAAAACAAAGCAGGGGATCAGCAGTTGACCTTCCAAAAAACCAGTGTGCAATAGAGGTTGCATCCGCCCATCGATAATAGAGCTAGTGTCCAAAATTTTAGTGGTGGCAGGGCGCAGAGTACCTTCCGCCAGTAGGCTACTCTCCATATTGTGGGGGTTCAGTAGGCGCAACAGCGCCCGTCCATGAGTATCCGCCAGAGTCATACCCGAATAGGCAAAGATAATGCTCACCAGCAAGGCGGCTAGGGGCTTGATAAAGGAAAAATCCTCAGGAATGGGGATCAAAAACAAAGGGGACAGCATCAGGTTTGCCAAGAGCAGACCAATTACCAGCCCAGACGCTCTGCCTAGCAAGGTTTCCACAGGCATAGAGCGCACCTGAGACTCCAATTTGCGATAGGCATTTTGCACTAGCAGTCCCAAAATCAAGCCAGCAAATGCGCCAAAGCCCAGCATTAGCCAGCGCAAGCTTTGGATATTGGTTTGCGCCAACAGCGAACTAGGTAGCAAGTCGGTACCGTGAAATCCTGTCCCTGCGCCACCCAAAATGAAAGTAACTATGATTACAGCGTCAATCATAATTAGGATCGCCCATGATTTTACTCAATAATTGCCCCAGTTATCAGCAGTTGTAGGTTAAGCAAGATAAAATTTAAGATTTAGGGCTGTCATAGAATAATTCTACACTGAAATTTTGAGAGTGCGTTTTTAGTAGGGTTTGCCCCACCTCTGCGGATTGGTTAGGGATAGGCGGAAACTCTGGTGAAGCTTAATTTGGCTCATGGTGGAAACTGCACTGTAGTTGTGGGTTCTGCCTATGTTTAGTTCAGTACATAACTACTATGAGACTACTATGAGCCAATAGTCTATGACCATGTGCTTGACTACCTGTCGGAACGGGAGGAAGCCCAAAATCAGGAATTGATGGAAGATGTTGCCTGTGTTGCCCTCAACTTGTTGCCGCCCCACTATGTGCGCCACAGCATTGACCTAGCTATGCACATCAACGATGAAGAACGCGAAAAAATGGTGATTCAAGTGCAACAAGCCGTAATTAAAGCCGCAGAACTAGTCAAGTCAAACGCCGCCAGACGCCCCGCTAAATTCCCAAAACTCAAGCTAAACTAGGGATCAGCTTAGATTAATCGCTATGACTGACGCACCCGTATCTCGCATCCGCAATTTCTCAATCATCGCCCACATCGATCACGGTAAGTCCACCCTGGCTGATCGCCTATTGGAGTTTACGGGAACAGTGGCGGCACGGGACATGAAGCAACAATTTTTAGACAATATGGAACTGGAGCGGGAGCGGGGCATCACCATCAAACTGCAAGCCGCCCGCATGAATTACACCGCCCAAGACGGACAGACCTATGTACTCAATCTGATCGATACCCCCGGTCATGTGGACTTCAGCTACGAAGTGTCGCGATCGCTTGCCGCCTGTGAAGGGGCACTGCTAGTGGTAGATGCCTCCCAAGGGGTAGAAGCACAAACCCTAGCCAATGTCTATCTCGCCCTAGAAAATGATCTGGAAATTGTGCCAGTGCTCAACAAGATTGACCTGCCCAGTGCCGAACCAGAGCGGGTGGCTAAGGAAATTGAAAACCTGATTGGTCTGGATTGCTCCACTGCTGTCAAAGCCTCCGCCAAAGAGGGTATTGGCATTGCGCAAATCCTAGAGGCGATCGTACAGCTGATCCCGCCTCCCCGCGATACGGTAAATGAGCCGTTCCGTGCCCTAATTTTTGATAGCTACTATGACGCTTATCGTGGCGTAGTGGTCTATTTCCGCGTGATGGACGGCAAAGTGAAGCAGGGGGACAAGATCAAGTTCATGGCTTCAGATCAGGAATACGAAATCGATGAATTAGGCATACTCGCCCCATCACAAGTTCCCGTAACCGAACTCCATGCGGGCGAAGTGGGCTACCTATCTGCGGCAATCAAAACCGTAGCCCATGCCCGTGTAGGAGATACGATCACTTCTGCGGTCAGCCCTGCCAGCGAGCCATTGCCAGGCTATGCCGAAGCCAAGCCGATGGTGTTTTGCGGGCTGTTTCCCACTGATGCCAGTCAATATCCTGACCTCAAAGAAGCCCTGATCAAGCTGAAACTAAACGATGCCGCTTTGCAGTACGAGCCAGAAACCTCCGATGCTATGGGGTTTGGCTTTCGTTGCGGCTTCTTGGGCTTACTGCACATGGAAATTGTCCAAGAACGACTGGAGCGGGAATACAACCTAGACCTAATCGTCACAGCGCCGACGGTGGTCTATCGGGTTACCGACAACAAAGGACAGGTAATCACAGTGGACAACCCCAGCGAACTGCCTCCACCCCACGAACGGCAGAGCATTGAAGAACCCTATGTGCAGTTGGAACTGATGACCCCTCAGCCCTACATCGGTACGCTGATGGAACTGTGCGAGCAAAGGAGAGGGATTTTCAAGGATATGAAATACATCACCAGCGATCGCGCCACTTTGATTTACGAAATGCCCCTTGCCGAGATTGTAACCGACTTTTTTGACCAGATGAAATCCCGCTCCAAGGGCTATGCCAGCATGGAATATCATCTGATTGGCTATCGTCCCAACGACCTAGTGAAATTAGACATTTTGGTCAATAACGAGCCTGTGGATTCCCTCGCCTGTATCGTCCACCGCGACAAGGCTTACCACATCGGCAGAAGTCTGGTGAGCAAGCTGAAGGACTTGATCCCCCGCCATCAGTTCCAAATTCCCATTCAGGCGGCGATCGGCTCTAAAATCCTTGCCCGCGAGAACATCTCGGCGATGCGTAAAAATGTATTGAGTAAGTGCTACGGTGGCGATATCACTCGCAAAAAGAAACTACTAGAGAAGCAAAAAGAAGGCAAAAAGCGGATGAAATCCATCGGTGTAGTCGATGTGCCTCAAGAGGCATTCATGGCGATTTTGTCCCTGAATCAAGAGGGTTGAGACTGGCGGCTGTGCTGGTTGAGGACTGCAACACTTGCACAAGAGCAGACTCTACCTGTTCAATGACATTGCTACCCATGGCATCCAGTACCAGTTTGCCCTGCCGATCAATTACTATAGTCTGTGGCACACGCTGACGATAATACTTGGCTTCGGGGGTGGTGGGCTGGAGGCTGTCCACATTGATGGGAATAATGCTAACGGCGGGGGTAAATTTTGCCTGCAGGCGATTGAGGGAGTAGGCATATTTTTTGCAGTCTTGGCTGTCGTCAATGTAAAACACCAGCACCGCAGGTTTTCCCAGTTGTAAAGATTGCTCGAGGTTGAGCTTGGGCGGGACAAGGGAACCGTTGCCCGCATAAAGGACAAAAATGTTGCCGTCGTAGTTGTCATCGTTGATGCTGGCTGAGGCAAGGCTACAGTTCAGCAGAAGGGCGATCGCCACTAAAACTGCTAGACAACCCACTCCCAAGCGCCACCGCTGGCAAATGCCACTAGCAGGATTCATGGAAGCCCTGGGCACGAATTAAGTCAAAGAATTCTTTTTTCATGTGCGGGTCTTGCCGAAATGCACCGCGGACGATGGAGTTGACCATCTTAGTTTCAGGCTCTTTCACCCCCCGCCAAGTCATGCACATATGCTGTGCCTTGATCACGATCGCCAACCCTTTGGGCTTAATTAGGCGTTCAATAATATCGGCTACCATCACGGCGGCTTCCTCTTGGATGTGGGGACGACTCATCACCCAGTCAATGATGCGATTGAATTTAGAAATGCCAATTACCCGATCGCTGGGCAAAATTCCCACCCACGCATGACCCACAATCGGTACAAAATGGTGCGAGCAGGCAGAACGAATGGTAATCGGACCAAGGGTGTAAATCTCATCCAGTTCTTTGGCGTTGGGGAAATCAGTAACCTTGGGCATGGGGTGATAGCGTCCCTTAAACACCTCGTCGACATACATCTTGGCAACCCGATGCGCAGTTTCTCGAGTGTTGTGGTCGTTCTCTGTGTCAATAATCATGGAGTCGAACAGGCTCTTGAGTTTGGCTTCAATTTCTAGTTTCAATTCCTCCCGTTCTGCATCGCTGATGAATTCTGCGATCGCATCATTGGCAAAATACGACGCTCCTGCTGAATTGATGCGCTCCCGAATGGTTTGCGAAATTGGTTTTTTCGGTTTTCCGTTGCGACTTGGCTCAAAGTTTGAATTAGCTGAACTCGATCTGGGTAGGCTGATGGTCATGGATTTCAAGAAATAGACAGGAAGGAGAAATGTAAAGTCATAGAGCTTTCTTTAGTCTTGCCATGAGTTGCACTAATGCATTGCCCATGACTTTTTAATTTTCCTTACTCATTCTACTACGCTCCAGATACTTGTCCTGATGCGGAGCGTTTTTCTATCTGAGGTTATACAACTAAAAAACTCCAGCACTGGGCATCAGTACCAATTCCGTAATCATGGCTGAGGCGGGCAAGTTGATCATCTGCCAAATGGCATCGGCTACAGTTTCGGGCTGGAGCATGGCTTGACGGTTAAAACTGGCTGGTACTTTATCGCCCAAAGTATCCCAGATGGGGGTATTCACCGCACCAGGGCAGATTGCCATTACCCTGATGCCGTGCGATCGCTCCTCTTCAGCTAGGGCTTGAGTCATACCTAGCAAAGCAAACTTTGAGGCGCAGTAGGCTGACCAGTGAGGAAACCCCTGTTTGCCAGCGATGGAGGCGACATTGATAATTGTGCCAGCCCCCTGCGATCGCATAGTGGGGAGTACCCCCTGAATGCACTGAAATAAGCTAGTTACATTGAGGTCAAATAATTTTTGCCAGTCCTCAAGGGGCATGGTGATCAGTTCACCGATATATGCCATCCCTGCACAGTTGATCAAGATGTCTATGCCGTGCATGGTTTCGGTAATCCATTGGATTTTGGTTTTGACATGGCGCAGATCACTCAAATCCAGTGGGTAGGCTGTACCGTAGGGGGGCAGGTCTTGGACAGAGCGGCTGACCAGGGCAGTAGTGATGTGCTGGTCGGTTAACCGTTTGGCGATCGCCTGTCCGATGCCGCTACTGGCACCAGTTACTAGGGCTTTTAAGGGGACTGGGGCTGGGTTAGGTTGGGTCATGGTTACTGGCACTGACAAAGCGAATATCCCGCTTCAAAAAAGTATGCTTGCCCATCCCCGTATCTACAGTGGCACGAATCAAGCTGGTGCTGACGATAACAGCTTTTTGCAGATAAAAGGGGCTGTCGGGATCACGGATTTGGACAGTGTCGCCAACCTGCAAGGGGCGGATTGAAGGGGGAATTTCTGCTTTTTGCTGTGGGGCATGGGGCATCTGCTGGGCAAGCTGTTGCTGGACATAGTCGCGTAACTCTTGCTTGATAACTGCTAGGCGGCTTTCTAAGTAGTTTTGAATGGCAGGTGTTAGCTCCGCTACTGCCGCTCTCGTGTCTGAGTCTTGGTTGAAGAAAGCAGTCAGAGCTTGGGTTACCAGATCGCTTAGGGACAGACCCGTCAGTTCGGCGCGACTGATCAGTTGATCATATATCACATCAGGAATTGGCACAGAGAGCAACTGATCTGCCATGGCTGGGGCTAAAGATTGCTATGATTGACTACAGAGTTTTCCTGTGCGCAAGAAACTCTTGGCTATCATACATTGTAATCTGCACACCAACGGTTAATAATGGCGGAAATTGGCAAACCAGCACCAGACTTTACCCTGCCCAGCGATCGCGGCGATATTACCCTCAGTCGTTATCATGGCAAAACCAATGTGGTCTTGGCTTTTTACCCTGGGGATTTTACGCCCGTGTGCACCAACGAGATGCAGTGCTTTGCTGACGACTGGACTAAGTTTCGCGAGTTGGGGGCAGAGATTTTGGGGATCAGCACCGACCCCATCGAGAAGCACATAGAATTTTCCAAAAAGCTGGGCTTGCAGTTTCCCCTACTCAGCGATCGCAACCGTGAGGTCAGCAAAAAGTACGGCGTAGCTGACCTATTGTTTGGCACTAAGCGGGCATACTTTATCATTGATATTCAGGGGATTATCCGCTATCGGCATATCGAGTTTTTGCCAGTATTCAAGCGAGATGATGACGAACTGCTCATGGAACTGCGCAAACTGCGCTAATTGACCAGTGGTGTTTATGGAGTACCTACAAGCCTTTGTCCTAGGGCTGGTACAAGGCGTAACTGAGTTTCTGCCCATCAGTAGTACGGCTCACCTCAAAGTAGTACCCGTGGCTTTGGGTTGGGGCGACCCTGGTGTAGCTTTTTCCGCTGTGATCCAGTTGGGTAGCATTGCCGCCGTGCTGTGGTACTTTGGGCACGAATTGATCCAGATTGGCATGGGGAGCATCAGGGCGATCCGTCAGCGTCAGTATAATGCTTTGCCATTGCGCTTGGTGGTGGGGATCGTTTTGGGCACTGTGCCGATCGTGATGGGTGGCTTGGCAATCAAAAAATTTATTCCCGATTATGACAATTCACCACTGCGCAGTTTGGGGGCGATCGCCACAGCATCGATAGTTATGGCGCTATTATTGGCGTTAGCTGAAAAGGTGGGTAAGCGTCAGCGTCAACTCAAGGCAACTACCAAACAAGACGGCGTGTTGATGGGCTTGGCTCAAGCTCTGGCTTTGATCCCGGGGGTGTCGCGTTCGGGGGCAACCTTAACAGCGGGGTTGCTGATGGGCATGGAGAGGGAGTCAGCCACACGATTTTCCTTTCTGCTGGGCATCCCAGCGATCACCCTAGCGGGTGTAGTGGAAGGGATCGGGCTGTGGCGCAGTGGGGTGGATAGCAGTTGGGGGGTGCTGGTGGTAGGACTGCTCTCTTCGGCGCTATTTTCCTATCTGGCGATCGCTTGGTTATTGAAATTTTTCCAAACCCACAGCGCATGGGTATTTATCGGTTACCGCCTTGCCTTTGGCAGTCTCATTTGGTTGGGGATCGTGCTGGGGTGGCTCAGCAATACTTGACTGCCTAAATCAGGCGAAGCCCCCGCATGGGTTTTAATTGTGCGCCAATGGCAAATGCACCGTGAAGGTACTACCCAGATCAGGTTTTGACACCACAGAAATACTGCCCTGATGGGCGGCAACGATGTAGTGAGATAGGTACAAACCCAAGCCGCTACCCTGCTTCTGATGACTGCCTTGGCGAAACCGCTGAAACAAGAAGGGAATTTCCTGCTCGGCGATCCCCGATCCTGTGTCTGTAATAGCAATGCTGACTTGATCGTCTGCCACACTAATTTTGAGGCTGACCCCCCCGCTGTCAGTAAACTTGAGAGCATTACCGATTAAGTTGTTAAAAACACGCAATAGCTCAAGGCGATCGCCCATTACTATCAGTTGGGAGCAGTCGCTGGGCAGAGCCTGCATTTGCAAAGACAAACCCTTACTTTGGGCGATCGGCTGTAGTTCTTCCAACACTTCTTGGAGCAGAGGCACAAGGTCGATGGGCTGGTTGTTCAAGACCTTATTGCCTGCTTCGTAGCGGTAGATGTCCAAGAGTTTGTTGACCATTTCCAGCAGGTTGTGGTTACTGCGTGCCATCACTGCCATCGCTTCTTTGACCTGCGGTGAAATTTCCCCCAGTGCGCCCGCCTGTAATAACTCCAACATCCGATCCGCCGCCACCAGCGGAGTACGCAGATCATGGGTGAGGCGGGAGACAAAATCCTGTCGTTGTTGGGCTGTGCGATCCCGTTCGGCGATGCTATGCTTGAGTCTGAGGAGTGATCGTACTCGAGCCAACAGTTCTTCAGCTTCAATGGGCTTGCGAATGAACTCGTCCGCCCCCAAGTCCAGCCCCTTAACTGAGCTGGCGCGATCATTAGCAGTGATCAGCAAGATGGGAATAAATGGCAACTCTTTGAGCGATCGCAATTGTTTGGTTACCTCATAGCCATCCATATCAGGCATCATCACATCCAGCAATATCAAGTCTGGAACTTCCTGTCGTACCAAGGACAACGCCTGCTGACCACCAGTCGCCAACAGCACCTTGTAGCCCTCATCTTCGAGAATGCTACGGATTAGATGCAAATTGTCGGGGATATCATCAACCACCAATACACAGTCTGCCATAGATACCATCATTTCATATCAAATGTGTCAGCATAACCCTCCCATGACAGATTGATCCCCGCCCAATGTGAATTTTTGGAACTTTAGTTATGTTTTGTTGTGCAATACGGGCTATGATTTTGCATGACCAGTAGAGTTACCCCAATGAGTGCCAACCTCCCAAAACTGAAGGAAAAAGTCGAACGCTATCTCAAAGATGTCGTAGATCGCTACGAAGTGGTCATGGATTCCTATCGTGTCCGCTATGGCAGTACCGTAGTATCCATTGAGCCTGAACTCTGGAACGAAGAACAAGATACCACCATTCTGCGCTTGATTGCTGTGGTGCTGGCAGGAGTACAGCGTACTGGCAATGAAAAGATGTTTGAAGAACTGTCCCAGTTGAATGATGCCTATCGCTTTGGTAAGTTCTATTGGACTCCCACCGATGATAACGAAGATGAAGGAATTATTTTCGTAGAACAGCAGATGTTAGGGGAGTTTGTTGACTTTGAAGAGTTCAAGCAGGTGTTGATCTCGTTGGCATTTGCCGCCGACGAAGTGGACGATCAGCTACAGGCTAAGTACGGCGGCGAACGCTGGGTAGATTGCGAGCAAAAGGCGGATTAGTCATTTTGAGCCTGTCTATACCTTCCTCTAATTAAATGCCCCAAATAGGCAATGGTTGCTAGTAGGCTACATATGATAGTAAAAAACGCCAGTCAGGGGACATATCTACCAAAAAATAGGAAAAAGCATAGGATGCCCCGATCGCATTAGTGATCACAATACTGGGATACTTCTGTAAGGAGAGAAAAGAGACGACAACTCCACTGACCATAAACAGTGATGTTAACCAAATAAATGACCAAAAGCCAAAGCGGCTATGTTTTAGAATATCCAATATCCACATTTTGATAGATAATAAGCGGCTGTCTGAACTTAGACCCAGTAAATTATTCTGTAGTGTGGGATAATAAAGAAAAGTGTAGCCAATAAGTTCCCACCTTGTGTAAAAAACCCAAGCTAAATTACACAAGCGATGCCTAAGGAAAGCCACAGGATGCTTAAGTGCTGTATTGACAGCTTTTTCAGCCATAAATGATAGTTTTTCTCTTTCAATCACAAATGAATTCGTAAACTTCAGCAGAGATTGGATAGGGAAAAGACAACTGCCATTCTGATAATATGCAAATGTTTCTGCAAATAATCCATCCCCAAATACAGCATCTATTTCTAATCTTTCTTGAGCTAAATCACTGGGTGTAATATCCGCTCGGGATAAAGTACCCATGTACATACTGGCAAACAGTAGTGGTGATTGTGTAGTCTGCTGTACCATCGGTAAAGTATCTATGATCTTTGCTGGTGCCATACATATACCTGCTAAACATAAAGCTAGAATCGCATTACGCCAATGGTTTTTCTGCGGAAATAACTTGATAAATACTACAAGCAAGCCTAACAAGATAGTAAATCCATTGTGTCTAAAGGCGATCGCCAAACTAAAGAATATCAGACTAACCAATAATTTTATTCTCTTGACTCCAGCCTCAGCCTCAATTGCATAAATTAAAAAATAAATTCCCAATAGAGCCATGCTGGCAAACCAAACATCTTTCCACAGTATAGATGTGTATGTCCACAGAGAGGGTAATAGGGTGACAATTAAACAACTGATTAAATATAATCTATTATCCCTAACTAGTTTGTGCAGTACTAAATAAATAGATACCCATAATAAAAAACCCTGAATAAATGCAAATAAACTAGGATTATTCCCTGAAAAAAGTATAGTCAAGCTCATGATCATTGCCATAATTGGCGGATGCCATGAATAGTATTGTCCTGACAAAGCCTGCGTCCACTGGTTTATAGAATCGTAGCTCATCAATGCTGGATAAAATACCAATGTCCAGAAGCCGCTGACAAGCAATGCCAGTGAAAATATAAAGGTATGTAGCCTCCAAGCTTGATGATTATTTTGCTCTTGCCATATTTTAATACTGTTGAAAGCTAATAAATTACTAAATACAGTATAGAAAGTAAACCAAAACAAAGCTTCTAATATGTTGTCAAACTTACCTGATTGAAAAATTAGTAAAGTAGATATGACTGTAAGTGAACCTGCAATTAAGTATGTTGAAATACGCAATTTAGGTAGCTGGCATTGCATGGTTGATGACACAATCCTGAGGAATGCTGGATAGGAAACGGCTGGCTGTTTTTTTGAACCCCTTGTCGTTTTTGAGATAGCTAGAAACAAAGGCAAACTGCTTGGCGCGGGTGAGGGCTACATAGAAGAGGCGTTTTTCTTCTTCTAGATTCCCTTCTTTGAGGCTCTGGAAGCTGGGAAATTCTTCCTCCACCATGCCTGCAATAAAAGCGGCATCAAATTCCAACCCTTTGGACTGGTGAATGGTAACGATGGGTAGGCGGTTTTCTAATTCGGCAAGGCGGTCGATGTTTTTGGCAAGTACGGCAAACTCTAGCAAGTCCCGTAGAGAAGTCAGCGAATCTGTATCAGGATCGTCGCGATCGCTAAAGGTATCGCTCAACTGTACTAGGTTGGCGGCTCGTTGGGGTTCCTCTGCATAGTATTCGTATAGCCCCGAATCCCGCAGGATTTTATCTAGCAATTTGGGTGGGCGACTAAACATGAGTACATCGCGCCACACTGCTAGTTTTTGGGCAATGGGCTGAAAGCGATCGCCGTATTCTTTGGTCAAGGCTTTGCGGTCTTTGGCAGTGCGCTCCAGTTCGGGCATGATGGTTACCAACAGTTCTAGGGTGGCTTTTACATCGTCCATCGCCTTGTGGCTGGATTGGGTGGGCAGGCGGTAATGATGGCACAGGGTTTCTAGCTTGTAGTTTGGCACTGCGGGGGCTAATCTCACGGTCAAGTCCCATGTGTCTTCCCACGGATAGCGGCTGAGAATGATTTTGGCACGGCGCGCATGGGTGGTTACCATACCCACATCAAAGCCCACATTGTGTCCCACCAGCAATGCCCCCCGCGTAAATTCGCTGAAGCTGGCAAATACTTCCTTGGCGGGCTTGCCCCGTTGTTGTAGTTCTGCATCGCTGTAGCCATGCACCCAATAGGAATCGCCTACTGGCTTGGTATTCTGAATAAACTCGTTAAATACCCCCACTGGTTTGCCATTCTGCAGGGCGATCGCCGCAATCTCGATCACCTCATCGTTGATCGCCGATAGACCAGTGGTTTCCACATCAAAGACTACTATTTTGCCTTTGCGAAAGCGATCGCATACCCGCGCTGTCGGCTCACCGTAGGTAAAGGTATCAATCTGAAGCAGATCGCTGAGGTGCATACCACACTCTTTGCCATCATGGATGATTTTCTCAATGGTTTTGTCGCCAATTCCCCGATGGGGGCGTGCCAGTACCCTGCGGGCAGACCTGCTGTCTTTGGGATTGAGCATCAGCTTGAGGTAGGCGAGGGCATCTTTGACCTCTTGGCGCTGAAAGAACTCAAAACTTTCTGCCGTAATGCAGGGCAATCCCACACTTTCCATCGCTGAAGCGATCTTTTTGCCACGGGGGTTGGTGCGGGTCAGTACCGCCATGCGGTGATAGGGGATACCATGTTCTTGGGCAAGGAGCTTAGCTTTTGCGGCAATCCATAGCCCTTCAGTGTGTTCATCGGGGGCATCAAAGCGTTCTAGGGGCTGACCCTCAAGGGCTTGGGCATCGGATTGACATCTGGTGAAGCGTTCGGCAAAGCACTGGGCGAAGCCATCCGCCGCCTGCAGGAGCTTCTGCGTACTGCGATAGTTGCGGATTAGGGAGTACCTGACGGGCTGAAAATCTTTGGTAAATTCGGCAATTAACTTATCTGGCTCCGAACCCCGCCACCCATAAATGGTTTGATCCAAGTCGCCAATAAATGCCAGATTGCCCGTACGAATTGCCAACTGCTTGAGAATGGCATATTCGCAGAGGTTGGTGTCCTGGACTTCGTCCACTTGCACCAAGTCGTACTTCTTTTGCCAGCGTTCCAATACTTCCCGATCCTGCTGAAATAGGAGTCGGGTCTGCCAGACAAGGTCATCAAAGTCGAGGGCATGGTTCTGATGCAGTTGCTCTTGGTAGGCTGTAGCAATTTTGGCTTGTTTGCCCAGCACCGCTTTGAATTGCTCCTGTAAAGATGCGGGATCGCTACTGCGTTCTTTGCACAGTGCCAGATCACTTAACATCTGCTTGGCATCTTTTTCGTTTTCTACGCCCAAATCTTTGAGCAGTTCGATGCGATCGCGATCGTCATAAACCACAAAATCTTTGGGCAATCCAGCTGTTCCCGCCTCGAGGCGCAGGATATTGGCACAAAGGGCATGAAAAGTTTTGACCGTAATTTTGCCCGCCTGCTCGGGTAATTTCTGCCTTAGGCGATCGCTCAATTCTTTGGCGGCACGATTGGTAAAGGTGAGGCACAGCATTCTCACTGGATCAAACCCTTGCTCAATGGCGTGAGCTAACCTTTCGGCTAAAACTGTGGTTTTGCCAGTACCCACAGGAGCCAGAGCCAACACCGCTCCTTTAAGGTGAGATACGATTTGCTGTTGCTCGGCATTTAGCTGATTAAAAGCCATGCCTAACCCTTAGTAAACTGCTTGCCTACCCGAACTGAACCGTATCACGGAGCAGTGCTAGAAGTCAACAACCTTGCCCACTCACAACCAAAGATTATTTAACTTCTAAGAGCGCGAGAACATAAGTCCCGCGCTGTACCTGAAAGGTCAGCGTCGGGATACATGGAGTCTCGCCGCTTGCTGAGTGGGGTTCGATACTCCACTCCGCAAACATTTACCACTATGAGCTGTTTGTGGTAAAATAACTCCATGCTGACAATGAACTACACCTACCGCATCTATCCATCTGCCGCACAGCAGACTGAACTGCTGGAGTGGCTTGAGATATGCAGAGGCGT
>OGCL01002376.1_pt1 | contig 13296 bp, 12 predicted proteins | sample 1570041 | NCBI WGS metagenome assembly OGCL01 (sample SAMN06266162, study PRJEB24511) | hot springs metagenome | isolation source: Hot spring water | place: South Africa: Limpopo | collected 2015-06-22 | reverse complement strand
CACCGCTTTGCCACAGTTTTTTTGTTGTTTTCATTTGCATCATGATTCCTCGAAATTCCTGGCCGCTTAGAAGTTCACGCCGAAGCTGAGCGCGACGAAGTCGCGGTCAACCGAGGTGTTGTACTTGCCGTCAAAGAAGCTGGTATAGGACAGATCTGCGGTGTAGGTGTTCTGGTATTCAGCGTTCAGACCGAGGCTGACGGCCTTGCGGCCTTCCTCGAAGTTGGCACCCGGGCCAGGAGAATAGCCCTTGACGTCATGCGACCAGGCCACACTCGGACGCAGGTTCACGCCCGCGACTGCGTTCGGGTAGTCCCAGATAGCACGAGCACGATAGCCCCAGGAGTCAGAAGTGGCGAAACCGTCGTTTTCGCAGTAGCGGCTGACGTTGTTAAGGGGGGCACCTCCCCCGGTCAGCGTGCCCTCATTAAGTGCCTCACAGCGGCCGGCCGTAGGAAGTTTACCAGGACCGAAGATTGGATCACGACCGTAACGGGCCTTACTGGAGCTTTCTAGGCCACCGACGTGAGTCCAGGCGACTTCGCCAACCAAGGTCAAACGGGATGCTCCCATCACCTGATCGAAAAAGTGGGTAAAGGTGGTTTGCAGCTGAGTGATTTCCTTGCGATTGTAGCCATGGGTATCGCCGCCCGGCGTCGCCTGAATCGGCGACACGGTGGGATCTAAAGGCGTGAGGCCGCCAAACAGGATGTCGGTGGTATTGAGCTGCACTGGCGCGTTCGGACGGTAGCTGATCTCGCCGCTCCAGGCGGTGCCGGTGGGCAGGCTGGTGGAAAAACTCAGGCCGTAGAGACGGATGTCCTCGGGGTATTCCAGGTAGTAGCGGCCATTGCCGAGCATCACGCTCTGCGCCAGGCCCTGGCCACTGCCAGGTGCAATAGCATTTGCCGCCGTGATGATCCCCAACAACGAATCCAGCGTCGCCTGCCCGGCGTTCTGCGTGCTGACGATGGGCGTGCGGCTGTGGTAGTTCATGAAGTAGGCGCCGTACTCGGTCTCGTCACCGAGCCAGCGCAGGGCCAGGCCCCACTGGCCGCTATCACGCGCATCACGATCACCGGCACGCGGCAGGATCACCCCTTCGCTGTCGACGCGAAAGCCCTGCCCGAACGCGGCGGCAATCGGCTGCAACGGCGCGATGGCCGGCGAGCCGATGTGGTAGCCGTTGTCGCAGCCATCGGCGGCCACATCGGCGGTGGAGAAGAAGGTGCCGCAGTTGTCGAGGATGGTCTGGTCCCACTCCAGCTGGTAGAAGGCCTCCATGCTCAGGCGGTCGGTGAGGCTCTGCGACAGGTAGAGCATGTTCACCGGGATCAGGCCTTCCTTGATCTCCGCGCCGGGGCGGCGGAAGGCGGCCACGTCGATCGGGTTGATGGCGTTGATGCTGTTGCCGATGAAAGTGCTCTCGCCCCAGCTCACCACCTGCTTGCCGACCCGCACCGTGCCAGGCAGATCGCCAATGGCGTAGTTGTGGTAGAGGAAGGCATCGAGAATTTCCGCCCCCGAAGACTTGGCGCCCTCCTTGCGATTGCTGTCGTCGATATCCTTGAACAGGCGGCTTTCGTCCTTGAGCTCGAAGTCGTACCAGTACTTGCCGCGCACGAACACGCCGGTATCGCGGTACTTCAGCTCGAGATCGTGGATGCCCTTGAAGATCTTCGAGAAGGTCTCGCCCTTCTTGAAATTCAAGCGCCCATCGTCACCAGTCTGCGCCTGGCCCTGGCCGCCGTTGTTGGGGCCGATCAGATCGCGATCCGGACTGCGCATCGACCAGCTGGCGCCGACCGACAGCGAGCTGTCGAACTGCCCTTCGATCTCACCGATGTTGAAGTTGACGGCCTGTGCCGGTGCGACAAAACCGACGGCGACGGCCAAAGCCAAGGTGTGCGGCTGGAATAGTCCGGGCCCTGTTGTTCTTGTCATGCGGGTCTCCTGAGTTGGGGTGCAGCTGTCGAGCCTGTCTGCCTCGTTCGCGCGCAACGCGGAACAAGGCAGCAGGCCAACTGCACCCTACGCAGCGACCGATAGCCGGATAAGCGCACCAAGGAGGGATTTCATCTGTCGCCCGAAAGGATGAATGGCGCGCTGGCGCGGGGCGCAGGCTGCGACACTCAGCGTGCTGAATGACGGGGTATCAAGGCGATGGGGAACTTTCCTGCACGCCACTGCCCAGGCATGCTGTGCAGCCGAGAACCACAGGAGCGACAACGATCATGGAGATACTGCTGAAACTCTGCGCCACACTGGGCGTTGGCATGGGTACGATCTTCGCCCTGCTACCCGGCTCGTTCGGCCTGCTCAACTTTCGCAGCGAACACAGCAACACCTGGCGCAGCCATCTGGCGGCTGCCACCTGGTGGCTACTGGTGCTGGCCCATCCATTTGCGTTGTACCGGTTGTGGCTTGGCGACGAATACCATTTCCAGTGGTTGTTGCTACCAGTGGCCTTGCACCTGCTGTTTTTCAGCCTGTTCGGACGCAACCTCAGCACTCGCTGACGCTGCCTAGCGCCAGCGATCGAGCAGATTCACCGCCAGCCGGTCCAGCCAGCCCCACAGGCGCTGTTGCGCTCGGCGCCACCAGGGGCGCTGGTGCCAATCATCGAGGGTGATCTCGCGGCTGACGCCAAAGTCCTCGATGAAGCTGGCCGTCACTGCCCGGGTAAAATCCGGGTCCAGCGCCTCGACATTGGCGTCGAGATTGAAGCGCAGGTTCCAGTGGTCGAAGTTGCACGAACCGACGCTGACCCAATCGTCCACCAGCACCATCTTCAGATGCAGGAAGCGTGGCTGGTATTCGAAGATGCGCACCCCGGCCCTGAGCAACTTGGGGTAGTAGCGCTGCCCGGCAAAACGCACCGGCGGATGATCGGTGTTGCGCCCGGCCAGCAGCAGGCGCACCTCGACACCGCGCGCTGCAGCGCGGCGCAGGGCACGGCGGATTTTCCAGGTCGGCAGGAAATAAGGCGTGGCCAGCCAGACGCGCTGCTTGGCGCCCTTCAGTGCGCGCAACAGCGACAGCAGAATGTCGCGATGCTGCGCAGCATCGGCATAGGCCACGCGCCCCAGACCAACGCCGGCCGGCGGGCATTCAGGCAGGCTCAGCGGTATCGGCTGATAACTCGGGCGCCAGGAAAAGCGCGCCAGCCACAGTTGCTCGAACAGCTGCTGCCAGTCGCCCACCAGCGGCCCTTCGATTTCCACCATGGCTTCGTGCCAGGGACTCCGAGGCTCGTCTGGCAGCCAGAACTCATCGGTGGAGCCAGTGCCGCCAACATAGGCCAGGCGCTGGTCCACCAGCAGCAGCTTGCGGTGATCGCGATGAAAGTTGCGGATACCCCGCCGCCAGCGCACCGGGTTGTACCAGCGCAGCTGCACACCGGCGGTCTGCATGCGCTCACGTAATGCGATGCCCAGGCCTGCCGCACCGTAGGCATCGAACAGACCACGTACCCTCACCCCACGCTCAGCCGCTCGGCACAGTGCGCCGACCAGACGCTCGCTGCAGCTGCCGTCCTCGATCAGGTAAAGCTCGATTTCCACCTGCTGCTGGGCGCCCTCGATGGCTGCCAGCATACGCGGGAAAAACACCGCCCCGTCCAGCAGCAATTCGAAGCGATTGCCGCCTCGCCAGGGAAAGATGCTGCCGCGCGCATGCACGCTCAACGCGCCGTGAAGATCAGCACGGCGCCCACCGGCACCGACAGGCTGATGGCCGGCAGTTCGGCGATTTTACGCAGCGCTTCGATGCCGCTGGCCAGGGCGAAATCTTCGGCGTGCAGCACCAGCGGCGCCAGGGTCACCACCTGGAAGCGGCGATCATCCAGCCGCGTCACCAACAGTTCGCTATGCAGCTCGCGCGTGCGCTCGTTGAGGGTCAGTTGCAGGGGCAAGCGCAACTCCAACTGCGCCCCGGGTGCCAGGTCGGTGAGTTGCGGCAGGTTGACCTGCGCGCTGATGCGCGCCTCGGGCAGACGCGAAGTGTCGAACAGCATGGCGCGCAGGCGCTCGTCACGCAGCGGGATACCGGTGCTCAGCGAGTCAAGATCCACGCGCAGGCGCGCGCGACCATCGGCCGCGATCTGCCCGTGCAGGGTAAGAAAGCGATGCACCTCCGACTGACTGCCAGAATGGGTAGAGATGAACGACAGCCGCGAGGACTCGTTGTCCAGGTACCAGTCGGCGTGAACGGGCAAGGCAGCGGCAAGCAACAGGGCGAGAAGCGAACGGCGCATGAGAACTCGAAAACGGCATGACCAGGCGGCAACGATAGTCGCCATGGCCTGCGTTGCAAAGCCCAGCGCGCACAGCACCGTGGGTGCAACCCGCCGCTTCCGAGGTGGCGGGTTTCACCCGCCCTACTTGCTCGGCAACAACTGACAGCCCTGCCGCTCGCCCAGCCAGACCGCGCTGTGAGTACGGCCCAGCCCACTGGCGGTAACGCGCTTGGCGCTGTCGTCATCGAGCAGGCTGCTGATCGGCACGTACTGCTTCACATAGCCTTCACAGTAAGCCGGCGGGTTGCCGCTGACGTAGCGACAGGAGCAGTACTCCTTGGCCGTGTAGGCGCCGATGATGTCGGGGAAGGCGGCCAGATGGGCGCGATTAGGCCAGGCCCAGGCCAGCAGCAGGACCAACAGCAGCACCAGCGCGCTACGGATCGGATGGCGACGGATCATGGCTGCACCTCTTCGGCGAAGGCCGCACGCACGCGCTTGAGCAGTTCGTTGTGGTTGAAGCTGGCATCGCGGTCATCGGCATAGCGCACCACCACCAGTTTTTCCTCGGGCAGCACGTACAGGCCCTGGCCCCAGTGTCCCAGCGCCGCAATGGTCGCGGCCGGTGCGTCCGGCCAGGGGCGCCGGCTGCCCGGCAGTTCGGCGTTGAGCCACCAATGCCCACCCGGCACGGCATCGCCCGGCTTGGCCAGTTGCGGCTGGTAGCCGGCAAAGGGGGTGCTGACGAACGCCACCCAGGCCTCGGGCAGCAGCTGGCGCTCGCCCCAGCGCCCGCCGCGCTGCATCAGCAGGCCCACGCGGGCCAGATCGCGAGCGCTCATGTAGGCGTAGGAGGAGCCGACGAAGGTACCGGCGCCGTCGCGCTCCCACACCGCGCTGTCGATACCCAGCGGCTCGAACAGTGCCGTCCAGGGGTAGTCGGCGTAGGCCTGCTCGCCGACCATGCCGCGCAAGGCCGCCGCCAGCACATTGCTGTCGCCGCTGGAATAACGAAAGCGCGTGCCGGGCGCGGCATCGGCGGCATGCGCGGCGGTAAAGGCCGCCATGTCGCCGCGGCCGCGGGTGTAGAGCATGGCCACCACCGAGGACTTCAGCGGCGCGTATTCGTAGTCTTCCTCCCAGGCCAGGCCCGAGGCCCAATTGAGCAGGTGGCCGATCTTGATCTGCGGGTGCTCGGCCATTGCCGGATAGTACTTGGCCACCGGCGCATCGAGCTTGAAGCGCCCTTCGCCGTAGGCCACACCCAGGGTGGTGGCCAGCAGGCTCTTGGCCATCGACCAGGTCAGGTGCGCGGTTTGCGCCGTGGTCGGCGCCGCGTAGCGCTCGTAGACGATCTGGCCGTCACGCACCACCAGCAGCGCATCGCTGCGCACGCCGATGCGCTGCACCTCGTCGCGCGGGGCGAAGGCATAGGCTTCCAGGTCGGCGACGGCGGCAGTCCGGCTGGCGGGCAGCGTCTGCCAATCCGGTTGCGGCCAACTCTCGGCCCGGGCGAGGCCGGCCAGCAGGCTGAGGCCGAGCAGCAGACTCGTATGGCGAAGGGAAAGGATGCTCATGGGCGACCTCGACGGGAAATCGAGGCGCACCCTAGCACGGAGTGGATGACGCCTTGAAGCGGCAGAACAGGGGAGCACCGCGCCCTCGTTCAATGGTGCGCACGGCGCACCCTACCGGTGGTAGCGCCGCCTAGGGTGTCGCGGGGCCACCTAGGTCGTGCGTACCAATCCGAGCGACGGGGTCCCGGTATGCGCGTAGCCCTAGTTCGGCAGGCGGTAATCGTCGGGGCCCATCAGGTCGAGACCGCACTCCAGGTTCTCGATCCAGTAGAGGAAGGCGCTGATCATCTCGGCGCCAACGAAGGGGCGGCCGTGCTGCGGCACGATCATCGCCACGTCCATCTCGCGCACCATCGCCGCCCACAGGCGACAGGCCTTGTTGCCGGCCATGTAGCGGCGGTGGAACCCCTCCATGTTCGGCACGTGGTTGACGAAGTCGCGCACCGGCGAAGCGTCGTCGACCATCGAGGCGCCCATGTCGCCGGAGAAGAGGATCTTGCTCACCGGGTCGTAGACCTGGAAGTTGCCCACCGAGTGCAGGAAGTGCGCCGGCACCGCCTTGAGCGAGCACTTGCCCAGCGGAATGCTCTGGCCGCGGTCGGGCAGCGCGATGATGCGGTCGTAGGTGTTGATGCCGCGGCTCAGCGCCAGGTAGTTGGCCGTCAGATGCGGCAGAAAGCGCGCCCACAACTTGGAGCAGATCACCCGCGCGCGGGTGTGCAGCAGCCACTTGTCCAGCGAGGCGATGATGTCCGGGTCCTGGTGCGAGGCGAAGATGTAGGTCAGGTCCTGCACCGGGATGTGCTTGGACAGCTCCAGCGACAGCGGCGTATAGGTCAGGTCGCCACCCGGATCGAGCAGCAGGTACTGCTCGTGGTCGGTGATCAGGAACTGGTTGGATTGCACGCCCTCGCCGCTGACCAGGTCATCGAACATCAGGCATTGGTGGCTGCCGTTATCGAACAGCACGATGGGCTCGCGGCGCATGGAAACCTCGTAGAAGAAACGCGAGGCAACCTTAGGCGCGCAAGCAACAATGGGTACTGATATGGATCAACGGCCGGCGACAATCCGCCGCGCTTTCTCCAGACGCTTGCTGCGGGCCGCCTCGGCGATGCGCAGCAAGCCCTTGTCACGCAGCCACAGCTCGGCCCAGTGCGCAGGACCGCCGGCAAAGGCCACTTCCAGCTCGCCCGTCAACGCCTGCTGTTCGGCGAACAGCCCGGCCAGCAGCAGATGGGTGGTGGGCGCATCGGGCGCCTGCCGCGCGACCTCGGCACAACCGGCCAGCAGCGCCTGCAGGCGCAATAGCAGCGTTTCAGGCCAGGCACAATCGCGCCCCACGCCAAACTGCCAGGCGACAACAGCGGTAAGTACGTGCACGTCTTCCAGGGTGCGGAAGGGTTTGACGTAGTCGTCCCAGCCGTCGCCGGCCAGGCGCTCGCCGTGGGCCTGTTCCAGGTGCAGTCGCGCATGGCCGATATCCGGCATCAACGGCAGGGCCGGCAGCGGCTCGATACGTACACCTGGCGCGCCCTGGCGTACCACGCCCAGAGCCAGACGTGGCGCCTGCCCCTCGTCTTCCTCGCGCGCCGCCACCAGCAGCCAGTCGGCGCATTCGGCGGCGGTGACGAAATCCTTGCGGCCGGTGATCTGCAGGCCGTCGATACGCGTGTTCATGTCCGCCGGGCGGGTGCTGCGGTTCTCCGTCACGCACAGCGCGCCTGCCGTCCAGGGCGCCGCCGGCCACAGCATGCGCAACGCCGCCTGATAACCGGCGAGAAAGGCCAAGCCCGGTGTGGCCGCCAGCAGGCCGCCCACCAGCGCCAGCTCGAAGGGTTGCGGCGTATCCCCCAGGCGCGCCAGCAGGCGAGCGTACCAGTCTTCCAGGCCGGCTTCGGCAGCCAGGCGTTCGATGGGCTGAAACAGACTCGACCAGGGCATCGTGGGCCTCCACTTGGCAGCGCCAAGTGCGCTGTCACATAAGCATAAAAAAAGCGTCACGGTGGTGACACCGCAGCTACCTAGCCTGAGCTTGCCCAACAAGATCGACCGGCTGCAAGCATTCAGCCGGCACACGGAGGATCTGGCATGACTCAAACCGCTCGCCGTCTGCAGGCCGAACGTCTGCAAGGCCCCGCCGCCCTGCGTGAAGCTCAGGCCTTGCGCTACCGCGTATTCAGCGCGGAATTCGATGCCAAGCTCAACGGCGCCGAACTGGGTCTGGACATGGACGACTACGACATTCACTGCAGCCATATCGGCGTGCGTGATCTCAACAGCGGCGAACTGGTCGCCACCACTCGCCTGCTCGATCACCAGGCCGCCGCGGGTCTCGGTCGCTACTACAGCGAAGAGGAATTCGCCCTGCACGGCCTGGCCAAACTGGAAGGCCCGGTACTGGAAATCGGCCGCACCTGCGTCGATGTCGCCTACCGCAACGGCGCCACCATCGCCGTGCTCTGGGGCGAACTGGCCGAGGTACTCAACGAAGGCGGCTACCGCTACCTGATGGGCTGCGCCAGCATCTCCATGCAGGACGGCGGCATCCAGGCGCATGCCGTGATGCAGCGTCTGCGCGAACGTTACCTGTGCACCGAACACCTGCGTGCCGAGCCCAAACATCCCCTGCCGCAACTGGATCTGCCGGGCAACGTCATCGCCGAGATGCCACCACTGCTCAAGGCCTACATGCGCCTGGGCGCGAAAATCTGCGGCGAGCCCTGCTGGGACCGCGACTTCCAGGTGGCCGACGTGTTCATCCTGCTCAAGCGCGACGAGCTGTGCCCGCGTTACGCCCGGCACTTCAAGGCGGCAGTCTGACAGCTACACTTGCATCCCCTGCGCCGGCCCTGTAGACAGAGGCCGGCTTTTTTCATCTGGAGTCCCGCATGACCCGACTGCGTCTGTCCCTGCGCCTCTTTCATCTGGCTCTGGTAATCGCCTTCGGTACCTTGCTGGCCGGCATCGTCAGCCTGTTCGAGCGGGTGGTTCGGCATGACCTGATGCCGCTGCGCCAACGTCTGACGCGCTGGTTCCTGGCGCGCCTGGGCGGCGCCCTGCCGTTTCGCGTGCGGGTCGAGGGCGAGCTGCCGACGCAGCCGATGCTGTGGGTCAGCAACCATGTGTCATGGACCGACATTCCGCTGTTGGGCGCCCTGCAGCCGCTGTCCTTCCTGTCCAAGGCGGAGGTGCGCGACTGGCCGGTCGCCGGCTGGCTGGCACACAAGGCCGGCACGCAGTTCATCCGCCGCGGTGCGGGCGACAGCAGCCAGGTCGGCCAGCAGCTCACCCGCCATCTGCAACAGGGTCATCACCTGCTGATATTCCCCGAAGGCACTACCACCGACGGCCTCGCGCTGCGCACTTTCCACGGCCGCCTGCTGAGCAGCGCCATCGACAGCGGCGTGGCTGTACAACCCGTCGCCATCCGCTATCTGCGCGACGGCCAGCCCTGCCCCGTGGCACCCTTTATTGGCGACGACGACATGCTCTCGCACCTGCTGCGCCTGCTCTCGAGCTCAGCCTGTGAAGTGGAGATCCGCCTGCTCGCGCCGATTCCCAGCGAATCACGCAGCCGCAACGAACTGGCCCGGCACAGCCAGGCCATCATCGCCAGCGCCCTGCTGCTGAATGCAGCCGAGCAGGAGCAGGCCGAGGCGGCCTGAGCGCACTCAGTCAGCCGGCGGCACGATCAAGGCGTCGCTGTCGATCGACGCCAGCAGTTGGCTGGCCACGCTGCCGAGGAAGAAGCGCGAAACGCCTTCACGGGCGTGGGTGCCCAGGACCAGGAGGTCCGCTCCGGAGTGGCGCAAGGCCTCGCCAATCACCCCTTCCGGTGAGCCGATCTGCACCAGCAAACGCTCGTGACCCAGCTTCGCGCCGACTGCATCGAGGCGCTCCACCAGTTGCTGACGCAGCAGCTCGCGCTGGTTCTCCAGCACCTCGGCGCTGATGCCGGCCTCCATCATCGCGCCCGCCGCCACCGGCTCGACCGCACTGGCCACATGCAGGTTGTCCAGGCTCGCCAGGCCCAGCTCACGCGCCCGGTTCAGAGCCTGTTGCGACGTACGCGACAGGTCCATCGCCAGCAGCGCATGACGATACTCGTGGGTCACCGGGCCATTGACCCGCAGCACCGGCAGATGGCTGCTGCGCACCACGCGTTCGAGCGTGGTGCCGACGAAGAAGTCGCGCAGCGCCGACTTGCGATGCGCGCCCACCACCAGTAGATCGGCGCCCATGCCCTGCGCGCTCTCGACGATCACCGCCGCGGCCTCGCCAGTGCCCACGATCACCCGCGGAACGCTGCCGGCCTGCTCGCCCAGGCGTTCAGCCTGCGCCTGCAAGAGCGTCTCGGCTTGTTGCACCTGACGCTGCACGTGCGCGGCCGGCGCATCGTCATCGATCACATGCAGAAGACTCCACTCACCGCCACCCTGACGGCGGATCAGTTGCACGGCGCGCTGCACCGCATGCGCCGAACGCTCGGACAGGTCGGTCGCTACCAGAATCTTGATCATCTCGTTTCCTCCATGGGTTTAACACCGCGTTACATTCAAGCGCCTCTCGACTCCGTACTCCTTGATGCAGGTCAGGCCCGACGCGGTAAAGCGGACTAGGGTAATCAGGACTGCTCACTGCCCGCCGGATGGCGGCCGACAAGCGCAGCCCGGCCCAAACAAGGAGACGCGCCGCATGGGCAATGCCCCCTCACAACATAGTGACCACACCTGGCACGGTTTGACTGCACAACAAGCGCTCGATGCCCAGCACAGCAGCGCCAGCGGTCTCAGCCAGGACGAAGCCGAACTGCGCCTGCAACGCCACGGCCCCAATCGTCTGCCACCGCCGAAACGGCGCGGCCCGTTGCTGCGCCTGCTGTACCAGTTCCACAACGTGCTGCTGTACATGATGATGGCTGCCGCCCTGGTCACCGCCCTGCTCGGCCACTGGGTCGATACCGGGGTGATCCTCGCTGCGGTGCTGATCAACGTGGTGATCGGCTTTATCCAGGAAGGCAAGGCGGAGAATGCCCTCGACGCCATCCGCAACCTGCTGTCGCCGCACGCCCTGGTCATGCGTGGCGGCGAACGCCGGGAGATCGACGCCGATCAACTGGTGCCCGGCGACATCGTCCTGCTCGCCTCCGGCGACAAGGTGCCGGCCGACCTGCGCCTGATCAGCGTGAAGAACCTGCTGGTGGAAGAAGCGGCGCTGACCGGCGAATCGCTACCGGTGGAAAAATCCCTGGCCCGTTGTCAGGCCGATGCGGCGCTGGGCGACCGGCGCTGCATGGCCTATTCCGGCACCCTGGTGGCCAGCGGTCAGGCCAGCGGCGTGGTGGTGGCCACTGGCGCGAGCACCGAGTTGGGCCGCATCGGTGCCATGCTGCAACAGGTGCAGGCGATGACCACGCCGCTGCTGCGGCAGATCGAGCAGTTCAGCCGCTGGCTGGCACTGGCCATCCTGATCTTCGCCATGGCTACCTTCGCCCTCGGCACCTTCTGGCACGGCCAGGACCCGGCCGAGATGTTCATGATGGTGGTGGCGCTGACCGCTGCCGCCATCCCCGAAGGCCTGCCGGCGCTGATGACGGTGATTCTCGCCCTCGGCGTGCAGCGCATGGCCGGGCGCAACGCCATCGTGCGGCGTCTGCCAGCGGTGGAAACCCTCGGTTCGGTGACGGTGATCTGCTCGGACAAGACCGGCACCCTGACGCGCAACGAAATGACCGTGCAGCGCCTGGTCACCGCCAGCCGTGTGCTAGACGTCAGCGGCGTCGGCTATGCCCCGACGGGCGCCTTCCATCTCGATGGTGCACTGCTGGAGCCGGATGCCGCGTTACTGGAAATCGCCCGCGCCGCCACCCTGTGCAACGACGCCCAGTTGCAGCAGGACGCGGCAGGTAGCTGGCGCCTGCAGGGCGACCCCACCGAGGGCGCGCTGCACACCCTGGCGTTGAAGGCCGGGCTGGACACCCCGACGCTGAACCTGCAGTTGCCGCGTAGCGATACCATCCCCTTCGAGTCCGAGCACCGCTTCATGGCCAGTCTGCACCATGACCACCAGGGGCATGGCGTGATCTACCTCAAGGGCGCGCCTGAGCGCCTGCTGGAGATGTGCAGCGGCCAGCGCGATGCCGGCGGCGGCGTGCAACCGCTGGACGCCGACTACTGGCGGCGCCAGGCCACCGATCTGGCGGCCCGCGGCCTGCGCCTGCTGGCCATCGCCAGCCGCACGGTGAGCGCCGAGCAGCGCAGCCTGAGCTTCGCCGACGTGGAGCAGGACATGTGCCTGCTGGCCCTGGTCGGCATCATCGACCCACCGCGCGAGGAAGCCATCGCCGCCGTCGCCGAATGCCAGCGCGCCGGCATCCGGGTGAAGATGATCACCGGCGACCACGCCGAAACCGCGCGCGCCATCGGCGCCCAGCTGGGTATCGGTGTCGGCCTGCCGGCGCTGACCGGCGCGGAGCTGGAACTGCTCGACGAGCGCCGTCTGCGCGAGGTGCTGCCCGGCGTCGAGGTGTTCGCCCGCGCCAGCCCCGAGCACAAGCTGCGCCTGGTGCAGGCGCTGCAGGGCTGCGGCGAGGTGGTGGCGATGACCGGCGACGGAGTCAACGACGCGCCGGCGCTCAAATGCGCCGACGTCGGTGTCGCCATGGGCCACAAGGGCACCGAGGCGGCCAAGGAAGCCGCCGCCATGGTGCTCACCGACGACAACTTCGCCACCATCAGCAATGCCGTGCGCGAAGGCCGGGCGATCTACGACAACATCCGCAAGTCGATCCTGTTCATGCTGCCCACCAATGGCGGCCAGGTGCTGATCGTGATCGCCGCCATCCTGTTGCAACTGGCGCTGCCGCTGACGCCGGCCCAGGTGCTCTGGATCAACATGGTCACCTCCTGCACCCTGGGCCTGGCGCTGATCGCCGAGCCGGCCGAGGCCGGCCTGATGCAGCGGCCGCCGCGCCCGCCGGGCGCCCCGCTGCTCGATGCGCTGCTGGCCTGGCGCCTGCTGCTGGTGGCGGTGCTGATGGCCAGCGGCGGTCTGGGCCTGTTCCTCTGGGAGCTGCAGCGCGGCACCAGCCTGGAGACGGCCCGCACCATGGCAGTCAATACCGTGGTCCTGGGGCAGATGGCCTATCTGTTCAGCAGCCGCCGGCTGTTCGCCTCGGTGCTCAATCGCAGCGGGCTGCTCGGCAATCCCTGGGTCCTGGTAGCGGTGCTGGTCTGCGCCGGCCTGCAGCTGCTCTTCACCTACAGCGCGCCCATGCAGCAACTGTTCGGCTCGGCGCCGCTGGATGCCGGCGAATGGCTGAAGGCGCTGGCGGCCGGGATGCTGGTGCTGCTGGGCGCGGAGCTGGAGAAGTACTTCATCCGTCGTTTGCGCCGACAGCCGGCCCACCCGGACTGAGCGCTGGTGATCGACGACGCGGCGGCGTAGGCTTTGCTTGCGCGCGACCGCGCGCTCAAGGAC
>OGCL01002375.1_pt1 | contig 13300 bp, 13 predicted proteins | sample 1570041 | NCBI WGS metagenome assembly OGCL01 (sample SAMN06266162, study PRJEB24511) | hot springs metagenome | isolation source: Hot spring water | place: South Africa: Limpopo | collected 2015-06-22 | reverse complement strand
ACGAAGGCGCGGTCGAGCTTGATGCGCTGAATGGGTAGGGTCTTGAGATAGGCCAAAGAGGAGTAGCCGGTACCGAAATCGTCCACAGCCCAGCTCACCCCCGCCTCGCGCAGTCGGTTCATCTGCTCGATGCAACGCGCCGGATCGCGCATGGCGACCGACTCGGTCAGCTCAAGCTCCAGCGTACCGGGCGGAAGGCCATAGGTCTGGAGGTGCGCGCTCAGGCGCTCCGGCAGGGCCACATCGTGCAACTCGTCTGCGGAGAGGTTGATGGCAATGCGCAGGTGCTTGCCCCCCGCATCCGCCCAGGTACGCCAGTGTCGGCAAGCCTCACGGGCCACCCAGTCCCCGATGTGACGGATCAAGCCTGTCTGCTCCGCCAACGGGATGAACTGGTCGGGCGGCACGGCCTCGCCTGCGCTGGTTGTCCACCGAATGAGGGCCTCAAATCCGAGCAATACACCTCCGCATGCAGCGAACTGCGGTTGAAACCGCAAGCTGAACTCCTGCTGCGGCAACGCCAGCCTGAGCTTGCTTTCCAGTGCAAAACGCTGCGCGCTCAGCGCATGCAGCTCGGGCCGGAAGGTCACCACGGCCCCCCTGACCGACGGCCTTGGCGGCGTGGAGGGCGGCGTCGGCGTGGCGCATCAGCTCGGCTGCGCTCCCGCCGTGGTCCGGGTACAGGGACAGTCCAATCGATGCGGTGACATGGAGGTCGTGGTCGTGCACGCGCATGGGCTCGGCCAGCGCAGCGAGCATCTTGGCCGCCAGGGGCGCCACAACGGTCTCGTCATGCAGCTCGACAAGCAACACCACGAACTCGTCTCCGCCCAGCCTCGCTACAAGGTCGTCGCTTCGCACAGCCGCCTTCAGGCGCTGCGCAATCAGCTTGAGCACCTCATCGCCAGCCGAATGGCCCAACGAGTCATTGATGGTCTTGAACCGGTCAAGGTCTATGAACAGCAATGCCATGCCTGGGCCGCCGTCCGACCGGCGGCTCAGGCGCTGACGCAGCACGGACTGCAGCTGCTCCCGATTCGCCAGCCCAGTCAAGGTGTCATGCCACGACAGATAGTCAATGCGATCCTGGGCAAGCCGACCGTCGGTGACGTCGCAGACGAGCGCGCTCAATCTGAGCGTGGCGTCACGGCGGTCCAGGTAGCCGCGTTCTCGCAGCCACTTCGTCCGGCCGCTCGCTTCGCGCACGCGGTACTCGATTTCGTAAGGGCCGCGCTCGACCTCACGATACGCCGCCTGCAAGGTGCCACGGTCTTGCGGCTCGACCCGCGCAATGTGCGCGTCCAGATGGCGGGGCAGCTCGTCGGCGCCTCCGCCCAGTATGGCCTCGGCCCCCGGCGTCCAGTGCATGACATGCTCGGACAGCGCATACTCGAAGCCCGCCATGCGGGCGAGACTCAGGGCCTCGCGCATGCGGCGCTCGCCCGCCTCCAGCGCTTCGCGGGCGCGACGCTGGGCCGTGACATCTGCCTGCACGGCAACGAAATGACAAACCTCGCCGTCGGCGCCACGAACCGGCTGGATATTTAACTGAACCCAGTAAGGGCGACCGTCTTTCCGATAATTAATCAGCTCCACCTGCTCAACGGGCTCGCCCGCGCGGACCTTGTCCCGGATGAGATTCAAGGTCGTTCTGCAGGTGAGCGGGCCATGCAGAAACTCGCCGGGTTGGCGCCCCACTACTTCCGAAAGCGCCCAGCCTGTGACCACGGTGTAGGCGGGGTTGACATACTCGATGCGCCGATACCGATCGGTGATGACCACCATGTTATGGGTGTGCTCCACCACCAGCCGGTACTTCGCTGCGTGGCAGCCGGCACCGCAGGCCGCTGCCGTGTCGTCGATCGGAAGCTCCACCTCTCCCCCCTTGTGCGCTTTGTCAGGACGCATCTCGCCGACCAGAAACCAACAGCCTCGCGCCGGTTTCGTCATTTGTACACGTATTGTACTTGTACAAAACGCGTATAACCGAAAAAAAACGGGGGCTTGCCACCCCGTTTCGGGGTTTGGGCGCAAACTTGGTCTTGCTGACTCCTACGACGACGGCGATTTCCTGAGGCGAGCATTTCCCTTCAGCATGGTCATTGCAATTGCTTCGCACCCCAGAGAGCGCCAACCCCTGCTGAATATGCGTGCCCTGGCGCCCCGGCCCTCGGCACTTGTCCACCATGCCCCGCACCCACAACAAGCGCCGCGTTACGCCGGAAGAACGTGATCAGTTCAGGGCCCAGCTGATTGACATTGCGCGCCGTATTTTCCTGGCCGAGGGTTACGGCGCGGTGACCATCCGCCGCGTGGCAGCAGAGGCGGGCGTCACGCCCATGGCGTTTTACTGGTACTTTGAAAGCAAGGACGCCTTGCTGACCGTCATCTGGGACGAGTTCATCAAGGACTCCGCTGAAGCGTGTGCGCGCGCCGCCGATGCCACCGGACCCGCGTCCGCGAAGGTGCTTGCATATTTCGCGACATTTCTCGATTACTGGCTGGCGCGGCGTGACCGCTTCCGTTTCATTTTCCTGAGCGATTCGCATACCGTCGACTACACGAGCCTGCGAAAGCAGTTGTTTGCGATGCCCGGCGTGAAGCAGCATTTTTCGCAATATGACGCCCTGCTGGCGCCGCTGTTCCATGGGCGCCCCGATATGACGCAACGGGTGGAACAACTGCGCACCTTGTCGATGTACCGCGTGTTCGGCTTCTTGTATTGCACGGTGGGCATCTACGACTACGACGCTGTGGAAACACGGCGCTTGCGCCAATTGGTCACGGACGAAATGGGGCGCTGCCTCGATCACTGGTGCACACACTGAGACCGGGGGATCACATCGTCACCCGTTGGACATGATCTTGGCGGATAATGCCCGGCTCATGAACCCCGTCGATTTGCTGGAAGCCCTCTCTGCCGCGGACGCGCCCCAGTCACCTGCCAAGGTGCGCTGGAAGCCCAACGTCACCGTGGCGGCGCTGATCGAGCATGACGGCCGCTTCCTGCTGGTCGAGGAAGACACCTCGGATGGCCTGCTGCTGAACAACCCGGCAGGCCACCTGGACCTGGGTGAATCGCCCATCCAGGGCGTGATCCGCGAGACACTCGAGGAAACCGCGCGCACGTTCGAGCCCCAAGGTTTTGTGGGCATGTTCATGTCGCGCTTCCGCCGCACGCGTACCGGCGAAGACGTCACCTACCTGCGGCTGGCTTTTTACGGCACCGTGTCGGAGGCCGACGCCAGCCTGCAGCTCGACGAGGGGATCGTGCGCACCGTGTGGATGACGCCGGACGAGATCCGTGCCTGCCCTGAGCGCCACCGCAGCCCGCTGGTGCTGGAATGTGTCGAGCGCTATCTGGCTGGCGAGCGCTACCCGCTGTCGCTGCTCACGGTGCACGACAGCGTGTTCTCCGCGCCCAACTTCAACCGCGCCGCCTGAGTCGGCCCCGACCGGCTCGCCGGTCAGCCCTTGCCGTGCATCCCACCATGTCTCAGCCCCTCCACCGCGTCGTTGTAGGCCTGAGCGGCGGCGTGGATTCGGCCGTCTCGGCCTGGCTGCTGAAACAGCAGGGCCACGAGGTCATCGGCATCTTCATGAAGAACTGGGAAGATGACGACGACAGCGAGTATTGCTCGTCGCGTCAGGATTTTCTGGATGCCGCGTCGGTCGCCGACGTGATCGGCATCGAGATCGAGCACGTGAATTTCGCAGCCGACTACAAGGACCGCGTGTTCGCCGAGTTCCTGCGCGAGTACCAGGCCGGCCGCACGCCCAACCCCGATGTGCTGTGCAACGCCGAGATCAAGTTCAAGGCCTTTCTGGACCACGCGATGCGCCTGGGCGCAGAGAAGATCGCCACCGGGCATTACGCGCGGGTGCGCGGCGTGGCCGACGCCTCGTTCGATGGCGGTGAGCGCTTCGAGCTGCTTAAGGGGCTGGACCCGCTGAAGGACCAGAGTTACTTCCTGCACCGGCTGAACCAGGCGCAGCTGAGCAAGACGATGTTCCCGGTGGGCGAGTTGCCCAAGACCGAGGTGCGCCGCATTGCCGACGAGATCCGGCTACCCAATGCGAAGAAGAAGGACTCGACCGGCATCTGCTTCATTGGCGAGCGGCCGTTCCGCGAGTTCCTCAACCGCTACCTGAGCAACACCCCCGGCCCCATCAAGGACGATCGTGGCCGTAAGCTGGGCGAGCACGTCGGCCTGAGCTTCTACACGCTGGGCCAGCGCAAGGGCATCGGCATCGGTGGCGTGAAGGACAAGGGCGCTTCCCGTGGCGGCGGCGAGCACGAACCCTGGTTTGTCGCGCGCAAGGACATGACCACCAACACGCTGTATGTGGTGCAGGGGCACGACCACCCCTGGCTGCAGCAGCACACGCTAATGGCCGACGATTTGAGCTGGGTGGATGGGCGCGGGCCGACGCTGGCACAGGCAGGCGTCGGCGCCAAGACGCGCTATCGCCAGGCCGATGCGCCCTGCGAGGTGACGGCGGTGGATGCCAGGACCTTGCAGCTGCGCTTTCCGCAGGCGCAATGGGCGGTTACGCCCGGGCAATCGGCCGTGCTGTACCAGGGCGAGGTGTGCCTGGGCGGGGGCGTGATCGCGTCGGCGGCGTGATGCAAACGGGCACACTGCGCATGGATCACCCAGCGGACGACTGCGCCCCCATCGTCATCCTCGACACGAACGCCCTGCTCGACTGGCGCGTCTTCAAAGACCCCGCCGCCCAGCCCATTGTCGACGGCATCCTCAGCGGCGCGCTGCGTTGGCTCGCCTGCCCCTCGATGGAGCAGGAGTGGCACCAGGTCTGGTCGCGCAGTTACTTCCGCGACTGGCAGCCCGACCCGATGTTGACGCTGACGGTGTTCCAGCACGCGACCTTCGTGGACGAGCCGCCACGTTGCGGCTTGCGCTGCAAGGATCCTGATGACCAGGTCTTCATCGACCTGGCCATCCACGTGGGCGCACGCTGGCTGTTCAGCAAGGATGCGGCGCTGCTCAAGCTCGGCCGGCGCGCGCAGCGCCTGCATGGGGTGCAGGTGCTGCCGCTGGCCACCTGGGCCGGCACGCCCCCGCGGGATGCGGCATGATCGGCCCATGGCTGCACACACCCCTGACCCCATGAACGGGCGACGCGCCTGGCTGCGGATGGCGCCCTGGTGGCTCGCCGGCAGCGGCATCGCCTTGCTGACCGCCTGCGCCAGCGTGCTTGGCCCGCGTACGGTCGAGATCAGCCAGGCCGAGTTGCTGGACAAGCTCTCGAAGCAGTTTCCCGCCACACAGCGCCTGATGAACGTGCTGGATGTTCAGGCGCTGGCGCCCCGGCTCACGCTGCACCCCGACACCAACCGCGTGACGGCGGCCATCCCGCTGGTGGCCAAGGACCTGTTGCGCAGCCAGGAGCACAAGGGCGAGGTGGCGCTGAGCTTCGGGCTGCGCTTTGAGCCTCAGGACATGACCATCCGGCTCAAGCAGCCGAAGGTGGAATCGGCCCGCATCGCCGGGCTGCCGGCCACGCTGGAGCGGGGCCTCACCCGCACCGCGGCCTGGCTGGCCGAAGAGCGGCTGGACAACCAGATCGTGCACCGCTTCAAGCCGGAAGACCTGCGCCGGGCCGACCGCATGGGCTATGTGGTGCACGACCTGCGTGTCACGGCCCAGGGCCTGGCGGTCGACCTGCGCCCACGCTGATCGAAACTTGTGGACAATGCGGTTTCTCCGCGTTTTCCCTGATCGAGCATCGGCATGAGCATCTTCACTGGCGACAACCGCAAGGCCTGGGCGCAGGCCTTCATCTCGGGCATCCCTTACGCGTCGGCGTCGGGCATGCGGCTGGAAGACGTCAGCGAAGGCCGCTGCAGCCTGCTTCTGCCCGCGCGCGCCACGTGGACCGGTGACAGCGAACGCAAGCTGATCCACCCCGGCTGCCTGAGCGTGCTGGCCGACACGGCCTGCGGTGTGGCCGTCGGCTGCGCGATGGAAGAACTCGAGCCTTACGCCACGCTTGACCTGCGCATGGATTACCTGCGCCCGCCGGTGGCCGAAACCGACCTGATCTGCACGGCCGAATGCCATCGGCTGTCGCGCAGCGTCGCCTTTGTGCGCGGCGAGCTGCACCAGCCCGGTCAGAGCGAGCCGGTCGCCACCGTCCACGCCACCTTCATGCGCGCCACAGCCAACACGCGCCGCAAGGATGCGGGCACCGCGTCGCGCCAGCCCACACCGTCAGAGGCCGCCTCGGCACTCATCGCACCGGCCAGTGTGGAGTCGAGCAAGGTGTTCGTGTCGACGCCCGACGCCACCCCCGAAACCCTGGCGCTGCCACCGGGCCGCTCGCCATATGTGGACTTTCTGAACATCCACCAGCAGACGCAGGTGGACGCGGGCCCGGTGTTCCGCATGCCCTTCAAGCCCGAGCTGATCGGCAACCCGGTGCTGCCAGCGCTGCACGGCGGCATCTTGGCCGGCTTCGGCGAAACGGCCATGATCCTGCACCTGGTGCAGACCAACCCGGGCATCACGGGCGTGCCGCGCGGCGTGGACTTCGCGATCGCCTACATGCGCTCGGCCAAGCCGGTGGACACCTTTGCACAGTGCACCACGGTGCGCCAGGGCAACCGCGTGGCGCTGGTGATGGTGTCGCTGTGGCAGGACGACCCGTGCAAGCCGGTGGTGCAGGCCCGCGGTCACTTCCTGATGCCGCGCGACGACGCCTGAAGGGCCTCGCCAAGCGAGGGGCGGGCTCAGTAGCCCGCCATGCGGGCCGTCACCACGCGGTTCATGAAGCTGGGCGACAGCTTGGAGAGCAGTGCAAACAATTTGGTCTGCCAGCCGACATGGGTGTGCACGGGCATGCGCGCGGCCGCCATGTTGGCCAGCCGCCAGACCGCCTCGGCCACGTCCTCGGGGCCCAGTCTCACGCCCAGGGTCTGCACCGTTTTCATGCGGCTGACCTCGTCGGCCACCATGGCGGTGTTGACGAACAGCGGCAGCACGTCGACCACACGCACACCATGGCGCTGCCACTCGATGTCCAGCGCCTCGGTCAGGCTGCGTACGGCGGCCTTGGTGGCCGAGTAGCTGGCCAGTTCGGGCTGGCCGTACAAGGCCGAGGCCGAGCACATGTTGATCACGCGACTGCCTGGCGTGCGGCGCAGGTACAGCGCCGCGGCATGACACCCATTGACCACGCCCTTGAGGTTGATGTCGATAAGGCGGTGGTGGCGTGCCAGATCGGCCGCCTCGAATGGGCTGGTCACGGCGATGCCCGCGTTGTTGAGCAGCACATCCAACCGCCCGCCCGCCGCATCGGTGAAGCGGCGCAGGGCCGCATCCCAGTCCTCGGGCTGCGTCACATCCAACCGGCCCGCCACCGTTGCGGCGCCGCCGAGGCCGCGCTGCACGGCCAGCACCCCCGCTTCGTCGATGTCCCACAGGCCCACGAACCAGCCCTGGGCTGCAAACCGCTCGGCCACCGCGCGGCCGATGCCGGCGGCAGCACCGGTCACGAAAAGGGCGGGCGCTTGAGCAGGGTGCATGGGTCAACTCCAAAAGCGGCTGAGTGTGGTCAGGGGCCACCGCGTCGTCTTGACCGCAGCAGCCAGCATTTTGACATCACGCGCCAACACCCCGCATCCGGACGAACGACTGCACCGCGCGCTGACGCAGCCACTGGCGCACCTGCTCCCGCCCTGCCGCGTCCAGGTGCAGGCCGAGCTTGGTGCGGCGCCACAGCACGTCGTCGCCAGTCTGTGCCCACTCGTGCTCGACCAGGTGAAGGAGTTCCCGCTCGAACACCCCGGGGGCCACCTCGGCGCCCAGGTCAGCGCGCGTGCTCGCGCCCTCCAGCAGCCGCGGAACCTCGCTGCCATAGGTGCGCGCCCAGCGCTGCAGCAGCTCGACTTCCATCCACGGGTAACGGGTCAGCAACCAGCCCAGGTACTGGCTCAGCGCCTGGCCGGGCTGCAGGGGCTCGCACATCACACCCGCGAGGTCACCACCGGGCAAGGTCGCATCGGCCGTCCACGCGCGGCGGGGCTCGCCCAACAGCGCCCCGACCTGATGGGCGGCCTGCTCGGCCAACACGCGGAAGGTGGTGAGCTTGCCGCCCCACACAGTGAGCCACGGCGCGGGTTCGGCGCGGGCCTGCAGCAGGTAGTCACGCGTCACCGCGGCTGCGTTGCCGCTGGCATCGTCCAGCAGCGGGCGCACGCCCGCGTACGACCACACCACGTCAGCGGGCTGGATCGGCCGCGCAAGGTAGCGCCCCAGTTCGCGACACAGATAGGCCACTTCGTCGCCATCGATGGCCACCCGAGCCGGGTCATCGCGCCATTCGACATCGGTGGTGCCCACCAGCGTGTAGTGCGTCTCGTAGGGGATGGCGAAAATGATGCGCCGGTCCTGTCCCTGGAAGATGTAGGCGTGGTCATGGTCGAACAGCCGGGGCACGACGATGTGGCTGCCCTTGACCAGGCGCAGGCGTCCCGGGTTGCCCACGCCGCCCTGGCCACCCTGTCCGTGATTGCCCGGCGTCTGCACCCGCATCACCTGGCGCAGCAGGTGTTCCGCCCAGGGGCCCGCCGCATTGACCACGCTGCGCGCGCGTACGCTCACGCGCCGCACCGTGTCACCCGTGTGCGCGTCGCGGCTGAGCAGTTCGGCGCGCCAGCCATGGCCTTCGGCCGTGATGTGTGCACAGCGGGTGCGCGTCAGCACCTGGGCGCCCCGCTGCACCGCGTCGCGCGCGCAGAGCACGACCAGGCGGGCGTCGTCCACCCAGCCATCCGAGTAAACGAAGCCCTTGCGCCAGCCCGGCTGCAGCGGCCCCCCCAGCGGGCTGCGGTCCAGCGCCACGGCGTGGCTGCCTGGCAGAAACTCGCGCCGCGCGAGGTGGTCGTACAGCCACAGGCCCGCGCGGATCATCCAGGCCGGGCGCATGCTGGCGTCGTGAGGCAACACGAAGCGCAAGGGCCACATGATGTGCGGCGCCGAGCGCAGCAGCAGCTCGCGCTCCATCAGGGCCTTGCGAACCAGACCGAACTCGCCATACTCCAGGTAACGCAGCCCCCCGTGGATGAGCTTCGTCGATGCCGACGAGGTGTGGCTGGCGAGGTCGTCCTGCTCGCACAACAGCACGCGCCAGCCTCGGCCGGCGAGGTCACGCGCGATGCCGACGCCGTTGATGCCACCGCCCACCACCAGCACGTCGACGGTGTGGTCCGCAGGGGCAGAGACGGTGGAGGATGGGGTCGGAGACAAGGCAAACTCCCGAAAAGTGACAGAAACGCGCAAATGACAGCGCGAAGCGTATCGTATTTGATCGTTTCTTTTCGTTTTTGTCTTTGTTTTTTCGTATAACCTGCGAACTTGTCCGCGAACCAAGGCCTCACGAGGGCCACCACAGGAGACATCGCCCATGCCCGCCGCTTCCAGCTGGAGCCCCAACCCACGCCAACAGGCCCTGCTTGACGAGGTCAAGACCCGGGGCGCCGTGTCCGTGGAGCGGCTGGCCCAGCGCCTGAACGTGACGATGCAGACGGTGCGGCGGGATGTCCAGCGCCTGGCCGACGCGGGGCTGCTGCAGCGCTTCCACGGCGGCGTGAGCCTGCCGCGCGAGATGCCGCTGGGTGGCGCCTGGAAAGAACGTCAGGCCCTGCGTGCCGACGCGAAGGCGCGCATTGCCCAGTCCGTGGCAGCCGCCATTCCCGCGGGCAGCAGCCTGATGCTGGGCATCGGCACCACGGTCGAAGCCGTGGCACGCGCCCTGCTCGACAAGCCTGGCCTGACGGTGGTCACCCACAACCTGCACGTCGCCAACCTGCTGAGCGAACACCGCGAGTGCAAGGTGCACATCGCCGGCGGCGTGCTCCGCGGGCGCGACAGCGCGCTCGAGGGCGAGAGCACCGTGTCCTTCCTGTCCCAGTTCCGGGTGGACTACGCCATCATCAGCACGCTGGGTGTGGACCCCGACGGCACGATGCGCGACCGCGATCTGCGCGAGCTGCCAGTCGTGCAGACCCTGATGAAGCAGGCGCGCGAATGCTGGCTGGTGGCCGATGTCAGCAAGTTCGGCGAAGCCGCGCTGGCCAAGGTCGCCCATCTGCGCGACATGCGCCGCGTGTTCACCGAAGCCCTGCCCCCGGCCCCGTTCCCGCAGATGATGCAGGAATGGGGTGTGGGCCTGACCATCGCGTCCTGACGCCTGTGCATCACCATGAGCTACCTGCTCGCCCTCGACCAGGGCACCTCCAGTTCCCGCAGCATCGTGTTCGACGCGCAAGGCCGCATCCTGGCCAGCGCGCAGCTGGAGATCCGCCAGCACTACCCCCAACCCGGCTGGGTCGAGCACGACCCGCTGGAGCTGTGGGCCACCCAGCGCGACACCGCAGCGCAGGCGCTGGCGCAGTTGTGCGCCCAGGGCCATGACCTGGCCCAGCTGCGCGGCATTGGCATCACCAACCAGCGTGAGACGGTCGTGCTGTGGCGGCGGGACACGGGCCAGCCCGTGGCGCGGGCCATCGTCTGGCAGGACCGCCGCACCGAGACACGCTGCGCGCAGATGCGTGAGGCCGGCCTGGGCGAGCAGATCCGCCGCAAGACCGGGCTGGTGATCGACCCCTACTTTTCAGGCACCAAGCTGGCCTGGTTGCTCGACCATGTTGACGGCGCCCGCACCGCGGCCGAGCGGGGCGAACTCGCCTTCGGCACGGTCGACAGCTGGCTGCTGTGGCAGCTGACGGGCGGGCGCGTGCACGCCACCGATGTCAGCAATGCGTCGCGCACGCTGCTGTTCAACATCCACACCCAACAGTGGGACGACGAATTGCTCGCGCTGCTCAACGTGCCTCGCAGCGTCCTGCCTGAGGTGCAGCCTTCCAGCCATGTGTTCGGCGAGGTGCCGCCCGCGGTGTGGGGCGACAGCCCGGACGGCGTGCCCGTGCTGCCGGTGGGCGGCATCGCGGGTGACCAGCAGGCCGCGCTGTTCGGGCAGGCCGGCTTCGAAGCGGGCCTGGCAAAGAACACCTATGGCACGGGCTGCTTCATGTTGATGCACACCGGTCAACAGGCGCGCGAGTCGGCCAACGGCCTGCTGGCCACGGCAGCCGCGCAGGTGGGCGCGCAACCCGCCTACGCCATGGAAGGCAGCGTGTTCATCGGCGGCGCCGTGGTGCAGTGGCTGCGCGACGGGTTGCAGGCCATCCGCGCAGCCAGCGAGGTGCAGACGCTGGCCGAAAGCGTGCCCGATTCGGGCGGCGTGGTGTTCGTGCCGGCCTTCACCGGCCTGGGTGCGCCCTACTGGCACAGCGAGGCGCGCGGCGCCATCCTGGGCCTGACCCGGGGCAGCACGGTGGCCCACATCGCCCGCGCGGCACTGGAATCCGTCGCCTTCCAGAGCGCAGCACTGCTGCAGGCCATGAGCCGTGACGCCGAAGCCGCGGGCGGCCGTGCGGTCAGCGAGTTGCGCGTGGATGGCGGCGCCTGCGTCAACAACCTGCTGATGCAGTTCCAGGCCGACCTGCTGGGCATTCCTGTCGTGCGGCCCAAGGTGGTCGAGACCACGGCGCTGGGCGCGGCCTATCTGGCCGGGCTGGCGACCGGCGTCTACCCCGACACCACGGCCATTGCCCGTCTGTGGCAGGCCGACCGCACCTTCTACCCCACGCTGTCGCGCGAGCGCGCGGCCGAGCGCATGGCCGAATGGGAGCGCGCGGTGCGGCAGGCCTGCACCCACTGAGCGAGGCCATCGATGTCTGCCCGGATCGGCACCCTGCAAGGGGTGCGCCGCAAGGTGGTGCACGCCACGCTCTATGAAGCCATTGCCGTGGCGGTGGTCACCGTGGCGGTCATGCTGTTCACCGACAAGGGGCTGGCCCACGCGGGCAGCCTGGCCCTGGCCACCTCAGTGGCGGCCGTGAGCTGGAACATGGTCTTCAATGCGCTGTTCGAAGCGTGGGAGCGACGCCAGGCCGACCGGACGCGCACGGTCCGTCGCCGCGTGGCGCATGCCATCGGTTTCGAAGGCGGCCTGGTGCTGCTGACGGTGCCCTTGATCGCCTGGTGGCTGGACATGAGCTGGTGGGCCGCGCTGGTGGCCGACATCGGCCTGGTCGTGTTCTTTTTGTTCTACACCTTCTGCTTCAACTGGGTGTTCGACCACGTGTTTGGCCTGCCGGCCAGCGCCGCCCCTTCGCCCTGAACCAGGCGTTTTCACGGAGGGGGGCTGTCGCCCAAACCGCCCGGGCTGTCGCGCAGACTGCCGCGCCTGCCGGCGCCGGCCGCTAGCATCGGTACTTTGCCGTACCGCTCGCTCATCCTCCCATGCCCGCACCGTTGACGCCATCGTTCGAGATCCAAGGACCGGATGGGCACCTTGCCGTCCGGCAGTGGGGCCAGCCCGGCCGCCCGGTGGTGTTGTGCGTGCATGGCTACCCCGACAACAGCAGCAAGTGGGAGGCCGTGGCCGACTTGCTCGCGCGCGACTTCCACGTCGTGGCGTACGACGTGCGTGGCGCTGGCCAATCGTTCAAGCCCGGTCGCACGGATGCCTACGCGCTGCCCCGGCTCACCGAAGATTTTCGGGCGGTGATCGACGCGGTCAGCCCGCATGCACCCGTCCATCTGGTCGGACACGATTGGGGCTCGGTGCAATGCTGGGAGTTCGTGACAGACCCGAGCCTGAAAGGGCGCATTGCGTCGTACACCTCGTGCTCGGGTCCCTGCCTGGACCACGTCGGCCACTGGATGCGCGACCGCTTGCGCCGGCCCAGCCCGCGCGGCCTGGCACAGGTGGCCGTGCAGTTGGTCAAGAGCTGGTATGTGTACCTGTTCCATCTGCCGTGGCTGCCCGAGTTGCTGTGGCGCGGGGTGTTCGGCCGCCAGTGGCACCTGTTCATGCGCTGGCTCGAGCGTACCCCCGTGCCGCCTCGCGACGGTCAGACCGAAGACGGCCTGTTCGGCGTGAACCTGTACCGGGCCAACTTCCTGCCCCGGCTGCTGCGGCCCGGGCTTCGCGTGGCCCATGCGCCGGTGCAGGTGCTGGTACCCACGGGCGACCACTTCGTCAGCCCCGCGCTGAGCGAGGACCTGGGCCGCTGGGCCCCGGCGCTGCGCCGGCGCGAACTGGATGCCGGTCACTGGATCACATTGAAGCACCCCGAGCTGTTTGCGCGGGCGGTACGCGAGTTCATTGCTGCCTGAGGCGCGATCAGGCGCTGTCGGGCTTGATCACGGAAGGGATCTGGCGGCCCAGCACCTGGGCCGAGGTGACACCCATGGACACGTAAATG
>OGCL01002374.1_pt1 | contig 13304 bp, 16 predicted proteins | sample 1570041 | NCBI WGS metagenome assembly OGCL01 (sample SAMN06266162, study PRJEB24511) | hot springs metagenome | isolation source: Hot spring water | place: South Africa: Limpopo | collected 2015-06-22 | reverse complement strand
TGCCTACTCGGAACGCGCGATCGCCTGTGAGGATTTTCGTGCGGCAATCTGAGTTTTAGGTTCTCAGTTCTAGCTTCTCTGGCTGTCGTTCCAGCGTTGCTCGGCACTGGCGATCGCCTGTTTAACGGTTTTTTGTTGCAACATGGCTAATTGCAGTTCGGCGTAGATAAATTTGCGCAGATTATCCACCCCTTGCACAGGCGGGATCAGGACTTCTGCTTGCGCCAACTGGGAGGCACTGATCACTCTGGCGCGATCGCTTACTGAGTCAGTGGCTTTGACCTTGCGGAAGTAATCATCTTGGACAGCTTGCTTAGTAGAAGGCAGTAAATTGCCGATCTGGGCGAACTTGAGTTGGTTCTGATCGTTGGTCAAAAATTGGGCAAACTTGACGGCAAGTGCGGGCTGGCGGGAGCTAACTGGCACAGCCACATTCATTACGGCGGCACTTTTTTTGCCAGTGATCCCCGTAATTTGCGGAGACACATCAGTAACTTTGGCGATGTCTGGTGCGTTTTCTGCCACGATCTGCAAAAATTGCGGACCTGTCAGCAGAATGGCAATTTCTCCCGCCTGATAGAGTTCAATCGCTTTGCGATGCCCCTCGGTGAGAATGGCGCGGGGGATCAAGCTTTGATTAAATAGCTCTACCCAATAGGTAAAGGCGGCTTCCCCCTGCGGGGTATTAAAGCCTGCCCTGCCCTCTGGGGTGAGCAAAGTCATGCCCATCTGCACCATGCTCTCTAGCACCTGCCCGCCGTCCATGGTCAGCAAAAAGGCAAATTTTCCAGTGCGATCGCGGATTTGTTGAGCCGCAGTTTTTAGTTCCGCATAGGTTTTGGGGGGCTGGTCGGGATTCAAACCTGCTTTGCTAAACAGGTCTCGGTTGTAGATAGTTACATCGGTGGCTACATACCACGGCAAGCCAAAGGTGATGTCGTTGAGTTGGTTGGCTTGCCAGATATTGGGGAAATAGATGCTTTTTTGCTCTGGGGTCAAGGATTTTGCCATGTCCACTAGGGCATTGCGTGCGGCGATTTTGCTGGCGAACTGGGGGTTGAGGTTGACCACATCGGGGGCAGAGTTGGCGGCGATCGCCCCTAAAATTTTGGTTTCCATTTCTGCCCACGGCACATCGACCCACTCCACTGCCGTGTTGGGATTTGCTGTGGTGAACTGCTGGATCAGGTCGGTCATGTACTGGTCAAAGGTGGGCTTTAACTGCATCGTCCAAAAAGTAATCTGGGCAGGGCTGTTATCGGGTGTGCCATTGCCCCCTGCACAGGCAGATAGTAGGGCTAATGCTGATAAGCCAGAATAGTGAACAAACTGTCGCCGCCGCATATACTAGATAGAACGATGATGGCTTAGCATACCTGAGTTTGGGCAAAAGATGAACGGGCTTGCTGAATGGCTGTTTCTAACTCCAACCGCTTGATCTCTTTGCCCTGGTTGGGTGTGGTCAAATGCTCAAAAAATACTAGGCTGTCAATTTTTTTTAGCCCCAAGCATTGAAACAGAATTTCCATGACGGGATAACTCTGGCACAACAGGCGATCGCTCTCGGCGCTCTGAAGCCTCTCGATATTTGCTAAAGTGCGATCGCCAAAGGCATAAATAACAGTTTTTTCTTGTTCGGGGGCATGACGATTCTCCAAGGTTACTGTCTGCCAATTACCCTGATGATCGGTTACCAGAAAATACTGAGTATGCCCCAGCTTCAGAGCGGTTTGATAGAGGGCGGACAGAGCGATCTGGATATCAGTGAACTGAATGTCGGCGGGAACAGCGCGCAAAATCTTTTGCCCTTGAGTTTGTAATATCTGCTGTTTGTGCATCACTTTACTTTCATGTTATTTGGCTGACTGGCTCAGGCACTATAATAACCTACGGCTGTAGTGGGGCAAGGTTGATGACAGAGGAAATGCAAGTAAGGCGCAAACTGCCACTCAGACTAAAACAAACCTATGCGATCGCCCCTGCTGAGGCTAAACCAGCAAATATCCTCGAGAAAATAGTCTGGACAAAGGAGCAAGAGGTGTCAGCCCTGCGCCAGCAGACCATCGACCTCAGTCAAGCTCCACCCGTGCGGGATTTTTGCCACGCCCTGCAAACTAGCCCCTATTCCCCTGCCCTGATTGCCGAAGTTAAAAAAGCCTCCCCTAGCAAGGGCATTTTGCGCCATGACTTCGATCCCGTTGCCATAGCCAAAAGTTATGTCCGAGCGGGGGCAGATTGTCTGTCGGTGCTGACGGATCAGGTGTATTTTCAGGGCAGTTTTCAGAATTTACAAAAAATTCGCCAAGCGGTCGACCTGCCCCTACTCTGCAAAGAATTCATCATCGATCCCTGTCAGATTTATTGGGCAAGACAGCACGGTGCTGATGCCATTTTGTTGATTGCGGCAATTTTAGATGATCGAGACTTAACTGAATTTCAAGCGATCGCCCACAGTTTAGGTATGGCTGTGCTTGTGGAAGTGCATAGCTTCTCAGAGCTAGAGCGGGTTCTGCCCGTTCCCCACATCAAGCTGATCGGCATCAACAACCGCAACCTCAAAACCTTTACGGTGGACTTGTGCCACACAGGCAAACTGCTGAGTGCTGTCCCCGCAGATGTCTTGCACAGATATACATGGGTCAGCGAGTCGGGGATCGCCAGCAAGGCTGACCTCGAATATGTCCGTCAATGTGGAGCGCGCGCCGTGCTGGTGGGTGAATCTCTGGTGAAACAGAGCGATCCCCAAGCGGTATATCGATCGTGGGTCAGCTAATTCAGTTCTCACTGTCAGCAACTACTGTAAAAGGATGCGTACCACCTGCACCAGTTCACTGCGCCATTTGCCGCCGATGGTGGGATCGCTGTTAACTTCACTGAATTTGGGTAACATAGCAGTATCGAAGTGGCTGAACTCGATCGCCAAATTTTCATCGACATACACATAGAATTTGGGTTCACGGTCGAGCCAAATCGCGCCGCCAGCTAAATCGGGCACAAAGACATAGCCCTTTTCGGTTTTGCGCTTGGCAATCGTGTTTTTGATCTGGGCAACTTGGGCGGGGTTGTTAAATACCAGCAAGCCCCAATTTCTGGAACCGCCGTAAAAGCTCCGAAGGTCGGCGATCCCGCAATTTCGCTGACTTGAGTGGGCTGGAATTGCTCGATCACGATTTCCTTCAGCCTCTGCACGGTGATTTTTTGATTTGCCTGCTCTGGTGCGATTACTTCACCCGCCTTTTCTGAGTCGGGTTCCTCCCCAAGTTGACAGGCAGCGATCGCCAGCAGACACAATACAGCGCCAATAAACAATAATTTGATGGATTTCATGCTCCAAGTCCTACACGCAATTTTTATCTGTCCAAGTTTGACTGCCCCGACCCGCCCAGCATTTGACCTGCTGACCGACCCATACTATCCGCCACTGGCGATCGCCAGTTTTTTGCATTTCCAAGCGGTGGCGTTTCGCCCTAACCGAATCGTCTGCCAATCCATCAAAGGTGATCAGCAGTTGGGCACTGTTGGAGTCAGTAAAGCGCACTGCCACTTGACCCCCACTTGGTTAGGGTTTAACTTCTGGCGAAAAGCGGCACAGCCGCACAACTGTCGCTCCCATCTTTCCAGAACCATCATGTAGAATAGTTTTTATTAGCATAAAGTTTGTTGCGAAACAGCGGAGAGTCTGCTATGTCCACTCAAACTATTGAACGCCCATCGGTATCGGCAAAAATTGCCCCACGCTATCGGGTTTTGCTTCACAATGACGACTTCAACAGCATGGAATATGTGGTGCAGTGTTTACTAGAGGTAGTTAATGTGCTGACTCAGCCCCAAGCCGTAGAAATTATGTTGGAGGCGCACAACAATGGGGTGGCTCTGGTTACGACTTGCGTTTTGGAACATGCGGAATTTTATTGCGATGGTTTGTGTAGCAAGGGTTTGACCAGCACCATTGAGCCAGAATAGTCCAGTTTTTCTGCGTATTCTCTGCTTCTTTGGGATTCTCCTGCTAGTTACTCTGCCTATTGCTCTGCCACTACGGCTGTGGCTGGGAGAGTCCGCCGAATTAGGCTTGGCGATTCTGCTGTATGTAGTTTTCGTGATTGAGGTGGGGTGGTGGGGGCGTAAGGTGCGGGGTGAGCCTGCACCCTACCGCTACTATGGGCTGTGCCTGCAATCCCCCAGTGGTTGGGAGTTTATCTGGGGCTTGGCGATCGCCTTGGTTAGTTTTAGCGGCTTAATGCTTGTGCAAGTAGGACTGGGCTGGTTGACGGTGCGGGAGGCTGACCTGTTACCTGCCCTGTTTAGTGGTGCCATTACAGCTTTTGCAGTGGGTTTCGCTGAAGAATTGCTGTTCCGCGGCTGGCTGTTGACGGAGTTAGAGCACAGCTTATCTTTAGGTTCTGCCCTGTGGACTGATAGCCTCATTTTTGCTATTTTGCATTTCCTCAAACCCCTAGAAGTGATCTGGCAAACATGGGTGCAGTTCCCTGGTTTGGTGCTGTTGGGCATGATTTTGGTGTGGGCGCGGCGGCTGACGGCGGGCAGGCTGAGTATGGCGATCGCTCTGCATGCAGGTTTGGTGTGGGCATACTACATTGTCAACACCACCCAGTGGATCGTCCCCAGTGGTTCGGCTGCTGAATGGCTCACGGGCATTGACGGCAATCCTTTGGCGGGGCTGATGGGTTTAGTTTTTTTGGGGATCATGGCGCTCCTGTTGCGATCGCAACTGCCCACAGGCGGCAGAGGCACTTAGTCCCCGCGTCTGGCGGATACTAGTGGCGATGTGCAGTTTTTCCAAGATTCGGGCAAAGTTCTGCACGGACTGGGCAGAGGGGCGGCGATAGTCCACCCCAGCAATCGGGTTGTAGGGGATTAAATTGACATGGCACTGAAATCCCCTTAGCAACTGCGCCAGTTCCATAGCATGGGCAGGGGCATCATTGACACCAGCCAGCAGAGTATATTCAAAGCTAAGGCGCCGTCCCGTAATTTTTACATAGTCTTGGCAGTCTGCCATGAGCTGAGTCAAGGGGTAACGCTTGGCGGAGGGGATCAACTGCTGGCGCAGTTCTTGGTTGGGGGCATGCAGGCTGACCGCCAGCGTAACTTGGAGATGGGCTTGGGCAAAAGCTGATATTTGTTGGGGGACACCTACCGTAGAAACCGTCATGTGCCGCTGACCAATACCGACATCTTGGTTGAGAATGCGAATGACTGACAGCACATTAGCGAGATTAAGCAGTGGCTCACCCATACCCATAAACACCAAGTGGGTTACGCGGCGCTGAAAATCATTCTGCACCGTCAGCACTTGGTCAATGATCTCATGCACCGCTAGATTGCGCCGCCAGCCGCCCTTGCCCGTAGCACAGAAATCACAAGCCATGGGGCAACCCACTTGCGTAGACACACACACAGTGAGGCGATCGCTGGTGGGAATGCCCACAGTTTCGATGGTCAGCCGATCCTGTAGTTGCAGTAAATACTTGACTGTACCATCTGGGGCAGGACTGCGTTGCACAATTTGCGATCGCCCGATTATTTCATCCCCAACCAATTCTCGCCACGCCTTGGGGAAAACTGAGATTTCCGCAAAGCTGACCACGCCTTTGTGATAGAGCCACTCATGCAGTTGTTGTCCCCGATACTTGGGTTGCCCCTGAGCCGTTACCCAGTCGGTCAGTTCCTGTACCGTCATTCCCAAAAGTGTCATGTTTTGTGCTTGCTTAATCTTGTCAGTTCTGGTTAGCGACTCTAGAATAATGCTATATGATTTCTATGGTGAAACAGTAGGGAAGCTAGCTACTTATTCTGCTTTTTGCCAATCAGTTATAGTACCACATATTCAGGTGTCGTAACTATAATCTAGGAAAAGCGAAACTGCACCGAATCAGCGATGGCATCTCCTACAATGTGAGGTAGTGAAACAGTAAGGGAAGGCAAAAACATGAAAAGGTTATACCTGTTAGGTACAACGGCAATCGTGGCAGTAGTATTTGCCGCTTGCGGTGGGTCCACTCCCATAGAATGCAATATTTCCACCCGCCAAGACTTGCGGCAGGGGAAAATCAAGCTAGCGCAGTTTCCAGCGGGTACTGACTGCGAAGAGATGAAAAAGCTGGCGGAAGAAGGCAAGCCTCTCCCCACCATTGGCTCTGTGATTGCTAAAGATGACCCCGCCGCCAAGCCCCCTGAGCCGCCCAAGCCCCCTACTTTTGATAACACTTTTGTCCCCGCCGAAGGCGAAGACCTGTTACCTTCTACCGATAAGAAAGCTAGAGTGGAACAGCTAAACAGTGCCCTACCGCCCTCAGCCAGTCAGCGCGATCCCTTTGCGGCGATCGCGGGAACTATTCCGCCTCTGCCAGTGCTACAGCGCCCTGCGCCACCGCCCTCTGAAGTTAATGTCGATCCTGATACTAAAACCGCACCAACACCACCTGATACCAGTGCCGCGGTGGCAGTGAATGTCAAAGGGGTGATACAAATTGGTGCCAGTACCTTTGCAATTCTGGCAGTGCCGGGGGAAAAAGAACCCCGCTATGTCCAGAAAGGGGAAACTTTGGCAGAGGGTAAGGTAACCGTTACCAGCATTGATGCCAGCTCTGACCCCGTCACGGTGATTTTAGAGCAAAATGGTGTTCAAGTATCCAAGCAAATCTCCCTCAATCCCCAAGGCAATATCTCTCGTTCCTAGTCTTTGCCCTGCCCTATGGATAGTAAACTGGCGATCGCCTACCTGTCTGGATTGATCATTCTGCTCAGTATTTTAGCGGGACTAATAATCAGACAGATTCTCAAAAATCGCCAGCAGGAGCAGATCATTGCGGAATTGCAACCTAAACTGCAAAAGGAGAAAGGCACTGGCACTGAGTATTACCAGTTGGGTGCGGTTTATTTGCGCAAAAAACTCTATGCCAAGGCGATCGCTGAACTGCAAAAAGCGATCAAAGAAGCCGATGCCCCCCTCCCCGAAGCCTACAATGCTCTAGGTTATGCCTACTTCTGTCAGGAACAGTACGATCTTGCCATCAAGCACTATCGGGAAGCGCTGACTCTGCAACCTGAATACATTGCCGCCTTGAATAATCTGGCTCATGCCTACGAAAAGAAGCGGCTGATTCCGCAGGCGATTGAGATGTACGAGCGTACCATCAGCCTTGACAGCAAAAATGACATTGCTAAACGGCGACTGTTATCCCTCAAACAACGAGTCTAATTTCCCTTGTACTCGGTTGTATAAAACAAAAGTAGGAGAGGTTTAAGCTGTTCAGGTTGTCGGTGTGCATTAGTCTTTTGAGACGCCAGAGCAGAGGAGCGGGGGAACTGGTGCAATCGCTAAAATCCCCCGCCTATTCAAGGTCTAGACTGCCTCTAGGTCTTTTTCTCCCGTGCGAATCCGAATCACTTGGTCGATATCGGAGATGAAAATCTTACCATCGCCGATCTCTCCAGTGCGGGCGGCGGCAATCACCTTCTCCACCACCATGTCCACCTGCTGATCTTCCACGACAATTTCCACTTTTAGTTTTTGCAAAAACTCTACTGTATATTCTGACCCCCGATAGCGTTCAGTTTGTCCCTTTTGTCGTCCAAACCCACGCACCTCCGACACGGTCATGCCCACAATTCCCGCATTGACAAGGGCAATTTTGACCTCATCCAGCTTAAAGGGGCGAATAATTGCTTCAATTTTTTTCAAGGGAACTCCTCCAATCTGCTTCTGCTGTATTAGACTTCTTCAGTCTTGAGCCTTGTGCACCCCAAAATGGTAGCCAATATCACAATTTACCAGAATTAGGCAGTAGCGATCGCAGAGCCATCAGGGCAAATATCAAGGCGGCAAGCATTTTAATCGGTTGGGTGGGTATGGTTTGGGCTAGGCGATCGCCCAACAGCACCCCCAAGAGGCTAGAAAACAGTAACGCTAGGGTAGCACCAACAAACACATAGCGCGGGGCATAGGAAGTACTGCTCAGGCTCATCGTCGCCAGTTGGCTTTTGTCCCCCAGTTCTGAGAGGAAAACTGTGCCGAGGGTGAGTAACAAAATCTGCCAGTCCATCAGCGCACTGCCTCCCAGATCAAGCCCACCGCCAAAATGAGAAAGCACAAGCCCGACAGGGTATCCATTAGTTCGGGGCTGAGGTGTTGCGCTAACCACTTGCCCGCAATTACCCCCAACAGGCTGGTCAGCATCAAGGCGATCGCCGCTCCCAAAAATACCTCCAAGCTGTGATCGGATTCGGCGGCAATAGCTAAAGTAGTGAGTTGGGTTTTGTCGCCTAGCTCTGCCAACAAGATACTGGTAAAAGTGGTAGTAACAATTTGCAGGGGTTTAGGCATCGCTGATGTTTTTACTGATCTCTTTAATCCATGCGCTGATTATGGGATTGACCAGATCGGGGCGTTCATCATGGGGACAGTGCCCCGCCTGCAAAAAATGCTCGGTGAGGTTCTGGTAATGTTCGCGGAATTTGGCACTTCTCGCCTTGGCATTCATCCACGGATCGGCTTCGCCCCAGAGCAGTAGCACAGGGCAGACCATTTGGGATAGCAGATGATCTACAGACGCTCCTTGAGGGGTGGAGAATACCGAGGCAAACACCCGACTTGCTCCCCGATCACAGGAGGGGCGATAGATTTCTTCCACAAGGCGATCGGTAACTGCGGTTTTGTCCAGATAGACCTGCTCTAGGGTACGGCGAATGCGGGATTTTTGTCTCACAAATTGAAACAGCAAATAACTCGCCCACGGTTGCTTAATCAGACCCTGAATGCCCTGACGCAATGCCTTCTGTAGGGGGTTGATTTTCTGCGCTCCCAGAGGATTGGTAGCGGTGAAGGGACCCGCACTGTTGAGCAACACTACACCCTTAACTAGATCGGGGTATTCTGCCGCAACGGTCAAGCAGGCATAGCCTCCCAAGGAATTGCCCGCAAGTACCACAGGCTGACCGATTTTTGCGCTGATGAAATCCTTTAACTGCTCCCGCCACAAGTTGCCGCTATATTGCCAGTTGGGTTTTTGCGATCGCCCAAAGCCGAGCAGGTCAATTGCCCACACTTGATATTCCCGTTGTAGGTCGCTGATATTTTTGCGCCAGTGGTCAGTAGATGCCCCAAAGCCATGTACCAGCAACAGCGGTGAATAGTGGTTCGGCTCTCCTGCCTGCACATAGTAGATTTTTTGCGATCGCCATTGCCAATAGTTGCCTTGAAATTCCTGCCGATCTACATAAGCTGTGGTAGTCATGCTCGTTGTTGCAGATATTTACAATTTTTATTTTAGGTTCACTCTAGCGGTTTTCAGGGTCAGGGGACTGGGACGGTCTGCAAAATGCTCTGGATCACACTCTGAGCTTTGCGCTTGCTGGCAGTGATCACTCGATGCGCCAAAACATAGGGGGCAAGAAATTTAATATCGTCGGGCAGGACATAATCGGACTGTCTTTCGGAATCGAGTTGCAGACGCAGAAAAGCCAAAGCTTGGGCAGTTTTTTGCAGGGCTACTGTGCCGCGGGGGCTGACTCCCAAGACAATATCTGGATGTTCACGGGTGGCACGCACGATATTGACTATATATTGGTTGCTCTGATCGTTGACAGGAATTTGAGCGCACTGTCGGCGCAGGTCTAGCACTTCCTCTAGGGAAATACAGGGACTAAGCTGGCGGGAGCCAATTTCCCCAGCTTGTGATCGCTTCAGCATTTGCAGTTCTTCATCGGGCTGGGGATAGCCCAGACTAAAAGAGAGGGCAAAGCGATCCAACTGCGCCTCGGGCAGGGGGAAAGTCCCTTGATACTCGATGGGGTTTTGGGTGGCAATCGTAAAAAATGGTGTAGGTACGGGGCGGGATACGCCATCAACGGTAACTTGCACTTCCTCCATCACCTCCAGCAGAGCAGACTGGGTGCGGGGCGTAGCCCGATTGATTTCATCCGCCAAAAGAATGTTGGTAAATACGGGACCAGGCAGAAATTGAAACTGCCCCGTCTGGGGGTTCCACACATTAGTGCCAGTGATGTCCGTAGGCAAAAGATCGGGGGTACATTGTATGCGCTGAAACTTGCCAGCGATCGATGCCGCCAGCGACTTAGCCAGCAGGGTTTTGCCCACCCCTGGTACATCTTCGAGCAAGGCATGACCACCAGAAAACAGAGCCACCAAAACCAGCAGAATTGGCTCATCTTTGCCCACGATCGCCTTAGCCAGATTGGCTACTAATTGCTGAACTTTATTACTCATTATTCTCCTCAGCGGTGTGCATTAGCTAGGCTTTATGGAACAATAACACCGTCCCTGTGTAAATGGATTCATCGGGAGATTCACCCTCCATAAAAACTCCCATAGCCACTACTGATACGGTGCGAGCGGCTATGATGATCTGCTCTGAAAATACCTGATCTGGATTGTTAGCGGCGTTTGCCACCAAACTGCTCAATTGGCTACTGGCTGTGCCTGTGAATGCCTCGGAGATGTTACAACCCACCAAATCTATCTCAGAAACTAATTGCAGGAGGTCGGCTAAGGAGCGATTGCACTGCACGATGCGATTTTCGGGATTGACCACTATTAGACCATCTGCCATCTGACTGGTAATAGCGGTGAGTTGCTCTTTGCTCTGCGCCACCTCTCGTTCCAGACTGCGACTGTAAATAGCTAGGCGTTCCCCCGACTGTGCCATCTCTTCAGTCATTTTATTAAAGGCATTGGCAAGGGCACCGATCTCATCATTGGTAACTACAGGAGCTTTGCGGCTTGTCTGCCCCTTGGATACCATCACTGCGGTATCGGCGATCGCCAAAATTGGCTGAGTAATGCGCCTAGACAGTAAGTACACCGCCACCAGCAACAGACCAGCCGCCGACAAGCCCAACTGCAGAGTTTCTCGAGCAAGGCGATCGGCGGGGGTAAAGGCTTCTGATTGAGCCATCTCCGCAATCAAGCCCAAGTTCAAATCATCAATCCAGTTGAAAACTCCGATTACAGGAACGCCACGGTAGTTGTTGTACAGACGATTGGCTCTGGCTTCGCGGATATCGCTGGTATCAGTGCCCCGACCTTCGGGATCGTCCGCATCGATGGCAATCAAGCTATCTTTGCCTTGCATCACCTGCTCGATGGCAAAGCTGGTAACTCCGTCCTTGAACTCGTCGGTTTTTTCTGGTTTTTTTTCTGGGCTTTCATTTTCATCTGCCCTCGCCAGAAAAGTAACCTTGGTCTCTAAGCTTCCCACCACATAGGTTTCGCCAGTTTTACCCAAACCAGTTCTCTCGCGGATTAGGCGATCCACATCCCGCAGGTTCAAGTCCACCGCCACCACCGCCACTACCTGCTTATCTGCGTTGAGGATTGGAGTAGCAAAAGTAATCGAGGGTTTACCATTGGGCGCAGAATAGAAAGTAGGCTTATATAAATCCCGCTCTTCTTTAGTGAAGTAGGTAGTAGTATTTCCTAAAGATAGATATTTCCCTTCTTTTTCTCGATCCGTAGAGTAGAGCACATACCCCCCCCGATTGAGAATGGAAACCTGATCGATCTGGGGTTTTATCTCACGGATATTTTTGAAGGTTCGGTCTAGGCGATTGTAGGCACTGGAGTAAGCAGGATTCTGTTTTAGCTTACTTACTAGTTCCGCATCAAAGGGGCGGCGGTTTAAGCGCAGAATGACATTGACCTGATCACGCACATCGTTCAATTCGCTGAGCAGGATCACTTCCAGATACTGTCCATCGAACCACTGCACCAGTTGATACTCCTTAAGCGAGCTGGCTACACTGAGGCGATCGAATACCGACTCCTCGAGGGCATTTCTCCCTCTGACATTGGTACTGATGGTGATGATCAGCACGGTGAAGCCCGCCAACAGGAAAAACGAGCCGACAATTTTGAACAGTAGGCTGGTGCTGACGGTGATTTTGGGAAACTTCATGCCCTACTCCAGTTGCTAAAGACGATTTTAATTTCTGCGATCGCCTCTTCCGTTGCCTGTTGAGGTGTTTTCTTACCAGATACAATACTATTTACCGCTTTGCCCCAAATATTGCGCGCCTGCACTTCGCTATAGGCGGGATTGAACAACTGCCCCAGAGGACGACTAGTTTGGATTTGCTTAGCAACGACTGAAATATGGGGGTCTTTGGGGTTGGTAAAAAACGGATCGGACACCAAATTACTGGTTACGGGGAAGTACCTGCCTTGCGCTCCTTTGACAATTTCAGTTAAATTCTCGGGCAGAAGCAAATACTTGAGAAAGCTCTTAGCCAGTTCCTTATTAGGGGAAGCCTCAAACAGACCCACCTGCTTTACGGAAACCAGAGAGCTGAGGGGCTTACCATCGGGACGATTGGGCCAAGGCACAGATGCCATAGACTGGGTATAGGTTTCGGCATCAAAACTCTGGGAAGCAGGAATGGACAGGGTAGGGTTGATGGTCATCAGGCTTTCCCGACTCAAAAAAGAACCATTATTACCAGGGTCGCCCCATTCCTTAGCATTGGGTGGCACAGTTCCTCGAGCATACATACTGGTGTACTTGGTCAGGGCATTGAAAATTCCCTGCTTGATCTTGGGATCATCCACTTTGAGGTTGCCCTGGCTGTCCAGCACCTCAGCATCATAGGCACTGAGAAATTGCTCAATGGTGAGGAAGGTGTCCGCCGCCGCAGGGGACATGGGCAAACCCAGCCCGAATAAGCTACTGCGTCCTCTCTGGCGGATGGCTTGCTGAGCCAACACCCAGTAATCCCAAAATCCATTCCAATTGCTGGGGATCGGTTGATTTGCCAATCCTGCCTCCTGCAATAAATCCCGCCAGTAATGAATGGAAATACTGTTCAGCGACAGAGGTATGGCATAGGAACTGCGCTTTTTCAAGAAATCATTTTGGTACTCCACCGACTGCAAGGCTTGGGGCGTAAATTCATAGCCATATTGTCGATCTTTTTCTGGTTTTTGGGCATCGGCTTTGATCTCTGCCAGTACATCCGATACATCGTGCAAATCACCTAACCAAGCCAATCGGGGAAACAGGCTAAAGTCTGCGCTGTAGCTGTAGAGTATATCTGGAACTGTGTTGTTTTCGATGGCGATATCGATGGCTTGAGATAGTGCCCGTTCGCTAAAGATGGTGAGGGCAACCCGCCGCTTTTCTTGATTGTTCTTAACATCTTTGTTGATTTCTCTTTCAAAGGTAGCGGCAATTTTGCGGATGGCGGCGGTTTCTTCTGGGAAATAACCTTCGCTCCACCAGATTGTAAAAGTGGGGTCTTTGCGTAATGCTTTTTCTTTGACTGGGGTA
>OGCL01002373.1_pt1 | contig 13311 bp, 11 predicted proteins | sample 1570041 | NCBI WGS metagenome assembly OGCL01 (sample SAMN06266162, study PRJEB24511) | hot springs metagenome | isolation source: Hot spring water | place: South Africa: Limpopo | collected 2015-06-22 | reverse complement strand
TGTTGTTAAGGGGGCAGGGCAACCCCATGCAATGAGTCGCAGCATCGAGTTTGGTTTGTGGTTATTTTGGTTAAGTGTTTATGTTTTTTCCTTTGCGCTAATTAAATTAGCGAAAATTGATTATCAGCGCCGAAATTTGATTACAAATTGGTTGAACGATACAACCCATTGAAACGTCGTTTTTTTTAGTGGAGCAGGATTGGCCATTATTATGGGTTTGATGATCTTAAAAAAGTTAAATCAAAAATCTTGACAAAACGAATGAACTATCATTAAAGTAAGATTTCATCTAAATTTGAAAAGAATTCCTATTCAAATTTATAATCGCCAAAACAAACTTGGTATTTAAAAGCATAACCGTCTAAAGACAATCAGATATAACAAGGAGATTTGCTTGACTCAGTCATCCGATGATTCTCAGCCTATACCAAAACGCAAACCACGCAAAGTTGTCGATATAACAAACGATGGTCAATTAGAACAAAACATTGGAGCACTGAAAGCGTCAGTTATTGATTCGTTAACAATTGAGGCGACGTCATCAAGACAAAATAAAAAAACATCAGAAGTTTTGTCGGCAGACCATTTAAATATCGAATCGATTGTTGAACAGCAAGTAACAGGTGAAGCGCCAGCTTATGTTGCAGCAACAATGGCTGCCCTTGAGCCTAACAATCAGGATCGACAAAGTCAGGAAAAAAAAGGTACTCATTCAAAAGAGCTAGCTAGTGGATTTAATCAGGCTGATGCGACGGCATCAACTTTGATGGAACAATCGGCCAATGATTCGGTGCCATTGCCTAACAGAAGAATAGAGCAAATGCACAGATCAAATGATCAAGCTTTAAAATCAGCCATGCATCAATCTGTTGTTGATCAGAAACCTGTGGGTTGGCCAACAAGCGTAGTTGGCGCAGAAAATAAAGAAGAAACTAAGCCAGAAGGCCGTGGGTTAGCTCAAGGCCATACGGAATCAGAAAAAGATTTAAAATCAGCCGTCGTCACAATCCAGGAAAACAGCGCGACAGTAAGCGCAAATCCTGCTAGTGCTGTGGGAATAACAATTGACAATGATGTAAAATTTATCGCTGATGAAAATAAAAAGGTAGACGCTGAAGTTAAATCTGATATTACGAACCCAGCTCAACAAAATAATCGCGTGAATCAAAATCAGGCGCATTTGTCTGAACGAAAGGAACGATCGTTTCAACATCGCCACTCTCAGCAGCGAGATCAGCGTCGAGATAACCGTCCAAACACTCAACACCAAGATCAGAGCCCTGCTGAAAAATACGATTTGTCCGATGTTAACTTGTCGGATGAAGAAAAAAGCTGGTTGTCTTCAAAAGACTTAAAATCAAAGAATATTACACAATTAACTGAGCTGGCCCATAAATTAAAAATCGAAAATGCGGCAGGTTTGCGTCGGCAAGATCTTGTTTTTGAAATTTTAAAGCGCGCGGCTCAAATTGTCGATATTCACGGTTCTGGCGTGTTAGAAATTTTATCCGAGGGTTATGGTTTTTTGCGTTCACCTGACTATAATTATTTACCTGGACCTGATGATATTTATGTTTCTCATTCGCTCATTCGAAAATGGGGTCTACGCACAGGGGATACGATCACAGGAACGGTGCGAGTTCCCTCTGGTAATGAAAAATATTTTGCGTTACTTAAAATTGACTCACTTAATCATGAGCCACCTGATATTGCTAAGGACAAGATTTTATTTGATAACTTAACGCCGATCTACCCTGATCGCCGATTAAAATTAGAACACAATCCCAGTGAATTAACGACTCGGGTTGTTGATCTCATGGCTCCGTTGGGAATGGGCCAGCGAGCTCTTATTGTTGCACCTCCTCGAACAGGCAAAACGGTGCTATTGCAAAATATCGCAAATGCCATTTCGGCCAATCATCCTGAAGTAAAGTTGATTGTATTATTAATAGATGAGCGACCTGAAGAGGTTACGGATATGTCAAGATCAGTCAAAGGCGAAGTTGTTAGTTCAACCTTTGATGAGCCGCCGAGTCGTCATGTTCAGGTTGCTGAGATGGTTATCGAAAAAGCGAAGCGTTTGGTTGAGCACAAACACGATGTAGTGATTTTATTAGATTCGATCACGCGGCTGGCTAGAGCCTATAATACGGTGGTTCCACCAAGTGGCAAAATTTTATCAGGAGGAGTTGACTCAAATGCACTCCATAAACCGAAACGATTTTTTGGAGCGGCTCGAAATATCGAGGAAGGAGGGTCTTTAACTATTATTGCCACAGCATTAATTGACACCGGCTCACGTATGGATGAGGTTATTTTTGAAGAATTTAATCCATAACATGCGCGGATTCTTTTCTGGCATCCAGGCTAATCCTTGGGTTATCAGTTCAATTGGAAAAAATGAAGGTAAAATCAGGCGAATAACTTTATCGAGCTGGGATAAATCATTTTTAAATATTTCTCCAATGAAAAATAAAGTGAGATGTAGATTGTGTGTCCTCATCCATTTCCAGCCTTCGTAATGCAGGGTTGATTGGAGTTCATGTAAGAGGTTATATGTTTCGGAAGGCACTGCTGAGGCCAGGAAAATTCGAGTTTTCTCAGAACCTATTTCCTTCATGGCTAAAAGTTATAATCGAAAAATTCATAACATTTATCTATTGCGTTGGAACAGCAACTCCTTTTGTAAAATTGCCCTCTAATTTCGGTTACATAATTGAATAAAAATATTAGAAAAGAAAAGCTAAAGTCTATTATCTCCAAATTTAATAACATCCAAGCATTGGTGGTGGGGGATGTGATGTTGGATCAATATGTTCATGGCAGTGTCAGAAGAATTTCTCCTGAAGCACCAGTGCCCGTAGTGGAGGTCAGTAGCTTCCAAATGATGCCCGGCGGTGCGGCTAATGTGGCTCTAAACCTGAAATCTATGGAGGCTGAAGTGGCTTTAGTCGGTATATGCGGAAAAGACAAAGAAGGACAAATACTTAAAAAACTTCTATATGAAAAACAAATTAGAGACTTTTTGTTGATGGATATGGCCAGACCCACCACCATGAAAACAAGGATTATGGGTAATAATGTTCAAATGCTTAGAATGGATAGGGAGAATAACGAGGAGTTAACGCAAGAATGGACTGAAACAGCAAAGACTCACCTGCGCACAATTCTGGAAGGGCACTCGTGGCAGATAGTGGTATTACAGGATTATGATAAGGGTTTTTTAAATAATATTATTATTCGATTTATTATTGACTATTGTAAAAAACATAAAATACCCGTAGTGGCGGATCCCAAAAGAAGACATTACTGGGATTATGCTGATGTTAACATTTTTAAGCCGAATTTCAAAGAATTACTCACGGCATTTGGTATGACCGATCAAAAAATTAATCCAATAGGTACGGAGGTTGAAAAGCTTTTGATTCAACAACGTTTACGTATGCCACATGATATAACGCTTTTGACTTTAGGAGATAAAGGTTTATGGATATCAACAGATGACCATGCACACATAGAACCTACGAAGCCAAGGTATGTCAGTGATGTAAGCGGAGCAGGGGATACGGTTGCGGCCCTTGCTGCTCTGTGTTTGGCTGTTAAAGCCGATATTCTGGACTTGGCTATATTGTGCAATCTGGGAGGAGGACGGGTCTGTGAGCAGTCAGGAGTTTCTGTAATTACCCCAGAATCACTTATTCAAGAAATTGAGGAATATGCCAATTAGAATTGTTAGCCGTATTCGCGAAAAGATTAACTTGGCCATTTATAGCAGCAAAACTACCGTACTAAGGGTTTTGCGTGTACTTCGATTGTCTTTTTCTCTCATCTCTATTGCTTGTATTTTATACTATTTCGGGTACCCACAGACAGATACTTCACGCTTTTGGGTTTTGTTCATAATCCGCAGCAGTATTGTATTTTTTATATTGAGTTATTTATTACGATTCTTTTTTGATTTTGAGCCCCGGCGATTTTTTCGTGAAAATGCCCTAGAAGGCATATTGTTGTTAATGGTCATTTTAGATGTATCGGGTATTTTGGTAGTCGGAACTCCTTTTTTAAGATACTATCTGGCTCAGGAAGAAGGAGCGGTGCTTAGTGGTTTTTTCATGGGTATTATTCAGGTCTTTTTATTGTTGATTGTAACTATTGATTTAGTGAAGGCTGGTAAGCACATTGCCAGACTAAAAGTGAAACCTGCGGCTATGTTTGTTAGTTCTTATATTTTTTTAATAGCCGGAGGGGCGGCTATGCTTTCGATGCCGGAAATGATAGTGCCGGGCACTGTGATATCTTTTACGGATGCGGTTTTTACTTCCGCCAGTGCGGCATGTGTCACCGGACTGACAGTGGTGGATACGGCCAACTTCTTTTCATTCAAAGGCCATCTGATAATTTTATTATTAATGCAATTGGGTGGGCTTAACATTATCATATTTGCTTCCTTTTTTGCTTTATTATCGGGGAGAAATACGATAGGTCTCCGCCAAAAAGCCATCGTTATGGATTTTATGAGTTTTGATTCCCTAAGCAATACAACGCGGATGCTTTGGGATATCTTACTCATGACCCTTATTTTTGAGTTATTAGGTACTGCTTTAATATTTTTTTCCTGGAGCTCAGAAGTACCCTTTTCAAGTTTATGGAATAGGCTTTGGTATTCGCTATTTCATAGTGTTAGTGCTTTCAATAATGCTGGTTTTTCTCTCTACAGCAATAATTTGTTTGAGCATGGAGTTCGGGACAGCTATTTACTGCATATCGTGATTGCAGCTCTCGTCGTGGCCGGTGGTTTAGGATTTCCAGTTATAACCGATTTGTTTGGTTTAGGACCTATTCGTGAACGACTTCAAAAGCCATGGAAAAGACCACGTGTTCACACTCGATTGGTTATTAACATGTCTATTATGCTTATAATTTTCGGCGCATTTGTTTTTTACTTTTTTGAGATTCAAAACCCTGGGCAATACTTGGAGGGTGGATATCAATATCAGAATGGTATGCAAAAATTTATTTCTGCTATTTTTCATTCTATTTCGGCCCGCACAGCAGGGTTTAATTCATTAGATGTAAGCAAATGGTCAGCGCCAGTTTTATTGTTTTTTGTTTTTTTAATGTTTGTAGGGGCTTCCCCCATATCCACCGGTGGAGGAGTAAAAACCACCACTATGGCTATACTTCTTTTTTCAGGACTTTCTACCATACGAAACAAGCAAAATATTGAGGTTTTTAATTTTCAGGTTTCTCAGGAACTAGTAAGAAAATCTTTTGGGATTGTATTTTTCTCTGGAGTTATTGTATTTACGGGTACTTTTCTGCTTATGGCCTTGGAGCCCCACATACCTCCACTGAATATTTTTTTTGAAGTTGTATCTGCACATTGCACGGTCGGGTTGTCAACTGGAATTACTCCCAGCCTATCTGTCGGTTCTAAGTGGATTTTAATTGCTGCTATGTTTATGGGAAGAGTAGGAATTCTCACTCTGGCTGTTACACTTGCCAGACCGGCCCTCACCAATCGTTATACTTATCCTGAGGCCAACATCATCGTGGCATAATTGTTAACCAATTATAATGTCTGAGCACGTCAAGCCTTTTAATACTGATTTACCCAAAGAGCCTCAAATACAGGCGATGTTTGATGAAATTGCACCGCATTACGATTTTCTGAATCGGATTCTTTCTTTATGTCAGGATGTTCGGTGGCGTAGAATGCTGGTTCAGGAGATCACGAGTTTTCAGCCGGTACGGGTTCTGGATGTGGCTACGGGTACGGGTGATGTGGCCTTAGCGTTGCACAAAGCTGAAATTCCCGAAGTCATTGGTCTGGATATTAGTACGGGAATGTTGGAAATAGCACGTCGGAGAACTGCAGAAGGTTCAGGTATTCTGAGATTTGTACAAGGTTCTGCTTTACATATTCCTTTCGATGACAATTATTTTGACGCGGTTTCAGTTTCCTTCGGTGTTCGAAATTTTGAAAATATTTCTGCTGGTATCCTTGAGATGTACAGAGTGTGCAGGCCTGGTGGCAGGATATTTATATTAGAATTTTCTAAACCACATAACGGTTTTTTTAAAAAGATTGTCAGTCTTTACAACAATTTTATTGTAAGACGTACGGGAGCATTACTTTCAAAAAATGCGCGGGCCTACGCATATCTGGACGAATCGGTTGCAGCTTTTCCGTCCGGAAAAGTCTTTTTGGATTTGTTAGAGAGAGTAGGCTGGTACCAGTCTAGTTATAAAGCATTGACAGGCGGCGTTGTAGGTTTGTATAGAGCCACAAAATAATTCCTTAAGTTTACGGTTCTAATTTCACGTCCGTTTCATGTACCAGGTCCCAAGAATATTTTTCATTTTTTTGCTGGCAGGAGGGCCCCAGGTTTTATCGTCCCAGAGATTCACTAAACCTTTAAATCTACCAAAGCTGGACCGGAAAAATATCCATTTTGGGTTTTTGTTGGGGGCTAATTTTATGCCTATGGGAATAAGGCCAGTAGCCAATCCTGGCATGGTGGATAGCGTGTACAGAATAGAATTGCAACCGCAGGGAGGATTCACCATGGGGTTGCTTGGCAACGTAAAAATAATTGAATATATCAATTTCCGTTTTTTGCCCAGTCTTTCTTTTGGCTCCCGAAGATTTCAGTATACTATTCGTGAAACATTAGATACAGGGTTTGTTATCTACAATGTGGAAAAAAATTTGGAGTCTACCTACCTGGAGTTACCCTTGCTGTTCAGATTTAAATCGGCCAGACTCAATAATGTTCGGGTTTACATAGACACCGGGGCGAAGTATAGCTTTGATCTTTCATCTAAGGCTGGAACAGATGACAAAGGGGGAAACCTTCTTAAGCTGCGTCGTCATGATTTATCGTACGACCTGGGCGTGGGGGTGGATTTTTATTTGCAATACTTTAAATTCTCTCCAAGTGTGCGTGTTTCCTGGGGATTTTTGAACGTACGATACCCTGAGAATCACATGTTTTCCTCTTCTATTGAGCGTCTTTATTCCAGGATGATTTTGTTAACTTTTTATTTTGAGGGTTCGCTTTAGGTGAATAGTTGAACTACAAAAGTTTTTCCCGTTTTACATTGTTTTTCGCAATGTTTTCTAAAAATTAGCCTGAGGGTTGATTAATTGGCAGTGTGGTCAACCCTTTTAATCCTGGCGCCTATAGCATTTAACCTTTCGTCAATGCGTTCGTAACCCCTGTCTATTTGCTCTATATTATTGATAATACTTTGCCCTTCTGCGCTTAATGCTGCCATGAGAAGGGCTACGCCGGCCCGGATGTCCGGAGAACTCATTTTGATACCTCTGAGCGGATATTTTCTGTCTAGCCCGATGACTGTGGCTCTGTGAGGGTCACAAAGTATGATCTGAGCTCCCATATCAATCAGTTTATCCACAAAAAATAAACGACTTTCGAACATTTTTTGGTGGATGAGCACACTGCCCTTCGCCTGAATAGCCGTCACCAGAGCGATACTGATAAGGTCAGGGGTGAAACCGGGCCAGGGCGCATCGTAAATGGTCAAAATGGAACCATCTATAAAAGTATCTATGGTGTAACTTTTCTGTGGAGGGATGATTAAGTCATCACCGTTTCGGACAATAATAATGCCTAACTTTTCGAATATTCTGGGTATAATTCCCAAATGTTCTACGCCGGCATTTGGGATGGTAATTTCCGATTGAGTGATGGCAGCCATCCCGATAAAACTTCCTACCTCAATCATATCGGGCAGAATTCTGTGCCGGCACCCCCCCAGCTCCTGGACACCCTGAATCTTGAGCAAGTTAGACCCCTGGCCATCAATTTTAGCCCCCATGGCGGTCAGCAGGCGACAGAGTTGCTGAATATAAGGTTCACAGGCTGCATTGTAAATAGTGGTCGTGCCAGAGGCCAATACAGCGGCTAAAATTATGTTCGCTGTGCCGGTAACGGAGATTTCCTCCATATACACATAAGAACCTTTGAGTTCTTTGCTGCGTACCGTATATGTCTCTTTTTCTTCATCATAAGTAAAATCAGCGCCCAGCTTCATGAAACCCAGGAAATGTGCATCCAGCCTGCGGCGACCAATTTTGTCTCCGCCTGGCTTTGGAATAAAGCCTTTTCCATAGCGAGCCAACATAGGTCCCAAAAGCATAACAGATCCTCTGAGCTTTGAGGCTTTCTCCAGAAACTCCGGGGATTGAATGTAATCCAGATTGACAGTTTTACTGCAAAAGCTATACGAACCTTTCTTCAGACGCTTTACTAAAACGCCCATATCAGACAGAATTTCAATGAGTTTTAATACGTCCAGAATTTCAGGTACATTGTCCAGAATGACTTCTTCATCAGTGAGGAGAACTGCGCAGAGCACTTGGAGCGCTTCATTTTTGGCTCCTTGTGGTACCAGGCTACCCCGCATAGAATAGCCTCCATCAACTATAAAACTTGACATAATTGTCAAAATTAGTGCGGAGTTTTCGTGCTTGAAGGAGTTTGTGAGAAAATTATTTTAACAATTTAATTTCAAAACAAGCATCCACCGTTAAATTTTTTCCTGATGAGAATCTGAGTGTTTTCTTTGTACTTAATTATGACATGGCTAAAGAATCTGGTGATATGCTGGAGCACTTTGGTTTTTTTATCCTCATGTCGGTTAGACAATCCTGAATGGGACACGGGATGGGCGCTTCCTCTAGCGTGGAGCGACCTGACCCCTGCGAATATCTTTGGGGATACTCTTATTGCTTATGATCCGTTAGGACAAGTTTATTTAAGTTACGACCGTGAAGTATTTAAGCTCCCCATCGATACTTTGCTGATTGTGCCGGATACGGGCTTCTCTTATGGGTTGACGCTTCCGGGTTCTATCACTATTTACCCAGGTAATCCGCTAACGGTGTATGATAATTATACCATTTTTCAGGTTCCAGATTTTTCATTGAATCAATTGGTTGTGGGCTCAGGTACTGTGCAGATACTTGCTGAAACTCAGGCTCAGGCCAGGGTTAGGGTTACTTACTCGGCTCCCAAAGCTTCTAAAAACGGTGTAACTTTCACGCTTACGGACACCATTAATCCAGCTTCTCCTGGCCAGACTTCTATTCTGGAGCGGGAAATTGATCTGAGCGGTTATGTCTTTGATCTTACGGGAGATGACCATCTTCAGGCCAACAGACTTAGGATTCGCATTACGGCTGAGGTGCCGCCCGGTGATCCGCCAATCCCAGTTCCTGCGGGTACTTTGCTGGTGAATACCCGTCTCACTTTTAAAAATATCAAGCCCTATTTTGCTCGCGGCAGCATCATGACGCGTAAATTTCAGCTCCAGGCCGATACACAGAAAGTCCCGCTCTTCGGTTTGGTTAAAGCAGGTAATTTTTCTATGACAGAACCATGGGTTAAAATTATTCTGGAAAATGGAGTAGGAGCTGATCTGCAGGCAAAAATTGAACAAATTGAAGGAATCAATAGCCGAACTGGCCAATCTGTATTGCTCTCAGCGCCAATTACACAAGGGAATGTCCTACTAGGCCGTGCTTTGAATTCTCCATTTAATGGAATGCCCTATAAACCTACTTATTTTGAAAGTGTAGCTGATGGACAGAATAGCAATCTTCGGCAATTCATTGAAAATATGCCAGACAAAATAATACTGAAATCAAGCGCCACTCTGAATCCAATTGCTTTTGTTGGCGCAGGACATGATTTTGTGTATAACATATCTAAAACTTCAGCTCGGCTTCAGGTGTGGTTTCCTTTGGGTTTCTCTTTTAATCAGTTGGTATTGGCAGACACAGTTCCATATGATCCCTCCTCATTACCTTATACAGACAGATTCCGTCGTTTGGTGATTAAGGTATTGTGCGAAAATACTTATCCTTTCGATTTATATGCCCAGCTATATGTGTTGAATGACCATGGCCAGATATTGGATTCTCTTTTAAATGTCAATGTTGTTCCAGCGGCTGCTTTAAGTTTAAACGGGAATCCAAATACTCCTGTTCAATCCATTCTGCAGGGAGTTTTGGAAGGTAATCGGAAGGAACTGTTTTTAAAAGGTCGCCGGTTATGGTGGAAAATTTATTTTCATTCCCATTCGCAGGGCCAGGTTCCTGTATTTTATGATTTTTATAAACTGAGAGCTCGTTTAGTTGTTCAAGCCGAAGTTAGAATCTAAAATTATGAATCCCCCCATCTGGAGTATTCCCTGGCTCCTCAATCTATGGTGGGGAGGCGCTGATATGGATTCGATATTTCCTCATAGATTTTTAGCATGGTCAGGACATGCTTCTCTTAACAGTTCATGTTTGAATACAGAATTTATGTCGCCTTATCTTCAGGGAGGTTTTATATCAGATGATAAAAAACTGCGAACATTGGATCGTTTCCAATCGAATAATCGCTTTGGAGCCGATTTGTCCTGGCAAATTTTGTATGGCTTGATTCCCAATAAAGGATTTCTAAGAAAAAAGAATCTGGGATGGTATTTCCACTTAGGATCTAATACTATAGTAGGAGCCCAATTTACGGATGATTTTGGGAAATTAGCATTATTCGGTAATGTTCCCTGGCTTGGGGATACCCTTAGATTGTCGCCATTGGGGTATCGATCGCTGACCTGGCAGGAACTAGGATTTGGCCTATTTCGAAACTATACTTCGTCTTTTCTCAAATGGAATTGGTTTTTATCGGCTCAATATGTGAGTCCCAATGAATTTTCATTCATAAACCTCAACAAAGGAGAACTTTACACCGCCCTAGATGGTGCTAATGTGAATTTATCCGGCGATTTTGTTTACCGTAGTTCGGACCCGCATCGGAGTTTTTACTTAAATCCACGAGGAGCTGGATTTTCTTTGCATGGCGGATTAGGATTGCAGGCTCGTCATTGGGGTGCCCAGGTGGAAGTGAGGGACTGGGGATGGGTGGGCTGGAATATCGGCAGTCGGATTTTATCATTGGATACAGCTTTTCACTTTGAAGGGGTTTATATTCCTCACATATTGAAAGTAGATACATTATTTTTCAGTAATCTGGTAGACAGCCTCAGCCGCACACTGATACCACAGTTTCGTTATAGCCGCTTTGGGATGAAGCTTCCTGCTTTATTTTCTTTAAAAATATGGGCTTATGTACCCGGCAATCATTTGGCCTTAACCGCTCAAATTCGTTATCGGGCAAGTTTTTTTCAAATACCGGAATTTTCTTTAGGACTTATTGTGCAGCCGCATCCAGTGGTGGCCATAAATTTTTCTGGCCGCTACGGCGGATGGGGACGGTGGAATGGTGGACTCGAAGTGGGTTTTAAATTAAATCATGGATGGCGATTAGGAATGGGTACAGCTTCGCTTGATGCAATGATAATTCCACATATCAATGCCGGTTTGGGGGGCTACTTTTGTTTAATCAAAAGCTGGAAAAAATGAATTCCGTCCGCTTGGCTATATTACTCAGTAGCTTAATCGCATCTGATTCTATTTGGAGTCAATTTTATTTTGCCAAAACGTTCGGAGGAGCATTAGAAGATGGCGGGCTATGTGTAGCTGAAACACATTCGGGTTTATTCATTGCTGGGGGCTATACGGGCAGTTTTGGTCAAGGCGCTTCAGATGCTTTTTTGGTAGTAGTCAATCCACTAGGATGGTGGCAATGGGAAAAAACATATGGCGGACCTGATGTGGATCGGATAAATTCTATAGTTTGGCGTGGCAGTCTGGGATACGCCGTTGGTTTTACAAAATCTAACCCGGATGCGAACTACATACCTTGGCTATTATGTATTCAGGACAATGGAGATACAATCTTTACACGGACATACCCAGGCTCCTCATGGAGTTGGTTCTCCTCAGTAGTCTCAGGAGATTCTTCCCTTTATTTGGCTGGAGTTTCATATGATTCTATCGGTCGCGCATTCGGTGCAGTTTGGAAACTGGATACGTTGGGTCATGTGAACTGGCAAGCACAATTTCCGCAGATTGGCTCAGAGGAGGTCCAATTCTTGGATTTGTGTTTGCTGAATGATTCTTTAATGGTTGTAGGTGGCACTACTTATACTCCATCGGATTTACAAGCTATACTGGTCTTTTTTAACCGAAAAACGGGAGAGCTTCTGTATTATGACATATTTGGAAACTCTGCCATGGAGGAATACTTAACAGGCCTTAGCTTTGATGGGATCAAGATTTGGTATTGTGGATATGTTGTGAATCCATTGAATAATCGGATATCACCACTCATTGGGAGCTTTTTGGCTACTACTATGACCAATCAGACCGCACCTTATTATTTTCATCCGCAGTTTAACAATCGCTATAATGATATTTTTTGCACTGGTCCGGATGATTATGCAGTGGCTACCTCCTCGCAGGTTATAGGTTTAGGATTAAGCCTTGCTGCCGTTTTAAATTACCAGGATGATAATTTTTTATGGTCCACTAATCTTGGGGTTTCTGGATATAATAGTGCGAATTCTATTCTCAGAACTTCTGACAACGGATTCCTCATTGCAGGGGAGATTTCTGGGACAGGTCCTGGCCTGAGGGCATTATTGATATGGAAAATTGACAGTCTGGGGCAAACTGTGGCACAACCATCCGTACAAATTAACGAAGCGGCATCCGAAGAATTATTCACCATACTATATCGTCCGGAAGGTCTTTGGATAAATAATAAAACTGGTTTCCTCACAGGGTCGGCACTTGAACTTTTTGATTTATCCGGTCGCTTATTGTACAAGTTAAAATCTTCAGAACTACAAACCGATATATTTATTCCTCGAGCTATTCTTCCAGGCATGGGATTTCTCCGATATGCAGAAGGTTCGCAATGCTGGGTTAAAAAGTTTGTGATCGTCCCATGAAATGGGGATGGCATATACTACATTCTTTATTTTTCCTGAGGCTGCAGGTGTTGGTATGGGTCGTCTTCCTGAATATTGCTGCATTGTATTTTTTGCCATGCAGGCCTTGGGGAGATTGGCAGGAATATTTTATGATGCAGATCGGGATTGCAGAGCACGGGCAGGTGGCAGTAGTTCCGGAGGCAGCGCAGAGTGCAGAAAAGTATTTGTTGATGGAGGATACGGCACTGAAATTACCCTGGAAATATGAATATCTCAGTATTCCAAATACTGAAAGAAACGCACTGGCAGGTGCTTACCGCTCACCGCGGAACGGTAACTTCTATTTCGGTCATTTTTTCGTTTACAACATTCTTACCACACCGGCCCATTATTTCTGCCGTCTTATAGGCGTAAGTCCATTCAGAGCCATGACGCTGACTAATGCCTGGGTTATTT
>OGCL01002372.1_pt1 | contig 13315 bp, 11 predicted proteins | sample 1570041 | NCBI WGS metagenome assembly OGCL01 (sample SAMN06266162, study PRJEB24511) | hot springs metagenome | isolation source: Hot spring water | place: South Africa: Limpopo | collected 2015-06-22 | reverse complement strand
TCGCCCTGGCGATCCATCCGGCGAGCGGTGAGGTGTATGTGGCGGGCTACACCACTTCCGCCTCCTTCCCCGGCACCGCCGGCGGCGCGCAGGCGAGCTCTGGTGGCGGCACTGACGCCTTCGTCGCCCGCTTCAATGCGGCGCTGACCGTGCGTCATCAATCCACCTACCTGGGCGGCAGTGGCGACGATCGCGCCTACGCCCTGGCGATCCATCCGGTGAGCGGTGAGGTGTATCTGGCGGGCTACACCACTTCCGCCTCCTTCCCCGGCACCGCCGGCGGCGCGCAGCCGGGCCATGGCGGCACCTTTGACGCCTTCGTCAGCCGCTTCAACGCCGCGCTGACCGTGCGTGAACAATCCACCTACCTCGGCGGTAGTGGCGACGAGACCGCCTGGGCTCTCGCGATCCATCCGGTGAGCGGCGAGGTGTATGTGGCGGGCTATACCGCTTCGAGCGGCTTTCCCGGCACCTCAGGCGGCGCGCAGGTGAGCAATGGTGGCGGCACTGACGCCTTCGTCGCCCGCTTCAATGCGGCGCTGACCGTGCGGCATCAATCCACCTACTTGGGCGGCGGTGGCAGCGATGTCGCCTACGCCTTGGCGATCCATCCGGGGAGCGGTGAGGTGTATCTGGCGGGCGAGACCGGTTCGAACCCCTTCCCCGGCACCGGGGGAGGCGCGCAGGCGAGCTATGGTGGCAGCACTGACGCCTTCGTCAGCCGCCTCAGCCTCGATCTGTCCGGCGCGGCGGTGGTGCCGAATCCGTTCGTGCTGCCGGCGCAGTTCGGTGTGCCGGTGGCCAGTCTGCGCGTGGCAGGGCCGGTGCAGATCACCGGCCTTGGGGCGCTCGCACCGGTGACGGTCGATGGGGCGCTCGGCAGCGCGGTGTGCGTCTCGACGAGCCTGGGTTGCACCTGCAATGCGTCTCCCGGAGGGGTCTACGGCGAAAGCGGAACGATTGCGGACAACCAGTATCTGTGTGTCCGTCACCTGAGCGCGCCCACACCGCACACCTCTGCGGAGTCGCGTGTCGTCGTCGGAGGCCGGGCGGCGAAGTTTCACACGCTGACCGGCATGGCTGGCGCCTGCACGCTCGACATGAATGCGGACACCGTGGTCAGCGCGACCCAGGAAAGTCTTGTGCTGACCCGTTCGCTGCTCGGCTTTGCGCCGTCGGCGGCGGTGGCCGGCACCGGCATCACGGAGGCGCAGTGGAACGAGCGCCGGGCGGCGCTCGTGGCGTGCGGGGTGCTGCCTTAGGGAGGCGCTGAAGAAGGCAGCGAGCGGGAGGAAGCGCAAGGCGCAGGCAACGCCGCGACCGAAGACCTATCGAGTCGATCGGCGAGGGAGCGACAACACAGTTGGGGCGGCGTAGGCTAACCTTGGCTTCGCCAGGGTTAAGCCTGCCCAAAAGGCAGGCGTGCTAGAGCCAACACCGCGCACCGCAGCAGATGGTCCACCGCAGTCGATTTTCAATAGGCTGTTAGAGCGCAGTCGGCGTGACCAGACGGCGCGGGCGCGGCTCCGCGTCGCCGCCATCGGCGCGCAGCTGTCGTTTGCGCGCACACGGACGCCGAGGGACGGTTCAGCAACAGGCCGCGCGGATGTCCGCCGGAACCGGAATGGCTCGCAGACGGCCGCTGTCGTGAGCGTCGCGCACACAGAACGCGCGTGTTTCGCGTCCCACACACAGCAGCGTTTCGTCGCGGAAGACTTCGTGGGCCTGGATGAAAACCTTGTCCCGCCATTCGGTGACTTGGGTTCGGATGCGGAGCGTCTCTCCGTAAGTCGCCGGTGCCAGAAAGCGGGTGTGGATCTCGAGCAGTGGCGTTCCGATGATGCCGCGTGCGCGTTCCAGTTCTCGCCATGGCGGGATGCCGCACTGGCGAAAGAAGTCGAGCGAGGCGGCATCCATCCACTTGTTGAAATTGGCGAAGAAGACGATGCCGGCCGGATCGCAATCGGCAAACATCACACGGACTTCGAATTCGGTCTGCTTCATCGTGTCAGAGGCTTTCGCACCGGGTGGCTTGCGCGCGAGACCGGGTTGTCGGGTTGCACAAGGAAACGCTGAAGAAGGGAGCGAGCGGGATGAAGCGCAGGGCGCAGGGAGCGCAGCGACCGAGACATATCAAGTAGATCGGCGTGGGAGCCAGCAGCGCGCAACGCGGCGATTCGCCCGCGCAGCGATTCATTCAGCGTTTCCATGACGATGCTCATCGGCCGACCGGCCCTGGAGCCGAATCGGTCAGGATGATCGCCCCGGGCAAGGTGCCATCGTGCAGCGCATCGACCATTGCCTTGTGCCGCGTGAGTATCGCGTTTTGGTTCAGCGAGCCCTTGTCGGTGATCTCGCCCGCGTCCAGACTCAGCGGTTCGGTCAAGAACGCCAAGCGGACGATCCGGCCGGCGCTGCCGCTGGATTCGCCGGCGAGCCGAGCGAGCAACTGCTCGAAGTGGGCACGGACAGCGGGATGGCCGACCAGGCTGCCGAGCGGTTCGTTGTCGCTGGCGCCGGTGAGTCGGCGCAGCGCCGGGGTCGGCACGATCAGTGCGCCGACGTCGTCCCGGTTGAGCCCGCAGATGACTGCGTCCTGTACATACGGCGCGCAGGCAGCGAGCAGCCGGGCTCGCAGCGGCCCCACGCTGACGAAGGTGCCACTCGCGAGTTTGAAGTCCTCGGCGGTGCGACCGTCGAAGCGCAGTCCGCGTGCCGGATCAGCCGGATCGATCCATGCCACCGCATCACCAGAGCGCAGGAAGCCCTCCTCGTCGAAGGCCTGACGCGTGGCTTCCGGCATGCGCCAGTAGCCTGGCGTGACGTTCGGACCTCGGTAGCACAGGGCAAGCTTTCCTTCTTGCGGAATAAGTTTCAGCTCGAGACCGGCCGCAGGCAGTCCGACGTCGCCGGAGCGCAGGTACGGATCTGGGGGAAACAGTGCGAATGGTGCGGTCTCGGTCATGCCGAGCCCGGTTGCGATCGGTACGCGCTCGCCGTTGTTTGCCTGCTCGGAGAGTCGATACAGGGCATCCCAGACCGGCTGGGCGAGCGCTGCGCCGGCATAGAAACAAAGGCCGACCGAGGCGAAAAAGCGCTCACACAGAGCCGCATCCGAAGCGAGCGCCTCCGCCAGCAGACCGTAGCCCAGCGGGACGTTGAAGTAGATCGTTGGCGACACGGTGCGCAGATTGCTGATGGTGCGCGGGAAATCCTCGCGCGTCGGCCGTCCATCGTCGAGGTAGAGCGTCCCACCATGCCAGATCACAAGACCGAAATTGTGATTGCCGCCGAAGGTGTGATGCCACGGCAGCCAATCGAGCAGCACGGGGGGCTCACGCGCCAGGTCCGGCATCGCCTGCGCGATTTGCTGCTGGTTGGCGCAGAGCATACGCGCCGTGTTGATCACGGCCTTCGGCGCCTGCGTCGAGCCGCTGGTGAAGAGGAACTTGACGATCGTATCGGGGCAAAGCGATGCGCGAGCGCGCTCGAGCGCTGCGCTTCGCGGCGACGCCGCGAGGGACGACCACGGCGTGACCGCGCGGTCGATCAGCTTCCCGCGGACTGCGACGACTTCGACTTCTGGCGAAACGGCGGCAGCGACGGCGTGGGCGTACGGGGTGGCATCGTCGACGAACACAAGACCGGGGGTCAGCAGCGTGATGACGTGACGGAGACGCGCATGGTCGCGGCTCGCAAGCGAATAGGCCGGCGATACCGGCGCGAACGGGATGCCGGCGCGCATGGCGGCGAGCGTGAGCAGGGCATGCTCGATCGAGTTGCCGGAAAGGATCGCGATCGGGCGATCGGGCGAGAGGGTGCGCTCGCACAGCGCTGCCGCCAGCCGTGCGGTCTGTTGCCATGCATCGGCGTAGCTCAGCGTTCGCCAGTCGCCCTGGCCGGCATCCAAGCGCCGTTCGCGCCCGGCGAGGAATACGCGGTCGGGCGCCTTTTGCACCCATTGCTCGAAGCGATCGATCAGGCTCGTTTCATGGGGCTGGAGGGATTCGGTCGAACGCACCCGAGTGACGTCGCCGGTGCGATTCACACGCACATCCTGATGACCGAAGGTGAATGAACGAAAGCGCACCACAGCCTGATCTCACGCCTCCGACGAGGTCTCCTTCGAGGGCCGGTGTGGACGCGCAACCTTGTCAGCACGCCCGTCGAGAAACGCGTGCAGGCGAGCCTTGGCTTCGGGCGCGCTCTGCGCGATGGCCGACATCAGTGCCTCGGTGAAAAGTCCGTGATCGGCCGGCTGCTCGGCGATGCGTGGCAGAGCATGCATCAACGCATAGTTGGTGAGCGGTGCGTTGTCGGCGATTCGGTGTGCGAGTTCGATTGCCCGATTCAGCGCCTGGCCGGCGCCGACACGGTAGTGGACCAGCCCGATCGGTTCGGCCTCGGCGGCCGACAGCACCCGCCCTGTCAGCATGAGGTCGAGCATCCGCGCGGCACCGATCAGGCGCGAGATGCGCACCGAGCCGCCGCCGCCGACAAAGATCCCACGTGCACCCTCCGGCAGCGCGAAAAAGGCACTCTCGTCGGCGACACGCAGGTGGCAAGCCGTTGCGAGCTCCAGCCCGCCGCCGACCACTGCGCCGTGCAGGGCGGCAACGACTGGAATGCGCCCGAGCTCGATGCGGTGCATCGCCTCGTGCCAGAAGCGCGAATGGGCGAGCCCTTGAGAGGCATCCCGCTCGCGCAGCTCCGAAAGGTCGAGGCCAGCGCAGAAGTGCTCTCCGTTGCCGTAGAGAACGGCGACGCGCGCTGCGGCGGGCGGATCGCGGAACATCTGCTCGAGCTCGCGCACAAGGGGATCGGACAACGCGTTGCGCTTGTCCGGGCGATCGAGGCCGACGAGCAGGATGCCGTCTTTGAGTTCCGTGCGGAGCATGGCGTCTTTCGGGTCGTTCAGGCAACCGCATTGGGTTGCCGGTAGTCAAACTCGCAGGCAGGACGACACGCCGACGGTCGATGCAGTGCCTCTGCCGATGCTCGCGATGCTAGTGCGCAGCGGTCGTGCGGGAGCGATCGAGTCGATCGCGGCGCGATCACGGTATGGCATAGCTGTTAGAAGAGATTTGCCTGGCATCGGGAGATCGTTTGGTGCCCTGACGGCGTACGCTAGGCGCATGCGAAACAAGCCGCTTCCCGGGTGAGTGCCGCGGTGCGCGGAGTTGGCGGCCGTGCCGATCGATCCGATCGGTACGGGTCGCAGCGCTCCATTGGCTCTGGGCTCGATCCCATGGGCGGGTTTGGTCGGCGACGCGATCGAGCGTGCACGCAGACTGACACGAACGATTCAAAGGTCGGACTTCGTCGTTCGGCGTCGACAGTCATCCGTCGTTCGCGGACGCCGTCCGCCACTGGTCGTTGCAACCCATTGCAGATTTACACAGGAGGACTCTCATGCTCACTCGTCGCGACCTGATGCTCGGCGCCGCCGGCGGCACGCTGCTGACGGCGAGCGGCGTTGCCCGTTCCCAGTCGACGGTCACGCTGCGGCTACAACACTTTTTGCCGGCGCAGGCGGTGATTCCCTCGCGGGCCATCACACCTTGGGCGCAGAAGATCGAACGCGACTCGGGGGGGCGCATCAAGGTGCAGATCTTCCCGAGCATGCAGCTCGGCGGCACGCCGACGCAATTGTTCGATCAGGTCAAGGACGGCGTGATCGACTTGACCTGGACCGTCCTCGGTTACACACCCGGCCGCTTCAATCGCGCGGAGACATTCGAACTGCCCTTCACGACCGGTCGCGCCGAGCCGGGTTCCCGTGCCTTCCATGAGTTTTGCGCGCGGCACGCCGCCGAGGAGTTCCGCGACGTCAAGGTGATTTGCAACCATATCCATGGGCCGGGGCTCTTCCACACCAAGGACCCGGTCAACAATCTGGAAAGCCTGAAAGGGATGAAGATCCGCGGTGGGTCGCGCGTCGTCAACAACATGCTGACGAAACTCGGCGCCACACCGGTTGGCATGCCGGTCCCGGCCGTGACGGAGGCCTTGTCCAAGGGCGTCATCGACGGTACGACCATTCCTTGGGAAGTGGTACCTGCCGTCAAGGTGCAGCAGCTGGTGAAGAACCACACAGGCTTCAGCGGGCCGGCCGGTCTCTACACCCAGACCTTTGTCTTCGCGATGAACAGGGCCGCTTACGACCGCCTGCCGGCCGATCTGAAGAAGGTCATCGATGACAACTCCGGCCTCGAAACGGCCGCGCTTTTCGGCCGTGGCATGGACGAGGGTGACCGCGAGGGGCGGGAACTCGCAGTCAAGGCAGGCAATCGCATCGTCGAGCTGGACGCCAACGAGACCGCGCGCTGGCGTCGTGCAGCCCAGGCCGTCGCTGACGACTGGGTGGCCGAGATGAAGGGCAAGAACATCGATGGGCCGAAGCTCATCGCCGAGGGGCGGGCGCTGGTCGAGAAATACGCCAAGGGCTGATCGCTACCGGCCGCGACGGACGCGTCACGGCGTTCGGCGCGCCGCCCCCGTGCTGCCGGCCAGCGTTCGTTGCGTCACGCGCTTGAGCAGCGCGACCGTTTCCTGCTGCGTTCGCGTGAGTGGGCGCTGGGCGCTCACCGCCAGTTGCAACCGGTGCGAGAGCTCGGGGGCGAAGCGTCGGCGTGAGAGTCGGCGTGCCTGCGCCGGATCGGTGATCGCGTACGGCGGCAGGACGGCATAGCCCATGCCGTCGGCCACCAGATCAAGGATGGCCGCCACGCCGTCGATTTCGAGCGCGATCGTCGGTCGCATGCCCAAGGCGGCAAGTGCGCGCTCTACGCGCAACCGAATTGCATTGGGTCGCGACGGGATGATCAGCGGAAGGTCGGCCAGTTCAGTGAACGGCATAGCGCGGCGGCGGCCCGCCGGCGAGCCGCGCGGCTCGATCAGCCACAATGCCTCGTCGAGCAGCAACTCCAGCTCGATGTCCGGTGTGTTGCTGGCGTCATACAACACGGCGACATCGTAGCGGCCCTGGCGAATGCCCTCGGTGAGCGCGCTGGTCAGACCCTCCCCGATGGTCAGCGTTGCATCCGGCAACTGCTCGCGGAAGGCGCGGGTGAAAGGCACCGTCACCCTTCGTGCCACACTCGGCGGCAGACCGATCGCCACATGTCCGGCCAGCCGCCCGCGGGCACTGGCCAGTTCCTCTTTCGCCCGCGCGAACTGGTGCAAGATCAGACGCCCGTGTTCGAGCAACAGGGCGCCAGCCTCCGTCGGTTGCGCGCCGCGGCCGTCGCGCGTCAACAGGTTCTGGCGCAGTTCGACCTCGAGCAGCCGGATCTGGCGCGACAAGGCCGGTTGGGCCACGCCGAGCAAACGTGCGGCACCGGAGAAACTGCCAACCTCGGCTACGCGGACAAAGTACTCGATCTGCTTCAGGTCCATCGCGGCATGATATAGCTGCTAGGCCGAAGCGGTGCTGCCAAACATCGCCGGCGTTGCCGACAATGGCCGCCATGCAGGTCGATGCATCGCAGGTGACGCACTCTTCGACAGCAGGGCCGACTGCCGCTGCACTGAGCGCCATCACGTCGATGGCCACGCGTCACCTGCATGCGGAACTGATCGATCGGTTCGCCGAGGCTACGGGCACGACCATCGAACTCAGCGCTTCAGGTGGTGTGGATGCTGCGCGGCGCGTCGCCGACGGCGAGGCCTTCGATTTGGTGCTGCTCGCAGCGGACGCGCTCACGCCTCTCATCGACGCCGGTCATCTGCTTGCCGCGAGCCTGCGGCATCTCGTCCGTTCGCCAGGTGCCGTCGCCGTGCGATTCGATCATCCGGCCGCGCATGCCGGCGCACCGCCGGACGTCGACGCACTGTGTGCATTGCTGCTCGCCTCGCCTGCGATCGGCCATTCGACCGGACCAAGCGGACAGGCGTTCAAGGCCCTGCTTGCCGGCTGGGGCATGGCGGAACGATTGTTGCCGCGCCTGGTCGAGGCGCCACCCGGCGTACCCGTCGCCCGACTGATCGCCGAGGGGCGTGTCGCGGTCGGCATCCAGCAGCGCAGCGAACTGCTCGGCACTAACGGCGTCGTCCTCCTTGGCGACCTGCCGCCGGGGGCGCAGATCGACACGGTCTTCGCGGGAGCCGTCGGCGCGACGTCGGCTCGTCCCGGCACAGCCAGCGCCTATCTCGAGTTCGCCACCTCTCCACAAGCCGCAGCCATCGTTCGGCGGCATGGGATGGAACCCGTTCTATGAGCCTCGTCATCGACTGCCACGGCCACTACACCACGGCGCCAAAGGCGCTGGAGCAGTGGCGCAACCGCCAGATCGCCGCGCTCGCGCACCCTTCCCAGCGGCCGCGGCCTGATGAACTGTCGATCAGCGACGACGAGATTCGCGAGACGATCGAGGGCAATCAGTTGCGCCAGATGCGCGATCGCGGCCATGACGTGACGCTGTTTTCACCGCGCGCGAGCTTCATGGCGCATCACATCGGCGACTTCGCGGTGTCGGCGGCATGGGCGTCGATCTGCAATGATCTCGTTCACCGCGTAAGCCTTCTCTATCCGAGGCATTTCGTGCCGGTGGCGATGCTGCCGCAATCCCCCGGCGTCGATCCGTCCACCTGCGTTCCGGAGCTCGAGCGTGCCGTCCGTGACTGCGGTGCCGTTGGCATCAACCTCAATCCCGACCCATCCGGCGGCCACTGGCGCGAACCGCCGCTGACCGACCGCTGGTGGTATCCGATCTACGAGAAGATGGTCGAGTACGACCTCCCCGCGATGGTGCATGTTTCCACCTCCTGCAATGCCTGCTTTCACACGACGGGTGCTCACTATCTGAACGCGGATACGACCGCGTTCATGCAATTGCTTCAGGGTGACCTGTTTCGTGACTTCCCCACGCTGCGCTTCGTGATCCCGCACGGCGGTGGGGCTGCGCCCTATCACTGGGGCCGTTTCCGCGGTCTCGCACAGGAACTCGGTAAGCGCCCCCTGGCGGAACACCTGCTCGGCAACGTGTATTTCGACACTTGCGTCTACCACCAGGCCGGGATCGACCTGCTGCACCGAGTGGTTCCAGCGACGAATGTGCTGTTTGCCAGCGAGATGATTGGCGCCGTGCGCGGCATTGACCCCGAGACCGGCCGTCACTACGACGACACCCGGCGCTTCATCCAAGCGTGCGAACTGCTGAGCCCGGCAGACCGGCAGGCGATCTTCGAGGACAACGCACGCCGGGTCTATCCACGGCTGGATGCGCGCTTGCGGGCTGAGGGGAGATGAGATGAACGAACTGGGCGTGGTTTATCGGCAGGTGGTACGCGCATCGGCGCAGACGGTCGAAGCGCTGGCTGCCTACGGGGTGGCGACCATTCACGAGGCCATGGGGCGGGTCGGCTTGATGAAGCCCTACATGCGACCGATCTACAGCGGCGCGCGCATCTCGGGTAGTGCCGTCACGGTGCTCATGCACCCGGGGGACAACTGGATGCTGCATGTGGCGGCCGAACAGATCCAGCCTGGCGATGTCGTGGTCGCGGCCGTGACGGCGGAATGTTCGGATGGCTTCTTCGGTGATTTGCTTGCCACCAGCTTCCGGGCGCGCGGGGCGCGGGCACTGGTGATCGATGCGGGTGTACGCGATGTACGCGCCTTGACCGAAATGGGATTTCCGGTCTGGAGTCGCTGTATCAGCGCCAAAGGCACGATCAAGGCCACGCTCGGGTCGGTCAATGTTCCGGTCGTCTGTGCCGGCGCACTCGTGCAGCCGGGCGATGTCATCGTGGCCGATGACGATGGCGTCGTCGTCGTCCCGCGTTCGCAAGCCGAGCCGACGCTCCTCGCCGCCCGCAGACGCGAAGAGAACGAGGGCGACAAGCGGGCGCGGCTCGCGGCAGGTGAACTCGGTCTCGACATGTACTCGATGCGCGAGTCGCTCGCTCGTGCCGGCTTGCGCTACGTTGATTGACATGGTTGCAGTCGCCCTGATCGGCTATGGAGAGGTCGGCCGCATTCTGGCGGAGGATCTCCGTGCGGCCGGCCATACGGTGAGCGCCTTCGACCTTCGCCTCGTCGGAGCGTCTGGGGCCGAAGGGCAGGACGCCGTGCGCGACCGTATGCGGTTGCATGCCGAATCCCATGGGGTGCGCCTGGGTGTCGATCATGTCGATGCGGTCGGCGGGGCCGAGGTGGTCGTCTGCGCAGTGACGGCCGATCAGACCGTTGCCGCGGCCGAGGCGGCCGCGCCCGGCCTCGCCGCTGGCAGGGTGTTCCTCGATCTCAATTCGGCCTCGCCGGGTGCCAAGGGCCGTGCTGCCGCCCATGTGGCTTCGGTCGGTGGTCGATACGTCGAGGGTGCGGTCATGACATCGGTGCCGCCGTGGCGCATTCGCGTACCGCTGCTGATCGGCGGGCCACATGCGGCGGATGCCGTCGCCACCTTGTCGCAGCTCGGCTTCGTGCCCGAGGTCGCGAGCGAGCGCCTCGGTGTGGCCAGCGCCACCAAGATGTGCCGCAGCATCATCATCAAAGGGATGGAGGCGATGTTCGTGGAAAGTTTGATCGCGGCGCGTCATCTCGGCGTCGAACAGTCGGTGCTTGCATCACTCGGCGAGACCTTCCCGGGAATTGACTGGCAGCGCCAGGCGAGCTACTTCTTCCAGCGCGTCATCGCGCATGGTCGCCGTCGCGCCGAGGAGATGCGCGAGGCTGCTGCGACGGTGCGCGAAGCAGGACTTCAACCATCGAGCGCTGTGGCGACAAGCGAGCGCCAGGCATGGATGGCCGCGCTGGCCGAGCGCGGCGTCTTCGGTCCCCCGGACGCACCCGACTTCGCACGGAGCCACGACTGGCGCACGGAGGCTGACCGCGTGCTGGCCGTGATCGCGAGCGGGGAGGCGCGATGAGGACACAGGTAGCCATCATCGGAAGCGGTCCCGCCGGCATGATGCTGGCGCAGGCGCTGGCGGTTCAGGGCATTGCCAGCGTGGTGCTGGAGCGGCATTCCCGCGCGCATGTCCTGTCGCGTATCCGCGCCGGTGTTCTCGAGAGCACGACCGTCGACTTCCTGCGCGCGATCGGTGTTGGCGGGAGGATGGATCGCGAAGGACATCCGCACGACGGCGTGCGGCTGGCGTTTGCAGGGCGTGATTCCTTCTTCGTCGATACGTGGAAGGCGGTCGGCAAGCGCTTCATGGTGTACGGTCAAACCTCCTTGCAGGAAGACCTCTACCGGGCCGCCGATGCGCGCGACCAGGTGCTGATCGATGAGGCGGAAGAGGTGAGCCTGCACGACTTCGATCGTGCATCGAACCGGCCCTGGGTCGGATTTCGCCGCAACGGGGAGGCCATCCGCATCGACTGCGACTTCATCGCCGGCTGTGACGGATTCCACGGAGTGGCGCGGCGATCGATGCCCGAGGCAGCCAGGCATGAATTCGAAAAGGTCTATCCGTTCGGCTGGCTCGGCGTGATGGCACATGTGCGGCCACTGCCGGATGTCACCTACGTCAACCACCCGCGTGGCTTTGCGCTTGCCAGCTACCGCTCGCCGACGCTCTCGCGCTTTTATCTCCAGGTGCCGCTCGAAGACCGTATCGAGGACTGGCCGGACCAGCGCTTCTGGGAAGAGCTCAAAGCCCGCTTTCCCGGCGACCTTGCCAATGCCATCGAAACCGGTCCCAGCATCGAAAAGAGCATTGCGCCGCTGCGCAGCTTCGTCAGTGAACCGATGCGTCATGGACGGCTGTTTCTGTGCGGAGATGCGGCCCATATCGTGCCGCCGACCGGAGCGAAGGGGCTCAATCTGGCGGCGAGCGACGTCTTCTATCTGAGTCGTGCCCTCGGTCGCTGGTATGCATCCGGTGACCTGGCGGCGCTCGACGCCTACAGCGCGATGGCGCTTCGCCGTGTCTGGTCCAGCGTGCGGACGTCGTGGTATCTCACCAACCTGCTGCACCGCTTTCCGCACTTCACACCGTTTGATCAACGTGCGCAGGAAGTGGAGCTCGACTACCTGAGAACATCGTCCCATGCCCTGGCCGCGCTCGCCGAGCAGTATGCCGGCCTTGCATTCGAGGAACTGCCATGAACGACGTTGCAGCCGCCTCCGGTCAGGCTTTCGTCAAGTCGCCGGGCTGGCTGGACTGGTGTGCCAACCCCAGCCGGCCAAATTTCCGGTTGCCGGACGGCGCGGTCGATGCGCACTGCCACGTGTTCGGGCCGGGCGCGCGCTTTCCGTATGCGCCGGAACGCAAGTACACGCCCTGCGATGCGGGGCGGGACCAACTGTTCGCATTGCGCGATCACCTCGGCTTCAGCCGTAACGTGATCGTGCAGGCCACCTGCCATGGCGCCGACAATCGCGCCCTGCTCGACGCCTGCCGCGCCTCGGGTGGCCGAGCGCGCGGTGTTGCCACCGTACGGTGTGATGTGCGCGACGACGAACTCGACGCCCTGCATGCCGCCGGGGTGCGCGGCGTGCGCTTCAACTTCGTCCGTCGTCTGGTCGACTTCACCCCGCGCGATGAACTGATCGCAATCGCGCACCGGATCGCACCGCGCGGCTGGCATATCGTCGTGTACTTCGAGGGGCAGGATCTGCCGGAACTGTGGGACTTCTTCACCGCCCTGCCGACCGTGGTCGTGGTGGATCACATGGGACGACCCGATGTGACCCAGCCCGTCGACGGCCCGGCGTTCGCACTCTTTCTTCGGCTGATGGATGAACATCCGAACATCTGGAGCAAGGTTTCCTGCCCGGAGCGTCTTTCGCTGAGCGGCCCGCCCGCCCTGCCGGGTCATGCGTCGTCGTCGCCGCCCTACCGTGATGTCGTGCCCTTCGCCCGCGCCGTCGTCGCGCGCTATCCCGACCGTGTGCTGTGGGGTACGGACTGGCCGCATCCAAACCTCAAGGACCACATGCCGGACGACGGTTTGCTGGTGGATTTCATTCCACACATCGCGCCATCGGCAGACTTGCAGCGCCGGCTGCTGGTCGATAACCCGATGCGCCTGTACTGGCCGGAGGAGTGCTGACCCATGCCGCTTGCCAAACCCTATCTCGACATTCCCGGCACCATCATCTTCGACGCCGAGCAATGCCGCAAAGGCTACTGGCTCAACCAGTTTTGCGCGAGCCTGATGAAGCCGGAGAACCGCGCCCGCTTCAAGGCGGACGGGCGCGCCTACCTCGATGAGTGGCCGCTCAGTGAGGCGCAGAAACAGGCCGTTCTGGCGCGCGATCTCAATGCCTGCCTGCGCCTTGGCGGGAACATCTACTTTCTCGCCCGCATTGGTGCCACCGATGGCCTGAGCTTCCAGCAGATGGCCGGATCGATGACTGGCATG
>OGCL01002371.1_pt1 | contig 13316 bp, 10 predicted proteins | sample 1570041 | NCBI WGS metagenome assembly OGCL01 (sample SAMN06266162, study PRJEB24511) | hot springs metagenome | isolation source: Hot spring water | place: South Africa: Limpopo | collected 2015-06-22 | reverse complement strand
TGAGATAAGGCAATACCTGTTGGACAAGTGGGGGCGTGCCTGTGCTTATTGTGATGCAACAGATAAGCCCTTGCAGATTGAGCATGTTGTCAGTAAGGCTAATGGTGGGACTGATAGGGTTTCTAATTTGGTTATCGCCTGCAAGGACTGTAACAGAAATAAAGGAACTCAGGGTATCCACGAATTCCTTGCCCACGACAAGCCTCGCTTGGAGCGGATAATAAAGCAACTCAAGTCTCCATTGAAAGATGCTGCTTCGCTCAATGCTACCCGATATGCGTTGAGGGATGAATTGTTCAAACTGGGGCTGACGGTGGAAATAAGCTCAGGCGGCAGAACTAAGTTTAACAGGATTAACCAGAGATATCCAAAGGCTCACTGGATAGATGCTGCGTGTGTTGGTGAATCAGGTAGTGCTGTCAGGCTTGATCCAAATATGAAAGTGCTTAAGGCTAAGGCGGTAGGTCATGGCAGCAGGCAGATGTGTAGTATGAATAAGTTCGGATTTCCAAGAACAAAGGTTAAGGCTGCCTCAGTAGTCAATGGATTCCGGAGTGGCGACATGGTAAGACTGAATCGCCTGTCAGGTAAATATGCGGGGCAGCACGTGGGTTCTGTAGTAGTCAGGGCTACAGGGATGTTTGATGTAAAAACAATATTTAAAGGCAAGAGGATAAAGATTACTGCTCCTGCTTGCCAATTTATGAAGCTGCATGGGTGTGATGGCTATGCTTACATATAGCTTCGCTCCAAGACCGGAGGGGGGAATTTACCAATGGCCGCCGACCGCCTGCCTCAGCGCCGTTGGCACTTCCGCAATACTTGCCCTCCTGTCCTCGGCGGGGTCGCTCACATCCATGGTTCGCTTCGTAGGTTTCAAAATAAAAGCGCAAGAGATGCTCAATCCAAGTAGCAAGACTTGCCAATCAAGTGTTGAGTCTAAGAAGCCATGTTCTTCAGGGTAGAGTTTTCGACATACGATTCGAACTTGATAGATATATTGAAGAAAATAAAAGGCAAGAAACCCTTCTTGGTTGAAAAGGCATTGACTCATTTTTTGGCTTCTCAGGCAGGAAAGGAGACTGTCAATGCTCTTTTAGAAGAAAAAGATAAGGCGGCTGGCAAAAGAAAAATCAAAGAAAAAAAAGTCAAAGAAAAACCCTCAAAAGAGGCAAAAACAGGGAAAAAAACAGGAAGAATCTTGATAGATAAATTTTTGTAAAAAAAATTTTGAGAAAGAGGGAAAAATAGGGTTACCCCCTTCAGTATATATCAGTGATACTCTCTCTTCCTCCTAACCTCCTACTTTTTCAGCCCCCTTAATAGAGGGGGCTTGAAAAGGTGGGGGCAAAAAAGATGAGAAGAACAGTTATATTAAGCATATTTTTAAGCATATTTATAGCGTTAATCGCCACTGACTCTTGGGCATTCTGCTTTGAAGAAGCGGGAGCTATGTATGGGGTTTCCCCTATGCTTCTGTATGCAATAGCCAAAACGGAGTCAAACTTTAATCCGAAGGCGATTAATAAGAACCTTAACGGTTCTTATGATTACGGAGTGATGCAGATTAACTCCGTTCATTACAAGACTCTTGGAAGGGATTTATGGTTATCTCTTTCAGACCCTTGCACTAACGTCAAGGTTGGCGCTTGGGTCTTAGCCCAGTGCATTAAGAGGCATGGGCAGACGTGGGAAGCTGTCGGCTGCTACAACGCCGCAAGCAGCGAGAAAAGGAGAAAATACGCTTGGAGGGTATATAAAAACTTACTATATGCCAAAAAAATGCAAGCTGATTACGGTATTAAATAACGGAAAGTTGCATTACAAATGCACTCCTGCAAGAGTGCGGAAAATGCTTCAAAGAATGGAGGCAACAGTAGTATCTATTGACCCGTTTATAGTAAATAAGGTTAAATTTAAAAAAGCAAAGAACTACAAAAGGTTTAAAAAGTAGTTCCCCCTTCACCCTCAGAAATACCACAATATCTGAGGCGTTTACCTCTATAGTCCCTACGGCTATAGAGAGGTCGTTATAGGGCAGATGTTAAGCCCTCTCACCCCCTTTTTAGGGGCGTCACCTCTGGCTCATGCCAGAGTGTTCCGTAGGCAAAGGATAACTTTGCGTCTTTTTACAATTGCAGTTACATTCTTAGTCTTCGCTTATTCAACGGCTTATTGCGCCGATTTTGCACAAGTCGGCACAGTCATGAAGACTGCCATGCCCGCTGAAAGCCCTGTCAAAGTGCTTGAAGACAAAAGGCACGTGTTGTGCGAGAAATGCCCTACTCAGACAAAACTCAATCCAATCATTGTTGCATCTCAAGCGCCAGGCGTTGTCATAAAAGTAGGCAGTCATATAGAAAAGCCGATTGAAGAAAAGTCAATAACTCAAACCCAGGGAGGTGAACGATAACACGAGGATTTTGTGTGCCTATGGGGTTCAGGCACATAGGGTAAAAGGATCAAGAAAGTCCTGTTTCAGGCTTTCCCCTGCGTAAAGCAGGAAAGTAAAAATCACAAACACAATAACACAATCAAGGAGGCTCAATTGAAAAAATTAGCTTTAATGGTAATGGCATTAACCGTATTAACAGCGGCTTCGGCAATGGCAAGCACATCTCAGGGCACAGAGTTCCAGAGTATATACGACCGTGTTATGGGATGGGTCACAGGTCTCCCTGCAATCATTTTTGGACTTGCAGTAGGAATCCTTGGCGGAATCAGAGCTTTTCAGTCAGGTCAATATTTCTGGATGTTCGGTGGGCTCATAGTAGCCGCTTTCATATTCGTAATGCCTTCAATCATGACCGGCTTGGGCGGCGCAACATTCTAAATCTAAAAAAAGGGGGGGATGCCCCCCCCTTGCAAGAAAGGGGGGAACATGGTAGAAATAAGATTTCCAAAATGGGCTGATAACCCGCCGCAGTTTTTGCTGTGGGAAATTGATGAGATAGCGCCTATGGCTTTTTGTTTCATTGTCTTTCTTCCTGCAAGAAGTTTAATAACAGGTATCATAATAGCTGTAATCTTGACACGAATTTATATTCACCTTAAAAAGACTCTTCCAGCGTTTTTTTATCTCCATTATCTCTGGTTCTGGGGCATATATAAGCCCAAAACCAAAAACATCGAACTACTGAAAGGCTATCTTACCTATTACAGGGAGTAGAAGAAAAATGTTAGGAATAGTTATGTCGGTAATGCTTGCTGTAACTCCTCTTGGGACTTATGGAAACACTTATTCCATTAAGGAAAAAGACGCAATAGTCGAGATAGAGGAGAAAATCAAAAAAGTTGATGTCGAAAAAATAAGAAAAGAGCTTGAAACGAAGATGAGGAACTACAAGCCTTCGGATATGGTGAGTTTGCCCGAAGCGTCCAAAAGCTTTTCCTATCTCGTGGACATGACATACACCCTCGATACTGACATTCCAAGAGTTGGCGGGGACGGAAAAGTTCAGGGGATTCTTTATCCAAAAGGATACACTTTCAATCCCCTTGACTATATGCCTGCTGATCCCCCGACTCTGGTAATTTTCAACGGAGACAGCCCGAAAGAAAAAGAGTGGGTAAAGAGGAAACTCAAAGAAAACGACCCAAGAATGAAAAACTTTATGCTCTTAGCGACTAAAGGCGATTTTATTAAGCTCGCAAATGAGTTTAAAAGACCAGTTTTCTATCTCAAGGAAATTATGGCTGAAAAACTACAGCTTAAAAATACAATCAGCGTTGTATATAGAGAAAAAAACATGATTAGAGTGGATGTTCATTCTGTAAAAGCTCAGGCAAATCAAGCGAAAAATGAAAAAAATTAAGAAGCCAATATGTCTTTTTCTTATAGCTATTATGCTTATTACGATAGCATTTGAGGGGAAAGCTCTGGCTTCAGTCAAGCCCGGATGCAAGGCAAATCCCGGCACAGCCATCAAAATTCTTATGACAAGTATGGCAACTATTTACAATATCTTTCCCATCAGCATTGGCGGCATAAGGATATTCCACTTCAAAGGGATTGACGATTATAACTCTATACCCGGTTTTCCCCTTTGCATATGCAAAATGCCCCCCCCGTTATTTTTAAGAGTGGGCATTAAGTTTTCAATATGGGAAGCTGGGCATCTGATGGAGACGGTAAAGCATCCTTGGTGTTCTCCTTCTGTGGGGCTTCAACTGCCTGTGCCATTCAACATATTAGCTGAAGGCAAAAGCGAAGACGAAACAGTCAGCAAAGAAAGGACTGCCGCCGCTCAAGTTCACATGATTATCTACCCAGTGTGGATGATTCTCGGCTTGTTTTTAGATGTTGTTTGTCTTCAAGCATTAAGGAGCTTCGATTTCTTGTATTTCACGGAACTCGACCCTCTTTGGCAAAACGATATGTGGGCTACTCTGCTCGGACCCGAAGCATTTCTGGTGGCAAACCCGATAGCACAAGCGGTGTGTGCTGTGGATAGTGTAGCCGCTACAGTCTGGCGTTCTATTGATGTTCTTTTTTGGTGCATGGGGGCTTGGGGGTCAACCTATCCGATGTCTCAAAACATGAGTTCAGCGGGCTATGTTCAAGCACAAGCAGGAATTGCCTCAAGGATGATAGCAAAGCTCCACAGGCAATTGCTTTTATGGGGGACGATAGGACCCCCTACCGTAACAGGATGGTGTCAGAGATACCCTATGCCGATGTGGGTCAAGAGGCAGTATAACCTTCTACTTCTTCATCCAGTTCCCATGAAGTTGAGAACAGTTATTGGAAAGCCCGGCTTGATATGGACGCAGCTTAAAAATCCGCCCTTTGTAGGAGACGACTTTGTTTGGATGGTGTATAACAAAAGAGATTGCTGCCTGTTTTAGTCTTTTTGTGGTAGGAGTGTTTTGCTACATACTCGCTCCATACCCTTTTTGCTACATATATGAGTCTAAAACTGAAAGCGCCACAGAGGTAAGGCTTAATTTCGTAAAAAACGAGTTCTTTAAAGACTGTAGTATTGAAAACAAAATGAAAGTTAAGACTGATAAAGACGTGACTGTTTACTTGGACGGAAAAGTTTATAAAAAAATCAGGAGGGACGAAGTATGCCCACCCCTAAAATAATAACTGCTCTAATCGCAATATTAATAATGCTTATAGCTTCTCAGGGATTCTGCCTCGACCCTGCAAGCAAGGACGCTGCTAAATCATCAGACAGTCTTTTTAAGTCTCAGGTCGGCAGCGGGGATGCCATTAAAAACAGGCTGTTCAACCCTCTTACTCAGGAAAATACTCAACTTTCTACTATTGATAACACTAAGACTGGTGATGCTACGACTTTTTGTGGTCAGGGTAGCGTTCAAAATGAAAAACTCGCAGTAGAAGTTACTGTTAGCGCTTCGTCAATCACTGTAAGGACAGATACCAACAATGACGGGATTTTAGACAGCAATAACTCCTTCAGCGGCATTTCTAAAGTTTGCATAGACGGATACAGAGTAGGGACTACTTCTTGGTATAGATGGAATGTGTCTGGTTCTGGGTATGTGAGTTCAGTATCCTCTGGAGAGTTAAACGGCTGCCTTGATCCCCTTGCACAACCTCCTACTTATGCTGGGGGAGCAATTTCTAAGCTGTATGCAGAAGCAACAGGCAAGATGATAACCAATTCATCTTTCAGCGGATATACGGCTACTTACTATGCGGGAGAAGTGAAAGACTGTGCAGGGCAGAACAAAGATACTCCAGAGACTAAATATTTCAATAACCCTTATACAATGACGGATGCTGCTATGCAGAAGACTGTCGTTTGCGGAGCAAACAGCACAGACCCATCTTGTCAGGCATATACAGGAGTCAAAAAAGGAGGGCAGAACTTTGCAGGCACTTCAGGCGGGACAGTTTCTTGCTCTATAACAAGAAACATAATAGACCAAAAGGGACCTCAAAACGGGATAATCTGTGAAGCAAACAGCCTTTATTATGCCGCAGGCTACTCAGACAGCAATAAAATCTGTTACCAGTATCCACAGAGCAGATGGGATTACAACTCGATGTTCAGGGCAAGATGCGATTCTTACGGAAAGGCTTTATCTCTTGAAGCGTGGGCTTACTGGGAAGGGGCGCCTTGCGGAGTCAAGGCAAACCACCCGCCCGATGTTCAGATTAAGAGAGCATTGCCTTACGGAGGCAGTTCCAACGCTCACGAAATAGGGCGATTTTCGGTCAACAGAAGAATGGACGGAGACAACACAGCATATAACGACATGGGCGGCGATACAAGATGCTGGTCAGTGGTGAATCCCATGAAAGTATGGCTCTCTCACAACTGCGCATTTGATAACTCTTACTGCACTTACTCTGTAAACGTTGATAACGCTCCTGCATGTAATACTTTCTCCATTACTGTCTCTCCCCCTGTTGGAGAGACTATAGATGACGGTTGTGCTGCACATGAGCAAAACAACTGCAAAATAATTGACGAATGGTATTACGACGCTCAGAACAACAGAGTGCAGACGATAATTAATGGAAATCCTACGAATAACACTCTTGGGACAACTTGTAAGTCATACCCCACTGTGGGGACTGTCTGTAAGCCTTGGTGGAGAATAGAGAGAACTTATGAATGCAAAGGCTCCAGCAGTTATACGCCTCACGCAAACAGGGTTAAGCCTATAACAGATACGGCTGACAACATGAACTCAGACAAAGTGTCTTACCAGAAACCCACTTACAACAAGGACACAACACCGACCTGTATAGTGGAGATAGATTACGCTCTTGAACCATACAGCAATTCTAATGCCGAATGTCAGGCAAGAGGAGGCAAGATGGATTGCCCTAAAGGTTACTCTTATAATTCGGCAGTAAACAAGTGTCAGGAACAGCCATCCTGTCCGCTTAATTTTACTTTTAATTCATCCAGCAACAGGTGCGAAAAAGACCCGCCTTGTCCTTGTCAAGCTAATCCCGTGTGCGGCGTGGGCTCTCAATATAATTCAACAACTAAAAAGTGCGAGAAAAACCCTGTGTGTGTAAAGGTGGAATATTTTGAGCTTGAGTGCAAATACGACGTTCCTGCCACGAAAACGGGTCTTCACTGCACAATAAACGATTTCCCGCCACAGCAGTATGAAAGAAAAAGAGATATTCATAGAGGTTGTAAAGAGCCTGAGCAGTGCAGGATTGGTTGTGTTTTGCAAATTCCTGATACTTCTCATCCTAAGGGCTACAGGCATGAAACGAGAGATTGTAATAAAATTGGTAACGACCAGTATTCATGTCCCAATGGCGGTTATTCAATTATAAAGAACTGCAATTGTATAATTGACAGTTTTGACCCCGAAGAACTTAAGGGAGATGATTGTGAAATTTCCTGTATGGTCTCAAAGCCGTCACAACCTCAAGCTCAAAGCAACGTAAAGGATGACTATTTACTTAAGACCTGCGACAAGAGCACTGTTAATGGCTCTACTATATACAAATGTCCTCTTTCTCCTAATGAAAAGCTATATAAAGATTGCGCCTGCCCTGATGGTTTCGGTTTGTCGGCAGGGGTTTTAAGCGCATTAGTGGAGGCTGTCAATGACAGAGAATGCCTTGATTAAGAGAATCTTTTTGACTCTGCTGTCCTTATTCTTCGTTCTATGTTTTACAGGTCTGACTCAAGCTGAGAAAGATTATCACTGCACGGAGCAAAGCGGCTATGATGGTGTCAGATGCGGAGTTGACTTAAGCGGCAACGGGCAAATTGACGATTGTTCAGAGATGCTTCCATGCTCAAGGGTTAGCTTCGGTAACTGCGTGAAGCTCGACAGCCCCTATACCTATAAGTGCATATACAGCTCAACTAATCAGGTGGACTGCACACTGGCGAAGCTTGACCCCTGTCCTACATGCGAAGAAACAGGAGGGGTTGTAAGCCCCTTCTACAAATACAGATGCACTCAAAACTCACAAGTTTATGACACTTTGCCGATGTGTCAAAGTGAATGTGGCGGCGCCTGCATGTGTCCAAGCGGTGGGCTTTATAATGCTTCAACGGGCAAATGCGAAGTGATAAACGCTTTACAATGCCCTGACGGATACTACTATGATCCGACCATTCATGTTTGCGTGAAAGAGGTGGAGTGTCCGCCCGGAGTGTTATTTGACCCGTCAGGTAATAAGTGTTCTGGCATGGTGGTAGTTATGCTGTGTCCTGCTGAATTTACCCATAATCCTGCTACAGGGAAGTGTGAAAAAGCTCCTGACTGTCCCGCAGGCGGGACTTTAAACCCAACTACCGGTAAATGTGAAACGGAGTCGAATATCACCTGTCCTACTGGATATTCTTACAATCCTGCTACAGGGAAGTGTGAACTTGACCCTCAATGCCCGCCGGGGGGGACTTTTAACCCTACTACTGGGAGATGTGAAGCTAATCCTTCTGTGAACTGTCCTACTGGCTATACTTATAACCCGGCTACTCAGAAATGTGAAGCTATCCCTCAATGCCCGCCGGGGGGGACTTATAATCCCGCAACAGATAACTGTCAAGCAACACCGGGAATCAGTTGCCCAACCGGCTATACTTACAACCCTAATACGGCTAAATGCGAAGTGGCACCGGGATGTCCGCCCGGAGGGACTTATAACGCAACAAATAATAGATGCGAAGCTCTCTCTAATCCTCAATGTCCTTCTGGATATACTTATAACTCTGCAACTGAAAAGTGCGAAGCTAATCCAATTTGTTCGCAAGGGACTTATAATCCTACAAGGGATAAGTGTGAGTTGTCGGTAAGCCCTACTTGCAGTTCACCATATACAGTTGGGCAGACAACCCCTACTAACTATATATGCCAGACCAACCCAATATGTTCAACTGGGACTTATAATCCCGCAAGGGATAAATGTGAAATTGCTGGAACGGCTAACTGTCCTACAGGCTACTCGTGGAACTCCACCACAGGAAGGTGTGAATCAAATCCTCAGTGTCCTTCACCGGGAACTTATAACCCAACTACAGACAGGTGTGAAGCAGGGACTACAGTTAATTGTCCTACTGGCTATACTTATAACCAATCTACTCAAAAATGTGAAGCTAATCCGTCTTGTCTTTCACCGGGAAGTTATAATTCCACAAGAGACAGATGCGAAGTAAGTGTAAGTCCTACTTGCCCAACAGGAACTACTTGGAACGCCACTACCCAAAGATGCGAAGCAAACCCTACATGTGCTATAACGGGCTTTACTTACAATGCAACCGCCAATCTTTGCACAAGGTCGGTAACAGTCTCATGTCCCACGGGCTATACTTACAATTCCTCACTCCAGAGGTGTGTAGCCAATCCTCAATGTCCCACAGGAGGAAGTTATCATACAGGAAATAACAGATGTGAGGCAGTCTTAAGCTCTAATTGGTATTGCTCTTTGAACGGTCAGACTTACACAACTCAAGCTAACTGTTTGAGCGCCTGTCAGCAGACGGCTAATTGCACGGCAAGTGGAACTATTTTTACGAGCCAAATAGGAGACACTGGTATTCAAACTCAAGGAGGAAATATCAGGGTATTCAGTGGAAGCTCTTATGGCGCATGGATACCTGTGAATGCCGGAGGGACTCGGTATTGGTCATCAGCCGGCGGCTATCATTTAAATACTCAGTATGGAAATATAGCATTTGGGACTGGTAGTTTCATCCACTTCGGCGAATGGGTGCCGGTTACCGGCAGTGGTTTTAGCACTGTGTATTGCATGGGCATTCAGCTCAACAACGGGCAGATACGAGTCTTTTATCAATCCTATGACATGGACTATGGATACTGTTACGGCAGTATCACTTACGGCGCATGGATACCTCTAAATCCTACATTTTCCTGTCCTCTGGGCAATTACTCCTGCACGGGGAATCCCCCAACTTGCACTGCTACAGGCACCTGCACTCAAAACAACACCTGTCCCGCAGGCTATACACAATCAGGTTCGATTTGCATAGCTAATGCTACCTGTCCCGCAGGTGGAAGTCTTAACACAACGACTGATGTGTGTGAAGCTACTCCAAGCAATAATTGTCCTTCAGGGTCAACTTGGAATCCTTCAGCCAACAGGTGTGAAGCTTCTGCCGTCTGTCCGACTGGAACTACTCTAAACGGAACGACTGATAAATGTGAATCCCTTGCGACATACAACTGCCCCAGTGGTTATACTTGGGACTCCACTAATCAGGTCTGTCGGGCTAATGCTACCTGTCCCACTGGCGGAACTTTGAATCCTACAACAGACAAGTGTGAAGTTAATCCAACAGCGGGATGTCCTGCTGGATATACTCTGTCGGGCAGTGTTTGTGTAGCTAATGCAACCTGTTTAACGCCGGGAACTCTTAACACTACAACTGATAAGTGCGAGACCAATCCTACTTCTTATAGTTGTCCTTCAGGGTTTACTTGGAATTCTACAGCAGGAGTATGCCAAGCCAACCCAACCTGTCCTTTAATGGGAGGAGTTTCAGGAACTCTCAATCCTACAACTGACAGATGCGAGATCACCATGAGTTATGTCTGCCCAACTGGGATGACTTGGAATTCTACAGTTCAGATGTGTCAACAAGATGCCACCTGCCCTACAGGAGGCAGTTTAAATACCGGCACTGACAAGTGCGAAGCAGTAGTCAACTATAACTGCCCTACGGGTTACACCTATGCTGGAGGAGGCGTATGTTCCGCCCCAGCTAACTGTCCAACTGGCGGGACTTTGAATCCCACCGCAGATGTGTGTCAGGCTGAACCAACATACAGTTGCCCTACAGGATATAGTTATATCTCTGGAGTCTGTCAAGGGAGCGCTACATGTCCCACAGGAGGGACTTTGAATCCTGCAACAGACAAGTGTGAAGCTAATCCAACTTTTAACTGCCCAACTGGATATACTCTGTCTGGCAGTGTTTGTGTAGCTAATGCCAGTTGTCCCGCAGGAGGAACTTTTAACCCTGCAACAAATAAATGCGAGGCTGACGCTTCCTTTAACTGCCCCACGGGTTATACTTATAACCCAGCTACTGGCAGGTGTGAAGCTAATCCGTCTTGCCCTACTGGAAGCATTTTAAATCCAACAACTGGCATGTGTGAGGCAGAAGGAGTTCCTTTCTGCCCCGCAGGGACGACTTATAACCCTGCTACCGGCAAATGTGAAAGTCAGCCGATGTGTTCTACGCCCGGAGTTTATAACCCGATAGTCGGTAAATGCACCGCTGACGGCACTCCTGACTGTCCTGCTGAATATACTTATAATCCTTCAAATGGCAAGTGCGAGATGACGCCCCCTTGCACTCCTTCTGACTGGGTGTGTCCTGTGGATGCCAATAATCCTTTGTGCAACAATACAGCTCCTATCATGAACAGACGATACTTGGAAGTGAATAAACAGACTAACACTTTTGCGACAACAAAAAGCGCTGTCTCAATGAACGGATTTGAAAATATCGCAAGCTCTTATGGGGCTTCTCCAGCTTCAATACAGTTTAGAGACTTCATTACACAGCAATACGGTGTGGGCCCTTTCTGGATACAAGACGGAGTTTTATATCACGATGTTTACTTCAACACTAAATCCTGCTACTCGGTTCAGGACTTCAGCGGCAGAAATTGGAGACCAAGAGACCACAGAACTCAAGGATGCGCAAAGTTCCCAAAAGAATGGGAAAAGATAGAAACTGCTTGCTTATGCACTCGGTATGAGCAGAAGATATACACAAGAACTTGTTCGCCTAATCCGCCTTACTACACAGAAACGCTTTCACAGACCTTGTATATTGACTCCAATATGTCAACCTGCTCAGGGACTCCTTTGTTCTGCTCAGCGGGGCTTTCACAGCAGGGATTAAATGAGTGCAACTTGAATGTGGAAACAAAAGAAGGCACAATGACCTGCGGAAGCGTCCAAGTGGAGCAAGTAAGAAAGGAATCTAAGTGCATAAACTCAATCCCTTCAGTAGAAGTTCCTACTGAATACAGAATCGTCCCTGATGAATTGTTTGGGATACTCCACTGGAATAGCCTGCAATGCACCCCTTGTCTTTATGCGTCAGGAAATATAATTGATGACGATGTCCCGTCTGGTCCAGATGTCCCTAAAGATGAAGCTAAGATTTGCACTAACTTTAAGATGTTCAGCGGCTCAGATAGACGGTGCAGACCGTCTTCGCTTCTTACCATCTTTTCCAACTGCTGCAATATTTCAGGCTGGTTCAAAAGCTGGTGCAATAAAGAAGAAAGAGAACTTAAGAAAAAAAGACAGGCTAAACTCTGCCATGAGGTCGGAACTTATTGTGCAAAGAAGATTAAATTTATAGGGATTTGCTTGCAGAGGAAAAAAACCTACTGTTGTTTTAGCTCTCAAATATCAAGGCTCATCAATGAACAGGGAAGACCGCAAATAGGCAAAGGATGGGGGAGTCCACGAAATCCAGATTGCAAAGGATTCACCCCTGAAGAATTTCAACTACTCGATTTTTCCTCTATAGACTTGTCTGAATGGATTGAGGAAATTGAGGGCAAGGCAAATACAAATACAACGGAAATCAATAAAGGGTTGCAGAATTGGATGCAAAAACAAAAAAATCCATCTTACTAAGAAGGGGGATTTTAATGAAACTGTTTAGTCTTATTTTAACTGTTTTAATTCTTTTGCCAGTGGTTTGTCTTGCAAATACAAGATTAGATTGCAAAGTAAAAGAACAGTATTATAAAGACAAAGAAAGAGGATGGTATTTCAGGGAAAAGTGCGAGGAGATTGAAAAGAAAGAGAGCGAGAAGAAGAAAAAAGAAGAAAAAATAGATTGGGCTAAAGTCGTTGACCCTAAATACCTCGATACTCTCGATGCCGAAAGGTTCAGGAAACTTCTGGAGAAAGTTAAGGATGAAGCTGTTTATAATCCTTCACAGGAGAAAGTTCTTGCTTATATGAAGATGCAGGATTACATGAGAATAAAGTCCGTGAAGTTTGCATATATCTGGAGAGACGTTCTTTTACAGAATCCGCACTTAGACATGACTGTTAAAAATCCCGGGAGCGTCTTTGGCGCTCATGCAAAAGCTGAAATAGTGGGAGATGAGAAAGATAAGATAATGAGAGAAATGAAAAATACAGTAGGAGTATATTTCTTTGTTTCAGGAGAGTGTCCTTACTGCCACAAGCAAAACAAGATAATGGACATGCTTAGAGATAGATACAAGATAGCGGTTAAAAGCGTCAGCAGCGATTACTGCGACGCCTCGTTCAAGGAATGCTCAGTTGAGCCATTTATGTTTGAGCATTTCCAGATTAAGGCAACCCCAACAATGGTGGCAGTTCTAAGAGACGCTCATGA
>OGCL01002370.1_pt1 | contig 13321 bp, 10 predicted proteins | sample 1570041 | NCBI WGS metagenome assembly OGCL01 (sample SAMN06266162, study PRJEB24511) | hot springs metagenome | isolation source: Hot spring water | place: South Africa: Limpopo | collected 2015-06-22 | reverse complement strand
GCGTCTGGGCCACTCGTTTCTTCCAAAACAGCGTCCCTGATGCGTTCGATGAGCACTTTTTCAACGGCCTGTTAATGCGGAGGTACTCAGTTACTTTTACGATTTGCCGCCGGTTGAGCCGCCGTACGATCCTGATTGGCCGCCCATCGACCCACCGGTTGACCCTGGGCTCCCACCTGTGACCCCGGCCATCCCCGAGCCGTCCACCTACGCCCTGATGCTCCTGGGCCTAGCCGGCATCGCGGTCGCAGCCCGGCAACGCCGTCGTCAGCAAGCCAGCTGAAGCATCCCTTAAGCCAGCTAAAATGTCAGAGCCCTGTCGAGTGCGTCAGGGCTCTTTTTCATTCCCAGGGCCATTCCATGAGCGACGTGACGCCTTCTCCTGACCAGCAGCCTCAGAACCAGCCCGCGCCCGGCGCGGACACGGGCTATGGCGAAGGCAGCATCCAGATCCTGGAGGGGCTGGAGGCGGTGCGCAAGCGCCCGGGCATGTACATCGGCGACACGTCGGATGGCACTGGCCTGCACCACCTGGTCTTTGAGGTCGTCGATAACTCCATCGACGAAGCCTTGGCCGGCCACTGTGACGACATCGTCGTCACCATTCACACCGACAACTCGATCTCGGTCATCGACAACGGCCGCGGTATTCCCACCGGCGTGAAGATGGACGACAAGCACGAGCCCAAGCGCTCGGCGGCCGAAATCGCGCTGACCGAGCTGCACGCGGGTGGCAAGTTCAACCAGAACAGCTACAAGGTGTCGGGTGGCCTGCACGGTGTGGGCGTGAGCTGCGTGAACGGCCTGTCCAAGTGGCTGCGCCTGACGGTGCGCCGCGAAGGCAAGGTTCACTACATCGAGTTCAAACAGGGCGTGCCGCAAGATCGCCAGATCGAAGTGCGTGACGGCGTTGAAATCAGCCCCATGAAGATCATCGGTGACACCGACAAGCGCGGCACGGAAGTCCACTTCCTGCCCGACACCGAGATCTTCAAGGAGAACAACGAGTACCACTACGACATCCTGGCCAAGCGTCTGCGTGAGCTCTCGTTCCTGAACAATGGCGTGAAGATCCGCCTGGTCGACGAACGCAACAACAAGGAAGACAACTTCGCCTATGCGGGCGGCGTGCGCGGGTTCGTGGAGTTCATCAACAAGGGCAAGAACGTCCTGCATCCGAACATCTTCCACGCAGTCGGCGACAAGCTGTCGGATCAGGGCACCAACATCGGCGTCGAAGTCTCGATGCAGTGGAACGAGAGCTTCAACGAATCCGTTCTCTGCTTCACCAACAACATCCCGCAGCGCGATGGCGGCACCCACCTCACCGGCCTGCGCGCCGCGATGACCCGCGTCATCAACAAGTACATCGAAGACAACGAGCTGGCCAAGAAGGCCAAGGTCGATGTCTCGGGTGATGACATGCGGGAAGGCCTGGCCTGCGTGGTCAGCGTCAAGGTGCCCGAGCCCAAGTTCTCCAGCCAGACCAAGGACAAGCTGGTGAGCTCGGAGGTCCGCGGCCCGGTCGAAGAAATCGTGGCGAGCAAGCTGACCGACTGGCTGCTTGAGAACCCCAACGACGCCAAGATCATCTGCGGCAAGATCGTCGAGGCTGCCCGCGCGCGCGAAGCGGCGCGCAAGGCTCGGGAAATGACACGCCGCAAGGGTGTGCTCGATGGCCTGGGCCTGCCCGGCAAACTGGCCGACTGCCAGGAAAAAGACCCGGCGCTGTGCGAGATCTACATCGTGGAGGGTGACTCCGCCGGTGGCTCGGCCAAGCAAGGCCGCGACCGGAAGTTCCAGGCCATCCTGCCCCTGCGCGGCAAGATCCTGAACGTCGAGAAGGCCCGCTACGAAAAGCTGCTGACCAGCAACGAAATTCTCACGTTGATCACCGCACTCGGCACCGGCATTGGTCGCGGCGCGGGCAGCGACGATTTCAACCCCGATAAGCTGCGCTACCACCGCATCATCATCATGACCGACGCGGACGTGGACGGCGCCCACATCCGCACCCTGCTGCTGACCTTCTTCTTCCGCCAGATGCCCGAGCTGGTCGAGCGCGGCCACATCTACATCGCGCAGCCGCCGCTCTACAAGGTCAAGCACGGCAAGCAGGAGCAATACCTCAAGGACGCCCACGCGCTCGACGAGTACCTGACCAAGGTGGCGTTGGACAGCGCCGTGGTCGAGCCCGGTGGCGGCCGCCCGGCCATTGCCGGTGAGCAATTGCAGGAGCTGGCCCGCGCTTACGTGACGGCCAACAGCGTGATCGAGCGCCTGGGCAACTGGATGGACATCGAGGCGCTGCGCGCCATGGCCAACGGCCTGACACTCAACCTCGATACCCAGGCCGATGCCGAAGCGAGCGCTGCAGCGCTCAAGGCTGCGCTGCACAACGCCGAGGTCACGGCCGAGTACGACGCACGCTTGGACAAGCACATTCTCCGCATCAGCCGCATCTTCCACGGCAACACCAAGTCGAGCATCATCAACGCTGACTTTGTGCATGGCGCCGACTACGAAGCGCTGGCCAAGGCCGGCGTCACCTTCAAGGGCCTGCTGGGCGAGGATGCCGTGGTCAAGCGTGGCGAAGGCGAGAAAACCAAGGAAGCCAAGGTCATCGACTTCCGTGCGGCCATGGCTTGGTTGATGCAGCAGGCCGAAAGCTCGGTGGGACGCCAGCGCTACAAGGGCCTGGGCGAGATGAACCCCGAGCAGCTGTGGGAAACCACGATGGACCCGAACGTGCGCCGCCTGCTGCGCGTGCAGATCGAAGACGCCATCGAGGCCGACCGCGTGTTCACCATGCTCATGGGCGATGAGGTCGAGCCGCGACGCGATTTCATCGAGAGCAATGCGCTGCGGGCGACGAACATCGACGCTTGACGGATGCGCATGGCTGCAGGAAGGGGTCTGATCGACGATGTCGAAGCATGGTTCGGCTACCGGCAGATGCGCAACATCACCGCGTACACCTACGACCAGACGAAAGCCATGATGGTGTACCAGGGTCTTGCAAGCTTCCTGGCTCACGCCAAGGCTTTGCTGGCACGCCTTGAATCGCGCCATGCTTGATGAGAACGCGGTGCCGCCGGGCCTGGACATTCAGCCCAGGCACTGGACGATCCTGCGGACCATCCTCAGTCATCACCTGCCCGACCCCGAGGTCTGGGCATTTGGTTCGCGGGTGAAGGGATCGGCCAAGCCTCATTCCGACCTGGATCTGGTGGTGTTGGGCACCGAGCCGCTGAGCATCGCACTGCACGCCCGGCTGAGCGAAGCGTTGACCGAATCAGACCTGCCGTGGCGGGTCGACCTGGTGGACTGGGCGACGACCAGTGAGGCATTCAGGGCGCTCATGTCTGCACACAAGGTGGTCATCAAGCAGCCTACCGCCGCGCCGTCAACGTCACCCACGCGATCCCACCCAGGGTGACCAGGGCGCACGCCGCGGCTTGAAGCGAGACAGTCTCGCCCAGCAGCACCACGCCCAGGGCGGCCGTGATCACCGGCACCGACAGCTGCACGGCGCCGGCGCTGATGGCGGTCAGCCGCACGCGCACCCAGTACCACACGACATAGCCCAGGCCCGAGGCCACGCTGCCGGACAGCAGCGCGTACACCATGCCGGGCGGGTCGAGCTCAAGCCGTGGCGCCTGAATCAGCAGCAAGACGGCGGCCATGGGCACCGCGTACACAAAACTGCTGGCGGTGTGGGCCACGGGCGTGCCGCCTGAGCGGCCCATCAGCGAGAAGCCGCCCCAGGCCAGGCCCGCCAGCACCATCCACGCGGCCGCGCCCATCGGGGGCGCCGAGGCCGACGGCGCGAGAAAGGCCGCCAGGCCGCCCAGCGCGAGCAGCACGCCCCAGATGCTGGCGCGCTCGCCCTGGTACAGGCCATACGTGATCATCGTCAACTGGGCTGTGGCAAACAACACCAGGGCGCCCGCGCCGGTGCTGATGTCGCGGTAGGCCATGGAGAAGGCCGCGGCATAGCCGAACAGCAGCGCGGCGGACATCCAGCTGCTGCGGTGGCCCACCATCTGGCCGCCCTGCTGCCTCAGGATCCACGCCAGCACCAGCGCGCCCGAGGCCATGCGGATGGCGGTGAACGAGGCCGCATCGATGGTCGTGGTCTGAAACGCCGCGCGGGTCAGCAGCGAGTTGGCCGCGAAGGCGACCATGGCCACGCAGGTCATGAGCATGACCATGGCGCGGGGCGAGCGCGTTGGGGTGGCGGGGTTCACAGCGGGTGCGTCACCAGCCGGAAGTCCGGGTCGTCCGGGTAGGGCTTGACCGTGAAGCCCAGGCTGCGCATCAGGCGCAGCATGCCGCCGTTGTTGGTCAGCACCAGGCCGATGATCTCAGTCAGGCCGCGGTCGCGGGCCACGTCCATGATGCTTTCCATCAGGCGTGAGCCCAGGCCCTTGCCGCTGAAGTCATCGGCCACCACCAGCGAGAACTCGCAGCTGGTCTGGTCGGGGTTGGTGATGTAGCGCGACACGCCGATGATGCGTTCGCGCTCGACGATCTCGCCGTTTTCTTGCGCGCGCCGCTCGCGGTAGACGGCCACCAGCGCCATCTCGCGGTCGTAGTCGATCAGGGTGAGCTTGGCCAGCATGGGTGGCGGCAACTCGGTCATGCTCGAGACGAAGCGGAAGTAGCGGCTTTCGGGCGAGAGGCTTTGCACCAGCTCCTGCAGCATCTGCGCGTCGTCGGTGTGGATGGGGCGCACGGTGTACTCGCCGCCGCCGCGCAGCGGCCACACCTGCTCCAGCCGCGCCGGATACGGCAGGATAGGCAGGTGGCTGTAGTGGCCGGCGCGGCCACCGAGCGCGTGCGGGCCGCTGTCGATCACGATGCGCGCATCGACCGAGATGGCGCCGTCTTCGTCCACGATGATGGGGTTGATGTCCATCTCCCGCAGCTGCGGCAGCTCGCACACCATTTCCGAGACGCGCAGCAGGATGCGCTCGACGGCATCCAGGTCCACCGGGCGCAGGCCGCGCCACTCGCCCAGCGTGTCGGCCACGCGGGCGCGCTCGATCAGCCGGTGGGCCAGATACTGGTTGAGTGGGGGCAGCTCCATGGCGCGGTCATCGATCAGCTCGATCATCGTGCCGCCCGCGCCAAAAGCGATCACCGGACCGAAGGCATCGTCGGTCACCACGCCGATGCAGATCTCGCGGCCCGAACGGGTGCGCGCCATCTGCTGCACGGTCACGCCGTTGATGCGGGCGTCCGGTCGCAAGCGCTTGACCCGCTCCATCATGTCGTGGAAGGTGTCGCGCACGCCCGCGCCGTTGGTGATGTTCAGCGCCACACCCTGCACGTCGGACTTGTGCGAGATGTCGGGCGAGTCGATCTTGAGCGCCACCGGAAAGCCCAGCTGCGTGGCGATCATCATGGCCTCGTGCGCTGTGCGCGCGAGGATGGTCTCGGTCACCGGGATGTGGAAGGCCGACAGCAGCGTCTTCGACTCCATCTCGGTGAGCACCTTGCGGCGTTCAGCCAGCACGCCTTCGATCACCAGCCGCGCGCCTTCGATGTCGGGCTTGGCGAGTGTCGACAGCGGGGGCGGGGTCTGCTGCAGCAGGGTCTGGTTCTGGTAGAACGAGCTGAGGTTGCCGAAGGCGCCCACGGCCGATTCGGGCGTGCGGTAGGTGGGGATGTGGGCGTCGTTGAGCACCTGGCGCGCTTCGACCACCGATTCATCGCCCATCCAGCAAGTCAGCAGCGGCTTGGACAGCCCCGGCTTGCAGCCGGCGACCGCGCGCGCGTAGGCCGTCGCATCGGCACCGGGCTTGGGCGAGTAAATCATCAGCAAGCCATCCACACCCGGGTCGCGGTTGGCGGCCTGCAGCGCGGTGGCGAAGTGGGCGGGCTCGGCGTCTTCCGACAGATCGACCAGGTCGACGAGCGAGGCCGTGGGCGGCAAGGCGGCGCGCAGCGCCTCAGCGGTCTCGGGCGACAACTGGCCCAGCGCCAGATCAATGTCATTGGCCCAATCGGCCGCCAGCACACCCGGCCCCCCGCCATTGGTGAGCACGGCCAGGCGCTTGCCCGCAGGCCGAAAGCGCGAAGCCAGGCACTTCGCCGCCGAGAACATCTCGTCGTACGACTTCACCCGCACGGCGCCGGCTCGGCGCAGGGCGGCGTCAAACACCTCGTCGTCGCCGACCATGGCGGCGCTGTGCGTGCGGGCGGCGGCACGACCGGCCGCACGCCGCCCTGCTTTGAGCACGATCACTGGCTTGGCGTTGGCGGCCGAGCGCAGCGTGCTCATGAAACGCCGCGCATCGCGGATGCCTTCCATGTAGATCAGGATGCTTTGCGTGTGCGGGTCGTTGGCGAGGAAGTCGAGCGTCTCGGCCAGGCCAATACCCGGGTGCGGGCCGAGCGAGACGACCGACGAGAACGTCACGCCATTGCGCACAGCCCAGTCCAGCATGGCCGCCGTCAGCGAGCCCGATTGCGACACCAGTGCCAGCGGGCCGGGCTCGGCCAGCGGGCCCATCGTGCCGGCGTTCAGGCTCAGCGCCGGCCGTTGAAAGCCCAGACAGTTGGGCCCCAGCAGGTGCAGGCCTTCGCGGCGCGCCTGCTTGTGCCAGGCCGTGGCCTGGTCGGCGTCAATGCCGGCCGACAAGACCATCACCGCCTGGCAGGCCATGCGCGCGGCCAGCTCGATGGCGGCGGCCACCTCGGCTGGCGGCAGGGCGATCAGCGCCAGATCAGCCTTGATCTGCATCAGGTCGGCCAGCGTGCCGCTGGTGCGCGTGCTGACGAACTGCAGCTGGCCCTTGTAGCGCTGGGCCTTCAGGGCCTGCAGCAAGGCTGCGGCTTGCGGGGTGGCGGCTTCCTCTGGTTGAGATGAGCCTGCAAACACCACGATGCTGCGGGGCGCAAAGAGGGGCGCGAGGTAGTGCTGATCCATGATGGAATGCTTTCTCAGGCGCCGATCAGCGCCTTCACATGGGCGGCTGCCGCACGGCCCAGCGCATCGAGCACGTAGCCACCTTCCAGACACGAGATCACGCGGCCCTGGCCATGGCGCTGCGCCACGGCCACCAGCTGCTCGGTCACCCATTCGTAGTCGGCGTCGACCAGGCCAAGATTGCCCATGTCATCGTCGCGGTGTGCGTCGAAGCCGGCCGAGATGTAGATCAACTCCGGGCGAAAGGCCTCCAGCGCCGGCAGCCAGTGTTGCGTCACGGCCTCGCGAAAGGCCTCGCTGCCCGAGCGGGTCGGCAGGCCCACATTGACCATGTTCGGTCCCGTGGCCTCGTCGCCATTAAAGGGGTAAAGCCCGCGCTCGAAGATCGAGCACATCAGCACCCGCTCGTCGCCCTGGAAGATGTCGGCGCTGCCGTTGCCATGGTGGACGTCGAAATCGATCAGCGCCACGCGACCCAGGCCGTGCACATCCAGTGCGTGACGGATGCCCACGGCCACGTTGTTGAAGAAGCAGAAACCCATTGCTGCCGCGCGCTCGGCGTGATGACCGGGGGGCCGGACCGAACAGAAGGCCGTGCCCACCTGGCCTGCCAGCACCAGATCGGTCGCCTCAATGGCGGCCCCGGCGGCGCGCAAGGCGGCCTGCAGCGTGTGGGGGCACATGCTGGTGTCGGGGTCGACCTGCAGGATGCCCTCCTGCGGCGCCAGCGCCATCAGCTCCTGCACATACAGCGCGCTGTGGGCCCGTCCAAGTTGCTCGGGCGTGGCCAGCGGCGCGTCGTACGGCACCATGTAATCCAGAAAGCCACGCGCCAGCAGCTGATCATGGATGGCCCCCAGCCGTTGGGGGCACTCTGGGTGTTGTGCGCCCATGTCGTGGCGGGCGCAGTCCGGATGCGTGATGTACGCCGCCAGCATCGGATCTCCTCGTCGCGCCCGGGTGAGGCGTCTGATGTAACCGAGTGTAGGCCGCCGTGCCTGCGGCCGGCAACGCTGCCCGACTGGCCTACTGCGGCAATCAGTTCACCAGCCGCCCTCCTTTGCGGCAAACCGGGCCCTGCTCGGGTGAGCGGGTGGCCGTCAGGATGTGCTGGTCGGTCATGCCGATGCCGCGCAGGAACTGCTCGCGCAGGCGCAGCACATCCTCGATGGTTTCCTCCGAGGCCTCGATCAGGTAGCCGTCGATGCGCTCCAGCTCTTCCAGCTGGCTTTCCGAGAAGCTGGGACGGGCCCAGGCCGGCAGCATGGTGCAGGGCGCAAAGCCCCAGGCTTTGGGCTGGTGGTGTACCTCCTGGGCCATCAGCGCCTGGGTGAGGTCTTCCAGCTCGCTGCTGCCCAGGTCGGTCACGGTGCCGTGGTCGATCGCCTGGGCGGCCACCACGCGGGGCTCGGCCAAGTCCAGGACGACCCGGCACAGCACCGGCTCCGCGTAGGGATGCAGCGCGTGCCGCCAGTGGCCCTGCACAAGGCAGGCCGCAGCGATGGGCTGATCGCTGTCTGACGAGACGTTGTCGAACCAGTTCATGGCGTCTTCCTCCGGTGAAGTGGTTGCAAGGCAATCACCCCCATCATGCAGAAAGCGCGCCCGCCGTGGTGGGAGAAATTGACACACCCCACCTGCTTCGGCGTTTGTTCGCAACGGCCCCCGGAAGTGGCCAACTTCGCCTATATTCTGGAATGCTGTGCCGGTTGACGCACGGGCGCGGTCTGACGGCGTCGCTTGAGCCACAGGCCCAGCAGCATGCCCGACGCCATGAAGGCCGCGATCGACGAGGGCTCCGGCATCGGCGTGAGCAACACGGCGCGGTACTCGCCCACGCTGTTGTAGCCCAGCGCAATGACCTGGCGGTGGGCATTGATGCCCATGGCGCTGGTCAGCGTCCAGCCCGACCCGGGCTGCAGCATGTCGTTGATGTCGAACATCTCCAGGTTCGGATTCCACAGCGCGGCGCGCTGCTCGCCCAGGCCGACCCCGTCGGCCGTGCCAAAGCCCACGATGTAACCACCGTTGTTGACGCCGTAGGCACGGCTCATGAACGCCCCGCCGCCAAAGTCACCCAGGTCGACCAGTGCGCCCTGACGCCACAACACGGCGTGCGTGTCGCCGCCCTGTGCGCTCGCGCCCACCACCAACCCGTGGTCGTTCATCGCTTCGGCCAGGGCCCACTCGAAGGGGTCGCTCAGGGCGGGCAACTCGCGCAGCGTGCCGCCTTCCAGCGTGAACACATGCTGACCCTGCTCGGTGATCATCGTGCCGGCCACATGGCCATGGTTGTTGATGGCCCCGGCGCGAAAGCCCTCGGGTAACGCGCTGACCGTACCGTCGGCCGAGACACGGTGGCTGCCCACCATCTCGCCGCGGTCGTTGATGGCCACCACGCTGACCGAGCCCATGTCTCGCGCGGGTTGGCCGGGTGACCACACCACGCCGTTGGTGTCGAACCAGGAGTCGGCCGGCCGGCTCCAGCCCACGACCTGACCGCGGTTGTTGATGTCGAGCCCGGCGCTCTCGGGGTGGTCGAAGCTCAGCGTGCCCAGCGACTGCATGCCCACTCCGGGTCGCCACAGAAACGCCTGACGCTGGTCGCCCACGTATGAGACACCGGTGACCCAGCCCTGGTCATTGATGGCGTAAGGCAGCGTCAAACCGCCGGTCCCGAGCGTGCCGAGGTCGCGCACGGCATAGCCTGAAGCCTGAGCCGAAGTGAAGGGGGTGGTGGAGAGGGCGGCGATTGCCCATGCGGCGGCCGTGACGAGGCCACGCCAGTTGCTGGTCATGTGTCGGTTCCTACAAGGTTGTAACGGGATGGACCAGGAACACTCAAACACTGGCGCCGGGAGGCAGTCTAGCGGGGGGCGATGACAGCAGGTGTATCCAACCCTCGACCTTGGTCAACAACTGATGCAGATGTGAGTGGCTGAAACGTTTCACCCACAGCAAAATCTGATTGACATACACACGCTCACAGGTCACGGAGGCATCACGCATGCAAGCGCCCCACTACCCCATCATCTACGTGCGCGGCTATGCCATGACGGTGGCCGAGCGCGATGACACCACGGCCGATCCCTTCTGCGGTTTCAACCTGGGCTCGACCGTGTACCGCGCAGCCGTCGATCGCCAGCGGCCACCCAACAAGTTCATCTTCGAATCGCCGTTATTGCGCCTGATGAGCGAGTTCGGCTATCAGGAGATCTACGAAGACGGCTACGACATCATGGATCCCAACTGGTCGCCCAAGGGCGATCAGCCCGGCATTCCGGCGCGCTCGGTCGTCATCCATCGCTACTACGACGGCGGCTCGCGCCTGCTGGGCGACGGCAAGGCCCAGCCCATCGAGGCCTATGTCAAGGCGCTCAACGCCCTGATCCTGCGGGTGCGTGATCTGGTGGTGGCGCGCGAAGGCATCGCGCCGGCCGATTTCAAGTGTTACCTCGTGGCCCACTCCATGGGCGGGCTGGTGTGCCGCGGCCTGCTGCAAAACCCCAAGCTCGGCAGCGCCGAGGCGCGCAAGGCCGTGGCCAAGCTCTTTACCTATGGCACGCCGCACAACGGCATCGAGGTCGGCGGCATCAACATCCCGAGCTGGCTGAGCGCCAGCGAGATGAACACCTTCAACCGCGAGCGCATCGCCGAGTTCCTCAACATGAAGGAGGTGTTCAAGCGGCATGGCCGGGTGGATTACCTGCCCGCCTCGGCGCTACCCATCGAAAACGTGTTCTGCATGGTGGGCACCAACCGCAACGATTACGAAGCCGCCGCCGGCTTGTCGCGTGCCTTTGTGGGCCATGGCAGCGACGGCCTGGTGAAGATCGCCAACGCGTCGCTGTGGGGGCTGGACGCGGCCGGGCAGGTCACGCAGTCGGCCGCCACCGGTTACGCCTACCGCGCCCACTCGGGCTACTTCGGCCTGGTCAACAGCGAAGAGGCGTATCAGAACCTCGTGCGCTTTCTGTTTGGTGATGTGCGCGTGGACATCTGGCTGCAGGTCGACGAGGTGGGCCTGCCCCCGGCGCTCAAGGGCCAAAAGGTCGAGGCGCTTTACCAGTTCGAACTCAAGGCCGCGCCGCGTGGCAAACGCTGGCAGCTCACCCGGCGCGTGGCCGAAGAAGACTCACCGGCCTGCCGCACCCATGCCGAGCTCACCCGGCCCGCGCAGAAAGGCGCGCGGTTGATCTACCTGTCGACCGTGTTTCTCGCGCGCAGCGCCCGCGTGAACCCGCAAGACCCGTCGCTGGCGTATCACATGGACGTCGGCGTGCGCGTGCCCGACTACGAGGTCGACAACCGCTTCTGGCCCAATGGGCACTTCGAAGGCGCCTACCTGTTTCGCGACCAGCTGGTGGTCAAGCTCGTCCCGCCCGCCACGCCCGATGGCGCCTGGCAGGTGGCCCATGGCTGGCACTCGCAAGGCGCGGGCGTGGCCCCCGGCAACGACGCGCTCACGCAGCAGACCATGGCACAGAGCCGCTTTGAGGTGCGCGCGCCTTTTGCCAGCGCCACGATGGCGCCCGGCATCAGGGGCCAGGTCTTGCTGTCGGTGTCGAGCTGGGGCTGAACCGCCGGCAGCCGGCGGTTCAGCCATCAGGCGCGTCTCACGCTGCCTTGCGGCGGCGAGCGACTGCGCCCACCACGGCCAGGCCTGCGATGGCCAGCGCGTAGGTCTCGGCTTCCGGCACGGCGACGGTGATCGAGAACTGGTGGCCTGCATGCAGGCCGTCGAGGTTCAGCGTCCAGTCCACATCGCTCATGTTGCCCAGCGGGTTGCCCACATAGAACTCGCTCGTCACCGCGGGCGAGAACGTGGCCCAGGCCTGGGTCAGCGAGCGGCCCGAGGCGCTCACGGCGCTGAATCCATCGGTGCTGATCGTGCCGGGTGCGGCAAAGGTGATGCCCGCCAGCGACACGCTCACGCGCTCGAAGCCCTTGAAGCTCAGATCACGCACGAGGGCGTTGAAGGTCATCGGGTCGCCGCTGAAATCGGCCGATTCCAGGGTGAAGTTCAGCGTCACGCTCGACAGCGAGGCGAAGTCGATGTCGAAGGCCAGGCCCGAGCCCAGCGTGTAGTCGGTCACCACAGTGCCACCGGTGACGGTGGCGCCGTTGAACACCGCAGCCTGGGCCGAGGTGATCGAGGCGGCGGCCAGCGCCGCCAGTGCGAGTTGATGCAGTTTCATGTGGGTTACCTCAAGTGGATGGCTGCGCACGCTCAGATCGTGCCGTTGGCCCAGGGGCCGGTGATGGCGAACGTGATGCCCGGGGTCTGGATGTTCACGAACAGGTAGCGGCCGGTCGGGTCGAAGCAGGCGCCGCAGAACTCGCTCGAGCGGTTGTTGCCGGCCAGCGACGTGGCCTTGCCCACGGCGGCGAGTTGAGCCGACGTGAGGTTGACGTTGTTCTTGCAGAAGATGAAGGTGCCGCCGTCGGGCGTCAGACCCATCATGCGGGTGCCGGGGCCGAACGCGTCATTGACCGTGCCGCCGTCTTCGCAGATGACGATGTGGCCGCGTGGGCTCACGGTGATGTTGTCACCGTTGTTGCCCGACAGCGTGTTGGCCGAGGCGTAGATGCAGGTCATCACCTGCGTGGCCACATCCAGTTCCCAGATCGTGCCTTCGCTCACCGGGCCACCCGATGTGTCCATCACGTAGATCTTGCCTTCGTGGTACCACATGCCCTCGCCGCGGTTCATGCGCAGTGCGCCCTGCTCCCAGCCCTGGGCAAAGGGGCCCGCCACGTTGGTGATGGCCTGACCGTTGAGGCCCATGGTGTTGCGGCGGTTGGCATCGGGGTCAGCGATCGTGACCCACTCCAGCGCGTAGCGGTCACCCACGCGAGCAGCCGCCACGTTCACATTGTTCTGGCCCACCACCTTGGCCATCTGCAGCACGCCACCACGCGCCAACGAGCCTGCGACGCCGGAAGTGTCCACGGGCACGTAGCGGTAGAAGCCCGACTTGCCGCTGCTGTCTTCGGACAGGTAGACGATGCTGGTGGCGGGGTCCACCGCCGCGGCTTCGTGCGCATAGCGGCCCATGCCGATGATGGGCTGGCCCGAGGTCTGCAGCGGATCGGCCGTCACTTCGAACACATAGCCGTGCTTCTTGCCAGCAGCGCTCACCGAGTCCGAGCCCACTTCTTCGCAAGTCAGCCAGGTGCCCCAGGGGGTCGGGCCGCCGGCGCAGTTGGTGCGCGTGCCGCCCAGGCTGGGCTCGGTGCGAACCCAGTTGCCGTCGCGGAAGTACAGGTTGGTGGTGCCGCCGGCCGAGTAGCTGCTGCCACCCACGGTGCTCGGGGCGTTATCGTACACGGCCGGTGAGCCGAAGAAGGTAGCGTCGCTGCCTGTGCCGCGTTCGTGGTTGC
>OGCL01002369.1_pt1 | contig 13328 bp, 12 predicted proteins | sample 1570041 | NCBI WGS metagenome assembly OGCL01 (sample SAMN06266162, study PRJEB24511) | hot springs metagenome | isolation source: Hot spring water | place: South Africa: Limpopo | collected 2015-06-22 | reverse complement strand
GCCGAGTTGACCATTTCCTCGACCTGGGCCGAGATCACCTTGGGCATGCCCATGCCGCCGAATACCGGGTCGCCACCGACACCCACCCAGCCGCCTTCGGCGTAGGTCTTGTAGGCCTCGGGGAAGCCGGCCGGGGTTTTCACCACGCCGTCGCTCCAGCTGCAGCCTTCCTCATCGCCACTGCGGTTAAGCGGGGCGATCACGCCGCCGGTAACCTTGCCGGCTTCTTCGAGAATGGCCGCGGCGGTGTCTTCGTCCACCACCTCGGCCAGGCCGGGGAGCTGCGCCCACAGCTTGGAAACTTCAAACACTTCATTGAGCACAAAGCGCATATCGCGCAGGGGAGCTTTGTAGTCAGCCATGGAGCAGATCCTCGAACAAACCAGCAGGTATACGGATGTGCCTGAAGTCTAACCGAACAACTTTTTAGACACATAGCGTCGCGTAATGACCAGTTGGTCGCCATTCGTTTGGTGGGCCGCCTTCAGCAAAAACCCGCCAACGGGCGGGCTCTTGCGGGTGCCTGCCGTCCGTCAGAGCGCGAAGTGCTCGGCCGGCAAGTCCATCATGCAGGCACTGCCCGCCTCGGCCGCCGCCAGATGGGCCGCGGTGCGCGGCAGCAGGCGTTGGAAGTAGAAGGCGCAGGTGGCCAGCTTGGCCTGGTAGAAGGCCGCCTCACCCTCGCCCGCATCGAGCTTGTGCTGAGCGACCAGCGCCATACGCAGCCAGAAATAGGCCAGGGTGACGTAGCCGGAGTACATCAGGTAATCCATCGACGCCGCGCCCACTTCATCCGGGTTCTTTAGCGCCGCCATGCCGATTTTCTGGGTCAGCTCGCCCCATTGCTGATTCAGGTTCGCCAGCTGGGCGACATAAGCCTTGAGCTGTGGATGCTCGGCCTGGGCCTCGCAGAATTTGTGCACGATCTTGGTAAAGCCGCGCAGCAGCTTGCCCTGGCTGCCGAGCACCTTGCGCCCGAGCAGGTCGAGGGCCTGGATACCATTGGTGCCCTCATAAATCGGTGCAATGCGGCAATCGCGCACCAGCTGCTCCATGCCCCATTCGCGGATAAAGCCATGGCCGCCGAACACCTGCATGCCATGGTTGGTCACCTCCAGACCGGTCTCGGTCATAAAGGCCTTGCAGATCGGCGTGAGGAAGGCCAGCAAGTTCTCGGCTTCCTCGCGTTGCTCGGTGCTGGTACCACGATGGGCCTGATCCAGCAGCTGCGCGGTGAAATAGGCCAGGGCGCGGTTGCCTTCGTTGAAGGCCTTCATGGTCAGCAGCATGCGCCGCACATCGGGGTGCACGATGATCGGGTCGGCGGCCTTATCCGGCGCTTTCGGTCCGGTCAGCGCACGCATCTGCAGGCGCTCGGTGGCGTACTTGATCGCCCCCTGGAAGCTCGCCTCACCCAGACACAAGCCCTGCATGCCGGTGCCCAGACGCGCGTGGTTCATCATGGTGAACATGCAGTTGAGGCCCTTATTGGCCTCGCCAATCAGGTAGCCAGTGGCGCCGTCGAAGTTCATCACGCAGGTGGCCGAGGCCTTGATACCCATCTTGTGTTCGATCGAGCCACAGCTAACGCCATTGCGCGCGCCGGCTTCACCGGCGGCATCGGGGAGGAACTTGGGCACGATAAACAGCGAGATACCCTTGGTGCCCGCAGGGGCGTCGGGCAGTTTGGCCAGCACCAGATGGACGATGTTCTCGCTCATATCGTGCTCGCCGGCGGAGATAAAAATCTTGCTGCCGGTCACGGCATAGCTGCCGTCGGCCTGGGGCACGGCACGGGTCTTGATCAGCCCCAGGTCGGTGCCGCAGTGGGCCTCGGTCAGGCACATGGTGCCGGTCCAGCGGCCCTCGGTGAGCTTGCTCAGGTAGGTCTGCTTCTGCGCTTCGCTACCATGGGCATGGATGGCCGACATGGCGCCGTGGGTCAGGCCGGGGTACATGCCCCAGGAGGTGTTGCTGGCGCCGATCATCTCACTGATGATCAGCCCCAGGGATTGCGGCAGGCCCTGGCCACCGTAAGCCGGGTCAGCCGCCAGGCCATTCCAGCCGCCCTCGACATACTGGGCAAAGGCTTCCCTAAAGCCCTTGGGCGTGGTGACCACACCCTCGTTGAACTGGCACTCTTCTTCATCGCCGCTGCGGTTCAGCGGCGCCAGTACCTGCTCGCAGAACTTGGCACCCTCTTCGAGAATCGCGCCGAGCATATCCGGGCTGGCATCGCTGGCTCCCAGGGCGGCGTAACTGCCATGAAAGTCGAAGACATCATCGATCAGAAAGCGCATATCGCGCAGCGGGGCCTTGTATTCGGGCATGCTCGTTCTCCATCAGCAGGCGCGCGGGGCGCGGGTTTAGAGCCCGAGCTTCGGCTACCCTGGAGCACAGCACAACGACGCTGCATGGGCTGAATGCGTTGCCATAACCAGCCCAGCAAACGGGTCGTTACCCGCCTTCGGGAATGACCCTGAACGCCAGCGCGGCATCCGTCTTGTTGGCAGCCATAAAAAAACCGCCGCCCCGAATGGGGCGGCGGTTTTTGTGCAGCAACTGCGGGTGGCTTAGTAGCCCAGGGCGAAGTGCTCTTCGTCCATGTCCATCAGGTTGCTGGCGCCGGACAGCATGGCCTCAACGTGTGCACGGGTGCGCGGCAGGATGCGCGCGTAGTAGAAGCGGGCGGTCTGCAGCTTGGCCTTGTAGAAGGCCTCGTCGTCAGTACCGGCAGCCAGCTTCTCGGCAGCCAGGCGTGCCATGTCGGCCCAGAAGTAGGCCAGGCAGGCGTAACCGGAATACATCAGGTAGTCCACCGAAGCGGCACCGACTTCTTCGCGGTCCTTCATCGCGGCCATGCCCACTTTCATGGTCAGGTCGCCCCACTCCTTGTTCAGCTTGGCCAGCGGCTCAACGAATTCCTTGACGGCATCGTTGGACTCGTTGCTCTGGCAAAACTTGTGCACGATCTTGGTGAAGTTCTTCAGGGCGCCGCCCTGGGTCATCAGGATCTTGCGGCCCAGCAGGTCGAGGGCCTGAACGCCGGTGGTGCCTTCGTACATCATGGAGATACGGCAGTCACGCAGGTTCTGCTCCATGCCCCACTCGGCGATAAAGCCATGGCCACCGTAGATCTGCATGCCGTGGGAAGCGGACTCGAAGCCGACTTCGGTCATAAAGGCCTTGGCGATCGGAGTGAGGAAGGCCAGCAATTCGTCGGCGGCTTTCTTCTCTTCTTCGTTCTGGCTGTACTTGACGATGTCGACCTGCTTGGCGGTGAAGTACACCATGGCGCGGTTGCCTTCGGCGAACGCCTTCATGGTCAGCAGCATGCGACGCACGTCCGGGTGGACGATGATCGGGTCGGCGGCTTTGTCCGGCGCTTTCGGGCCAGTCAGGGAACGCATCTGCAGACGCTCGCGAGCGTACTTCAGGCCACCCTGGAAGCCGATTTCGGCGTGGGCCAGGCCCTGCAGGGCAGTACCCAGACGGGCGGTGTTCATAAAGGTGAACATGCAGTTCAGACCTTTGTTGGCCGGGCCGATCAGGTAACCGGTGGCGCCGTCAAAGTTCATCACGCAGGTGGCGTTGCCGTGGATGCCCATCTTGTGCTCGATGGAGCCACAGGACACGGCATTGCGCGCGCCGATGCTGCCATCTTCCTTCGGCAGGAACTTGGGCACGATAAACAGCGAGATACCCTTGGTGCCTTGCGGCGCGTCGGGCAGGCGGGCCAGCACGATATGGACGATGTTGTCGGCCATGTCGTGTTCGCCAGCGGAGATAAAGATCTTGGTGCCGGACACCTTGTAGCTGCCATCAGCCTGCGGCTCGGCCTTGGTGCGCAGCATGCCCAGGTCGGTACCGCAGTGCGGCTCGGTCAGGCACATGGTGCCGGTCCACTCGCCGGATACCAGCTTGGTCAGGTAGGTGTGCTTCTGCTCGTCGGTGCCGTGGGCATCCAGGGTGTTCATCGCACCGTGGGACAGGCCGGGGTACATGCCCCAGGACCAGTTGGCGCTGCCGACCATCTCGCTGATCACCAGACCCAGGGACTCCGGCAGGCCCTGGCCGCCGTGGTCAACGTCATGGGCCAGGCTCGGCCAGCCGCCTTCGACGAACTGCTGATAGGCCTCTTTGAAGCCGGTTGGGGTTTTCACGCCTTCCGGGGACCAGGTACAGCCTTCGGTGTCACCTACACGGTTCAGAGGAGCGATCACCTGCTCACAGAACTTGGCGCCTTCTTCGAGGATGGCGTCGACCATGTCCGGAGTAGCGTCCTGGCAGCCAGGCAGGCTTTGATAGTGCGCTTCGTAGCCGAGCAGTTCGTCACGAACGAAACGGATATCACGCAAGGGGGCCTTGTAATCAGGCATAGCGGTTAACCTCTGCGGTGGATTCTTGGTGTGTAGGTGACCGTCACTCGGTCGTTTTCGGGACCATTCCCGTACCTGGCTTGCCACTGACAAACCAGGCAAATCAAACAGGCGTTTGAAACATACGTTTATGCCCTGGCGATGTCAACACCCCCAAGGCACTGTCAAGCCTGCATATTGATCAGCGTGCCGATGGGCGGCAGCGCGTTGATGCGCTGGTACAACTCAAGACTAGGCGGTGGCGGCAGATCCTGCTGCGCTGGAGTGTTGCTTTTTGTCTGCTCGGCCTCCTTGCTGGCGGCCTCCTTCTGCCTGGCTTCTTCCGTGCGCTGGGCCTGGGCCTCGCGGCTGGCCTGGGCCTCGTCGCGGCGCAACTGGGCCAACTCGGCCCGGGCCTGGGCCATCTGCACCTGGGCCTGGGCGGCAATGCGCAGATCCTGGGCCGAGGGTTCGGCCGGAGCCAGGGCGGCGCGCAGCACTATTTCCATCTTGCGCAGGGTGGCCTCGGGATCATTGGGCACCGGGCCGCTGTCGATACTGACCTCCCCCGCCACGGCATAGCGCCTACCATCCGGGCCGCGGGTGTAGGTGTAACTGGGCGCCCCGGTATAGCGGCCACCGACCGCGGCATGAGCCTGCTCATGGGCACGCACTTCCTGATCGCGCTGGCTGAGCTTGGCGATTTCCAGCTGCTCCAGGCGCAGTTCGCGCTCACTGGCTGCAGACGGCTCGCCCTCGCCACGGTCGGCCTTGGGCTCGCGGGATGCTTCACGGGTAGTGCGGGAGGCGGCGGACTGCTCCTGAGCCAGGGCCTGAGGCACCTCGCTGGCAGGGGCCGAGCTGGCATTAGTGCGGCTATCGGGGGAAACACTGGCCGCAGCGGGCCGTGCCGGCAGTGACAAGGCTGCAGGCGCAGAGTACGGCGCAGCGCCGCCAATCTGCATGCAATCACTCCTCGCCCCGGAGTGACAGGTTCCTCAAAGCGCCCTGATTACGCCCGGGGCAAGCGCATCAGGCCGATATATCGATCACGGTGCCCAATACTTCATCGGCGGTCTTGACCACCTTGGCGCCGGCCTCGACCTCGTTCTGCCCTTGGCGCAGGGTCACCAGGCTTTCCGCCAGATCGGGGCGATTCTGTTCGGCGGAGCTGGGCGCCGGATTGACCTGATTGGCCGGCGGCGCGGAGCTGGGCTGAGGTTGCGCGGCCACCGCATTGCTGGCGATATCCGCCGCGGCCTGATCCACCCGACGCTGGCCGGACTGAATGGTGTTGATGCCTGAATTGAAGGCGCTTCCAGAGATTTCCATGCCCAAGCTCCCGCTATGGCAAGCCAGTAACGCTTCAATTGAAGCAGACTTTGCTCAAAAAATGTACGAGCAAAAGGCTATGGCTTTGTTACTGCTTATAGCTGAGGCTGCAAAAAACCCAGGTCCAGATGGCTGGCCACCGCGGCCGGCGTGGCCTGCGCCAGGCGCGGTACAACGCCCAGGCAGGGCGCCGGCAGACGCTCGGCCAGGGTCGCCAGGTTATCCGCCAGACGCGAGGTGTGCGGGTCCACCAGGTTGGCCACCCAGCCGGCCAGTTGCAGGCCGTCCCGGGCGATGGCCTCAGCCGTGAGCACGGCCTGGTTGATACAGCCCAGGCGCACGCCCACCACCAGAATCACCGGCAGGCCCAGAGCCATGGCCAGATCAGACAGATTCTCGCCCCCGGCCAGGGGCACGCGCCACCCGCCCGCGCCCTCCACCAGGGTCAAATCGGCGCCCTTGGCCAGAACAGCCTGGACGGGTCCGAGCAGGCTGGCCACATCCAGTTGCACCCCCGCCTCGCGGGCGGCCAGATGGGGCGCGATGGCCGGCTCGAAGGCCAGGGGGTTGACCTCCTCATAGCGCAGCGCCAGGGTCGACTCGCCAAGCAGGGCCAGGGCGTCCTCATTGCGCAAGCCGTCTGCCGTCTGCACACAGCCCGAGGCCACCGGCTTGGCGGCTGCGGTGGTCAGCCCACTGATCCGCGCGGCATGCAGCAGGCCGGCGGCAATGGTGGTCTTGCCGATTTCCGTATCCGTACCCGTGACAAAAAAAGCTGAAGGCATGGCTATTGCTCCTTACGCAGCAGACCGTAGACCACCTGATAGGTGGCGGGCAGCCCCTGGGGCTGGCGGAATTGCTCATAAGCCGCGAGCAGTGCCCGCATGCGTTCCCGCCCGGTCAGGCCACCGGGTCGGCCGGGGTTGAGGTTATGCGCGCCGAGGGCCTTGAGCTCATGGGTCAGGCTGCGCAGATCCGGGTAATTCAGCACCTCGGCCTGGCGCTGCAGGCTTAGCAGCTGCAAGCCGGACTGACCGCACAGGCGCTGATAGTCGGCGAACTGGCGGAAGCGATTGACGTGAACAAAGCCGTCCACCGCCTGCCAGCTATCGCGCAGCTCCTGCAGGGTGCCAACGCACAGGCTGCTAAACGCCAGTACGCCGCCGGGGCGCAGCACCCGTTGGGCTTCGCTGAGCACGGCAGAGAAGTCCGCGCACCACTGCAGGGCCAGGCTGGAAAACAGCAGGTCGCAGGAGGCATCGCGCAGCGGCAGGCGCTCGGCATCGCCGGCAATAAACTGCTGTGCGCCGCCCAGTGGCATGGCATGGCGCAGCATGCCTTCGGCGATATCCAGGGCCACACCCTGACTCACAGGAAAACGCTCGCCCAGCGCACGACTGAAATAGCCGGTACCGCAACCCAGATCAAGCCAGAGCGCCGGGCTAAAGGTGGCGGGCAATTGGCTTAGCAGCTGCTGGCCGACATGGCGCTGCAGGGCGGCCACGCTGTCATAGCTGTCGGCGGCACGGGAGAAGGAAGCCGCCACCTGGCGCTTGTCCGGCAGGCCGCCAGACTGGAAGGCTTCAGTCATCGGCTAACCTCGGCGTAGGGTGCGCCGTGCGCACCATAGAACCGCGGGAAGCGGTGCGCACGGCGCACCCTACAAGGGTCTTAGTCATCGCCTGCCTCATGCAAAAAAGCCTGGATCGTCGCCGCCACTTCATGGGGCCGCTCCAGGGGAAAGGCATGACTGGCCTGATCGATCAGGCCGATTTCGATATCGGGCAACAGCTCCAGCAGGGCCTGCGCCGCCGCGGCCGGCACCAGGGCATCGGCGCCGGAGAACAGATGCAGTTGCGGGCCGACAAAACGCTGCAGGGCTGCGCAGGTATCCATGGCCGCCAGCAGATCCAGCCCCGCCAGCAGGGCCTCGGCCTGGGGCTGCGGCGCGGCGCCGAGCAACTGCCGCGACAGGCCACGGGCATCCGCGGCGCCCTGGGCGCAGAGCAGGGCAAAGCGTTTCAGGGTGGCGGGCGCGTCACTGGCGCAACCCTGACGAAAAGCATCAAAGGCTTCCCTGGGCATAGCGGCCGGCCAGTCTGGCTCGGCGACAAAACGCAGATTGCTGGCCAACGTCAGCAGACCGGCACAGTGCTCGCCCCGGCGCGCGGCCAGCTCGGCGGCGAGCATACCGCCCAGGGACCAGCCACCGAGCCAGGTGTCCTGCGGCAGATTGGCATCAAGCTCGTCCAGCCAGTCGGCAGGGTCGCTCGAATCCAGCGCCGGCAGCGGTTCTATCTGCACCTGCAGACGCGGATCGAGGCCGCGCAGGGCGGCGGCCAGCGGCTCCAGCGGCGCAGTGCCCAGGCCCCAGCCAGGCAGCAGGATCAGGCGATCACGCATGGACGGTGTCCTCGCCAGCCAGCAGTGGCCAACACTCGGCCAGGGCTTCCAGCAGCAGCTCCAGCTGCTCAGCGCTATGGGCGGCGGACAGGGTCACGCGCAGGCGCGCGCTGCCGGCCGGCACGGTGGGTGGGCGAATGGCGGTGACCAGCAGGCCGCGCTCGCGCAGCAACTGCGACAGCTGCAGGGCTCGGCCGCTGTCGCCGACCAGGATCGGCTGGATCGGCGTGGCGCTGTCCATCAGCTGCAGGCCGATGGCCTGGGCGCCCTCGCGAAAGCGCTGGATCAGGGCATTCAGGTGATCGCGCCGCCAGTGCTCGCTGCGCAGCAGCTCCAGGCTTTTCAGGGTGGCGCAGGCCAGGGCCGGCGGCTGGCTGGTGGTGTAGATATAGGGTCGGGCGAACTGCACCAGGGTCTCGATCAACTCCTCACTGCCGGCGACAAAAGCCCCTGCCGTTCCAAACGCCTTGCCCAGGGTACCGACCAGCACCTGCACATCCTCCACCCCCAGGCCGAAGTGCTCGACGATGCCAGCGCCGGTGGCGCCCAGGGGGCCAAAGCCATGGGCGTCGTCGACCATCACCCAGGCGCCGGCCTTGCGTGCCTCGGCGCACAGCGCCGGCAGATCGGCCAGGTCGCCATCCATGCTGAAGACGCCATCGGTCACCACCAGGCTATTGCCGACGGCCTTACCCAGACGGTTGGCCAGGCTGACCGCATCGTTATGCAGGTAGCGGGAAAAGCGCGCGCCGGACAGCAGCCCGGCATCCAGCAGCGAGGCGTGGTTGAGACGATCCTCCAGCACGCTGTCGCCCTGTCCGACCAGGGCGGTGACCGCGCCGAGGTTGGCCATATAACCGGTGGAAAACAGCAGCGCCCGGGGCCTGCCGGTAAATTCGGCCAGGGCTTCTTCCAGCTCATGGTGCGGGGTGCTGTGACCGATCACCAGATGCGACGCACCGCCGCCCACGCCCCATTTTTGCGCCCCGGCACGCCAGGCCTCGATCACCTGGGGGTGATTGGCCAGGCCCAGGTAGTCGTTGGAACAGAAGGCCAGCAGCTCGCGGCCATCGACCCACACCCGCGACCCCTGCGGCGATTCCAGCAGCGGGCGTTGGCGATAGAGGTTGGCGGTGCGGCGCTCGGCGAGGCGGGCGGATAAGTCGAAAGGCATATGCATACCTGTAGGAGCCAGCTTGCTGGCGATCAGCGGCAAACCCGATCGCCAGCAAGCTGGCTCCTACATAAACAGCGGTTTATGCCGAAGCGGCGTTATAGAACTGCTGGGAATCGCGCTGCTCCGCCAGGGCCTGCTCGATGGCCGCCTGGTGCACTTCATCGGCGTGCTCTTCGCGCGCTTCCGGCTGGATGCCGAGGCGGGCGAACAGTTGCATGTCCTTGTCGGCCTGGGGGTTGGCGGTGGTCAGCAGCTTCTCGCCGTAGAAGATCGAGTTGGCACCAGCGAAGAAGGCCAGGGCCTGCATCTGCTCGTTCATCGCCTCACGGCCGGCGGACAGGCGCACATGGGACTTGGGCATCATGATCCGCGCCACGGCCAGCATGCGGATAAAGTCGAAGGGGTCGACATCCTGCTCCTCGGCCAGCGGGGTGCCCTTGACCTTGACCAGCATATTGATCGGCACGCTTTCCGGGTGCTCCGGCAGGTTGGCCAGCTGGATCAACAGCCCTGCGCGATCATCCAGGGATTCACCCATGCCGAGAATGCCGCCGGAGCAGATCTTCATGCCCGCCTCGCGCACATGGGCCAGGGTTTCCAGGCGCTCGGAGTAGGTGCGGGTGGTGATGATATTGCCGTAGAACTCCGGCGAGGTGTCCAGGTTGTGGTTGTAGTAGTCCAGGCCGGCGGCGGCCAGGGCCTGGGTCTGCTCCTTGTCCAGCTTGCCCAGGGTCATGCAGGTTTCCAGGCCCAGGGCCTTGACCCCTTCGACCATCTTCAGCACGTAGGGCATGTCCTTGGCGCTGGGGTGCTTCCAGGCCGCGCCCATGCAGAAGCGGGTGGAGCCGATGGCCTTGGCCTCGGCGGCGGCCTTGAGCACCTTCTCCACTTCCATCAGCTTCTCTTTATCCAGGCCGGTGTTGTAGTGGCCGGACTGCGGGCAGTACTTGCAGTCTTCCGGGCAGGCGCCGGTCTTGATCGACAGCAAGGTCGACACCTGTACGCGGTTGGCATCGAAGTGCTGGCGATGGACGGTCTGCGCCTGGAACAACAGATCATTGAACGGCTGCTCGAACAGCGCGCGAACCTCGGCGAGGCTCCAGTCGTGGCGGGTGGTGATTGCAGCGGTTGCGCTCATCTGAGAAGTCCTTCGACGCTTGGTGGCATCTGTTGTCAGGCCCACACGGGGCATTCAGGCTTTGGCCATCATAAGTGGCGATTGGATGCTGTCAACCACGATAAAGACACAGGTTTACATCTGATCAATTAACAATCAATAGAACTTATGTCATGGCACAAGGCCAAATGCTTACCCCTCCCACAGGATGTTCTGCATGCAGGTTGAAGGTTTTTTCGAAGGACTCGGCGAAGCGCTGGGCCGTGCCATCCGTTTCATCGTCGACATGCTGTCCGGCGTGCTGGGCGCCATGGCCGATGCCATCGACGACTTTCTCCAGGGTATGGCCAGGGCCATTGGCATGGACGTGTCGATTTTCAGCATCATCCTGCTGATCATCGGCCTGCTGTTTCTGTTCAGCGGCGCTCGTTCGCTGTTGCGTGGCTCGATCATCGGCGGGGTGATCTGGCTATTTCTCGGTCTGATCGTAATGGGCTGGCTCATCCGCTGACGCTGACTAAACTTCAGGCACCACTGCTCATGGACGAGCCGCCATGCCTCCGTTTGACCTCACCGTTCTGCAACGCCTCGCCTGGCTACGCCCACGGCGCCATTGCCAGCTTTGCGACGACGCCACCGACCACCCCACACACAGCATCTGCACCGCCTGCGAGACCGAGTTGCCCTGGCTCGGTGCTCATTGCCAGATCTGTGCGGTGCCATTGCCGGCACACGGCATGATCTGCGGCGCCTGCCAGAACAAGCCGCCGAGTTTCAGCCGTGTGGAAGCGCCCTGGCGCTATGCCTTCCCGGTCGACAACCTGATCACCCGTTTCAAGCACCAGGCGCAATGGCCGCACGGTCGTCTGCTCGCCGAACTGCTGGCTGAACACCTTAGCCACGCTTTCGATGAAGGGCTGCCCCGCCCCCAGGCGCTGCTGCCGGTGCCGCTGGCCCGCAAGCGCCAGCGACGACGCGGCTTCAATCAGGCACAGATGCTCGCCGACTGGCTGGGCGCCAGCCTGAAGCTGCCGGTGCAACATGAATGGCTCCAGCGCCGCGTCGATACACCCGCACAGCAAGGGCTGGATGCCGCAACGCGCAAGCGCAATCTGCGTCAGGCCTTCAGCCTGGAATTGCAAGCCAAGGTCGCCGGCGCTCATCTGGCGCTGGTCGACGATGTGCTAACCACCGGCGCCACGGCGGGGGTGCTCGCCCACCTGCTGCGTCGCGCCGGCGCCCTGCGCGTCGATGTGTATTGCCTGGCACGCACGCCACGGCCGGGCGATGGCTGACTTGACGCGCCAGGCGCAGTCACGCACCGTGCCCGACATTCTCCCTGGCCACGCCTGAACCATGTCGCAGCTCGATTCCATCGCCCAATTGCTCAGTCGCCGCCCGAAACGTCTGGCGCTGCTCGAGCAGATCGCCGAACAAGGCTCCATCACCCGCGCCGCCAAGGCCGCCGGGCTGAGCTACAAGGCCGCCTGGGATGCCATCGACGAGCTGAACAACCTGTCCGAGCAGCCACTGGTCAGCCGCAACGTCGGCGGCAAAGGTGGCGGTGGCGCACGCCTGACACCTGCTGGCGAGCGCCTGCTGGCACTGCAACAACGCCTGCAGGCGCTACAGGTGCAACTGCTGCAGGCCGCCGGTGACGACGCCGACCTGGAGCTGCTCGGCCGCCTGATGCTGCGCACCAGCGCACGCAACCAGCTGACCGGTCGCGTGCGCGCGATTCACGCCCACGGGCACAATGATCTGATCGACATCGAACTGCCCGGCGGTAGCCGCCTGTACGCGCAGATCACCCATGACAGTACGGAAAACCTGCAGCTGAGCGAAGGCAGCAGCGTGGTCGCGCTGATCAAGGCTGGCTGGCTGGAATTGCAGCCACTACAGGCTCCCCGTGCAGAACAGCACAACGCACTCGAAGGCCGTATCGAACAGATTCTGCCGGCCAGCGATGGCCCCAGCGACGTGCGCATCGGCCTGCCTAATGGTCAGACCCTGTGTGCCCTGCTCGAATCCGCTCGCCTGGCCGAGCTGGGCCTGCGCGTCGGCGATCCGGTGCGCGCGCAGTTCGCCGCCAGTCAGGTGCTGCTCGGCACTCAGCTATAGGGCGGGTGCACGCTAATAACGCCAACGGCGGGTTACGCCCGCCCTAGGTTTAGCGCAAGCCGGTAGACTGGGCGCCCACTCACGCGGAGCCGCTCATGAGCCATCCTTTTTCCACCCTCACCCCGGATCTGGTGCTCGATGCCGTGGAGAGCCTTGGCTACCTCAGCGACGCCCGCGTATTGGCACTCAACAGCTACGAGAACCGCGTCTATCAAGTCGGTATCGAGGACGAAACGCCGCTGATCGCCAAGTTCTATCGCCCGGACCGCTGGAGCGATGCGGCGATCCGCGAGGAGCACAGTTTCAGCGCCGAGCTGGCCGAGCATGAGGTCCCGGTGGTAGCGCCCCTGGAGCGCGATGGCGAGACACTATTCGAGCACGGTGGCTTCCGTTTCGCCCTGTTCCCGCGCCGGGGCGGTCGCGCACCCGAGCCGGGCAACCTCGAGCAGCTGTACCGCCTCGGCCAGTTGCTCGGACGCATGCACGCCATCGGTGCCAGCCGTCCTTTCGCTCATCGCGAAACCCTGGCGGTGGACAACTTCGGCCATGCGGCCCTGGCCTCCCTGCTCGACGGCGGCTTCGTGCCGCGCAGCCTGCTGCCCGCCTACGAGTCGGTAGCGCGCGATCTGCTCGCCCGCCTCGATGAACTGTTCGCCCGCGTGCGCTACACGCCGATTCGCCTGCACGGCGACTGCCACCCAGGCAACCTGTTGCACCGCGACGACGCTTTCCATGTCGTCGACCTCGACGACTGCCGCATGGGCCCGGCGGTGCAGGACCTGTGGATGATGCTGGCCGGCGAGCGTCATGAACGCCTCGG
>OGCL01002368.1_pt1 | contig 13331 bp, 14 predicted proteins | sample 1570041 | NCBI WGS metagenome assembly OGCL01 (sample SAMN06266162, study PRJEB24511) | hot springs metagenome | isolation source: Hot spring water | place: South Africa: Limpopo | collected 2015-06-22 | reverse complement strand
TGCGACCGTCACGCGCAATCTGCCTCGATCATGCGCTTCGCGCCTTCCCGCGTCCTAATGGATAATCTGGGTTGAAGAAATCGCGGCAATATTTAGATAAGCCTGTCTGCTTGTCTTTGTTTGCATCCCTCTTCCCCGGCGAGCCGGGAACCCACCACAAGGAGGCAACACATGGGTATCACCCAACGCATCGACGCCACGACCCTAATACCGCACGAATACCAGACCCCACCCCACCGGCGCCCCGCTCGGTGAAGATCGAGCTCTCCGCCCGCTGCAACTACCGCTGCGGTTTCTGTGCCCTGCGCACCCGCGAAATCCAGCCCAAGGAGGACATGGATTTCGATTTTTTCAAGCGCATCTGCCGCGAGATGCGTGAAGCCGGCGTGGAGGAGCTGGGTGTGTTCTATCTGGGTGAGAGCTTCATGAACCCCGATCTGTTGGCTGCTGCCATCCACCATGCCAAGCAGGAGGCCGGCTTCCCCTATGTCTTCCTCACCTCCAACGCCTCCCTGGCCTTCCCCACCGAGGTCAAGCGCTGTTTCGACGCGGGACTGGACTCGCTGAAATGGTCGGTCAACTATGCCGACGAGACCCAGTTCGCCGAAATCGCCGGGGTGAGCCCCAAGTACTTCTGGCGCAGCGTACTCAACATCCAGGATGCGCGGCGATTGCGCGACGAAGGCGGTTACCGTTGCGGCCTCTACGCCTCCTCCATACGCTACGACGGCAAGCAGCTCGAGCGCATGCAGGCGTTCCTGGGAGAGCACATCCTGCCCTTTGTGGACGAGCACTACTGGCTGCCCCTCTACTCCATGGGCAGCCTGGCCATCCAGCGCGAGGAGCAGCTGGGCTTCCGCCCCACTGCTGGCAACCAGGGCCGGCTGGACGCCCTGCGCGACCCCCTGCCCTGCTGGTCCGCCTTTACGGAAGGGCATATAACCGCCCAGGGCCTGCTGTCGGCCTGCTGCTTCGATGCCGACGCGCGCTGGAACATGGGCGATCTCAAGCAGCTGGGTTTCATGGCGGCCTGGCACTCCCTGCCCTTCCAGCAGCTGAGGTCCGCCCATCTGGCCAGAGACGTGACCGGCACGGTGTGCCAAGCCTGGGTGGCTTATAAATGAGCCCGGATTGTCCATGGGGCCGTGGGTCTCCCTGACCTCGTCACCCCATCGCATCCTGTTCCTTCCCGGTGCGACGCAGGCCGTGCTGGTGAACCTCTGCTGGCTGGCGGCTCTGTAAAGCGCCATGGGGATCGAACCCGCGCTGCTGGGAGCCTGCACACGGGGCGAGGTGGCCGTCCTGATGCGGCTGGCCGAGTCGCTCGGCGTATGGGGGCCTTGTCCCCGTCTATATGGCCGTTTGTTCAGGTCACGGCGGCTTCGATCGAGCAGCGTGCCGTCCGCTCACGCCAGCTGGCCGAGAGCCCGGTCAGCCCAACCAGGATGCCATGGCCGGCCGATCCAGCTTCAGGCTGAAGTGCACCTCCGTCAGCCGGCGGACGGACCATTCCGGAGCATGGCTTCGGTAGTCTGGATGACGGGCGTTCGTCCTGCCATGCACGACACGGCTATGGACCGGGCACGCGGGAGATCGGCGGCTGACAGTGACAAGCAGGCGTCGGCCTACCCGTAAGGGTAAGTGGTTGCCAGCCGGGATTAGCGCGTATCATCGCTAGACCGTGTTGACCTTGCCTAAGCCCCCCTGCCCGCATGAGCGCTGGCCATCCGCCGGATCATCATCCCGCCCGATACGCCATGCGCCTGTCCCGTGATCGCACCCCGGAGAGCTGATGAAATGCGTGGATGACTTCCGCCTGCGCTTGGGCAAGCAGGAACTGGTCCCCATCATGATCGGCGGCATGGGCGTGGACATCTCCACCGCCGAGCTGGCCTTGGAGGCGGCCCGTCTGGGCGGCATCGGCCACATCTCGGACGCCATGGTGCCCACCGTCTCCGACCGGCGTTTCAAGACCCGCTTCGTCAAGGACAAGCTCCAGCAGTACAAATACAACGTCGCGAACTCGGACAAGTCCCTGGTGCAGTTCAACCTGCACCAGCTCGCCGAGGCCACGCGGCTGCATGTCGGCCGGACCATGGAGGCCAAGCGCGGCGATGGGCTGATCTTCATCAACTGCATGGAGAAGCTGACCATGAACGCCGCGCGCGAGACGCTGCGCGTGCGCCTGCGCTCGGCCCTGGACGGCGGCATCGACGGCATCACCCTGTCGGCCGGCCTGCACCTGGGCTCATTCGCCCTGATGGCCGACCACCCCCGCTTTCGCGACGCCAAGCTGGGCATCATCATCTCCTCGGTGCGGGCGCTGCAACTCTTCCTGCGCAAGAACGCCCGGCTCGACCGTCTGCCCGACTACATCATCGTCGAGGGCCCGCTGGCCGGGGGCCACCTGGGCTTCGGCCTCGATGACTGGATGAAATACGACCTGGCCAGCATCGTAGCGGAGGTCCTCAACTACCTGGAATCCGAGCACTTGACCATACCGGTCATCGCCGCCGGCGGCATCTTCACCGGCACGGACGCGGTGAACTTCCTCGAGCTGGGTGCCGCCGGGGTGCAGGTGGCCACCCGCTTCACCGTGACCCGCGAATGCGGCCTGCCGGACAATGTCAAGCAGGAATACTTCAGGGCCGAGGAGAAGGACATCGAGGTCAACGGCCTCTCGCCCACCGGCTATCCCATGCGCATGCTCAAGGGCAGCCCCGGCATCGGCGCCGGCATCCGGCCCAACTGCGAGGCCTACGGTTACCTGCTCGACAACGAGGGGCGCTGCGCCTACATCGAGGCCTACAACCGCGAGGTGGCGCGTCATCCGCAGGCCAAAAAGATCTCGGTCAAGGACAAGACCTGTCTGTGCACCCACATGCGCAACTTCGACATCTGGACCTGCGGGGCGCTGACCTACCGGCTCAAGGACACCAGCCGCCGGCTGCCGGACGGGACCTGGCAGCTGCTGACGGCCGAACACGTCTTCCACGACTATCTGTACAGCCGCGACCACCGCGTCGCCTTGCCGGAATAGCCCAGACCCTCCGCGGATCGCCCCGGCGACCGATGATCCTAAAAACCGCAGTTGAACACGACCGAAGGGCGGTCCAAACGGGTGGCTGGCGCGAAGCGACGACGCCGCAGGGTGGCTCCCTGCAAGGAGGAGCGACAAAGCCAGGCGCCCGTTTGGGCCGTCAAGCGGGCGTGTAGCGATCTCACCCAATCGGTGAAGTCGGGCGAAGGCTGAAAACTCAATGTATCCAACATGCTACGAAGCCATCTAAGCGGTCAACTGCGGTTTTTAGGATGATCGGGTTCAGGCTCACATGCCCGTTACCGTGAAAGTCGCGCAGCCGACTCTCGACGCTCCCCTCCCCCTCGGGGGGAGGGGCTTAAGGAGAGGGACCGTTCATGGCCGTCAGCGACGTCTTTCATCGGCAGGGGCGGCCATTGGGCCATGAACGGTTAGCACCTGCCCCTGACTCAGCGCCGCGACGGCCAGCCGCCCCGGCGCGGCCTGAAGGATCTCCTGCATGATCTCCGCCTCGCCGCCGGGTTTGAGGTGGGTGATCCAGACCTGCGCCTTGCCTTCGTACCTGGCCAGATCCGGTGCCAGGGTGCGCGGACAGTAATGCCTGGAGGCGTGGGCGACATCCTGCATGCCGTTCGGGAAGGAGGTCTCGACGATGAGGTGCTGGAGGTCCGGCGTCGCGTTGGCGATCTCCCAGAGGGCGTCGTGGCTGTCGGTATCGCCGGAGAAGATCAGGCTGCCCTTCTCACCGCGCAGCAGATAGCCCGCCGCGGGCACCGTGTGATGGGCCGGGATGGCGGTGATGCGCCGCGGCCCGAGTTCCACCGTCTCCCCCAGCGCGATGGGCGCATAGCGCATGACCGGCGCCTCCGGTGTCGGGATGCGGGTGAAGTCGGGCCAGAGCTGCCAGTTGAACAGATGTCCCGCGAGCACCTCCACCACCTCCGGCAGGGCGTGCACCACCAGGGCGCGATCACGCTCCGCGGCGACGCTGTCGAGCATCGGCGGCAGTGCCAGGACGTGATCCAGATGGGCGTGGGTGATGAAGAGGTGATCGATGCGGGCCAGGGCCGCGCGTGACAGCTGGGTGACACCGCTGCCGGCATCGATGAGCACGTCGTCGTCCACCAGCAGCGAGGTGGTGTGCCTGCCGTCGCCGATGCCGCCGGAACAACCCAGAACGCGAATCTCCATGGGCTATTTGGTGGTGAAGGTGAACACGCCATCCCAGTCCGCGGGCGGGGGATGGTCGCGGAAGTGGGCGATGCGTTCCAGATAGACGTCGTAGAGCTTGAGGGCCTGGCGCTGGCGCAGGGCGAGCAGGCGGACTTGCGCCTCGTCCCAGCGCCGCGCGAGATAGTCATGCACCGCCGCCTCGAAGGCCTGGGCCGCGGCGAGACGATCCGCCGGCAGCTCGGCCGTCACGCCCAGGGGTTCATAGATGGACACCGGCTGCGCCTTGCCCTTGACGCGCACGCGGTCGACGAACATGAAGCTCAGGTCGGGACAGGCCTCGCGCGTGGCCTCGCCGGCAAGGACGCCCACCCCGTACTGCTTGGTCAGGCCCTCGAGCCGCGAGGCCAGGTTCACCGCGTCGGCCATCACGGTGTAGGACATGCGGAACTCGGAACCCATGTTGCCCACGCTCATGCGCCCCGTGTTGACGCCCACCCCGATGCGCACCGGCGGCCAGCCCCTGGCCTCCAGGATGGGGTTGAGCTCGGCCAGGGTGGCTTGCATGGCCAGCGCCGTGAGCACACCGTCGCGGGCATGCTGCTCGTCGCTCATGGGCGCGCCCCAGAAGGCCATGATGGCGTCACCGATGTACTTGTCTATGGTGCCCTTGCGCGCCTGGATGAGCCGGGTCATGTGCGAGAGATAGACGTTGAGCATGTCGGCAAGCTGCGAGGCCTCCAACCCTTCGGAGATGCTGGTGAAGTCGCGGATGTCCGAGAACAGCACCGTCATCACCCGCGACTCGCCACGCAGACTGTAGCGGGCCGGGTCCTTGGCCATCTCGTCGACCAGCTCGGGCGGGACGTACTGGCCGAATAGCCGGGTGATCTGGGCCTTGGAGCGGGCCTCGACGAAGAAGCCATAAGACATGTTGAGCACGAACAGACCCACCACGGTGATCAGACTGGCGGCCACCGGGACCTGCATGTGCAGCGCGGACCAGGCATAGAAGTCCGCCCCGACGAGCAGTCCGGCGAGCAGCACGGTGAGGGCCGCGGCCCACAGCGGGGTGAGCAGGGGCAACACGGCCGCCAGGATGAGGCCCAGGCCCAGCACCAGACCGGCCTCGTAGTAGCGCATGCCGAGCGGTTCCCACGGGATGGTGCCGTCCAGGATGCCGGAGATGAGGCTGGCATGGATCTCCACGCCGGGAAAGGCCTTTTCCGTGGGGGTCACCCGCAGATCCATGATGCCGGGCGCCGTGGAGCCGATGAGCACCACCCTGCCCTCCAGATCTGCCGCCGGGGCCGCCCCCCTGAGCACGTCGACGGCGGGGATGTAGCGGTAGGCGCCCGGCGCCCGGTAGGGGACCAGGGCACGACCCTCCGCATCCAGGGGGATGCCGAGCCCGCCCAGATCCAGGGCGGGCGGACGCAGCCCGGAGGCGGGTTGCGCCTTGGCCGGTTCACCGCCCATGGCCGCCTGGGCGGTGAGCAGGGCCAGGGAGCCGTAGCACTGTCCGTCATGCTCGATCAGCACCGGCATGCGGCGCATCACCCCGTCGAAATCGGGGTGGGCATTGAAAAAGCCGGCGCCCCCGGCCTGGTCCTGCAGGACCCGGAGGTTGCCGTGATAGCCGCCGCGGCGGGCCGGCCTTACCCCCAGCCGATGCAGCTCGCCACAGTCCATGACCGGTCTGGGCAGGGCGCCGACCCGTTGTGTCTCACCGGGCAGGCCGAAGTAATAGCCCAGCACCGTCGGACCCGAGCCCAGGGCAGCGGCCAACTGCGCGTCGTAGTCCAGCTTGGGGCGCAGGCGTTCGAGCATGGCCAGGAAGCCGCCCTCCCCGGCCAGCTCCGTCCTGGCCAGACGCTCCAGCACCGGCAGGCCCGAGCTCTGGTCCGGTTCGGCGAAGATCACGTCGAAGCTGGCGGCGGCCACACCGTATTGCTCGAACAGGGTGCGGGTCAGGTGGGCGGTCTTGTCCCGCGACCAGGGCCAGCGCCCCACCTCGCGCAGCGAGCGCTCGTCGATGTCGACGATGGCGATGCGCTCGTCCATCCCCTGGGCGCGGAAGAGCTGGATCTTGAGGTCATAGATGGCGGCCTCGAAGCGATGGATGAAGTAGAGGTCGTAGAGCCTTCCGACCTGACCCAGCAGGATGAGCAGGAGCAGCAGGCTCAGCCCGAACTGTCCGATGAAGCGGCGGGAGCGCAGGGTCATGCGTCGGCCATGGAGGACGTCAGTTCCGCACGGCCGTCCCGAAGGAACCGACCTTCCCACTCGGGGGGAGACGAGCGCAGCGAGCCAGGGGGCGTTTCATCCTAATGGATGCGGTAGAAGCGGCCGGTCATGTCCCTGCCCTCGGGCAGGTTGTCGAGACGGCTGCCGACCGCATCCGACAGCTTGGCGAAGCGGTCGTCCGGATGGGGATGGGTCTTGAACAGGAAGGCCACCCGGCTGTCGGATGCGGACACGTGGCCGATCTCCTGCAACACCGCAGGCAGGCCGTAGGCGTCGTAACCGGCGCGGGCGGCCAGCACCATGCCAATACGGTCGGCCTCGTATTCCGCGTCCTTGTCCAGGCCGCGGGCGAAGGCCTCCCAGAAATTGCCCATGAAGTTGCTGGCGATGGCCGAGCCGCCCTCCATCCGTTTGCCCACCACGGCGCCCAAGTCGGCCAGGGCCCGTGACTGTTGCATCATGCGCAGGTGGTGCTTGCGGATCACGTGGCCGATCTCGTGACCCAGCACGCCGGCCAGTTCGGCCTCGCTGTGGAGCCGGCGGTAGAGCCCCCGGGTGACGAAGATGTAGCCGCCGGGCATGGCGAAGGCGTTGATGTCCTCGCTGTCGATGACGCCGAAACGCCACTCCAGGTCGGGGCGCTCGCTCTGCATGGCCACCCAGCGGCCGACCAGGTTGACATAGCGCTGCAGCTGATCGTCGCGCACCAGGGGCGCCGCCCCCAACAGGCCACCCGCGACGGTGCGGCCGATGTTGCGTTCCTCCTCCAGGGTCTGCGGCGGTTCGGCGACGAAGGACAACAGACCGCCGAGCAGATCGGCGCTGCGCGGCCTGCGCTCCGGCTGGGCTTGCGGGGTCTGCTGCGGGGGTGTGGCCATGGCCGAGGGCGCGGGTTTGTTCTGGCCGGCGGGTTTGCTGTCCTGCGCCGGCGCGGGTTGACGGCCGAGCAGCAGATCGCGCAATGCCCGTTCCGCGTTCGATGCCTGGGCGATGAGGCCGAAGGCCGACAGGGCCAGGGCCACGATGAGCGCGCTTTTCATCATTGCGGTTCCCCCCACGGACTGGACTGCCGGTTGGCCTGGGCAGGCGCCGGCAGGTAGTCGATCGAGCGGGCGGCGAGCCCTCCTTCACGGGCAAAGGACTGGGCTTCGGCACGGCTGACGACGTAGCGATCCAGACGCTCCAGTTCCTGCGCGTTGAAGCGGGCCGCCTTCAAATCCTGTTCGTTGAGCCCGCGCACACCGGCCACCGAGACCACCCGCCCGGTGTCGGCCTGGCGGGTGCCCATGCCGATCACCCCCGCCAGTTCGCCGCCCACGTCACGCTGCGCGGCCTCGGTGCTGCGCACCGAGAGCATGCGCACCCACCCCGTCCGGCCGGAGACCCTGATCTGGACCCAGCCGCCCTGCCGGGCCAGCACCTCGACACTGGCCCCTCTCGGCACCTGGGCCGTCACCGCCGCGGTGGTGGACGCGGCCGCGCGCAACTGGTCATCGCGGATCATGCTGCCGCTGGCAGACCAGGCCGGCCATGCCAGGGGCAGGAAGGCCGCCACCAAGGCGTGGCGGACGATACGAAGCGAGGTCATGGTGTCATCCCCGGTTTTTCGGTTTTCATCCCGGCTGGTCCATTCGTCCGTCGGCCTGAAGGCCGACATACAAGCCCATCATCTCCATCCCGTGCCGAAGGCCCAATGGTTATTGATCCGAAACGATCCAACTAGACCCTCTCCCTCGGGGAGAGGGTGGCGAAGCCGGGAGAGGGCGAAGCGGCTTCCCGCTCCGACGGGACTTCCCTCTCCCCAGCCCCTCCCCCCGAGGGGGAGGGGTTTCATGTGCCCGTGTTTCGGGTGACTAACGCGGCGTTTTTTCAGGTTCATTCGTTTCGGATCAATAATTCGTTTCATCTTACGCCAACGGCGCAGTAGATCATCCTCAAGTCCGACGGGTCCTCGGGATTATCATAAGGTCATGGCGACCCCACAACAGTTCCTCACCCGTGTCGGCAGCGGCGCCCTCGGCTGGCTGCAGGCCTGGGGCCGTGTGCTGGCGTTCGGTGCGCGCGCCCTGGTGGAGACCTTCACACCCGCCGTCTACAACAGCGCCACCCGCTCCGTGGTGCTCAAGCAGATCTATTTCACCGCCTGGCAGATCCTGCCCGGTTTCCTCCTGTTTGCGGCCCTGCTGTCCTACGTCATCATCCAGATCGTGGTCACCACGGCGCGCAACTACGGCCTGTCGGACTTCGCCCTGGAGGTGTCGGTGCGCGTCGTGGTGCTGGAGACCCTGCCCCTGCTCACGGTGCTGTTCATCGCCCTGCGCTCGGGCGCAGCCATCAACACCGAGGTGGCCCTGATGAACATCAACAACGAGATCCGCGCCCTGGAGGATGCGGGCGTGGACCCCATGCGTTTCGAGTTCACCCCAAGGGTCATCGGCGGCGCCATCTCGGTCTATGCCCTGACCCTGCTGTCCTGCATCCTCGCCCTGATCCTGGCCTACGTCGCAGTCTACGGCCTGCAGCCCTGGAGTCTGCCCGACTTCAGCCGCGTGATCGCCAAGATCTTCACCCCCACCGCCTTTCTCACCCTGACGCTCAAGAGCCTGCTGTTCGGACTGGCGGTGACCCTCATCCCGATCCGCGCCGGGCTGGAGGCACCGCGCATGATGTTCTTCGCGCCCATCGCGGTACTGCGCGGCATGGTCCGCCTGTTCTTCGTCATCATGTTCATCGAGGTGGCATCATTGGCGCTGGTCTACATGTGATCTGGCTCGCCGACGCCGCCGAGCGTCTGGCCCTGATCGACTCCCTGCCGGAGGCGGCCCTGGTCGCCGACGATCTGCCCCTGCGCGCCAACCTCTCGGTGCTGGAAAACATCGCCATCGTGCCCCAGTACCGCCAGAACCTCTCCTATCAGGACGCCGCCGACCAGGCCTGGGCCCTGCTGGCCAGGCTGGACCAGACCGGCTGCGCCCTGAAGCGCGATCCGGCCCTGAGCTGCGTGGAGCGTTTCGTGGCCAAATTGTTGCGGGCGGTGATGCTGCAACCGCCTATAATCCTCATCGACCGGCCTGCCCTGCTGCTGCCGGACATCCACTACCCGCCCTTCCTGGAGGCGACCCTGCAGGCCCTGGCGGGAGACTGTGAAGACTGCCGTATCCTGGACTACGCATGGAACGCGCCCCTGTACGCGCCCCGCTGATCAAGAACCTGGAGCTCAAGGTCGGTCTGCTGCTGGTCGCCACCCTGGTGCTGGCGGTGGGTTTCCTGATCTATGTGCTGCATGCCCGCGGCACCTTCCAGCCCACCCAGGACCTGATCCTGGTGGCGGATGATGCGGAAGGCGTGACCATCGGCATGCCGCTGACCTTCTCCGGCTTTCCCATCGGCCAGGTGAAACGGCTTGATCTCACCGCGGAGGGCCAGGTGCGCATCCACGTCGCGGTGCCGGTGCGAGACGCCCGCTGGCTGCGCGTATCCAGCCAGTTCACCCTGGAAAAGGGGCTCGTGGGCGCAGCCAAGATCCGCGCCTTCAGCGCAGTCCTGTCCGATCCTCCGCTGCCGGACGGGGCGGAGCGGGCGCTCCTCACCGGCGATGCCACCCAGGACATCCCGGTCATCATGGCCCGGGTCAAGGGCATCCTGGCCAACGTGGAGGCGATGACCGGATCGAATTCCAGCATCAACCGCACCCTCGCCCATGTCGACACCATCACCGGCCGCATGACCGGCGACTATGGCGTCCTGGAGGGGGTGCTGGGCGGTCCGGAGAAGGCCCAAAAGGTCGTGCAGGCCCTGGACCGGGTAAACACCCTGCTCGCGAGCCTCAACGGGGTCTCCCTGCGCGTCGACCAGACCCTGGCCAAGGCGGATCAGCGCGTATTCGGCCAGGGCGGCGTGATGGATCAGGCCGACCGCTCGCTGGCCCAGGTCAACGCGATACTCGGCGACGTGCGCGAGAGTCTGAAGCGGGCCGATGCCATCCTCCTGGCGGCCCAGAGTGCCGCGGCCAACGTCCAGGCCATCACCGCCGACGTCAAGGGGGCCACCACCGATCTGGCCATCCTGCGCACGGAGGTCGACGACAGCATCACCAAGGTCAACCACCTGATCAACGAGATCAATCGCAAATGGCCGTTCAAGCGCGATGTGGAACTCAAACTGCCGTGAGGGGTGAGATGCTGATCAGCATCGTCCACAGGAGCGTAGGGCGCGTTTCAGCCCGACTCGCCGGCCTGAATCGGGCAAGGACAGGACGACGGGCTGGGTCACCCCTCACGTCTCACCCCCCGGCTCGCACCGCTTGCACTGCACTCCTGACCCTCTTGCTGACCGCTTGCGCCAGCAGTCCGCCGCCGCCGGACTGGAAGATCAATGCCCACAACCTGCTGGCAAGCTATGGCAAGCATTATCTGAACGGCAATACCGGCCTGGCCGAACGCAACTTCGAGCGCGCCCGGGCCGAGATAGCCCGCACCGGGCGGCTGGACCTTGCGGCCAGAGCGGAGCTGACGCGCTGCGCGGTGCGCATTGCCGCGCTGGAGACCGGACCCTGTCAAGGCTTCGTCGCCCTGGCCCCGCATGCCGCTGCCGAAGACCGCGCCTATGCACGCTACCTGAGCGGCGACTGGCAGGGCCTGGATGTCGGCAAACTGCCGCTGCAATATCGGGCGCTCTCGCAGGTCAAGGATGACGCCGGCCTGGTGCGCAGTCTGGAGGGGATCGATGACCCGCTTTCGCGCGCCATCGCCGCCGGGGTGCTGTTTCACGCCGGACGCGCCTCACCCGAGGTCATCGCCGCGGCGACACGCACGGTCTCCGATCAGGGCTGGCGGCGCGCGTTGCTGGCCTGGCTCAAGGTCCAGGCCAGACGGGCCGAAGCGGCAGGCGACGCCGCCAGCCTCGAGCTCATCCGCCAACGCATCGATCTGGTGCAGGCCTCCCTGGCGGAGCGTCGCTGATCGACCCCATGGCGTCGGCCCCGGGTTGCCGTCGTTACCGTGAAAGTCGCGCAGCCGACTCTCGAAGCTCCCCTCCACCTCGGGGGGAGGGGCTGGGCAGAGGGACCGTTCATGGCCTTCCCCCGTGTCTTTCATCAGCAGGGGCGGCCATTGGGCCATGAACGGTTAGTATATCTATACCAACTTGTATATTAGTCCTCTCTAATATAATCGCCGACCATCCAAAAGGAGGGGACATGGAAACGCTGCTCGCCTGGCTTTACGCCCCCTGGCCATGGTACGTGGCCGGACCGATCATTGGGCTGATGGTCCCGATGATGCTCTTCATCGGCAACCGTTCCTTCGGCATCTCCAGCAACCTGCGCCACCTGTGCGCCATCACCCAGCCGCCCCAGGTGGGGGTGGACTTTTTCAAATACGACTGGAAGGAACACACCTGGAGCCTGATGTTCGTCATCGGCACCGCCCTGGGTGGCCTACTGGCCGGCGTGGTGTTCGCCAATCCGGATCCGGTCGAACTGAGCCTGGCGGCCCAGGAAATGCTCACCACCTGGGGCTTCACCCAACCCGCGGCCAGCCTGGTGCCGGAGGAACTCTTCCATCCCAGCGTGCGCAACTTCACCCTGCTGTTCGCCTGCGGCGTGCTGGTCGGCTTCGGCACCCGCTACGCGGCCGGCTGCACCTCGGGCCATGCCATCACGGGGCTGTCCACCCTGCAGTTGCCCTCCCTCTACGCCGTCCTGGGCATCTTCGGCGGCGGGCTGATCTCTTCCTGGTTCCTGGTGCCCTGGATGCTGCGCTAGGCCGACGACATGCTGCGCCATCTACCCTATCTGCTCGCCGGTGTCCTGTTCGGCTTCGTCCTGATCAAGTCCGAGGCCGCCTCCTGGTACCGCATCCAGGAGATGTTCCACTTCCAGAGCTTCCACATGTTCGGCATCCTGTTCTCGGCCATCGCCACCGGCATGCTCAGCATCCAGATCATCAAGCGCATGGGCGAGAGACGATCGCTGGACGGGCAGACCATCGCCATCCCCGAAAAACCCCCGGGCCGGGTCAGTTACCTGGCCGGCGGTCTCATCTTCGGTCTGGGCTGGGGCCTGATCGGCCTGTGTCCCGGCCCCATCTTCGCCCTGGTCGGCACCGGATCCCTGGGGGCGATCGTGGTGCTGGCCGGTGCCCTGCACGGCACCTGGCTTTATGGCGCCCTGAAGCAGCACCTGCCGCACTGAGCGTCCCGAGACCCTGTGTTTTGACAGCACGTCCGCCAGGGTCTAACCTTGCTGCCGGCATTTTCATAACAGCTGCTGTCATTCTTTCGAGGAGAACCCCATGCGCTTCCATCAGATCGGTCTGATCGCCGCCGCCAGCCTGCTCGCCACCGCGCACGCCAGCGCCACCCAGCTCATGTCGGCCGAATGGGCCAACCGTGCCTGCGAGGCCTGGAACAAGAATCCCATCCTGACGGATGAACTGGCCGAGAAGTGGATCAAGAACGACGGCGGTCGCGGCTACAAGATCATCCACATGTACCGCACCGATTGCGGTGAGAACACCAAGGTGGAGATGAAGATCGTGCCCCAGGGCGGCAAGGCCATGTGTGCCTATGGCGGCAAGATTCAGACCACCAACCTCAACATGGACATGGACTATGTCATGCACGCCGAAACCAAGCGCTGGCGCGAGATGGGCGCCGGCGAATACGGCCCCATGCGCGCGATGATGTTCGGCCGTCTCAAGTTCGAAGGCCCGAAGGCGGAGGCCATGCGCGTGATGGGACCGTTCGAGCAGTTCCTGCTCATGCCCGGCAAGGTGCCCGGCGAGGATGCCTGCCCGCGCTAACGGACATGGCGACGGCCACCCCAGAGCATGAATGTCGCCGTGTCCGTTCCCTCTCCCCCAGCCCCTCCCCC
>OGCL01002366.1_pt1 | contig 13350 bp, 11 predicted proteins | sample 1570041 | NCBI WGS metagenome assembly OGCL01 (sample SAMN06266162, study PRJEB24511) | hot springs metagenome | isolation source: Hot spring water | place: South Africa: Limpopo | collected 2015-06-22 | reverse complement strand
AATCGCAGAAACCCACAAAGCCTGTGATGTCGCAGGACGGATCAAGATGTAGCCGGCCGTCCTCGTGGCGCACTGCGCCAAGGCTCGTAGCCGCGCCCAGCGTCTGCGCGCTGTCGAGCCCCGGTGCGGCAAGAGCGCGGGCGGACAACTGCGCACCCGCATCCAGAAAGCGGGGGTGTGCGGGTTCCTGACTGCGCAGGGCGGCCGCGCGCAAGGGCGCCAGCACGCCGGCCGGTGGTCAGCCCAGGCGTCCAGCTCGCCGCGGGCGGCGGCCGCATGTTCGGCGGCGAAGCGTTCGCGGAACCGGGTGTCGAAAGCCGGATCCTTGGCGAACCAGCGGCCCGGGCCAGCCTCGCGCCAGAAGGCGACGACGGCGTCGGCGTCGGCGAGCGGGCGGCTGGCGTTCATGGCCGGAGCGTACACCTGCGCGCAGAACCGGGCTGCAAGCGCTGCCGGCGTCCTCGCAGGCGGCAGCCGGCGGGACGACGCTCGGCCGCCGCTGCGGCGCCGAGGTGGTCCATCTCCCGGGCGTGTTGGCGCAGCGGCTGGTGCGCAAGCAGTGCGCTCAGCCGTCGCTGCGGCGCCGGCGGTCCATCTCCGCGATCAGGGCGCGCGCCGCGTCCCCCTCGGGGATGGGTCGCCCGCTGTCGCGCCACTCGACGGCTGCCTTGAAGCCGGCCTCCTGCGCGTAGCGGCGGAACCACAGGCCCTCCGGGTTGTGGCGGGTGATGCCGTCGAGCAGCGTCGCCAGCTGCTGCGTCTGCTCCAGCCCCATGTGCAGCAGCACCTGGTTGACCACCAGCTTGTGCATCGCCAGGTGGCTGCTGGGCACGCCGGCGATGCGCTCGGCCAGTCGCATCGTTTCCGCCTCGAGTTGCTCGACGGGCACCGCGGCGGTGGCCAGACCCCAGTCGGCCGCCTGCCGCCCGCTGATGACGTCGCCGGTGAACATCATCTGTTTGGCACGCATCGGTCCGAGCCGGAACGTCCACATCGCCGGTGTCGGGCAGCCCCACACCCGGGTGGGCATGTAGCCGATGCGGGCGTCCTCGGCCATCACCAGCAGGTCGCAGCACAGCGCGATGTCGCTGCCGCCGGCCACCGCTGCGCCATGCACCTTGGCGATGGTCGGCTTGGCGCTGCGCCACAGCGCCATGAAGTCCTCGGTGTTGCGCTTCATGAAGGCGTAGTCCTCCATGGGATCCCAGGGGTGGCGCTCCTGCTGGCACGGGTGGTCGATGTCGCCCTGACCGAAGTGGGTGAGGTCATAGCCGCCGCAGAAGCCCTTGCCGGCGCCCTCGACCACGATGACGTGAATCCCGCGCTCGGCATTGGCCCACTCGACGGCGGCGCGGATCTCGCGCGGCATCGCGTCGTCGATCGCGTTGTAACAACCGGGCCGGTTCAGCAGCAGCCGCGCGATGCGGGGGCGATCGGGGTCGGGTGCGATGCGCAGGGTCGAAAACTCGGGCATGACGGTCCCTCCGGGAAGCAGGCCCTCGTGCTTATAAGCCACCGGGCCCGTGGCCGGCTGTCGGGTCGGTGACCGCCGGGACGCCGTGCGCGGTCTGTCCCGACCGGGACAAGGCTCGATGCGCGGGCGCCGCCGCTCTCCTAGAATCCGAATCGAACGACCGTTCTTTTTCGTCGGTCGGGTCGGTTCCCGCACCAATCCACTGCCGCGCGGCGGCCAAGCACGAGGGGCTTTCACGATGAGCGCTGAATACGAGGTTCGCGGCGACGTGGCCGTGATCACGATGAACAACCCGCCGGTCAACGGCCTGGGTCTGTCCACCCGCCAGGGCATCACCGACGGGCTGGCCCGTGCCGAGGCCGATGCGGCCGTCAAGGCGGTGGTCATCACCGGCGCCGGCAAGGCCTTCTCGGGCGGTGCGGACATCCGCGAATTCGGCACGCCCAAGGCACTCGCCGAACCCAATCTGCTGTCGGTCATCCTGGCGGTGGAAAACAGCCGCAAGCCGGTGGTGGCCGCCATCCACAGCGTGGCCATGGGCGGCGGCCTGGAGCTGGCGCTGGGCGCGCACTACCGCATTGCCGCCCCCGGCTGCAATGTGGCCCTGCCCGAGGTGAAGCTGGGCCTGATTCCGGGTGCCGGCGGCACCCAGCGCCTGCCGCGTGCGGTGGGCGTGGAAGTGGCGCTGAACATGATCGTCAGCGGCGAACCGGTCAAGAGCGAGATGCTGGCCCAGATCCCTGGCCAGAAACTGTTCGACAAGCTGGCCGCATCGGCCGAATCGCTCATGGACGAGGCGCTGGCCCTGGCCCGCGAGGCCGCCGCCCGCCACGCCGACGGCAGCCCGCTGCCGCTGGTGCGCAACCTGCCGTGCAAGCACAAGGAGGGTGACGCCTACTTCCAGTTCGCCCGCAACATGGTCAAGGGCATGGCCAAGAACTTCCCAGCGCCCGCCAAATGCGTGGACGCGGTTGAAGCCGCCACCAAGAAGAAGTTTGCCGAAGGCATGCTGGTCGAGCGTGAGATCTTCATCAACCTGATGTGGACACCTGAGTCGCGTGCATTGCGCCACCTGTTCATGGCCGAGCGCGCCGCCTCCAAGATTCCTGATGTCGCATCTGACACCCCCAAGCGCGACATCAAGCTGGTCGGCGTGATTGGCGCGGGCACCATGGGCGGCGGCATCTCGATGAACTTCCTGAATGCAGGCATCCCCGTCAAGATTCTGGAAATGAAGCAGGAAGCCCTGGACCGTGGCGTGGCCACGATCAAGAAGAACTACGAAGCCCAGGTGAAGAAGGGCAAGCTCAAGCAGGACAAGTACGAGCAGCGTATGGCCCTGCTGAGCACCACGCTGAGCTACGACGACCTCAAGGACTGCGACCTCATCATCGAAGCCGTGTTCGAAGAGATGGGCGTCAAGGAAGCCGTGTTCAAGCAACTCGACGCTGTGGCCAAGCCCGGCGCCATCCTGGCCTCCAACACCTCCACGCTCGACGTGGACAAGATTGCAGCCTTCACCAAGCGCCCGCAAGACGTGGTAGGCATGCACTTCTTCAGCCCTGCCAACGTGATGAAGCTGCTGGAAGTGGTGCGTGGCAAGGAGACCGCCAAGGACGTGCTGGCCACGGTGATGGCCATCGGCAAGAAGATCAAGAAGACCTCGGTGGTCTCGGGCGTGTGCGATGGCTTCATCGGCAACCGCATGATCGAGCAGTACAGCCGCCAGGCCGGCTTCCTGCTGGACGAAGGCTGCACGCCCCAGCAGGTGGACAAGGCGGTGGAGAAGTTCGGCTTTGCCATGGGCCCGTTCCGCATGGGCGACTTGGCGGGCAACGACATTGGCTGGGCCATCCGCAAGCGCCGCGCGGTGGAGCGCGCCGACATGAAGTACAGCCGCACCGCCGACAAGCTGTGTGAACTGGGCCGCTTCGGCCAGAAGACCGGCGCAGGCTGGTACGACTACCAGGCCGGCAAGCGTGACGCGATCCCGAGCGACCTGGTCAACAAGATGATCGAAGACCACCGCAAGGAGCTGGGCATCACGCCGCGCAAGATTTCGGACGAAGAAATCGTGCAGCGCCTGGTGTTCGCCCTGGTCAACGAAGGCGCGCACATCCTGGAAGACGGAATCGCCAGCAAGTCCGGCGACATCGACATGGTGTACCTGACCGGCTACGGCTTCCCCATCCACCGTGGCGGCCCCATGCACTACGCCAGCGAAGTGGGTCTGTTCAATGTGGTGCAGGCCATGGACCGTTTTGCCAAGAACCCGCTGGATGACGCAGCGTTCTGGAAGCCCGCTCCGCTGCTGGCCAAGCTGGCCGCCGAAGGCAAGGCCTTCAAGTAAATAGCCGCGTGCACCCATCTACAGAATCAAAGGAATTCACATGACCTCCGCAGTGATTGTTTCCACCGCCCGCACGCCGCTCGCCAAGAGCTGGAAGGGTTCGTTCAACATGACGCATGGCGCCACTCTGGGCGGCCATGCCGTGCAGCACGCTGTACAGCGCGCAGGCATTGATGGTGCAGACGTGGATGACGTCATCATGGGTTGCGCCACGCCCGAAGGCGCCACCGGCAGCAACATCGCGCGCCAGATCGCCCTGAAGGCCGGCCTGCCCATCACCGCCTCCGGCGTCACGGTCAACCGCTTCTGCTCTTCGGGCCTGCAGACCATTGCCATGGCCGCCCAGCGCATCATTGCGGGCGAGGCCGATGTGTTCGTGGCCGGTGGTGTCGAAAGCATCTCCTGCGTGCAGCAAGAGATGAACCTGCACATGATCCAGGATCTGGCCTTGGCCAAGCAAAAGCCCGAGATCTACTGGAGCATGCTGCAGACCGCCGAGCAGGTGGCCAAGCGCTACAACATCGGCCGCGAAGCCATGGACGAATACGGTGCTGCCAGCCAGCAGAAGGCCTGCGCAGCCCAGGCGGCCGGCCTGTTCGACGCCGAAATCGCACCCATCACCGTGACGACCGGTGTGGCTGACAAGACGCTGGGTCTGATCACCAAGCAAGTCACGGTGAGCAAGGACGAAGGCACGCGCGAAGGCACCACGGTGGAAGCCATCCAGGGCCTGCGCTCGGCGCTCCCCGGTGGCCTGATCTCGGCCGGCAACGCCAGCCAGTTCTCCGACGGCGCCGGTGCCTGCGTGGTCACTAGCGAAGACTACGCCAGCAAGAAGGGCCTCAAGCCCCTGGGCCGTTTCCTTGGCTTTGCGGTGGCCGGTTGCGAGCCTGACGAGATGGGCATTGGCCCCGTGTTCGCCGTGCCCAAGGTGCTGAAGAAGCTGGGCCTGAAGGTGGAAGACATCGACCTGTGGGAGTTGAACGAAGCCTTTGCCGTGCAGGTGATCTACTGCCGCGACAAGCTGGGCATCCCGGCGGACCGTCTGAATGTGAACGGCGGTGCCATCGCCCTGGGCCACCCCTACGGTGTGTCGGGCCAGCGCCTCACCGGGCATGCGCTCATCGAAGGCAAGCGCCGTGGTGCCAAGCGCGTGTGCGTGACCATGTGCATTGGCGGCGGCATGGGCGCTGCGGGCATCTTCGAGGTGTTCTGACCACGGCGGCACCCGGGCACGTCACCCGCATGCACCCCGGCAGGGCCTCGCCCGAGGTCCGCCCGGCGCATGCAGGTGGTTTGCTGTGCCGGGTGTTTGCGGGCAGTCCTTGGTGTGTGGGGCCCCGGTGACCAGGTGACAGCGGCCGGGGGCCGTGAGGGGAGGGGGCGCGACAGGCTACAAATTGTTGCCTTGTGGAACTCGGTCGGTGCCTGCGGGCAGCGGTTGCGCGGGCAGAATCCGGCGCGGCCGGTGGCCACCTCGGTGACCGTTCCACGCTCCATTCCCTTCCCTTCACCCAACGGTACTTCCCATGCGTTGCACGTCCTCCCTTCGCCTTTTTGCCGCACTGTCCGCGCTCACCGTGGCATGCGGTGCCCATGCCCAGAGCTTCAAGCTCCAGCTGCCGCTGGAGTCCGACCCGGACGTGGTGCTGCAGGAGGTGGTGGTCGATGCCAAGCAGACCCGCGTCACGCTGCTGGTGAAGAACAGCACGAACGAGGCATTCGAGGCCTGCGCGCAGCCCACGGGTTCGCCCGATGCGTTCACTCTCAAGGACCTGGGCAGTGGCACGGTGCTGCAGCAGCAGTCCATCGGTGGGCTGACGCTGTGCAATGTCAAGATGGATGTGGTCAAACCCGGCCGCAGCAAGTTTCTGAAGATCACTTTCCCGCCGCTCCCCGCTGGTGCCACGCGCCTGCAACTGGGAGAGGCCAGCTGCCAGCCCAGGCCCGATTCGGACATGGAGTTCTGGTGTTTCAAGAACATCGTGCTGCCCGCACGCTGATCCTTGCGCAGAGCAGGAGGAGCGCGGGCATGCCAACCATAAGGAGACCCCATGACCTTGCGTTCCACGCTCGACTTCCTGCTCTACGACTGGCTGGGCGCCGAGGCCCTCACGGCCCGCACGCGCTTTGCCGACCATTCGCGTGAGACCTTCGATGCGGTGCTCGACACCTGCGAGCGCATCGCGCGCGAGAAGTACGCCCCCTTCAACCGCACGGTAGACACCGAAGAGCCGCATTTCGACGGCGAAAAGGTGATCCTGCCCCAGGCGACGTACGAGGCCCGCAAGGCCTACGCAGAATCCGGCCTGCTGTCGGCTGCGCAGGACTACGAGATCGGCGGCATGCAGCTGCCCTACACGGTGGAGGCGGCGGCCAACAGCTTTTTTGCGGTGGCCTCCATCAGCATCGGCTCCAACCTGCTCACCTCGGGCAATGCCAACCTGCTGATGGCGCATGGCACTGCACTGCAGAAAGAGGTGTTTGCACTTAATGAATTCAATGGCCGCTGGTCGGGCACCATGTGTTTGTCCGAACCCCAGGCGGGCTCGTCGCTCTCGGACGTGGCGACACGGGCTGTGCCCGACGGGGCCGGTTTCGAATCCGACCCGCTGGGCCCACGCTACCGCCTCACCGGCAACAAGATGTGGATCAGCTCGGGCGACCACGAACTCACCGAGAACATCGTGCACCTGGTGCTGGCCAAGATCCCCGGGCCGGATGGCAAGCTGGTGCCCGGCACCAAGGGCATCTCGCTCTTCATCGTGCCCAAGAAGATGGTCGATGCTAAGGGCCAGTTGACTGGCGTGCGCAACGATGTGGCGCTGGCGGGCCTGAACCACAAGCTGGGCTGGCGCGGAACCACCAACACCTTGCTCAACTTTGGTGAAGGCAGGTTCCCCGTGGACGGCCAGGCAGGTGCCGTGGGCTACCTGGTGGGCCAGCCCGGCAAGGGCCTGCACTGCATGTTCCACATGATGAACGAGGCGCGCATTGGCATCGGCATGGCCGCCACCATGCTGGGCCTGGCGGGTTACTACGCCAGCCTGGACTACGCCAAGAACCGCCCGCAGGGCCGCCCGGTGCAGGGGCCCAAGGAAGCGGCGGGAGCGTCTGCCGTGGTCAAGGACGTCGCCCAGCCCCAGGTGCGCATCATTGAACACGCAGATGTGAAGCGCATGCTGCTGGCCCAGAAGTCGTATGGCGAAGGCGCACTGGCGCTCAACCTCTTTTGCGCCAAGCTGGTGGACGAGCAGCACACGGGCGACGCTGCAGCCGCCGATGAAGCGCGCCTGCTGCTCGAAGTGCTCACGCCCATTGCCAAGAGCTGGCCCAGCGAGTTCTGCCTGGAGGCCAATAGCCTGGCCATCCAGATCCACGGTGGCTACGGCTACACGCGCGACTTCCCGGTGGAGCAGTACTGGCGCGACAACCGCCTGAACATGATCCATGAGGGCACGCACGGCATCCAGGCCATGGACCTGCTGGGCCGCAAGGTGCTGATGGAAGGCGGGCGTGGCCTGCAACTGCTGGCCGGGCGCATCAACGCCACCATCGAACGCGCGATCCAGGTGCCTGCGCTGGCGGCCCACGCCAACGCACTGGGCGCGGCGCTGCAGCAGGTGGGCGCGGCCACCAAGGCCGCCTGGGCCACGGGCCAGCCCGCCGATGCCCTGGCCAATGCCGTGCCCTACATGCAGGCCTTTGGCCACACGGTCCTGGCCTGGGTGTGGCTGGACCTGGCCTTGGCCACGCTGGCGGACGATGCTGCACTGGCGCAGCCTGCCAGCGTGGGCCGCATGGGCTCCATGCGCTACTTCTTCCACTACGAACTGCCCAAGATCGGCGCCTGGCTGCAGGTGGTGAGCACGCGCGATGCGACCTGCGCCAGCTTTCCCGAGGACGCTTTCTGACCATGGCTGCGCCCCATACATTGCAGCGACTGCACAAGCTGATCTGGGTGCTGATCTATGGTGGGCTGCTCACGCTGGTGCTGGGCCTGGCCACCGGGCGCAGCGATGCTGACCTGGGCTGGAGCCTGGTGCTGGGCGGTGGGCTGGCGACCGCCGTGGGCGTGGTGCTGATTGCCGTGCGCGCGCGCCTGAAAACAGACTGAGCTTGCTGCCGAGGTGGCACTGAAGCTGCGCCGAAGTTGCGCCGACACGGGGGCGACACAATGGCCCCGCGTTGCGCCGCACAATGGCTGCTGCAAACACCGGCCCGGTGGTTGACGATCGGCGCCGAGAATGTTCCCATAAACCCAAGGAGACACCATGACACGCACTATCCAACAACTGTTTGACCTGACCGGCAAAACCGCCCTGGTGACCGGCGGCTCGCGCGGCCTGGGCCTGCAACTGGCGCATGCGCTGGGCGAGGCAGGCGCCAAGATCATGCTCAGCTCGCGCAAGGCCTCCGATCTGGAAGAAGCTGCGGCCGAACTGCAGGCCGCAGGCATCGATGCCCGCTGGATCGCCGCCGACTGCGCCAACGAGGCCGACATCCGCCGCCTGGCCGATGAAACCCTGGAGCGCCTGGGCCATGTGGACATCCTCATCAACAACGCCGGTGCCGCCTGGGGCGCGCCCGCCGAAGACCACCCCGTGGAAGCCTGGGACAAGGTGATGAACCTCAACGTGCGCGGCTATTTCATCCTCAGCCAGCACATCGCCAAGCACAGCATGATTGGCCGCCGCAGCGGCAGCATCATCAACGTGGCGTCCATCGCCGGCCTGGGCGGCAACCCCAAGGGCATGAACACCATTGCCTACAACACCTCCAAGGGCGCGGTGATCAACTTCACACGTGCGTTGGCCGCCGAATGGGGCGCGTACAACATCCGCGTCAATGCGATCTGCCCCGGCTTCTTCCCGAGCAAGATGACGGTGGGTACGCTCAAGGCCATGGGCGAGGAAGCGCTGGCTGCGCACGCCCCGCTGGGCCGCCTGGGCGACGATGAAGATTTGAAGGGTCTGTGCGCGCTGTACGCGTCGGATGCGGGCAAACACATCACCGGCCAGTGGCTGGCGGTGGATGGGGGCGTGAGCATCGTTACGGGAGGGTGAATTCGGTACATCCCCCTGAGTCGCTGCGCGCCTTTCCCCTTCTCTCGGCTTCGCCGGGAAGGGGGACGCAGCCCTCGCTGCGGGGCGGCCCTTGCTCGGCTGCCCTGGCGGGGCAGCGCCAGTTTTTGAGTTTGTGTACTGAGGACATGCCGTGAAAAGTTTTGGTGTCGAAATCCCCTTTGTCAGCCACCTCGGCTTCACGCTGCACCGCATGGAGAAGGGCGAATCCGAGCTGCGCTACGAAGCCAAGCCCGAGCACCTGAACTCGTTTGACGTGACGCATGGCGGTGCGTCGATGACGCTGCTGGACGTGACCATGGCCACGGCTGCGCGCAGCGATACGCCGGACATGGGCGTGGTCACCATCGAGATGAAGACCAGCTTCATGCAGCCCGCGCGCGGGCCGCTGGTGGCCAAGGGGCGGCTCATCCACCGCACCGCCACCATGGCGTTTACCGAGGGCACGGTGTACGACGCGCAGGGCCGCATCTGCAGCCATGCCACGGGCACGTTCAAGTACGTGCGGCGCCTGCCGGTGGACAACCGCAGCACCAACGGGCTCAAGGTGATTTCCACCGATTGAGCCCTCCATTTTTGAATAAAAATGGCCGTTTCCGCGCAATGGATAAGCGCTTTTAGCTATTAAATTGATAGTGATTTCATTCTGAAGGAGCCTCTCATGCCACGCAACCAACAAATCGTTCTCGACAACCGTCCCCACGGCGAGGCCGTGGCCAGCAACTTCAAGCTGGTGGTGGCGGACACCCCCGAACTCAAGGACGGCGAAGTGCTGGTGCGCCACCATTTCCTGAGCCTGGACCCCTACATGCGCGGCCGCATGAACGAGAGCAAGAGCTACGCGGCGTCGCAGGCGCTGGGCGAAGTCATGATCGGTGGCACCGTCGGTGAGGTGGCCGAGAGCAAGCACCCCAAGTACGCGGTGGGCGACAAGGTGGTGGGCATGGGCGGCTGGCAGGAGTACAGCGTGGTCAATGCCGAGCAGCCCGGCGCGCTGCGCAAGGTCGATACGACCCATGTGCCGCTGTCGCACTACCTGGGCGCCGTGGGCATGCCCGGCGTGACGGCCTGGTACGGCCTGGTCAAGATCATTGCGCCCAAGGCGGGCGACACCGTGGTGGTGAGCGCTGCCACCGGCGCCGTGGGCAGCGCCTTTGCCGCTCTGGCCAAGGCGCGCGGCTGCCGCGCGGTGGGCATTGCAGGCGGTGCCGACAAGTGCAAGTACGCCGTGGACGAGCTGGGCTTTGACGCCTGCATCGACTACAAGCAGCACAGCGACGTCAAAGCGATGTCCAAGGCCCTGAAGGAAGCCTGCCCCAACGGCATCGACGGCTACTTCGAGAACGTGGGCGGCTGGATCATGGACGCCGTGATGCTGCGCATGAACGCCTTCAGCCGCATTGCCCTGTGCGGCATGATCGCTGGCTACGACGGCGCGCCGCTGCCCATGGCCAACCCCGCGCTCATGCTCATCAACCGCATGAAGGTCGAAGGCTTCATCGTGAGCGAACACATGGAAGTCTGGCCCGAGGCGCTCAAGGAGCTGGGCACTCTGGTCGGCACCGGCAAGCTGCGCCCGCGCGAGACCATTGCCCACGGCATTGCCGCTGCGCCCGAGGCCTTCCTGGGCCTGCTCAAGGGCAAGAACTTCGGCAAGCAACTGGTGAAGCTGATCTGATGGCGCTGCGTTGGCTTTGGGCCCGCTTCGACGACCTGGGCGTGCATGCGCTGCACGACGCGCTGGCGCTGCGCTGCAAGGTCTTCATCCTGGAGCAGGGCCCCTACCAGGACCCGGACGGGGCGGACAAGCAATCACATCACCTGCTGGGCTACGACGAGGCGGGCGTGCTGCAAGCCTGCCTGCGCGTGGTGGACCCAGGCGTGAACTACCCCGAGCCCTCCATCGGCCGCGTGGTCACCGCCAAGGAAGCGCGTGGCAACGGCACGGGCCGGGCGTTGATGCAGGAGGGCATTGCCCGCTGCACCCAGGCCTGGCCAGGCCGGGGCATTCGCATCAGCGCGCAGGCCCATCTGCAGGGCTTCTACGGCAGCCTGGGCTTTGAGGCCGTGTCCGACGAATACCTGGAAGACGACATCCCCCACGTCGAAATGCTGAGACGGGCTGACCACCCCGCTGCCTGAGGAGCCGCCATGACCGCTGCCAGCCTTGCTACCACCCATGAAGTGTTCAACCAGAGCACGCCCTGGGCCGATGTGAACCTGTTCACCACCAACCAGCCGCTGCAGGAGGCGCTGCGCCTGCATGCCCCCGGTCTGCCGTTGGAGGGCCTGACGGCGCTGGGTGCGGAGATGGGCTCGGCAGAGATGCAGGCCCATGCGCGCCTGGCCAACACCTACAAGCCGCAGCTGCGCACCCACGATCGTTTCGGTCATCGCGCCGATGTGGTGGAGTTCCACCCCAGCTACCACGCGCTCATCGGCGCCGCGCTGCGCCACGGCCTGCATGCCACGCCGTGGTCGCGCCAGGACACGGGCCATGCACACATCGAGCGGGCCGCCGGCTTCATGCTGTTCACCGAAGCCGAACCCTCGGTGCTTTGCCCTGTGTCGATGAGCTACGCCGTGACCCCGGCATTGCGCGGCAATTCGGCGGTATGGGCGGATTGGAGCAAGGGATTGGCGAGCACGCAGTACGACCCGCGCCTGGCGCTGTTCTCGCAAAAATCCGCGCTCACCATGGGCATGGGCATGACCGAGAAGCAGGGCGGATCGGACGTGCGCGCCAACACCACCCAGGCCGTGCCCGATGGCGAGGACGCCTGGGGCGCGCGCTACCGCATTACCGGGCACAAGTGGTTCTTCTCGGCACCCATGTGTGACGCCTTCCTGATCCTGGCGCAGGCGCCCGGCGGGCTCACCTGCTTTTTCCTGCCGCGTGTGCTGCCAGATGACACGGTCAATGCGATCCGCATCCAGCGCCTGAAAGACAAGCTGGGCAACCACGCCAATGCCAGCTCCGAGGTCGAGTTCATCGGCGCCACGGCCTGGCGCGTGGGCGCGGAGGGGCGCGGCGTGGCGCAGATCCTGGAGATGGGCACCATGACGCGGCTCGATTGCGCCCTGGGCACCAGCGGCCTCATGCGCCAGGCGCTGAGCATTGCGCTGCACCACACGCGCCAGCGCTCGGCCTTTGGCAAGAAGCTCATGGAGCAGCCGCTGATGCGCAACGTGCTGGCCGACCTTGCTCTGGAAAGCGAAGCGGCCACCGCTCTATCCATAAGGCTTGCCAGCGCTTTTGACCGCAAAGGCAAGAGCGAACACGAGGCCGTGATGGCCCGCCTGCTCACACCCGTGGCCAAGTTCTGGGTGTGCAAGCGCGGCAGCGCGTTTGCGCAAGAGGCCATGGAATGCCTGGGCGGCAACGGCTATGTGGAAGAGGGCGGCGAAGGCACCATGGCCCGCATCTACCGCGAAATGCCGCTCAACTCCATCTGGGAAGGCGCGGGCAACATCATGGCGCTGGATCTGCTGCGCGCCGTGCGCCGCGCCGACACCGCTGCGGCCTTGGCCGAAGAACTGGCCCCCGCACGCGGCGCCCACCCGGCACTCGACCGCATGGCCAGCGCGCTGCCGCTGCGCGTGGACGCCATGACCACCGAGGCCGAGGCCCGTCGCCTGGCGCAGGACGTGGCCCTGGCCGTGCAGGCCGCGCTGCTGGCCCGGCACGCCACGCCCGAGGTGTTTGCCGCCTTCTGCGATTCGCGCCTGGGAGGGCAGTGGGGCCACACCTTCGGCAGCCTGAGTGGCGGGGTGGACTTCGACCGCATCATCCAACGCGCCGCGCTGGCGCACTGAGAGGGGCTGCCATGGCCGACCTGATCCTCCACCATTACCCCGCCTCGCCGTTCTCCGAGAAAGTGCGCCTCATCCTCGGGCACAAGAAGCTGGCCTGGAAATCCGTCATGGTGCCCAGCGTCATGCCCAAGCCCGACGTGGTGGCCCTGACCGGTGGCTACCGGCGCACGCCTTTTCTGCAGGTCGGCGCCGACATCTATTGCGACACGGCGCTCATCTGCGACGTGCTGGAGCACCGCCAGCCCTTGCCCTCTCTCTACCCGCCGGCCGAAAAAGGCCTGGCGCGCATCCTGGCGCAGTGGGCCGACGGCACGCTGTTCCAGGCCGCCATGGCCTACAACTTCCAGCCGGCCGGTGCGGCCCAGGTGTTCGAGGGCCTGCCCCCCGAGGTCGGGATGGAGCTCGCGCGCCAGGTGGCGGAGCTGGCCGTCCAGGTCCGCCTCGCGATGGAGGATGGCACCTCGGCGCGCGACGCAATGGTCGCCGTGCTCGTCTCTGATTGGGGGCTGCGCGGCGACGTTGACACCTACTTCGCGGCGCAGAATAGTTTGATTTCCAAGGTATTTGAGCGACGTCGGGGCCAACCCATCCTGGTCTCCGCGCTCTGGATCCTGGTCGGGCGCGCG
>OGCL01002365.1_pt1:5000-13351 | contig 13351 bp, 12 predicted proteins | sample 1570041 | NCBI WGS metagenome assembly OGCL01 (sample SAMN06266162, study PRJEB24511) | hot springs metagenome | isolation source: Hot spring water | place: South Africa: Limpopo | collected 2015-06-22 | reverse complement strand
CACGGTCTCGCTCACCCATGCACCGAGCCGGTCGAGATTGCCGGCAACGCCGTCCCCCGCGAGCTTGTAGTCCAGCACGTCGGTGGAGCGGGCATAGGCCACGCCCAGTGCCTTGGTCAGTCGCTGGATCGGCGTCGCACCCGGCGGGGGATTGACCTCGATCAGCGCGAGGCCTCGCTCGGCGATCTCCGCGACCAGCGGCCGCATCACCGTCTCGGATTGCGTTGCACGACCGGGCGGGGAGATCACGAGGCCGACATAACCCTCGCCACGCGCCAGGGCGGCGCGGAGGCGGCGCAGGAACTCCACCGGGAGGCGACCGAGCGCCTCATGCGGGCGCGCACGCCTGAGGACGCGCTCGCGGTCGTCCTGACCCTGGACGACGCCCGCCTGGCCGGGCATATGGTGCGCGGCATCAAGCAGAATTGGCCGCATCTACCGATCTTGGTGCGCGCCCGCGACGCGGCCCATGCGGCCGAGATGCTGCGGCTGGCATGGCAACAGGTGGAGAAGCGCGGGTGGAAGATCGTTAACCTCGATTGCGTGGTGCAACTGGAGCAGCCGAAGCTGGCGCCCCACAAACTTGCCATTCGCCAATCCATCGCCGACATTTTGGGCCTCCCGGTGGAGAGCGTGCAGGCCGATGTCGCGGACTGGGACCCGGGCACGCGCTTCGATGCCATCCTGCTGGACGCGCCCTGCAGCGCCACCGGCACCATCCGCCGCCACCCCGACGTCGCCTGGACGAAATCGCCCGAGGACCGCGACAAGCTCGTCGCCCTGCAGGCGCGGCTGCTCGAGGCCGCAGCCCGGCTGACGAAACCCGGCGGGCGGCTGGTCTACTGCACCTGTTCGCTCGAACCGCAGGAGGGCGAGGCGCAGATCGAGGCCTTCCTGAAGGCCCATCCCGATTTCGTCCGGAAGCCCGTCGAGGCCGGCGAAGTCGGCGGTCTCACCGAGGCGATCGACCGCAACGGCGACCTGCGGACCCTGCCCCACCAGCTCCGCAACGAGACGCCGCGCCTCTCCGGATGGAGCGGATTTTACGCAACCCGCCTGATCAGGCTATGACAGCCTGGGGAATCGGACGGGCGGTCGACGCCTTGTGTCGTGAGTACGGGGCATATCGGGGCATTGAACGGCTGGTCTGAGCGCAGGGGTTTGGCGCAGGCCGCGATCGGACGGGCGGCCCGGCGAACCCGTGGTCAGCTCTTCGGCATCGCGCGCCGGCTCTGGCCGTTCGGGCGATCCGCCGCGACGCGCCTCCTCTTCGCGCCCCATGATCTGCGGACCGCAGATCCGACCACAGCGGCCGACATCTACGCCGGCTACTACGCCTTCGCCGGCCGCACCCTGCGCACCCATGGCGAATCCCCCTTCGACAGCGCGCCGCCGAGCGAGGCCTGGGCCGAGGCGCTGTTCGGCTTCGGCTGGCTGCGCCACATGCACGCCGCCAATACGGCGCTCGCCCGCGCCAATGCCCGCGCGCTCGTCGAGGACTTCATCGCCCGCAAGCGCGAGCGCGGCGAGATCGCGCGCCGCCCGGCCGTGGCGGCACGCCGGCTGATCTCGCTGCTCTCGCATTCGCCCCTGCTGCTGGAGGGTGCCGACCATGTCTTCTACGACCGCTTCCTGCGCCATGTCTGGCGCCTGGCCGACCGCCTGCATCTGGAGCTGGCCGGAGCGGTGGAGGGCGGCGCACGCCTCAACTGCCTGATCGCGGTGAGCTTCGCGGCCATCTGCCTCGACGGACAGGACGGCCGCCGGCGCCGCCTCGATCACCTACTGTCCGACGAACTCGACCATCAGATCCTGCCGGATGGCGGCCATCTCAGCCGCAATCCGCGCGTTCTGATCGAACTGCTTCTCGATCTTCTGCCCTTGCGCGAGACCTTCATGGCGCGCGGCATCGAGCCGCCACGCGGCATGCTGATGGCGATCGAGCGGATGATGCCGCATTTGCGCCTGTTCCGGCACGGCGACGGGGCGCTGGCCCTGTTCAACGGCATGGGTACGACGCCGCCGGACCTGATGGCGACACTGGCAGCCTATGACGACGCCCGGGCGCGGCCGATCGAGCAGGCCGGCTATTCCGGCTACAGCCGCCTGACCGGGGAGCGCGCCCTCGTCGTGATCGAGGCCGGCGCTGCGCCACGGGGCGCCTATTCCGTCGAGGCCCATGCCGGCTGCCTCTCCTTCGAGTTCTCGAGCGGCGCCCAGCGCATCGTCGTCAATTGCGGAACCAGCCGCTACGGCTCGGCCGAGCTGCGCCAGGCGGCGCGCAGCACGGCCGCCCATTCCACGCTGACCCTCGCCGATCGCTCGAGCGCCACCTTCGGCCGCGTGCTGGGCGAGATGCGAGTCATCGCCGGCCCCGCCGATGTGCGCGTCGCGCGGCAGGACACGGAAACCGGCCCCGAATGGGTCGGCAGCCATGATGGCTATCGCCGCGGCCTCGGCGCCGTGCACACCCGCCGCATTCTGCTCGCGCGCGACGGCGCCGCGCTGTCGGGAGAAGACGAGGTCACGCTGAGCGAGCCGCCGCCCAACATGCCGGCGGTGGCGCGTTTCCACCTCCACCCGGCGGTCAGGGCGAGTCTCGTGCGCGATGGCGAGGCCGTGATGCTGGCTCTGCCGAATGGCGAGGTCTGGTCCTTCGAGGCGCAGGGACTGCCGCTTTCGGTCGAGGAAAGCATCTTCCTGGCCGCGGCCGACGGCCGGCGACGAACCGAGCAGATCAGCGCCACCTTCGATGCTGTGGCGACGCCCCGGATCGCCTGGCGCTTCAGCCGCGTCGGCGCGGCCGGCCCCGCATCCGCGCGCTTCCGCCCTCCACCACCGGAGGAGACCCCGCCGGAATCGCCCGCGGAACCCTGAACGGTCGGCTCACTTTGCTTTGCGCGCCGCAGCATGATAGCTCGCGCCCGACCGTCTCCTGTGCTGGACCCTTTCCGATGCCGACCGAGCTCCGCCGCGTCGAACGCGCCCTCCTTTCCGTCTCCGACAAGACCGGGCTGGTCGAGTTCGCGCGCGCCCTGAACCGGCTGGGCATCGCCCTCGTCTCGACGGGCGGCACGGCGAAGGCGCTGGCCGAGGCCGGCCTGCCCGTCTCCGACGTGTCGGACCTCACCGGCTTCCCGGAGATGATGGACGGGCGCGTCAAGACGCTTCACCCGAAGGTTCATGGCGGTCTGCTCGCGATCCGCTCCCACCCCGAGCATCAGGCCTCGATGCTCGGCCACGGCATCGCGCCGATCGACCTGCTCGTCGTCAATCTCTACCCCTTCGAGGCGACGGTCGCGGCCGGCAAGCCCTATGACGACTGCATCGAGAACATCGATATCGGCGGCCCCGCGATGATCCGCGCCGCCGCGAAGAACCATCACGACGTCGCCGTCGTCGTCGAACCCTCGGATTACGCAGCGGTCCTCGCCGATCTCGAGGCGCAGAAGGGCGCGACCACGCTGACGCTGCGCCGCCGGCTCGCGCAGAAGGCCTATGCCCGCACGGCGGCCTATGACGCCGCGATCTCGAACTGGTTCGCCAATGAGCTGGGCGACACCGCCCCGGCCTATCGCGCGCTCGGCGGCCAGCTCGCCGAGACGATGCGCTATGGTGAGAACCCGCATCAATGGGCGGCCTTCTACCGGACGCCCGGTACCCGGCCCGGCGTCGCCACGGCCCGCCAGGCCCAGGGCAAGCAGCTCTCCTTCAACAACATCAACGACACCGACGCCGCCTTCGAATGCGTCGCCGAGTTCGACCCCGCGACGGCGGCCGCCTGCGTCATCGTCAAGCACGCCAACCCTTGCGGCGTCGCCACGGGCCCCTCGCTGCTCGCCGCCTATGAGCGCGCGCTGGCCTGCGACCCGGTCTCGGCCTTCGGCGGCATCGTCGCGCTCAACCGCCGGCTCGACGCCGAGGCCGCGCGGAAAATCGTCGAGATCTTCACCGAGGTGATCATCGCGCCCGAGGCGGACGAGGATGCGATCGCCCTGATCGCCGCCAAGAAGAACCTGCGCCTGCTGCTCACCGGCGGCCTGCCGGATGTGCGCGCGCCCGGCCTCTCGCTGCGCACCGTCTCGGGCGGCTTCCTCGCCCAGGCGCGCGACAACGCCGTGGTCGACGACATGGAACTGAAGGTCGTGACCAAGCGCCAGCCGAGCGAGCGGGAGCTGGCCGATCTGCGCTTCGCCTTCCGCGTCGCCAAGCACGTCAAGTCGAACGCCATCGTCTATGTGAAGGACGGCGCCACCGTCGGCATCGGTGCCGGCCAGATGAGCCGTGTCGATTCCTCGCGCATCGCCGCGTGGAAGGCGGCCGAAGCCGCCAAGGCCGCTGGCTTGCCGGAGACGCTCGCGAAGGGCTCGGTCGTCGCCTCCGACGCCTTCTTCCCCTTCGCCGACGGCCTGCTGGCCGCGGCCGAGGCCGGTGCGACGGCCGTGATCCAGCCCGGCGGCTCGATGCGCGACGACGAGGTGATCAAGGCCGCCGACGAGGCCGGACTCGCCATGGTCTTCACCGGCCATCGCCATTTTCGCCACTGAGCCCAACCGCGCAGGGAGGGCTGCCGGATGCACACGCTGAAACTCATCGCCGCCGGTTTCGCCCTGCTCGGCGCGCTGCATTTCCTGGCGCGCCGGCTGAAGCTCGGCGGCGGCGATCCGACCGGCTTCGCCGTCAAGCTCTTCCTGCCGCTCTGGCTCGTGGCTGCGCTGGTCAATCTCTGGGTCGGCGTCAACCGCGCCGGCTACACGCTGCTGCAGGAGATGCCGTTCTTCTCGCTGGTCTTCGGCCTGCCGGCAGCGTTCGCGATCCTGCTCTTCCTGAAGTTCAGGTGATGCGATGAGCCTCGATTCCGTCCGCGCCTTCTTCGCCGCCCATGCCCCCGACATCCCGGTCATCGTCACGCCCGAGAGCAGCGCGACGGTCCAGCTGGCCGCCGCCGCCCATGGCGTGGAGCCCGCACGGATCGCCAAGACGCTGTCGCTGCGGGTCGGCGAGCGCGTCGTCCTGGTGGTGGCGCGCGGCGATGCCCGGCTCGACAACCGCAAGGCCAAGGCGGCGTTCGGCGCCAAGCCGCGCATGCTCGATCTGGCCGAGGTCGAGGCGCTGACCGGCCATCCCGTCGGCGGCGTCTGCCCTTTCGGGCTCGCGACGCCGCTGCCGGTCTATTGCGACATCTCGCTGAAGGCCTTCGAAGAGGTCGTGCCCGCCGCCGGTTCGACGCACAGCGCGGTGCGGATCGCGCCCGATCGCATCGCAGCGCTGACCGGCGCGGACTGGGTCGATGTTTGCCAGGATGTCGTCGCCTCGGACGGCTGACGGACCTCAGCCGGAATCCGCCAACCGGCCCGTCAGCGCCATGGCAGCGGCGGGATTGCGGATTTTGGCGCCGCTGATCACGTAGAGAAAGACGTCGCGCGCCACGGTCGGCGCTGGCTCCGTGGCGACGCACTCCAGATCGCCGGGAGCCTCTCCCTTCGACCATTGCCGCGCATGCTGCACCCATCGGTCGAGATCGGCGTCCGGATAGCCCTCCGGCTCCTCCTCGCGCGTTCCCATGATCCGGGCATAAACGAAGGGCGCCGTCGCATCGGCGATCTGCGGATAATCCGAATCCGCCGCGGTGATCGCCGCCACGCCATACTCCCGCAGGAGAGCGATGAAGTCCGGTGTACGGAAGCTGTCATGGCGGACCTCGACGGCATGGCGGATCGCGAGGCCATCGACGCTGCGTGGCAGGAGTTTCAGGAAGCCCTCGAAATCGGCAGGGTCGAAAGCCTTGGTCGGCATGAACTGCCAGTTGATCGGCCCGAGCTTCTCCTTCAGCTCCGTTACGCCGCTGCCGAAGAACTTTTCAATCGAAGGCGCGGCTTCCGCCAGCGCCCGGCGATTGGTGATATAGCGCGAACCCTTGACCGCGAAGACGAACCCGTCCGGCGTCTCCGCCCGCCAGCGGGCAAAACTCTCGGGCTTCTGCGAGCCGTAATAGGTGCCGTTGATCTCGATCGTGCCCAGATGGGCGGCCGCGTGTTCGAGTTCGCGCTTCTGCGGCAGCCCTTCCGGATAGAAGGTCCCGCGCCAGGGTTCGAAGACCCAGCCGCCGATGCCCACCCGGATCATGCCCTGCGGCTTGCCCATCGTCACCTCCCTGCGAACTCGACGCGCCGGGAGCCTAGCAGGCGGCCCGACGACCCGGAACGGCGCCGTCGCCAGCGGATGTCAGCAGTCTGGAGGTTCCTTCCGGAACCCCCGGCTGGGCACCGGGGTCAGAGAACGTTCAGCGGCACCTTGAGGAAGCGGGTGCCGCCCTCGTCGGGCTGCGGCAGCTCCCCCGCCTTCATGTTCACCTGCAGCGACGGAATGATCAGCTTCGGCATGTCGAGCGTGCGGTCGCGCGCCTCGCGCGTCTCGACGAAAGCATCCTCGCTGATGCCGTCGCGCACATGGATGTTGTGCTGGCGCTGTTCCGCAACCGTGGTTTCCCACCGGATCTCGCGGCCATTGGGACCGTAGTCATGGCACATGAACAGCCGCGTCTCCGGCGGCAGCGCCAGCACCCGCTTGATCGACCGGAACAGGGTGCGCGCGTCGCCGCCGGGGAAATCGGCACGCGCCGAGCCTCCATCCGGCATGAACAGCGTGTCGCCGACGAAGGCTGCGTCACCGACGACATGGGTCATGCAGGCCGGCGTATGGCCGGGGGTGTGCATCGCGAAGGCGGTCATCCCGCCGATGCTGTAGCGGTCGCCATCGGCGAAGAGCCGGTCGAACTGACTGCCGTCGCGCTGGAACTCCGTGCCCTCGTTGAAGACCTTGCCGAAGGTTTCCTGGACGATGGTGATCCGGTCACCGATCCCGATCAGGCCGCCGAGCTGGCCCTGGATATAGGGCGCGGCCGAGAGATGATCGGCATGGACATGGGTTTCGATCAGCCATTCGAGCTGCAGCCCGTGCTGCCGGATGAAGGCGATGATCGCGTCGGCGGATTCATAGGTGATGCGGCCGGCGGCATAGTCGATATCCATCACCGAATCGATCACCGCGCAGGAGAGCGAGCCGGGGTCCTTGACCACATAGCTGACGGTATTCGTGGCCTCGTCGAAGAAGGCGGTCACCTCGGGCCGGGTCGCCAGATCGACGGGATGAGGGAGGGCTTGCATGCTGTCTTTCCTCAGTTGCGATGGGCCGGCGTCGCCGGCGACGGGGCTGCGAGGCCCGCGAGCGAGCGCGCGAGCGCCATGCCGGCCAGCATCGCGGCGATGAAGACGAGCGCGCCTGTGCCGCCGGTGAGCGTCGCCACCAGGGACGGCCCCGGACAGAAGCCGGCGAGCCCCCAGCCGATCCCGAACAGGCCCGCTCCCGAGATCAGCCGGGCGTCAGGGCGCGTGGCTGTCGGCAGGACGAAGCGCTCCGCCAGGACGGGACGCGCGCGCCGCAGCACCAGGCGATAGCCGATCAGCGTCACGCCGACGCCCCCCGCCATGACGAAGAGCAGGCTCGGGTCCCACCCGCCGGCCGGAATCGCGCCAAGATCCAGGAAGCCGAGCACCTTGGCCGGATCGGACATGCCGGCGACGATCAGTCCGAGCCCGAAGATGAGTCCGACGGCGAATTGGATCAGGATCGACATGGAGTTCTCACAGCAGATGGCGCGTGACAAAGACGGTGGCGATCGCCGTCGTCATGAAGACCGCCACCGCGATGGCCGAGCGCAGCGACAGGCGCGAGAGTCCACAGATTCCGTGGCCCGAAGTGCAGCCATTGCCCCAGACCGAGCCGAACCCGACGAGAAGTCCAGCCACCAGAACGACCGGCAGGGACGCCTCGATCTGCGGCACGGGCCACCGGCCGGTCATGAGGACGAAGACGATCGGCGACGCGACGAGTCCGAGCACGAGAACCATCCGCCCCGCCGCCTGCCCGTCACGCTCCGGCGGGAGCAACCGTGACAGGATTCCGCTGATCCCGGCAATGCGCCCCTGGAACAGCATCAGCAGGACCGCCGCCAGGCCGATCAGCGCGCCGCCGGCGAGGGCAGCAAGGGGCGTGAAATTCGCCACCGTCATGACGGGCGATCGGCCCGGCAGGTGCTGATTCGCAGCAGGCTGTAGGCGGGGCAGTAGCGGAGCGTCGCAGTCAGGAGCATCACGCCCCCCCAGGCCGTGAGCGCATAGGCCCAGTCGCCGAGCGGTGCCACCCATCCCGAGAGCGGGGGCACGAAGGCTGCGGCGACGAGAAGAACGCCGACAACGAAGCGAAGCAGACGATCAAGTGAACCGACATTGACCAAGGCGGCCTCCTGCGCTAGATACATCGCTTATCCTATATATATAGAAAGAACGATG
>OGCL01002365.1_pt1:0-2500 | contig 13351 bp, 12 predicted proteins | sample 1570041 | NCBI WGS metagenome assembly OGCL01 (sample SAMN06266162, study PRJEB24511) | hot springs metagenome | isolation source: Hot spring water | place: South Africa: Limpopo | collected 2015-06-22 | reverse complement strand
GCCCCGATACATTTTCGGCGCAGGAACCCTTGTTTAGACCAGTGAGCTGTTACGCTTTCTTTAAAGGATGGCTGCTTCTAAGCCAACCTCCTGGTTGTTTTGGGATTCCCACATCCTTTCACACTTAGCCACGAATTGGGGGCCTTAGCTGTAAGTCAGGGTTGTTTCCCTCTCCACGACGGACGTTAGCACCCGCCGTGTGTCTCCCGCGCAGTACTTCTGGGTATTCGGAGTTTGGTTAGGTTTGGTAATACGGTAAGTACCCCGCACCCATCCAGTGCTCTACCCCCCAGAGTATTCACGCGAGGCGCTACCTAAATAGCTTTCGCGGAGAACCAGCTATTTCCGAGTTTGATTGGCCTTTCACCCCTAGCCACAAGTCATCCGAGACTTTTTCAACAGGCACCGGTTCGGTCCTCCAGTAAGTGTTACCTTACCTTCAACCTGCTCATGGCTAGATCACCCGGTTTCGGGTCTAATCCGACGAACTGAACGCCCTGTTCAGACTCGCTTTCGCTGCGCCTACGCCTATCGGCTTAAGCTTGCTCGTCAGATTAAGTCGCTGACCCATTATACAAAAGGTACGCGGTCACCCAGGACGAACCTTGAGCTCCCACTGTTTGTAAGCATTCGGTTTCAGGTGCTGTTTCACTCCCCTCGTCGGGGTGCTTTTCACCTTTCCCTCACGGTACTTGTTCACTATCGGTCGCTGAGGAGTACTTAGGCTTGGAGGGTGGTCCCCCCACGTTCAGACAGGATTTCACGTGTCCCGCCTTACTCATGTCCCACCTGTTCGCAGATCCGTACGGGGCTATCACCCATTGATGCGTGGTTTCCCAACCACTTCCGGTAACTTACAGGCAGGCACTGGCCTGGTCCGCGTTCGCTCGCCACTACTAACGGAGTCTCGTTGATGTCCTTTCCTCCAGGTACTTAGATGTTTCAGTTCCCTGGGTTAGCTTTGAACCCCTATGTATTCAGGGCTCAATACCTTCATGTGATCTCTGTTAGTCCGAAGACAGGCCCAAGCACAGGCTCAACGCCTGTCCTTGGAATAACAGAGATCGAAGGTGGGTTTCCCCATTCGGAAATCCGCGGATCAAAGCTCATTCGCAGCTCCCCACGGCTTATCGCAGCGTATCACGTCCTTCATCGCCTCTCAGCGCCAAGGCATCCACCGAATGCTCTTAAGGCACTTGATCGTTCTCATGATCGATGTCCGCAGGCACAAAACCCGCCGGACATATGATCAGAAAGACCATTATGCTTGCCGAATGGACCCGATTGAACGAGCGCGATTGGTGACCGCGACCCGTCTGCTGCAGGATGAGCAGCTCTCGAATCCATTCCCTCTTCACAATGACAAACAGCGTTACGAACCCTCCGAGGAGGATCGGTAAACTTAAGACTTTCCGGGTTGATGGTGGAGCCAGACGGGATCGAACCGACGACCTGAAGCTTGCAAAGCTACCGCTCTCCCAACTGAGCTATGGCCCCTTTTTGGCAAAAGGACGCGCCACTGGGCGCGGCGGCCGTTGCGACAGTTGAGCTGGTGGGCCTGGGAGGATTTGAACCTCCGACCTCACGCTTATCAAGCGCGCGCTCTAACCAACTGAGCTACAGGCCCAAGGCATGCTGCCCGAAACAGATGTTTCGGACGCGGCCAAAGACCTGAAGCGTTGGCCCAGAATGCCGGCCGATCGAACCAGATGTCCGATGCAAGGCCAGGCATTCGCCCGGAAATGAAAGAGAAACGAAGACGGCGAAGTTCCGCCTATCGGGACCTGATCTGGTCCCTTTGTTCAAAGGGGATCAAAGGGTGTCGACCATTCCGAAGAACGATCTCGCCGATAAGATCCGACCTTAGAAAGGAGGTGATCCAGCCGCAGGTTCCCCTACGGCTACCTTGTTACGACTTCACCCCAGTCGCTGAGCCTACCGTGGTCGCCTGCCTCCTTGCGGTTAGCGCGACGCCTTCGGGTAAACCCAACTCCCATGGTGTGACGGGCGGTGTGTACAAGGCCCGGGAACGTATTCACCGTGGCATGCTGATCCACGATTACTAGCGATTCCACCTTCATGCACTCGAGTTGCAGAGTGCAATCTGAACTGAGACGGCTTTTTGGGATTAGCACCGGGTCGCCCCTTCGCTGCCCATTGTCACCGCCATTGTAGCACGTGTGTAGCCCAGCCTGTAAGGGCCATGAGGACTTGACGTCATCCCCACCTTCCTCGCGGCTTATCACCGGCAGTCCCCCTAGAGTTCCCAACTGAATGATGGCAACTAGGGGCGAGGGTTGCGCTCGTTGCGGGACTTAACCCAACATCTCACGACACGAGCTGACGACAGCCATGCAGCACCTGTCCTGGGTCCAGCCTAACTGAAGGACAATGTCTCCACTGTCCGCGACCCGGATGTCAAGAGCTGGTAAGGTTCTGCGCGTTGCTTCGAATTAAACCACATGCTCCACCGCTTGTGCGGGCCCCCGTCAATTCCTTT
>OGCL01002364.1_pt1 | contig 13352 bp, 12 predicted proteins | sample 1570041 | NCBI WGS metagenome assembly OGCL01 (sample SAMN06266162, study PRJEB24511) | hot springs metagenome | isolation source: Hot spring water | place: South Africa: Limpopo | collected 2015-06-22 | reverse complement strand
GCGCGGCGCGCGTCAATCAGTCGCTCGGTTTGCTCGACGAAAAACGCGCCACGGCGATTATCGACGCGGCGCGGGAAATCATGCAAGGCGCACACGCCGAGCACTTTCCGGTCGATGTGTTTCAGACGGGATCCGGCACCAGTACCAATATGAACGTCAACGAGGTTTTGGCGACTTTGGCGAGCCGCACGTGTGGCGAGACCGTACACCCCAACGATCACGTCAACATGGGCCAGAGCAGCAACGACGTGATCCCGACGGCAATCCACGTCAGCGCGGCGCGCTTGTGTCATGGCGAACTCTTGCCAGCGTTGCAACATCTCGCTATCGCCATCGACGCCAAGGCGGCAACCTTGACCGAGGTCGTCAAAACCGGACGCACCCATTTGATGGACGCGATGCCATTGACGATGGCGCAAGAACTCGGCGCCTGGTCGAGTCAAGTCCGCCACGGCATAGACCGTCTCAACGCTACGTTGCCGCGCATTTATCACATCGCACAAGGCGCTACAGCGGTCGGTTCCGGCATCAATGCCCATCCCGCATTTGCGCAACGTTTTGCAGAAGTGCTCAGTGAAGAAACCGGCATTCCATTCAAACCGAATCGTTCGTTTTTCGAAAGCCTCGCCGCACAAGACAGCAGCGTCGAGCTTTCTGGCCAACTGAAAGTCATCGCCGTCAGTCTGATGAAAATCGCCAATGATTTGCGTTGGATGAACAGCGGCCCCTTGGCAGGGCTCGGCGAAATTGAATTACCAGCGCTGCAACCTGGTAGCAGCATCATGCCCGGCAAAGTTAACCCGGTCATCCCGGAGGCCGTCGCGATGGTCGCCGCGCAAGTCATCGGTAACGACACAACGATCACCGTCGCCGGACAATCCGGCGCGTTCCAATTGAACGTCATGCTGCCAGTCATCGCTTACAACCTACTGCAAAGCATCGTGCTGCTCGCCAACGCCAGTTACTTGCTCGCCGACCGAGCGATCACGGGCTTCAAGGTTCGCGAAGACAATTTGCGCGCAGCCTTGGCAAAAAATCCGATCCTCGTTACCACGCTCAATCCCCGCATCGGTTATACCAAAGCTGCGGAAATCGCCAAAACCGCCTATTCGCAAAATCGTCCGATTCTCGACGTCGCCGCGGAAATGAGCGGCCTCTCGCGTGAAGAACTCGAACGCCTATTGGACCCCTACATCCTAACGCGCGGCGGTTTGGTCGGATAGAGGCTTGATCGAAGAGACGGGTGATATGCGGATCATCCGCCTAGAACACCACCCAAAGCAGTCAAGGCAATTTCTTGATCGCGACAAATTTATAATCGGCGGTCAATTCCATTTCGAATTCACCGTGAATCCCATCGCGCGTCAAAAAAGTTTGAATGTGTCGAGCGGGAAACTCGATGCGGCGACCATCGGTGGCGGTTACGGAAACCCGCTGCGCTGCACCGCGATAATACTGCAAGTATTGTTCGGCGCTGATTGCCAAACGGAAGCGAATAGATTGATGAGGAGGCATCTTGATTGAGTCGCTCAAACAAAAAGGGCGGAACGCAATGATCCGCCCTCGCATGGCGAACGAAGCACCCGCACTCAACGCATGTTTTGCAGCGCCGCGATGCGTTCTTCTAGTGGCGGGTGACTCATGAACAAACGCATGACACCGCCACCGTTAATCCCGAACGCCGCCAATTCACCGGGTAGCGGCTGCGGGTCATGACTGCGTTGCAAAGCTTGCAGCGCGTGAATCATTTTGTGACGTCCCGCCAAATCGGCGCCGCCGGCGTCGGCGCGAAACTCGCGATAGCGCGAGAACCACATGACGAGCATCGTCGCCAAAATCGACAATGTGATTTGCGCGAGCATTTGCGTCACGTAATAACCCGGTCCCAATCCACGCTCGTTGCGCAGAATCATGCGATCGACGACGAAACCGATGACGCTGGCGAGAAAATAGACGAATGTATTCACGACGCCTTGCAGTAAACTCATCGTCACCATATCGCCATTCGCGACATGGCTGATCTCGTGGCCGAGCACCGCTTCGACTTCTTCTTCGTTCATCGCCTGCAATAAACCAGTACTGACCGCGACCAACGCGCTGTCACGATTCCAGCCCGTCGCAAAAGCGTTCGGTTCGGGCGCTTCGAAAATCCCGACTTCCGGCATGCCGATACCGGCTTTTTGCGCCAAGCGTGCGACGGTATTGACCAGCCAATGCTCGGTGCTATCGCTGGGGCGTTCGATGAGATAGACCCCCATGGCTTGCCGCGCCATCCATTTCGACATCAACAACGACATGAACGAGCCGGTCATGCCAATGATCGCGGAAACGGTCAACAGCGCGCCCAAATCCAAATCGACACCGTTTTGCGCCAAAATACCTTGCACGCCGAGTACATTGAACAGCACGCTGATCATCAACAAAATCGCGGCGTTCGCCGCCAAAAACAAAATAATACGCGTCATAAGAACTCTCCTGGCGAGTTAAATTTCGAGATGAGCCATGATTTAAGGATCGCGTTAGAAAAAATCAACGCTACGCTATAATAACCTGAGTTCGGGATAAGAAAAAGCAAAGGCGAGCGCCTAACTGTTAGCATAAAATTATGTTTTCACAAACAAAATTTAAAAGCCATTAGGAGGCGCTCATGGACAATTTAACCGAAAATTTTTGTTTAATCGATGATTTTTGTAAAGTATTCGAGCCGATTTGGGAACAATATCTGCTGGAGAACGGCGCTAAAAAACGTAAACGACAAAGCGAATTGAATTTGTCGGAGTTGATAACACTGATAGTCCTGTTCCATCAGTTGCGCTTCCGCCAGTTCAAAAGCTTTTATCTGTGTTACGCTTGCCGCTTCCTGCGCGCCGAATTCCCGAAACTTCCCAGCTATAACCGTTGCGTCGAACTGCTGCCCCGCTGCGCGGTACCTCTGGCGGCCTTGTTTGAGCTGCTCAAAGGACAATGCGACGGCATTTCCATCGCGGATGCCACGGCTCTGCCGGTCTGCGACAATAAGCGCATTTCGCGTCACAAAGTCTTCAAGGATAGCGCCGAGCGCGGCAAAACCTCGATGGGCTGGTTTTACGGTTTCAAGCTGCACGTGATCATCAACTCTCAAGGAGAACTCTTGCGTATCAAGTTAACGCCGGGGAACGTCGATGACCGCAAGCCCATACCCGAAATGTGCCAAGGGCTGTTCGGTCAACTGTTTGCTGACAAAGGTTATATCGCCCAATGGTTGACCAAAGCGCTGGCCGAGCAAGGATTGCAGCTCATTACGACGACCAAGAAAAACATGAAACCGGTATCCCGCACTGACTTTGAAAAAGCCATCCTGCGCCGCCGCTCACTGATCGAAACGGTTTTTGACGAATTGAAAAACCTGTGTCAAATCGAGCATACCCGGCACCGCTCCGTTTCAAATTTCGTCGTCAACCTGATGGCTGGCATTGTCGCCTACTGTCTTTCCGACAACAAGCCTTCTCTAGCGTTAACCAACATTAATCTTTTAGCTCAAACCTGAGGCCTTATCCCGAACTCAGGTTAGTTTAGGAATCGACAGTTGTCCCGCTCCCGTATCCATTCCTTGCCTCCCCAATTGATCAACCAAATCGCCGCTGGCGAGGTGATCGAACGCCCGGCATCAGTGATCAAGGAATTGCTCGAAAATAGCTTCGACGCTGGCGCCACGCAGGTGCAATTGGACATCGAACACGGCGGAATGCGACTGCTGCGCATTCGTGACGATGGCATCGGCATCGTCAAAGACGACCTGCCACTGGCTTTGTCGCGGCATGCGACGAGCAAAATCGCCAGCCTCGACGATTTGTCGCGCATCGCGACCCTGGGCTTTCGCGGCGAAGCTTTGCCGAGCATCAGCGCTTGTGCGCGCTTGCGTTTGACTTCGCGCGCCATCGAAAGCGACAGTGCGTGGTGTATCGACGCCGATGGCACGGAGTGCGATTACACGGTACAACCCGCGAGCCACCCACCCGGCACGACGGTCGAAGTGCGCGATTTGTTCTACAACGTCCCCGCGCGCCGCAAATTCTTGAAATCGGAGAAAACCGAATTCGCGCACATCGACGCCTTGGTGCGACGTTTGGCGTTGAGCCGTTTCGAAACGGGATTCGCTTTGCGCCACAATCAACGCGAAGTCTTGCGTTTGCCGCCTACGACCTCATTGCGCGATCAAGAGCAACGCATCGCGAAATTGTTGGGGCAAACGTTCATCGATCAAGCGTTACACCTTGCTTTCGCCGCTGCGCAGATGACATTGTCGGGCTGGGTCGCCTTGCCGACCTATTCGCGCGCCCAACCCGACATGCAGTTCTTTTATATCAATGGTCGGTTCATTCGTGATAAATTGATCGTACACGCCGTCAAGCAAGCGTTTCGCGATGTGCTATATCAAGATCGCCATCCCGCTTTCATTTTGTATTTGACGCTCGACCCGACGATGGTCGATGTCAACGCCCACCCCACGAAAATGGAAGTCCGCTTTCGCGATAGCCGCTTGGTGCACGACTTCCTGACCCAAGCGCTCGGCGACACCTTGGCGCACGCACGCGCAGGTCGCGTCGCCCATCGAGAAGACGTCGCGCCGCCCTTGCCAATCTCCTCTTTGACACCGTCGTCGCCGTCGAAGCATGACGCGCCGCAGTCTTCGGGGCATGGGCAGGCTTCTTCCGCTACGCCACGCGTCGCAGAAACCATGCCGATCTATGCGCAGCTTAGCGGCGTGGCGCGTCCCACCCTACCCGCGAACCCGCACGACATGCCCTCGCTAGGTTATGCGATCGCGCATTTGCACCAAACCTATATCCTTGCCGAAACCGCGCGCGGCATCGTATTGGTCGATGCCCACGCCGCGCACGAGCGCATCCTCTACGAACGCTTGAAGCAACAAAGCGCTAAACGCGCGGTGCCGCGTCAGCCGCTATTGGTCCCCGAGTCTTTGACAGTGAGCTTGGCCGATGCGGATTTGGCCGAACAGGCGCGCGAAACCTTGCTGGAAATGGGAATGGAAATCGATCGTGTCGGGCCGGAAACCTTGCTGATCCGCGCTTTGCCGGCTTGGTTGGGCGCAGTGGACGCGGCGGGCTTGCTGCGCGATATCCTCGCCGATCTACGCGAACACGGCGTCAGCGCGCGCCTTGCGGCGCAACGCGAGGAACTTTTGGCGTCGATCGCCTGCCATGCCGCGGTACGCACCCGCCGCAAATTGACCGTGGAAGAAATGAACGCCTTGTTGCGCGAGATGGAAAAAACAGCGCGTAGCGGTCAGTGCAATCATGGCCGACCGACTTGGGTAGAATTGACGCGGCAGGATTTGGATCGTTTTTTCTTGCGGGGTCGCTAACAGCATCGCGAAGCTGCGGCGTAAGGGATGCGGTGACGGGGAAACGACGCCCTCGTCGCGACGGGTATGGCTGAATGCGGCGTTTGGTCTCATCCCTGCCGGGCGCTTTCCACCCGCTTCGCCAGCCCATCTTGCCTGTGCAAAAAGCCTGGCAACAATTCGGAGCCTACGTTAATCTCATATCCAGCCATCGCTTCTTCTCCTTCGGTTTGTTCATTTTCTCGTTAACGTTCATTGACCGAATCGAAGCGGTGGTTACCGCTAAACTATTACAGCAGTTTAAGGAATCAATCCTTTGGAGTCATGCAATGCGACACTGTTTCATTCACCTTTTGCTATGGGTCGGTTTATTGAATGCGCCATGGGCTACTGCCGTGCCGCGTATCGTCAATGGCGAGATGGCGCAAGCGGGCGCGCAGCCGTGGATGGCGGCGCTGTTGGAAAAAGGCAGCGTGCCGCTGCGCGCGGCGCATTTTTGTGGCGGGACGTTGATTCAACCACGCATCGTGTTGACGTCCGCGCATTGCGTGATCGACTATCGCCCCGCTGAAATCGAAGTCCTCCTCGATAGTGATAGTTTGCGCCCGCCCTACCGTGGCGAGCGCATCGCCGTCAGTGCGCTCGTCACTCACCCGCAGTATGATCATTGGACGTTGAACAACGATATTGCGCTCATCTTGCTCGCGCGGCCCTCAACGCAAACGCCGCTGGCCATCGATGCCGGCACAGCAACGCTGCTAACGAGCCTCGATCCGGGCAAACGGGCCGTCGCATTGGGTTGGGGAGAAACCTACCCTAGCGATCAAACAATCCCACCAGTGCCGGAAGACCTTGATTGTATAGTCACGACTATTGGCCAAAACACACCCCTTGCCGGTCAGTTCGACTGTTTGATTTATCCAAATCGCGGCTCGTCGGAATTGTTGCGCGTCGAGTTACCATTGGTCGATCCCGCGACGTGCCGCACAGTTTACAAAGATTGGCTCGCCGATACCATGCTCTGCGCAGGTTACGCGGAAGGCGGTAAAGATACGTGTACCGGAGACAGCGGCGGGCCTTTGCTGGTCGACATCGGCGAACGCATGGTACAAATCGGCATCACCAGCTGGGGTACCGGTTGCGCGCAACCCGAAAGCTATGGCATCTATACGGCAGTCTGGCCCTACCGCGATTGGATATCGCGCCGCGCTGGGCAATTGACATTCCAAGCAGCTTGTCCGCGCGCACCGGAACTCAGCGTGAGCCAAGAAGCCATCGCGGCAAGCGGCCAAACGCGCGTGATCTTGTCGTGGAACGCCGTCGATAATGCCGAAGCGTACACGCTGTTCTATGTGCAGCCTCCCCATTTCGATGCAATTCACCATCTAGATATGGGCATGGCTAGGCAGTTCAGCGCCGACCTCGATCCGGGGCAAGCGTATCTCGTCGCGTTGCAAGCGCGCAATGCGCGTTGCGCGAGTCCGTTTTCCAATGTCGAATGGGTCGAACCTTAACGCAACCCGAGCAGGAGGGATGCTGAGTTATCGTCATGGTTTTCACGCCGGCAATTTTGCCGATGTCCTGAAGCACTGTGTTTTGGTGCGGCTGTTACACGCTTTGCAGCGCAAGGACAAACCGTTCGTCTATATCGATACCCATGCCGGCGCAGGAGGATACGATTTACAATCGCCGCTCGCACAACAAACCGAGGAATTTCGCGCTGGCATTTTGCGCCTCTGGCGACAAGCCGATGATTCGCCAGAACTGATGGCCTATCTGGACCTCGTGCGTCAGTTCAATCCGAGTGGGCGCTTGCTGTATTACCCCGGTTCACCGCTGATCGCAAAGAGCCTATGTCGGGCCACTGACCGTATGCTGTTCAGCGAACGCCACCCCAGCGACAGCCTCGCCTTACAAACGTTGTGCGCTGGGGATCGCCGTATTCAAGCGCTACAAGAAGATGGCTTGGCCTGTCTCAAAGCCAAACTGCCGCCGCGCGAACGGCGCGGCTTGATTTTCATCGACCCGAGCTATGAACTCAAGCATGATTACCCCCTGGTCGTCGATGTGTTGTGCGATGCTTACGCGCGCTTCGCGACGGGAATCTACGCACTGTGGTATCCGGTCATCGATCGCCACGCGACGGAACACTGGCTGGATAAAATCCGCCGTACCTGTCTGCGTCGTCTTTTGCGCATCGAGCACTGCCCCCATCCCGACCGTTCGGGCGGCGGGATGACGGGATCGGGGCTGGTTCTCATCAATCCGCCGTGGCAACTCGATGAGTGGGCGCAGCGCTTATTGCCGCAATTGGACGCGCAATTGGGTGAATTAGGGAGTCACGGGCAGATTGAATGGTTGGTTGGTGAGTAACAGAAGCCTCGTCATCCCGAGTATTCAAGTCGATCGGAATCCAGCCTTTGTGGGAGCGACGCCCTCGTCGCGACTGACAATAAACTTTTCGATCGCGATCAGGGGATCGCTCCCACAGAGCGACTTTTGGCCTTGTGGGAGCGACGCCTCCGTCGCGATCGGTGGAGAAATACCGAATTTTGCAGCGCAAAAGGTATCATCACGCCATTTTTTCGAGGATCAAACGTGTTCGAAATCGCCGAATTGGGTCATACCCTCGACAAACAAACCTACAACCAACTCGTGCCGGAGCTGCGCACGCAATTGTTGATCGCGCAACAACAACTCAGGAATAGCGATTTTCCGGTGATCATCTTGATTTCCGGCGTCGATGGCGGCGGCAAGGGCGACGTGATCAATCTGTTGAACGAATGGATGGACCCCCGTTATATCCGCACCAATGCCTTTGGCGAACCGACCGATGAAGAGCGCGAACGCCCCACGTATTGGCGTTTTTGGCGCACCTTGCCGCCGAAAGGGTATATCGGCATTTATGTCGGGTCGTGGTATAGCGATCCTCTGTCGAAACACGTTTATGGCTTACTCGACGAGGCAGGGCTCCATCAGGAGTTAGTCAATATCCGCATGTTGGAAAAAGAACTGACCGATGATGGCGCGCTGATCATCAAGTGCTGGCTGCATTTGAAAAAGGAAACACAAAAACAGCGCATAAAGAATCTTGAAAAGGACGAAAACACGCGCTGGCAAGTCACCGAGAAGGACAAACGCCACCTAAAACTGTACGATCAGTTTTGTGTGAGCGCCGAAAAAGTGCTCAAGGCAACCAGCACCGATTACGCGCCGTGGTTGATCGTCGATGGCAGCGATATTCGCCATAGCAGCTTGACCGTCGGCCAGCACATTCTGGAACGTATCACGCACCACCTCGCGCTACGCCAGCAAGCAAAAACGCAAACACCGGCCCCGTCCGTGGCGCCGCTACTCGACCCGGCGCACCCTTTGACGCCGCGTTGTATATTGAGCGCGCTCGATTTATCTTTGAATCTCGACAAAAAACGCTATGACAGCGACTTGGCGAATTATCAAGCCAAATTGGCGCGTTTGGTGCGCGCGGCGCGCGAAAAAAAACGTTCGAGCATTCTGGTCTTCGAAGGCTGGGACGCCGCCGGTAAAGGTGGCGCGATTCGGCGCATTACCCACGCCATCGATGCGCGCAATTATCAGGTCATCCAAATCGCTGCGCCGACTGACGAAGAACGCCAACACCATTACCTGTGGCGCTTTTGGCGGCATATTCCCCGCGCCGGGCAAGTGACGATTTACGATCGCAGTTGGTATGGCCGGGTATTGGTCGAGCGCGTCGAAAAATTTGCGACGCGCGAGGAATGGATGCGCGCGTATTCGGAAATCGTCCATTTCGAGGAAGCGCTGACGCGCCACGGTATTCTGCTGCTGAAATTCTGGCTGCATATCGATCCCGACGAGCAACTGAAGCGCTTCAAAGAACGCGAGCTGATTCCGTACAAACAGCACAAAATCACCGCTGAAGATTACCGCAATCGCGATAAATGGGCCGATTATGAACACGCCGTCAATGACATGGTGGCGCGCACCAGCACGCAAAACGCGCCGTGGTATTTGATCGAAGCCAATGACAAACGCTATGCGCGCATCAAAATTTTGAAAACCTATTGCGAGCGCCTGGAAGCGCTGCTCGCAGGAAATGGACGCGAGAAAACCCCATGAAAGACGTCGAGACCATCATCAGCCCACGCTGGATCATTCCGGTCGAACCCAGCGCCGAAGTTTTAGAACACCACGCGCTGGTCATCGACGCTGGATGCATCGCGGCGATCATGCCAGTGAATGACGTGCGACAACATTACCACGCGCGACGCTGGATCGAACGGCCCGCTCATGTGCTGATCCCCGGGCTGATCAACGCCCACACCCACGCTGCGATGACACTGCTGCGCGGCATTGCCGATGACCTGCCATTGATGGATTGGCTGACGCATCACATCTGGCCATTGGAACAAAAATGGGTTAGCGAAACCTTCGTGCGCGATGGGACGGATCTCGCGATCGCGGAAATGCTGCGCGGCGGCACCACGACATTCAACGATATGTATTTCTTCCCGGAAATCACCGCGCAGCGCGCGTTGCAGCATGGTATGCGCGCCGTGATCGGGTTGATCGTGATCGATTTTCCCTCCGCCTATGCCGACAGCGCCGCGGCCTACATCGATCAAGCCGTCACCTTGTACGAAAGCTTGCGCGATAGCCCGCTCTTGCATTTCGCGTTCGCGCCCCATGCGCCGTACAGCGTCTCCGATACGCCGTTGCAGCGCATCCGCGCGTTGGCCGATGAGTTGGATTTGCCGATCCACATGCACGTCCACGAAACGCGCGCCGAAGTTCAGCAAGCCTCGCAACAGTTTGGCCAACGGCCCCTGCAACGCTTGGCCGATCTGGGACTGATTTCACCGGGCTTCATCGCCGTACACATGACACAATTGACCGATGAGGAAATCGCGTTCTACGCCGAGCGCGGCGGGCACATCGTGCATTGCCCGGAATCGAATATGAAACTCGCCAGTGGCGCTTGTCCGGTGGCGCGCTGCCTGAAAGCTGGTATCAACGTCGCGTTGGGGACCGATGGCGTAGCGAGCAACAACGACCTCGACTTATTCGGCGAAATGCGCACAGCGGCGCTGTTCGGAAAATACCTCGCCGAAGACGCCAGCGCGCTGTCGGCGCCGACGGTGTTACGGATGGCAACACTGAATGGTGCTCGCGCGTTGGGGATTGCCGAGGTGACGGGTTCGTTGGTGCCGGGTAAATCCGCCGACGTCGTTGCCGTCGATTTAAGCGCCGTGGAAACACAACCACTGTACGATCCCTTGTCGGCGTTGGTTTATTGCGCCAGCCGCCAACACGTGAGCGACGTGTGGATCGCTGGCAAGCCATTACTGAGCGAGCGGCGCTTGACGACGTTCGATGAAACCGCATTGCTGCAAAAAGCCGCGTTGTGGCAGGAGCGTTTGGTAGGTTTTGCAAAACGCGGCTGAGACTTGCGTAATTAAAGCGCAAATTACCAGTGAATTTTGCACTGACTGCGCCCATGGTACGGCGTAGACTATACCGCGTGCAGTCAAAGGTCACGCCAAGCCAAGAACCTCAATGAGGTTTTACACGGTAAATCATGGCTTGGTCGTAAATCTTGGCGCTATAATGCCAACCTGGTTTGTTTGCAAGCCAGTATTTCAGTGCCCGCTTTTACAACTGTTTTGGGAGATTCACCATGAAAAAATCACTCGTTTCCGCGTTGTTTGCCCTGTCATTGGTCAGTGTACCGGTTTGGGCACAAGAAGCCCCGCCGACGAATCCCATACCCACGACGACCGATGATGGCAACTTCAGCAAAAAAGTTCTGGCGCATTTCGGCAGCAAACTACTCGTCGTACCGTGTATCGAAGTCCAAGCTTCACCGTTCGATGGCTATTACAACGTCGTCCTCGAAGGAAACGAATCAGGCATGACGTGGACGGTCAAAGACGTGATCGCCGTCGATAAAGAAGATTGTGGAGGCGGCGACGAAGATGAAAGCTTGGAAAGCTTATTGAAATCACTGGGTTTTGGCAATTTGGCCGATCTGATCGGCGGTGATGATGATGAAGGAGATGATAATTCCGACGATGAAGACGGCGATGATGACCCGAATGGTATCGAAGGCGTCGTCAGCAATATCGTCAATAATGCGGTCAACCGCGTCAGCTTGCGTTAATTTCCTCTGATTTCCTTATCGAAAAAGCCTCGTTCCTGTCAAGGACGAGGCTTTTTTGTTTATACACCTGATGTCCTGATCAACCCATTGGCAATGGCTGACGTGAAGAAAACAGTCAACATCATGATTATTAGATACTTTTCATAGGGAAATCTCTTCATGATCGGAATGTTTCGGACTTGACTGAATTTTAGTTTTGAGAAATTTTTTAACCAGTTCTGGAATGCGTTCGGTGATATCGCCTTCGGCAAGTTGCAAATCGAGCAAAATAACATCGGGGCGGGAGTGGGTCATGCAACAGATCATCGAATACAGTCCCCAGGGCAGGCGTATCCTCTCATGATTCTCGCTTGAAGCAAATAGGTTAGCGTGCTGCGGGGCAAGCTGCGAATTGTCCGGCATAACAGGCTCAGTCAAGTCCGAATTTGTTCACCGCCCCGCGGAGGATAGAGTATTTCAACTTGCGCCTCCAATGGCGTTTGTTTATGCTTGCGCCACCAAGAAAAAAGCCCGCTTCGCTGAAAGCTGTTTTTTCTGTTATTTCTCCCATAAAGCTTTTTTAACTTACAAATAACCCATGCTCGAAGAAAAAAAATTATGCGATCTTTGCGGCTTACCGGTGGAAATTCCCGGTTTCGAACTCGTGACGACGCAAGGTCTCAAACAATTTTGCTGTGAAGGCTGTATGGGCATTTTTCAAATGTTAAATGAAGAAATCGTCTTAGCCAACGACACCCACAACCATCAGCATACTTCTCGGTAAAAAAATAAATGAGTAATGAGTCGGTCGATTGACACCGACAAGAAATCACTCATTTCCACTTTCTCTTACCTTTTTTCTCAACTTAAGGAGAACGATATGAAACACGTACACGATGCGGCAGGTGAATCGGGCATGCACGCCATGATGAATCACAGTATGCACGAGATGATGAATCATGGTGCGCATGAGATGATGAAACGCGGTGCCCAGCAAGCCACCTCTGCGACGATGCACGAAATGATGAAACACGGCGCGGCATGCGCCGCTTCGCAACATACCGCCAGCGAAATTGCCAAAGGAGTGGCGGTCGTCGCTAGCGCTCATACCGGAGCTTCACTCATGAGTAAATTGAGCAAACACCCGTGGTTACTCGTAGGCTTGGGCTTTACGCTCGGCTTTTTCGCGCACAAATACCGCAAGGAAATCATCGCCTCGGTCACGAATCTGACCGACAAAGGCAAGGATTTCGTTTTGCAGCAACGGGAAAACCTCGAGGATTTGGTCGCGGAGGCCAAGGAAGTCAAGGAGTAACCTTGTCCCCGCCATGACTCGTCATCGGCGAGTCATGGCGTTTTCATATCCCTTCGGCTATTCATACAGTATGTCACTGACCCAACAGATTTATCTCCGTTACCGCGGCCACGGCCATGTCCGTTTCGAACTGCCGCAAACCTTGTGTTCTGAACAGGCGAGCGAACGATTAACCACGTTTCTGCGCCAGTTGCCCGGTGTTTACGCGGTCCAGGTGTACCGGCGGCAACGCAAACTGTCGATCCGCTTCACCGAGGAAATCACGGCTTTCACGTCACTGATCGAACGGCTGTATGGTTTCGTCCAGCAACAAGAACAAGCGGGCGCTTGGACGGTGAGTTGCTGTCAAGACCGTCAACGTCGGGCGCTGGACGCTTCGCGCGAAGCGTCCGGCCCAATGCATTGGCTGCGGCAAAAATACCAAGAAGTCAAGGAAACTGTGCAAGCATCCGGCATTTTGCTGAAAACCGGTTTGAAGAAAAAAGGTGCCTTGCTCAAGGATCCCGAGAAAACCGTGATCGATTTTCTCAATGATGTGTTGATCCTTTATTTGA